>Ga0335071_10005345_pt1 | contig 13325 bp, 9 predicted proteins | sample Lox_Sample_15_FD_206724 | JGI IMG/M metagenome (GOLD analysis project Ga0335071, IMG submission 206724) | Soil microbial communities from Loxahatchee National Wildlife Refuge, Florida, United States - Lox_Sample_1.5 | ecosystem: Environmental > Terrestrial > Soil > Wetlands | place: USA: Florida... | reverse complement strand
AAAATAGGCGCTCTGGCAAGTGTGCGAAGGCACAGCATCAGACGGCTGGGGTACCTTATAATTCGCGGTTTATGTCTTCACTAATACGATTTAGTACTTTTTCCCTCTTTGTTCTCTTCACTTGGGCCGCCGCCTGGTCACAAACAGGTGTCTCTCTTACCGGCGTGGTACGTGACGACGCCCGCCAACCTGTGAAAGCTGCTCTGGTTCTCAACGATGCTAATAACACTCGCCGCTACTTGGCGGAGAGTTCCACGGAAGGCAGGTTCGCGTTCGCTGGGATTCAGCCAGGGATCTATCGTTTGTCGGTGAAGTCGGGCGAAAAAGAGTGGAGATCGGCAACTCCAGTGGTGGTCGAGACTGTACTGAGTCTCTCGCTCACTTTGACCGCTTCGGGACAAGTGGTCTACCGAAGCACGGCTGACCCTCAAGAAACTAAGGCCCAAGCCAGCGGTGGAGAGCACTTATCCAGTTCCGAAGTTTCCAGCCTGCCGCTCAATGCTCGTGATTTCAGCAAGTTGCTCCTGTTGGCCGCCGGAACGATGACTGACACCAACGGAGCCGCAAACTTCACCCAGCAGTTTGCCGTGAATGGACAGCGCGGAGTAACGACCGTCTTCGCTATGGACGGATTCGACACGACTGATCCCGAGATGGGAGGCGCGACGTTTTCTAATTTCAACGTGGATGCCATTCAGGAAGTCCAATCGAATTCGGGCGTGATGCTCGCCGAGGTCGGACATGGCGCGGCGAGCTACACCAACGTCGTAACCAAATCGGGAACGAATCAGGTGCACGGCAGCGTGTTCGAGTTTTTGCGCAATGCATCGCTTGATGCCCGCAATTACTTCGACTACCGAGATCCAACTGGAAAGCATCGCATCCCTCCTTTTATTCGGAACGAATTCGGATTCGCCAACGGAGGGCCCGTCGTCATCCCTAAGATCTACGACGGCCGGAATCGAACTTTTTACTATGGCGAGTACCAGGGATTCAGACAGGTGCTTGGGACCACGCAGGTTATTCCGGTGCCTACCGAGGCGGAGCGGCAAGGTATTGATTCGGTGACGTTCCCCGGCGATACCCTGACCGTTCCTATAAATCCTGAAGTGGCCGGTGTGCTGAATGGGTATCCTTTGCCGAACGAGCCGAATGGTCCTTTCGGTGACCGAACATTCGCTGCGTCCTCAAAGGTCGTGACGCGGACAGACCAGTTCTCCATCCGGGTGGACCACCGGATCTCCAACAAAGCTTCGCTTTACACGCGATTCAGTTTGAACCAGGTAACCGGACCGCTGACCAATCCGGATCAGACCGTTCTCAATCCGACGTTCGGAATTCAGTTTTTCGATCATCAGCGGAACGCGGGCGTGCACTACACGCGCGTGATTTCTCCGCACATGACGTCCGACACGTCGCTCGGCTATGTCCGGAGCACGCCTTTTTTCCCGACGCCCAACCACACGCAACCTGGAATCACTTTTGCCGACGGCTTATTTCAGCCCTACAACCAGCCGGCAGGATCGATTTTTGGTTCTTACGGGAATCTCTATCAGATCAAGCAGGATTTTGCATGGATCCACGGATCACACGCGTTCAAATGGGGAACCGAGATTCGAATTAATCGCGACTCGACCATCTTCGGCGTGAATCCGAATGGACTGTACGAATTCGGCGGCGGGATCGTGTACTCGCCGGTGAATATTAGCTCTGCGAGCGGAGCCCACGATATCCACGTTGGCGATCCGCTTCCCGATTCGTTGACGGGGCTTCTGACGGCCAGTCCCTATTCCTACAACATCATGTCACCGGCGAGTATTACACCGGTAGGCTCCAAGTTCAATGAGGCGGGAGTGCGGCGTGAGGCGTACAACTTTTATTTTCAAGATGCGTGGAAGGCGACCTCGAAGTTGACGGTCAATTATGGACTACGCTACGAAGTGAATAGCCGGATTCACGAGGCCACCAAGCGTACGTCGCTGCCGATCTTTCTGGGCCCGAACGGCCAGCGCGTCGGATATTGGGATCGCTCGGCGACGCAAAAGGTACTGATCAATCCGCAACCTCCGTACGATCAGGACTGGAACGGATGGGGGCCTCGCCTCGCGCTCGACTATGGTTTAAGCAAGCACACGATTCTGCACGCGGGCGCTGCGATCACGACGCTGATTCCAAATCTTTGGCAGGACAATGCACTCACTGCCGCGATCCCCTTTGTTTTCGCACCCGCGATCTACGCGCATGCAGGAGAGCCGATCAATTTCCACAACACTTTTGTTCCGCTGAATCTGCCGACGGCATACAACATCGAGGGGCAGCCGATTTTCGCAACTGGCAGGTCGCAGGACGTTCCAGCGAACACGGTGTTCGACTATGCACGCTTTCAGCAGGATCTGGATGCGCTGGCTCCCGGGAATGTTCAACTTCTCAGCATCTATGGAATCGCCAAAAATTACGGAAACGGCTACATCGCGAGTTGGACTGCTGGCGTCGATCAGGATTTTGGAGACTTCAAGTTCAACGCTTCTTATGTGGCGACTGCTGGAATTCACTTGTCGCGATTCTACGACCCGAACGGTTACGGCGGCGCTTGCCAGGGCTTTGCGCCATTCACGCAGTTCGATACGGAGTGCCATGCGACAGGCGGATTCGGTCCTGAAACCATCATGACGAGCGCTTCGCATTCGTCGTATCACGCGCTGCAAAGCAGTTTAGCGAAGACGTCTCCTCGTCTCGGTCTTGGCTTGCAGGCAAGCTATACCTATTCAAAGTCGCTGGATGACACCAGTTCGGTGCTGGGCGGCCTGCTCGGCGCTTCAGGAACCGTGTTGCAAACGGGACCGCAGAATCCGTTCGACCCATCGGCGGAAAAAGGACCCTCTACGTTCGATGTAACTCACGTGTTTGCGGCGAGTGTGATCCAGGTGCTGCCACTGGACCATGTGCGGTTTCTCCGGCCGCTCGGACGGACCTTTACCAAGGGATGGCAGGTTCTAAACATCACGACTTTGACGACGGGATCTCCCTTCACTGTGTATTCGGGCGTACAGCAAACAGGAGCGGGATTAGGTGGCGGCGATCGACCGGATCTGGTTTCGATGCCACATGTTTCCACTGGCCGCGCGGTGCGCGACGACTACTTCGGTCTCGGGGCCGACGGCAACCGCTCATTCTTTAGCATTCCGATCAACGTGCCCGGAGGAAGCGGCCCCAATCAGGGGCGATTTGGCACGCTCGGCCGCAATACGTTTCGCGGGCCTGCGTACCACGACTTCGATTTCGCAATCATCAAAGACACTCCCTTCGGACACCGCGGAAACGCGGAGTTTGGGACGATCGAGTTCCGGGCGGAGCTCTTCAATATTTTCAACATTGTGAACTTCAGCTTGCCCTCGAATATTGTGAGCGGGAGCGGATTCGGCATCATCAGCAAGACCTCCGGCACATCTCGGCAAATTCAGTTCTCAGTGAAGATTATTTACTGATACTTCCGTCCACCACGGAGACTAAAGAAGACGCCACTGCACTTCTGTTTCATCGTGTGATTCCAATCCTTTTAAAGCCCTCGCGATTCGCCTACCCTATTAGGTTTGTTTCAGCGTAACGCGGAAGGTAATCATGAGCCGAAATCTTCTTACTCTTAGCTTTTTGCTTGTTTGTCAGTTCTCGTTTGCTGGCGAAACCAGAATTCTCACCAACCACCTGGGATATGAACCCAACGGTCCGAAGCACGCCGTTGTGCTCGCGAAGGCGGGCGAGGTTATTGCGAGCTGCAGTTTGAAGAACTATCAAAATGACAAGGAAGTGCGGCCTCTCGCGGCGAAGTCATCGGGATCCGTGGACAAGTGGCGTGACTGGTTTTTCTGGACGCTCGATTTCGATTCGTTCACAACGGAAGGTAAATACTACTTGCAGTGCAGTGCCGGTGCAGAAAATGTGCGGTCATTCCCGTTTTTGATCGAGCGCGACGTGATTGAGCGCGGGACAATGTCCGATGTCATCTACTACTTCAAAGAAGAGCGCAGTTCAGGAGAGTACGACAAGGCGGACCGGCATCTGAAGTTTGATGGGAAAAAGGAAGGCACAGTCGACGCTCATGGCGGCTGGTGGGATGCCACAGGCGACTATGGCAAGCATTTTTCCCACCTTTCGTTTTCAACCTACTTCAATCCTCAGCAAATTCCATTTACGGTTTACAGCCTGCTGAAGAGTTATGAGCAGACGAAGCTTCGCGGCAATTCGAACTTTGCGAGGTATCAGGCGCGGCTGCTTGATGAAGCGATGTTCGGCGCGGACTATATGCTTCGCATGAAAGCCCCGAATGGATCGTTTTATCGGTCGGTAACCACCGGCGAAGTCGATCAGACTCCGGCCGGACGGCGAATCGCGGGCGAGATGAAGAAGTTCGGCATTGAAGGAGCTCCGGGACAGGGAGCCAAGGGGATGGTTGAGTCGGCGAATAACGATCTTGAATACGAAGTCAGTTATCGATCTGGTGGGGGCATGGCGATTGCGGCCCTGGCGATGGCGAGCACATATCCGGTATCGAGTGAGTTTACCAGCGCTCAGTACCTGAAGGCTGCCGAAGACGCGTTCGATTATTTGGAGAAGAACAATCTGAAGCTGACGAATGACGGCAAAGAGAACATAGTTGACGATTACTGTGCCCTCGCGGGAGCAACGGAGTTGTATCGCGCCACCAAGTCGGGGAAATACAAAGTAGCCGCGGATCGGCGGGCGCAGAGCTTAATGGCGCGTCAGATCAGCAGCGGAGAGTACAACAATTATTGGCGCGCTGACGAAGGGACGCGCCCATTTTTCCATGCTTCTGATGGTGGATTACCAGTCGTGAGCCTGCTTTACTACGCCGAGATCGCGGATGCCGCGTTGAAGCAGCAAGTCCTGGGGACTGTACGGAAGTCGCTCGAGTTTGAACTGGCGATCACTGGTGAAGTGAATAATCCATTCGGCTATAGCCGCGAGTATGTCCAGGACAAGACCGGCGCGAAGCGCACAACTTTCTTCTTCCCGCACAATAGCGATGCGGCCCCATGGTGGCAGGGAGAGAACGCGCGACTTGGGTCAGTAGCAGCGGCAGCGCGGTTGGCTGCACGAGTCTTTGTTGATGATGCTGCGTTTCGCGCCCGGCTTGAGGCTTTTGCCACCAATCAGCTGAACTGGATTCTTGGCTTGAACCCATTCGACTCGTGCATGTTGAATGGGGCTGGACATAACAATCCACCGTACATGTATTTCGATTCCTGGGAGTTTACCAACGCTCCGGGCGGAATTTCGAATGGGATCACTGGTGGATTTAAAGATGAGCACGACATTGATTTCCTCATTCCGTATCGCGAGACCGGCGCCGACAATGATTGGCGCTGGGGCGAACAGTGGCTGCCGCATTCCTCGTGGTATCTGCTGGCTGTCGCTAGTGGAGGGCAGAAACAGTAGGCCTTACAGACCTTCAGAAGTGCACGAGCCGACTGGGTATGGGCGCGTTCAAAAAAATGACCTTTGGAACGCTTCGTGTCGAGAGCGCGCGGTTTCCATCAGCACATGGAATTGACGCTCGGCGCGGATGCTGTCGAGCAGCGGGTCTGTATTGAAGTAGGGATACGGAAAGAGTCCGTGATCGATGCTGTGTTTCAACATCCTCAGTGCTGACTCTTTATCGCCTAGCACGGCATAGGCCTGCGCCAGTTTGTAAATTGCTTCCGTATCACCCACGCCCCGCGCACGAATCTTGCTTTCCGCAGTGTGCATGATCTCAAGTCCCTTTGGGGCCTGTTGACGGATCGCGTAGCTCAGCGATTTGCCGACTTGCGCTTGCAGCAGCCCGGGATCCTGTTCGAACGAGCGATCAAAATCGGCAACGGCCTGATCGTAACGTTTCTGGTAGTGGCCTTTATCACCGTTCCGCATGCGAAGACCAATCTGGGGCCTCTTTGCACTGATCCGAACGACGACACAGACCCGGTCAGCTGCAATCCGTAAGGGAGCGTAACGAAAAAGGGTATGTCTTGCGACATGCCCTTTTCCTGTTCCTGGTGTTATCAATCACAACCACTTTGCCGATTGATTACAAGTACGTGACAACTTCGCGCTTCGGAGACAACTAACATGTTCAAAGCAGTATGGGGATTCGATCCGGAAGAAGCACTGCGGGCCCAAAATGCCTTTCGGCAAGGTTCTGTGCCTGGGTCTGATACGGCGCTGGCTCAGGATGATGGCACGGCTGATAACGAGCTGCGAATCCCGGCGGGCCCAGTCTCTCAAATACTTGAGCTTCACAGGATTTTCGAATTATAGATGGCATCTGAAGGTGCTTTATGTCTGAATGGAAAATGACGTATCGCGGAATCGTGTATCCATGGCAGTGCGATCACATGGGACACATGAACGTGATGTATTACGCGAACAAATTCGACGAAGCCTGCTGGCAATTGCTCTCCATGCTTGGTCTCAATCCCTCCCGATTTGCGGAGGAGGGTACGGGTATGGCGGCTGTCGAACAGCACATCCAGTACAGACGCGAACTCCACGCGGGACAGGCAGTAACGATTCAATCCGCGGTATTGGAAGTGAAAGACAAGTCCATTCACATGCTGCACAAACTGATCGACGACGCCAGCGGCGAAGTTGCGGCTACCACCGTAGTCGTAGGCGTTCACATCGACGCGTTGCTGCGAAAGGCTATCTCGATTCCTCAGGATGTACGCGACGCTGTCCTGCGAATGAGGGACCAGGAATTTGCCGCACTCCAGTGAGTCCGCAAGGTCCATCGCCGCGGCCGCAGCCTGGGGCCGCTGGGTAATAATGACTTTCGGCGCAGAATCCTGCGCCACTCCGCACACCTATATCTAGATGCCTAGGGTTGCTCTGCCATTTTTATCTCACCAGTGCCAGCCGGTACATCCACCAGAACCACAGTCCCTCGCGTCCGGTCCGAAATCGTGGCCTTCAACGCTCGGCTACCCGCGGTCGCGGTCACGTTCTTCCAACCTTGCTGCACTTGCACCTTCAACGTCAGCGGTACATCGTAGATCTTCTTATCTAACGGCCAAGCCAACGACACAGTGACAGACGAAGCATCGCTTTGCATCACCCGAATCCCCGCCGCCTTGCTCTCCTGGATATATCGCAGCACGTCGCCGAACGTCGCGGTCCAAATATCAGAATGCCGTTCGTAATAGTCCGCGAGTTCATCAAGCGTCTCAGGAGTAATCGCGAGCCAGTCGCCTCCAACACCATGAAAGCAGTACACGCCCCAGTTGTGCGCCCGCAGCGCGGGACGAGCCATATCGAGCAGAGCGGGGAAATCTTTGTCCGCCGTAAATCCAAGATCAGTCACCGCAAGAACATTTACATCCTCCGGCCCCTGTGGTGAACCGCCTTCGTAGGCCCGAGCGCCGAAGGAATTTTCCGCGATATACCGCGCATACAGCGCAGCATTCCTAACTTCATCGGCAGGCTTGCCGAAACTCATATTCCCGCATGGATAAGCAAACGTCAGCCCGCGCTGTGAACCGGTAGCCTGCTGGATCTCCCGCGCAGCATCTTTAATCTCCGCTTCCATCATTTCGGGCGTGTAATCCTGCGAATGCGGCGTGATCTCCGGCAGCAGGCACGGATGGTGCACTGTATGGTTTCCCAGCTCGTTTCCATCCGCCGCTAGTTGCTTCCACTCGGCCTTCCGCTTCTCCCACGGCCCCAATCCAGTGGCAACAAAGAATGTCCCGCTCAAATGATGCTTCTTCAAGATCGGCCCGGCGTGATCCAGATCAGAGTCGATACCGTCATCAAACGTAAGCGAAACAGCCGCCACACGATCTCCAGGCCAGCGGGCAACGCTCACTTTCGGTGTAGCATTTTGCGCCCACAACGCGGAGACCAACATAGGTATCAACGGCAGAATAAACCTTGTTCTGGTCATGAGAGGCGCTCCTCGACCACAATCGCGAACCGTTTACTGTATCACCCAAGCAAACCGATCTCACCTTCTCCTCAGGACCTATCGGGACAAATGAGTACTGAGTACCGAGTACCGAGTACTGCTTACTGGTGTATCCTTTCTCTCGCCCAGGAGGATCGTCCATGAAAAAGCTCATCGCCCTCATTTTGCTGAGTCTTCCCCTACTCGCCTTCGCGCAAGACAAGCAATCACCGACGCCCACCACGCTGCGCGGCGTCCTGCTCGAACAATTAAAAACCACGCACAACAACAAAGACTGGTTTGTGCCGGCGAATATAGCGGTTCAGGGCCTGACCGCTGAGCAGGCCAGTTGGACCGACGGAAAAGGCAATCATTCGATCGGACAGTTGGCCTATCATCTCGTATTCTGGAACTCCCAATCGTTAGCAAAATTCAAAGGCGAGACGCCCGCGAAATTCAGTGGAAACAACGAAGAAACCTTCGACAAATTCGATACCAAGCAGTGGAACGATACGGTGCAGCAACTCGATAAAGTGATGACCGACTTGGAAAAATTCGTCGAAACAGCGGATGAGAAAACGCTGGAAAAAAGCGCCTCAACGATTGCCCACATCGGCACGCATAACGCCTACCACATCGGCCAGATCATCTACATCCGCCGCCTGCAAGGCTCCTGGAATCCAGAAAACGGCGTAAAGTAAAACCTCTCCTGCATGGCCCACTCAAGCCCAGTTCCGGCTTGAGTGGGAAGACGTTCGGTCTGCCGCGGAGTGAAACGACTAACTCCAGGGTTCGCGTTGGCGATGATTTGTGAGGCTCTCCGGTCATCTGCTAGGTAGATGGTCAAAGCCTTCCTCGTTCTCGCCTGCGTTTTCCTGTTCAGCACATTCACTGCGGCGCAGACCGGCACCCACGCAACGCGATCTCGGGCTTTGGAATTCGGCCTGAAACTCGGCGTGCTGCCGACGGGCCCGCTCGACGCAATCACCGACGCCAACGGCGTCGAAGTCGGTCACACTACCATCATTCGCGGAGATAACATCCGCACCGGAGTACTGCGACTCCGGAAGCCCTCTGGATCACTCTCTCCCAGGAACGAATTTGTACCCCACGCCGTACACGGTTCGAAAATATTCCGGATGCTCCGCATCGAGCTCCAGCTTGTGTCTCAATTTCATGACATGATTGTCGACAGTCCGGGTGCAGGGATAATTTTCATATCCCCAGACCTCGTCCAGAAGGTTGTCCCGCGGAATTGGTCGATTTGGATTCGCCAAGAAAAACCTGAGAAGCCTGAATTCCAGCGCCGTCATTCGGATCGGTCGATTGCATCGATAAACTTCCATTCCATCGAGATCTACCGTAACCTCGCCAAAATTGACGATTCTGGCTGTCTCTGGTCCGGCTCCCGCGTCTTCAAATTCTCTGCGGACCTTCGCCATGAGCTGCTCCCACGTTAGCGGGAGAATTAGCATCCGGCGCGGCTCATCCTTGCGAATGCCTCTGCCTGACACCCTGCTTTCGGTGCTGGAAAACGGAATGAGCGCTACTCGGAAGCCCTCGAACTGCCGTTGACCATTTTCCCCCGGCAATTCGAGTAGATGCTCAGTGGAGAACGAACTTCGGAAAATCGCCCATGCTTCAGACTCGATCATGGAAGCCGTATCGGCCTCCAGGAATACAGCTGGTGATTTCGTTGCCATACAAAGCTCCCCCCAACGAAACAGTGAGCCGGTGTCGCCACAATCCAGCACCGGCGACTCTGTTTTTTTACAATGTCATTGCGTTCGACGTGGAAGGTCAATCCACCGCTTCTTTTCCTTCTCTCATTTCTTCGTGAACCGGACATTTCCGCCTAACTCGCTGATTCGTCGATGCATCGCAAGAGACATTTCCTCGAAAAAAGTGAAAAGTGGTAGACTCCGAGGCCATGCGGACGACCCGGCACGCATCCGTTCAGTTCGGGATATACGAGGTTGACCTCGAGGACGGAGAACTCCGCAAAGCTGGCGTCCGGATCAAAGTGCAGCAGCAGCCCTTCAAAGTCTTGCAGGCCTTGTTGGAACGGCCTGGCGAGCTTGTCACTCGCGAGCAATTGCATGACCGGATATGGCCAGAGGCTAGCTTTGGGGACTTTGATCAGGCCGTGAATGTGGCCGTCGCGAAACTTCGCACGGCCCTGGGAGACACAGCTGAGAATCCGCGCTTCATCGAGACTGTTCCGCGGCGAGGGTATCGCTTCCTTGCTCCCGTGCATCTGGACAATCTTTCCGACTCCCAGACCCAAACTTCCACCACGACATCTCAGCTGCATCTGGCAGTGCCTCGCTCGAAATTTCCTTCGGGCAAAGGCGCCTTGCTTCTGGGTGGGTTGGTTACACTCCTTGTGATGCTGGTGGGAGTCATCTTTCTTATTACTCCCTCTCGCACTGCACTGAACTTTCACCGCATCACCTACGGAAAAGGAGCGATCCGTTCTGCACGCTTCGGCCCCGGTGGCGAAAGCATTCTCTATGGAGCCGCATGGAACGGAACAGCCCCGCACGTTTTCTGGGCGCAGGGCCAGCGTCCCGAATCGCGACCTTATCCTTTACCCGATGCCGATGTTCTCGCCGTTTCTCCGCAGGGGGAAATGGCCATCTTGCTGAATCGACGGGCGGGCGTGGGATGGATCAGTCACGGCACTCTCGCCATCATGCCAATCGCAGGAGGCGCCCCGCGCGAAGTATTGGAAAACGTACAAGACGCCGACTGGGATTCCGACGGCAAGAATCTTGCCGTTGTGCACTGGGCCGGAAAACGTTGTGCGGTCGAGTTCCCCATCGGCAATGTGCTCTATACCGCAACCGGAGGACCTTGGCTCAGTGATGTGCGCATCTCACCGCGAGGAGACTCGGTGGCTTTTCTGGAACATCCACTCGAGGGTGACGATGCGGGTTACGTGCAGTTGGTGAATCTGAAAGGCGACAAACGCGTACTCACTCGCTTCTGGTTCAGTGTTCGCGGCTTGGCATGGAACTCCTCTGGTGATTCTCTCTGGTTCACTGCCAGCGACGCCCAGGGCGGGCGCGAGCGTCCTCGCGCTTTGTACCGCTTGTCCCTGTCAGGAACTCTTCGCCGTATCGCCGCTGAATCCGGCAACCTGACGCTCCACGACGTCTCGCGCAATGGAAACCTCCTGCTCAGCAGGGATATCGAACGATACGAGATTCTTGCCAATGTTTCGGGAGTAACGCGCGATCTTTCATGGATGGATTTTTCCCGCGGCGAAGATCTTTCTGCCGACGGCAAGAATCTGGTAATCACGGTAGAAGGTGAGGCTGCCGCCACCGATTACGAAGTCTACGTGCGCAACATTGATGGGTCCCCTCCCGTTAAGCTCGGCGAAGGTTACGGCAGCGGACTCTCCCCCGATGCTCAATGGGTGCTCGCCATCGCTCCCTTCAATGGAAGCACCAGCGCTCTCCCTCAACTCATTCTGTTACCGGTAGGGAAAGGCTCAAGGAAAAACCTGACTCACGATGACATCGCGCACTATTCCGCGGCTTGGTTTCCCGACGGCAAACACATTGTCTTTACTGGAAGCAAACCTGGCCACGGAGTTCAAACTTGGATGCAGGATCTCGAAGGCAGCATGCCGCAGCCGATTACTCCGGAGGGCATCGCTGGTATCCGCATCTCGCCAGATGGAACCAGGCTCTGTGCGATCGATGAGAACGGAATTCCCACAATCTATCCGATTGCCGCTGGACAGGCTGTTCCTCTGCGCGGCGCGGAAAAGGGCGACGTCCCTATCGGCTGGACTCAGAACGGACAACAAGTCTACGTCGTCCGCTCCGACTATCTCCCTGTAAAGGTGTATCGGGTGGATCGCGCCACAGGTAAACGAGAACTGCTGCGTGAACTCGCACCAGCAGATTCCGCTGGAGCGATTTCCGATATGTCTTCCGTCTTGGCCACCCCAGACGCCTCGACACTTGTCTACTCTTACTTCCGGCTGCAGTCGGATTTGTACAGCGCAAGCCCCAAGTAGCCCTCTCGCTCATTGCAAGTGGCTCAGTGTTTGAATCGCTGGAGGAAGAAGGACTGTGTCCCCCAACATAGTCCTCCTCCCTCCGCGACGACTTACTGCTTGCGAAGCGCGACTCCTGCCAGGTAGTTCCCCGGCACGGTCTGTGGTGCCATGGTGAACGCCTGCGGGCCTGCTTTCACAACCTGGATATCAAACCCGAATCCGCAGCCTGTCCCGCAGCCCAGAGCGATAAATCCGCTTCCGTCGGCGTTGAACTGCTGAATCTGTGCGGACAAACCGCTCAGGTCGATGTCTCCACATCCAACCGTGTGCTGCGTGGCCTTGATCTGCGTCCCATTGCCATTTGCGTCAAGCGTGAATGTGGTTTCCAGTGTCGTAGTTCCGCATCCCGTCACTCCTGACAGAGCAGCGGTCCAAGTACCCTTCATCTGGCTGAGCGTGAATGGGGGCAGAGCCTTCGTTTTCTCCTGGGCTGCGCTGAATGTTACTGCGGCGAACGCAACGGCCAGCAATGCTGCGCCCCTGATTGCTGCTCTCTTCATATTTTGCTTCATAACTTCCCTCCTGGTTTTTTCGGATCTAGCCAGCCACACGCGGGGAGAAAGTTTGGCGCTGGCCTGCTTGGGCGGTGCCGCCCTACTGGATAAAACGTAAAATCCCGAAGACTTGGCTCACCGGCGCCAAAAAAGATCATTTCCGTCAGCCGAAATCACCACAACAAATGGCAGGACATGGCATTCCAAGCGTTGACTTTCCTTCTGATCCGGGGTACTTTCTTGCGACACATCGGTTGCCGGGGGGGCAAGGGCGTGCCACCGACGTCGCCAGATATTGTGGCGGAACTACTCGAGCGCTGGAATGCGGGGGACGTTTCCGCCAGGGATGCCCTTGTCCCTTTTGTCTACGAGGAACTACGCCGCATCGCCCGCCGATGCCTCGCCGGTCAGGGACGCGATCACACACTTCAACCCACCGCACTGGTACACGAAGCTTACTTGCGCCTTGCCCGCCGCGAGGCTGCGAACTACCGCGATCGTGTGCATTTCTTTGCACTCGCCGCCCAGATCATGCGCCAGATCCTCATCGACCATGCACGCAAGTCGGCATCCGCAAAGCGCGGAGCCAATGCCATCACTCTTACGCTCGACGAGGCCATCGATCGTCCTCAGAAAGGTTCAAAGCAAACCAGCCTCGACCTGATTGCGCTCGACGATGCCATGAATCAGCTGGCCAAACTCGACCCGAGACAATGCAAGATCGTCGAATTGCGCTTCTTTGGCGGACTCTCCATCGAGGAAACCGCCGAAATTATCGAGATATCTCCTGCCACCGCGAAGCGCGAATGGGCTACAGCAC
>Ga0335071_10005344_pt1 | contig 13326 bp, 11 predicted proteins | sample Lox_Sample_15_FD_206724 | JGI IMG/M metagenome (GOLD analysis project Ga0335071, IMG submission 206724) | Soil microbial communities from Loxahatchee National Wildlife Refuge, Florida, United States - Lox_Sample_1.5 | ecosystem: Environmental > Terrestrial > Soil > Wetlands | place: USA... | reverse complement strand
TTGGGGGTGTCAAGGCGAAACCTGAACTAGCTGTTGGGTTTGCTCTGTGGATCGCCGCTGCCGGTGGGGCTGTTTGGAGCCGTTGTGACGGGCGTCACGGGGGCAGCCGGCGCGGGTGGCCACTGGATCTCGAGGGAGACGTCGTCGAGGAGGCGCTCGGAGTCACGGACGAAGCCGTCCCACGTTGCCGGGGACCAGACCTCGAAGCGGTTGAGGACGCCGACGACGACGGCGTCGCGCTCGAGAGCCGCGGCCTGGCGCAGCGTCGGGGGGAGCAGGATCCGACCCTGGACGTCCAGCTCGCACTCGGCGGCCCGGCTGGTGAGCAGACGCGTGAGCGCCTTCACCTGCCTGCTGAAGGCCGGCAGTGCCGCGAGCTGCCCCTCCAGCCTGGCCCACTCCTGCGGCGCGTACACCGCCAGGCACTGGTCGAGGAGCGTCACCACCACCGTCGCGCCGGGGCCGTCTCCGAGCGCGCGGCGAAACGCCGCGGGGACCGGCAGCCGGCCCTTGGCGTCGATCCGATGGTGATAAGTGCCTTTCAGCACAGGGAGCTACGAGTATTCCACACTTTCTTCCACTTTTCCACACCAGGTCCGCGAGCGGTGACCACGGCGGCCCGGTGATAGGCTCGGCGATCGTGGCTCGACTGCCCGGACACCGTGTCGCCGGCCTGTACCTCGCGCAACGGGTGCGGTTCGGGATCAAGTTCGGGCTCGAGACCACGCGCGCCCTGGTCGCGGAGATGGGGCATCCCGAGCGCGCCTTCTCCTCGCTGCTGATCGCCGGGACGAACGGCAAGGGCTCGGTGGCCGCGTACTGCGACCGGGTGCTGCGCGCCTCGGGCCTGCGCTGCGGCCGCTACGTCTCGCCGCACCTCGTGCGGGTGAACGAGCGCGTCACCGTCGACGGGCGCGAGATCTCCGACGCCGCGTTCGGGCGGGCGGTGCGGGCGGTGCGCGACGCGGCGGATGCGCTGGTGCGCCGCGGCGTCCTCGCCTCCCACCCCACCTACTTCGAGGTGCTGACGGCCGCGGCCTTCCAGCACTTCCGCCGTTCCCGCGTGGACGTCGCCGTGCTCGAGGTGGGCCTGGGCGGCCGGCTCGACGCGACCAACGTGGCGGACCCTCTCGCCTCGGCCATCGTCACCGTCGACTTCGACCACCAGGTCTACCTGGGTCGGACCCTCGGCGCGATCGCCACGGAGAAGGCGGGCGTGATGCGCTCCGGGCGGGCCACGGTCACCGGACCGCTGGCGGAGGAGGCGCGCGCGGCGGTGCAGGCGCGCGCGGCGGCGATCGGCGCGCGCGCGGTGGACGCGGCCGCAGGGACCCGCCTGGTGCCGCGCCCGGATGGCGCCTTCGACCTCGAGACGCCGCGGCGACGCTACCTGGGGCTGCGGCCGCTGCCCGGACGACACCAGCAGGACAACCTGGTCGTCGCCATCCGGCTTCTCGAGGAGGCCGAGGCCGCCGGCCTCGCGTTCCGTCCGGAGGCCGTTCCCGGAGCCATCGCCCACACGCGCTGGCCCGGACGGCTGGAGAGAATCGCCGGGAACCCGCCGCTGCTCCTCGACGGCGCCCACAACCCGGCGGGGGCCCGCGCCCTGGCCGCGCACCTGCGGGGCGGCCCGCCCTTCGTGCTGCTCTTCGGGGCGATGAGCGACAAGGACGTGCGCGGGCTCGCGGCCGCTCTGGTGCCGCTCGCCTCCAGCCTCGTCCTCACGCAGCCGAAGGTCTCGCGCGCGGCGAGCCCGGAGCTCCTGGCGCGCCGGCTGGGCCGGCTGGCCCGCGGGGCGCAGCAGCAGCCGAGCGTCGGGCGCGCGCTCGGCCTGGCCCGCCGGCTCGCCCGCGCCCACGGCCCGCAGACCATGGTGGTCGTCGCCGGCAGCTTGTACCTGGTCGGCGCGGTGAAGGCGCTGCTCGAGAGGAAGCGGCGGCGGCGCTAGCGAGGTGGCTGGCTACGGGTGCGTCGCCACCGGTGCCGCGAGCCGGGTCGACGTCGCCCCGCCCAGGAGCGAGCGGAAGTGCGACAGGGCCTGGGGGGCGTCCCACTCCGTCGGACCCACCACGTGCTCGAGGACGACACCGGAGCGGTCGAGGACGAAGGTCTCCGGGTAGCCCGTGGTGCGGTAGCCGCCGGAGGCGATCCGTCCGCCGGGATCGCGCAGGACCGGGACCGTCAGGCCGTGGCTGGAGACGAAGCGCCGCAGCTCGGCCTCGTCCTCGTCGGTGGAGACGGCCACGACGGCCAGCCCTTCCGGCCCCAGCGTGCGGTGCAGTCGCTCGAGCGACGGCATCTCCTCGACGCAGGGCGGGCACCAGGTGGCCCAGAAGTTGAGGACCACCACCTTGCCGCGGTAGGCGCCGAGGTCGACGTCACCGCCGGAGAGGTCCTTCAGCCGGAAGCCCGGCGCCGCCGTCCCCGCCCTGAGCGCGTAGCCCTTGCTCTCCGCCAGCTGACGATAGGCGAGGGCCGCCAGCAGGACGACCGCGATCACCGCCGCCGGGCGCAGCGCGCTCTTGATGCTCACCTTCGCGTCCGCCGCCGCCACCGCTACCTCGCCCGCGACTCGGCCTTCTTCGAGGCGCAGCGACGGCAGCGGCCGAAGATGTGGTGCCGGTGGCCCTCGATGCGGAAGCCCAGGCCGGAGGCGATCTCCTCCTGGATCTTCTCGATCTGCGGGCTCTGGAACTCGATGATCTCGCCGCAGACGCGGCAGACGAAGTGGTCGTGGTGGTCGCGCCGCAGCGCCGGCTCGAAGCGCGCCTCCCCGCCCAGCAGCAGCTCGCTCGCCAGGCCGGCGTCCTTGAACAGCTTCAGCGTGCGGTAGATGGTGGTCCGCCCGACCTCCGGGTGCCGGCGCTTCACCACCCGCAGCAGGTCCTCGACCGAGACGTGCTGGCCGGCCCGCAGGAACGCGTCGAGGATCACCGCGCGCTGCGCGGAGCGCTTGAGGCGGTGCTGGCTGAGGTAGGCGGCGAGGACCTCGCGCTCCTCGCGGCCGCTCGCGGTCGTCATGGGCTGACCAGACTAGCCCCCCCGGCGAAGGCGTGTCAACGCGGCGAATCGCGCGCGGTGTGAGCGCGGTCCTTTGACTCGCCAAGTCAAGGGGCGTAGCTTCTGGAACGTGAACCGCTTCCGGGCCCTCGGCCTGCTGGCCGGCGTCGCCGCCGTCGCGCTGCTGCCGCTCTACGGCGACCCGGTGCCCGCCGCGGCCGTGTCGCACCCGGAGTGGGCGCGCATGGTGCTGCGCGGCCTGGACCTCCTGGTCGACACCGCCGGGGTGAACGACACCGCCGAGCAGGCGTTCCTCACGCTCTCGGGGCGCGACAGCCGGGCCCTGCGGGCCGAGCAGTACGTCCGCGGCACGCACGTGGAGGTGGTGGAGGAGCAGGGCGTGCGGCGCATCCGGCCGGTGGGCGGGATCGGCGAGGCGGTCTTCGCGCTGGCGGTGGCCCGCCCGGGCGAGTACCGGGCGCGCTTCTACCTGGCCGGCCCCGCCGCGGCCGAGGCCGAGCTGACGCGCGCGGGACAGGACAAGGTGCTCCGGCGGCTGAACGTGCCCGCCACCACCGCGATGAGCTGGGTGGAGGCGGGCCAGGTCCCCCTCGACGTCGGCGCCTACGAGGCGACCGTGCTGCTGCCGCCGGGGACGGCGCTCGAGTACGTGGAGATCGCGCCGCCGTGCGTCCACCCGATCGAGCCGCAGGGCGGGTGGAAGCCCCTGGCGGTGACGACGAGCGAGGACGTCGCGGTGACCGTGCTGCAGGCGCTCGACCTCGAGACCGAGCTGCCGCCGGCCGGGGAGGCGCTGCGCTTCGCCGGCCGCGACCTGGTCCTCGACGACGGCGCGCGGGCGGTGCAGGTGGCGGAGGGCGACGGCAGCTTCCGCAGCGGCCCGCACGGCGCCCGGGTGCTGCTGGTCGCCGACGTGCCCGCGGACGGCCTCTACGCGCTGTCCGCGCTCGGCGCCCCGGTGGGCGGCCAACGGTGGGTGGTCGACGGCTGCCGTACGTGCATCGTCTGCCCCTCGACCGATCCCACGCCGCGCTGGCGCCCGATCCTCTCGGCGCAGCTCCACAAGGGCCGGCACCTCTTCGCCGTCCAACTGGGGGCCGACACCACCATCCTGGCCCTCTCGCTCGAACCCAAGAAGCACACGCCGGCGGACTACGTGGCGACGCTGGCGCGGCTGGGCCTCGACGTGGGGCCCTCTGGCCCGGTCAGCCGTGAGAAGGCGGAGGAGGCGCGGCGCTTCCTCGAGCGCCGAAGGCTGGCCCTGCGGCAGGAGCTGTGCCCCGAGATCCTCGAGCGCGGGACGCTGGTCGCCGAGACGGCCGTCAGCGGTCCGGGCTCCAGCGGAGGCGGAGGCGGAGGTGGGGGCGGCGGTGGCGTGGTTCCGCCCCCGGGAGGAGGAGGCGGCGGCGGCGGCTCCGTTCCCCCTCCGGTGATCCCGCCTCTCCCGCCGGGAAGCCCCGTCCTGCCCGCCGGGATGTCGAACTAGCGGCTCACGCCTCCGGCGACAGCCCGTCTCACCTGTCGACCGAGCAGACGACCCCCGGCGCCGAAGGCCGGCTCTCCAGCCCGCGTCCGTCGCGCGCCGAGACCCGCCAGCGGAAGGTCCCCAGCCACGGTATCTGAAGCTGCAGCGACGAGCCGCCGGTCTCGCGAGCCAGCAGCACCTCCTCCCGCTCCAGCGAGAGCAGCTCCACGCGGTGCCGGATCGCCCCGCCGGCCGCCGTCCAGCGCAGCTCGACCGGGTGGCCGACGCGGACGTAGCCGACCTCCGCTCCGGGCTTGAGCCGCTCCGGCGAGGCCGGGAGCGCCGTCGGCGGCGCCGGCGGCTGCCCGTCCACGAGGAACGTCCCCTGGCCGGCCTTGATCTCCACCGTGCGCTCGCCCGAGCGCACGCGGAAGGCGCCTTCGAGCGCGGTCGCGCTGGTGCGGCCCGCGGTGTGCCACAGCACCAGCCGCCCGCCGCCGCGCACCTCGCCCGGGCCCACCTCGATCTTCACGATGTCCCGTCCGGGGCCCGAGAACTCGGCCCGGCCCTCGTCGAGGACGGTCGACAGCACGGCCTTCGCCGGGACGCTCAGGCTGGCGGCGGACGCCAGGGTGACGTCCATCCAGGGGAACTCGATGCGCGCCAGCGCCGACCCCGCGGTGCGCAGGGCGTCCCCGGTCCGGAGGGCGTCGCCGCGGGCGGCCCGCTGCCAGTCGCCGCGGGCGGGGCCGGCGCCGAGGAGCGGCGCCAGCTGCACGTCGCCCTCCGTCCAGACGAGCTTCGCCACCTCGATGCCGCCGGGCGGCCGTCGCCGCGCGGCGGCGGCCGAAGCGGCGAGCACCGCCAGCAGCGCCGCGACCGCCAGGGCCGATCGTCGCACGGCGTCTCAGGGCTCCGTCGAGGAAGCGGGCTTCTGCCGGTGGGCGGAAGCCGCGTGAGCGCCGGCCTCGCGGGTGCGGCCGCGCGAGGGGTAGTAGTAGTACTGGTAGCCGTGGCCGCGCATGTCGACCACGTTGAGCACCGCGCCCAGGAGGTGCGGCGTCGCCTTGCGCAGCGCCGCCAGCGACCGCTTCACCAGCCTCTTGTCGACCTTGTTGTGCTGGACGACGAGGACCGTGTGGTCGGCGTGGCGCGCCAGCAGCAGCGCGTCGGTCACGGAGGCGAGCGGCGGCGAGTCGATGAGCACCCAGTCGAACCCCCGCCGCAGCTCGGCCAGCAGCGCCGGCAGCTCCCGCCGGGCGAGGAGCGCCGGCGGGTTCGGCGGCAGCGGCCCGGAAGCCAGCACGAACAGGTTCGGCGTGGGCGCCGCCTGCAGCAGGGCCTCCAACGGCTCGCGGCGCACGAAGTGGTCGGTGAGCCCGGGTGTGCGCCGAACGCCCAGCCGCTGGTGCATCTGGGCGCGGCGCAGGTCGCAGTCGAGGATGACCGTCTTCTCGCCCGCCGCCGCCAGCAGGCGCGCCAGGTTGACGATGGTGGTGGTCTTGCCCTCCTGCGGCGCCGTGCCGGTGACCAGCACCACCTCGCCCTGCTCGCCGCGCCGCGCGAAGAGCAGCGCCGTGCGCAGGTTCTGGTAGGCCTCGGTGGCCAGGGCGAAGCTCGTCTCGTCGTAGCGCGGCACCGCCGCCAGCAGGTCCAGGTGCAGGTAGCGCTCGATCTCCTCGGGGTCGCGGATGGTGTTGGCGAGGTAGTCGCGGGCCAGCAGCAGCCCCAGCCCGACCAGGAGCCCGCCGGCGAAGCCGAAGAGGGCGATCCGGCTCTTGCGGGGCCGCACCGCGGAGTCGGGCGGGCTGGCGCGGTCGACGATGCTGACGTTGTTGTTGCGGATGGAGGCGGCGATGTCGGTCTCGTTGAGCTTCTGCAGCAGCACCTCGTAGAGGCTCTTGGCCGAGTCGGCTTCCTTCTTGCGCACCTCGAGCTCGGTCAGCTTGCGGCTGTCGGTGGCGGCCTGCGCCTTCTGGGCGTCGATGGCGGCCCGCAGCTCTTCCTCGCGCTTGCGCAGCTGCGCGTACTCGGCCCGCAGCCCCTGCACGATCTGCAGCGCCCGCGCCCGCTGGGCCTTGCGCAGCTCCTCCAGCTGCGCCTTCACCTTCTGGACCTCGGGGTGGCCTTCCTTGAACTTCTCGCCCAGCTTCCCCAGCTCCACCGTCAGCGCCGCGATCTGGGTGGTGAAGCCGTTCGCCACCGGGTCGGCGGCCACCTGGGGCAGGGCGTCCAGCGGCTCGCCCCGCTTCTGCATCTCGTCCACCTGCTTGAGCGCCGCCTCGATCACGATGCGCCGGGCCTGCGCCTGGACGTAGTCGTCGTTGAGCTTGCCGATCGAGGTGGAGACGGCGGACACGCTGCCCTCCGGCACGAACAGGTCCTGGCTCTTGTAGCTCTCCGAGAGACGCTCCTGGGCCTTGCGCATTCCCTGCTGGGTGGCGACCAGCCGGTCCTGCAGCCACTCGTACGCCTTGCGCGCCGACTCGATGCGCGTCGAGAGCGTCTGGTCGATGTAGACCTCGGCCAGGGTGTTCGCCCACAGCGCCGCCTCCCGCGGGTCGCGGTGGGTGATGCTCACCAGCACCAGCCGGCTCTCGGGTATCGGCTCCACCTCGACGTGGCCGAGGAAGAGCGACGCGGGGTCCGGGTTCGACCGGAACGGCTCGCGGTCGGTGAGCTTGAGCCTGGCCACCACCTTCTCGGCGACGCTCTTCGAGCGCAGGACCTTGAACTGCGTGTTGTAGAAGTCCGAGTTCTGCCAGTAGTTCCCCGCGCCCACCAGGGCGTCGGTGACGGAGAGGAAGGTGGGGGTCGGCGGCTCGATCTGCAGCATCACCGAGGCGCGGTACTCCGGCGTCTGGACGAGGGCGACCACCACCCCGAGCAGCGTCCCGACGAGCGCGCAGGCCACCAGGAAGGCGCGGTGGCGCCAGAGGAGCCCGGCGTAGTAGCGGACGTCGATGTCGGCCCGGCCGCCGGGATCCGCGGGCAGGAGCGAGGGCTGGGGGGCGGTGCTCAACGGGTGAATCCTAGAACACCCGGCGGGAGACCGACAGCACGTCGTTCGGCTGCAGCGGCAGGTCGGGCTTCTTGCCGTTGCGGACGTCCTTGAGGTCGACCTCGATCAGGGTGACCTTGCCGGAGGGCGACTCGGTGCGCCGGACCTTGACGGTGTTGCTGCCGTAGCGCGTCAGCCCGCCGGCCAGCGAGATCGCTCCCGTCACCGTCAGGTCCGCCTCGATCGGGTAGCGGCCGGGCCGGTTCACCTCGCCGTCGACCGTCACGTAGTACTTGGGCGAGGCGGTGATGATGTCGCCGTTGCGCAGCGGCAGCTCGAGGTTCACCGCGTCCTGCGCGCTGGGCGCGGTGCCCCCCGAGATGCGCAGCACCAGCGTGCGGGTGCCGCCGGCGAAGCTGCCGTCGCTGCGGGTGATCAGGACCTCGCCCGAGGCGTGCGGGGTGAAGCCGCCGGCTTCCAGCAGGGCGTCGATGAGCCGGGTCCTCCCCCGCAGCGGCTTCCTCCCGGGCGCGTTCACCTCGCCGACCACCGAGACGAACTGGCTGTGGTACTCGCTGACCTTCACCTCGACCTGCGGGTTGACCAGGTAGTCCTTGCCCAGCCGCGCCGTGATCTCCTTCTGCACCTGGGCCACGGTACGGCCCGCGACCAGCACCTCGCCGAGCAGGGGCAGGGTGATGGTGCCGTTCGTCTGGACGGTCGGGATGCGGGAGAGGTCCTCGTTGCCGAACACCGTCACCTGCAGGACATCGCCGGGGCCGACCTGGTACTCGGCCGAGCTGTCGGCCGCCGGTGTCGTCGGCGCGGGTGTGGGGACGGCGGCCTGCGGCGGCCGGGGTGGCGGCGAGCTCGACGGCCGGGAGGCCGGCGGGCTCGCCTGGGCGAGCAGCAGGAGCACCAGCGGCGCGATCATCGGCTGGCCCCCGTGTAGCCGTACCCGAGCTGGAGGATGAAGCCGCTGGTGGTCACGCTGTAGCCGGGGACGTTGGAGTCGCGCTTCTCGCGGCGGTAGTCCGCCGACACCGATCCCCGGCGGCCGAGCGCCCGGCCCAGCCCAAGGCCCCAGCTGAGGACGTCGTCGCGGCGGGGCGAGTCGATGGCGCTCGCCGGGTTCGGGTAGTCGTTGCGCAGGAAGCCGCCCAACACGCGGCACCAGCTCTCGAAGGGCAGCGGGGCAGTCAGCGTCGCGTACACGGAGTTGGTGACGTAGTACGCGTTCGCCTCGAAGGCGGAGACGGTGGGGGTGCGGTTGAGCTGGAGCTCGAGGGACGAGGCCCGCCCGAGCTCACGGCGGAGCGAGCCGCCGAGGACGAGGCCGGACCAGTCGTGGCTGGCGCCGATCGCCTTCGGGCTCGTCTGCGTGCGGTAGCCGGCGAAGACGCGCCCGGTCATCACCGGCCCCAGCGGGCCGGTGAGGGTGAGATCGACGTCCTGCGCCGTCCCCTCGACGATCGGGCGGTCGGGAGCGCTCGGCACGCTCTGGTACGAGTAGCTCAGCACGGCCCTCAGCTCCCGGCCCAGCTCGTACCCCAGGCCCGCGCGGGCGGTGCGCGAGTCGTAGCCGAAGAAGCCCGCGCCCTGGTGGTCGAAGCGGCTCGACCACCAGCCGGCCTGGCCCTCCAAGAAGATCCGGGGGGCGACGTCGACGGTGCCGGACACGGTCGCGGTCTGCAGCGTGTAGCGGCTGAGGTCGTAGAAGTACTCGTGACCGGGATCGACGAAGCTCGTCTCCAGGGTCGCGCGCGTGTAACCGTACGCCCCACGCAGCCGCACCCGGGAGCCCAGCGGGACCTCCAGGCTGGCGTCCGCGAGGTGCGCGGTCTCGTCCACCCCCGGGATGTGGGAGAAGAAGCGCAGCCGCGGCTGGTAGCTGAGCGCGAGCTGCCCGTCGGCGAGCGGCGCGAAGACGCCGATCGCCGGCGCGATCTGGAGGTAGTGGTCGCGCACCGGCTGCGGCCCGAGCACGGTGACGTCGGCGTCCACCCAGCTCGCCTGCACGCCGGGCCGCACCGTCAGCCGGCCGAGCGCCAGCCCCTCGCGCGCGCCCTCGGCGGGCGGCGTCGTGGGCGCGGTCTTCTCGGGCGCCTGGAGGCCCGTGGGGAAAAGCCGCGCGTAGAGGTCCGGCGGAATCGAGGGCGACGGCGCTGCGGCCGGGGTCTCGGCGAAGACGATGGTGGTGCCGCCCGCATCCCGGCGGGTCTCGAAAGCGACCTCGGGAGCCACCTGGAGGCAGACGAGCGTGGCGGAGGGCTCACGGCTCACGCGAATGCGCTCGATCGGCCTCTGGGCCGCCGGCGTCGTCAGGTCTTCGGCGGCCGGCACCTGCAGGCGCACCACGATCTCGTCGCCCTGACGCGTGACCTCGGCGGCGGCGACCTCACCCGACGTCAGGATCCGGACGGCCGTCTGGGTACCGAGGGTGGCCACCCGGACCGCGGTGACCACGGGCGGATCGGCGACGACGAGGGCCAGCGCCACGGCCACCAGGCTCACCTCGTCGCGCCCCGCTCGCGCGGCGCGGGCTCGGCCAGAGGAGCGGCCGCGGTCAGAGGAGCTGCCGCCTCCGCCGCCGGCGCCTCGGGACGCCACGTCAGCACCCGCGTCGGTATGCGCCGATCGTAGAAGAGCAGGACCAGGACGACCGCGATCATGGCCAGCGCCTGCACCAGCAGGATCACCGACACCACCAGCCCCGCGTGCGGCAACGCCACCGCGCCGAGGCCGATGCCGAGAGCGATGAGGTAGATCGTCAGCACCGCCAGGCGCGGGCTCATCCCCAGCGACACCAGACGGTGGGACAGGTGGCGGCTGTCGCCCACGTAGATGGGCCGGCCCTCACGCAGGCGGATGACGACCACGGTGGTGGTGTCCACGATCGGCAGCGCCAGCACCAGGACCGGCATCAGCACCGGGAAGTAGCTGCTGGAGGCGTGGGTGACGAAGTGCTCGAGCAGCGTCAGCGAGGCGAGGGTGAAGCCGACGAAGAGGCTCCCGCAGTCTCCGAGGAAGATCGAGGCCGGGCTCCAGTTGAAGACCAGGAAGCCCAGCAGCGTCCCCATGAAGGCCATCAGCACCAGGCTGATGAAGAACTCGCCGAGCAGGAACGCGTTGAGCGCCAGGACGGCCGAGGCGGTCAGGGCGACGCCGGCGCTGAGGCCGTCCATGTTGTCGAGCAGGTTGAAGGCGTTGGTGATGCCCACCACCCAGAGCAGGGTGACGGCGGAGTTGAGGGCGGTGTAGTGCAGGAAGTCGGTGCGGATCCCGGCCGAGAGCAGCGCGAGCGCGGCGAGCGTCTGCCCGGCGAGCTTCCAGCCGGGGCCGAACTTCCGGCCCAGCACGTCGTCCAGCAGCCCCACGCCGAACGCGATGCTGCCCCCGAGGACGACCGCGAGCAGCTTGTCCCCGACCCGGTACGCCTCGCGCAGCATCGCGATCTCCGGGCCGAAGTGGGCGATGAACCAGCCGTTCCGACCGAGGGCCGGGGCGCCGATGAAGCCGGTGAGGACCACGAGCGTGAAGGCGGCCCACACCGCGATCCCGCCTGCTCGGGGCGTCGGACGCTGGTGGACCTTGCGCTGCCCCGGCTGGTCCAGGATGCCGTAGCGGCGCGCGATCGCCGCCGACACCGGCACCAGGGCTGCGGAGACGATGAAAGCGGCCGCGAGGACGAGCGTCGGGATGAGGGCCGTCGGTTCGGGGGGGGTCAGGCGGCCTCCGGCGCCCGCTGCGCGCGCAGCTCGCGGTAGAGCGCGTCCACGTCGCGGACCAGCCGGTCCGCCCCGTGGTGCGCGAGCACGTGCTCCCGACCAGCCTGCGCGCGGCCGCGCGCGGCTTCGGCCTGTTCCAGCGTTTCGACGATGGCAGCGGCCAGCGCGTCGGGATCGCCGGCGGGGACGAGCCGGCCCCGCAGGTCCTCTCCCAACAGGTCCGGCGTCCCGCCCACCCGGGTGGCCACGACCGGCTTGGCGGCCGCCAGCGCCTCGATGAGGGCGACCGGCGTGCCCTCGTTCACCGAGGCGTTGACGACCACGTCCAGGTCGCCGTAGACGGCGCTCAGGTCGCGGCGCCAGCCGAAGAACGTGACCGCGTCCGCCAGGCCGAGCTCGCGGTTGTGCGTCTCCAGCGCCGCCCGCTCCTCGCCGTCGCCCACGAGTGCAAAGCGGACCTGCGGTCTGCTCTCGCGCACGCGCTGTGCGGCACGGAGGAAGGTCGGGACGTCCTTCACCGGCACCAGCCGGCCGACCATCCCCACCAGCGGCGCCTCGGCAGCGATCCCCGCCTCGCGCCGCAGCACGCCCCGGGGCAACTCCCCGGTCAGGTGCTGCAGCTCGAGGCCGAGCGGGACCACGCGGATCTTCGCCGGGCGCGCGATCGCCATCCCGACCAGGTCCTGCTTCACCGATTCGGACACCGCGACCAGGGCGTCGGCGAGCCCCGCCAGTCGCCTCTCGAGCCAGCGGTAGAACGCCGTCTGGGCGGGCGAAAAGTAGCCGCGCAGAACGTGGCCGTGGTACGTGTGCACGATCGTCGGCACGCCGGCGGCGCGGGCAGCAAGGCGTCCGAGGAGGCCCGCCTTGGCGGTGTGGGTGTGGACGATCGCAGGCCGCCAGGAGCGCATCAGCCGGACGAGACCGACGAGGGCACGCAGGTCCCGCAGCGGCGCGACCTCCCTGCCGAGCCCGGCCATCGCCTCACACTCCACGCCCTTCTCCAGAGCGAGGGGGAACATGTTCCCCTCCCGCGGCGACTCCGTGCCCACCACCAGACGCGTCTCGTAGCCGAGGGGCCGCAAGTCCGCGCTGAGGAGGATCACGTGGAGGGACGGACCCCCGATGTTCAACCGAGAGAACACCCGCAACACTCGAACGGCCCCCGACCCTTGGGCGCCTGAGGCGTCTCTCATTCGTTCCCCGGGCACACGGCGACCGGTCGCCCGGAGGGTACCATCGAGGTGCAGGTCCGTCAACCTAACTGTCGCCGTCTGAACGAGATCTACGCAGGCGGCATCCGGCGGAGCGGGCCGCGGCACCCGCCGTCTCTTGGCCGCACTCGGCGTCCGGCGTAGGCTCCGCACCGTGGTGGAAGCCCGAACGAGTGGGATGGCGCGGGCCCACGAGGGTGCCGCGGTGGTTCTGGCGGCCCTCGTCATCCTCTCGCCCTGGCCTTTCGGCAGCGTCCACTGGACGACGACGGCGGCGATCACGCTCATCGGCCTCGGCGTTTCCCTGGTGGTGGGCCTCCTCTCGCTCCGACGCGGCCACAGCCTCGTGTCTCCACGGGCGACGGCGCCGCTGGCGGCCTTGTGGGCGCTCGGCTCGCTGCAGCTCGTCCCACTCCCCCGAGCCGTCCTCGCCGTCGTCGCCCCCGGCCCAGCGGCTGTCTGGTACCCGGCGAACGCTGCCGCGGCTGCGGTGCTGGGGCCCGGACCCCGACCGATCTCGATCTACCCGGAGGCGACCATCCGCTGGCTGACGTTCGCGGCCGCCGCGGTCGGGCTCGCGCTGGTCGCCGGCCCCGCCCTTCGCTCCCGACGGGTTCTCCTGCGCGTCGCCGTAACGGTCACTCTCGGAGGCGCGCTCGTCGCCGGCTACGGTCTCGTCGCCCGGCTGGTGTTCGCCAACCGCCTCTTCGGCGTGCTGGCGGTCCCGACGGTCGCGCCCTTCGGCCCCTTCGTGAGCAAGAACCACTTCGCGGGCTACGTCGAGATGGTCGCCTGCCTGGCACTCGGGCTGGCGGTCGGGTTGGCGGACGAGGCGCGGCACGGAGCGGACTGGCTGAGCTGGCTCGAGAGCCGTCGCGCCGGCTGGATCGTCGCCGC
>Ga0335071_10005343_pt1 | contig 13329 bp, 11 predicted proteins | sample Lox_Sample_15_FD_206724 | JGI IMG/M metagenome (GOLD analysis project Ga0335071, IMG submission 206724) | Soil microbial communities from Loxahatchee National Wildlife Refuge, Florida, United States - Lox_Sample_1.5 | ecosystem: Environmental > Terrestrial > Soil > Wetlands | place: USA... | reverse complement strand
CCAGATCGTGACCCTCACAGCACAGAACCAACTTGCGATCAACGAGTTCGAGAGGTGGGGCGGTTCTCTCAGAGACGATATAGATCAGGCGCTGACAGAGAACCTCGCAGCCCACCTGGCATCCGAAGGTGTTGCGGTGGTATCCTGGAGGGGGCCCGTGCCCGGCGCATACAGGGTGCCCGTAGAAGTGAACCGCCTCGACGCCGTACCAGGCGGATCGGTACAGCTAAAGGCCACGTGGGGCATTTCAACGTCTGACGGTACAAAGATTCTGCTCGTAAGCGGCTCGACCATCACCCAGCCCGTGAACGACAAGGATTATAGCACCGTCGTGGCAGCCATGAGCCAGTCCATCGGCACCTTGAGCCAGGAGATCGCCGCTGGCGTGAAATCACTGCTTGCAGCGGGTAGCATGAAGGCGCTTGGCACGTTTGGTTTAGATTCGGGCAAGACAAAATAGCTTAAGAACACCATGGGGTGAAGATGAAGAGGTATGTCTATCTCACGATCGCCATTGCGCTGATCCTTGGCTGGATACTTACTGCACGGGGTTGGGCACAGACGGAGAAGCCCTATCCTACCAGGGAGATCACCTACATGATCTGTTTTGACCCGGGCGGACAGTCTGACAGGGCGGCGCGTATGCAGCAACCCCTGCTCGAAAATATCCTGAAAGAGAAGGTGATACTCGATTACGTGATTGGCGGCGGCGGCGCCATAGGGTGGAGAGAATTAACCCGGGCAAAACCGGATGGATACACCATGGCAGGGTTTAATATCCCCCACATCATCCTCCAGCCTTTCCAGCAGGACGTGGGATACAAAACGGAGCAGATCGTGCCCGTTGCAATTTTCCAGAGAACGCCCCTTGCCCTCGCAGTGCTCAAGACAAGCCCTTACAAGGACTATCAGGGTTTCATCGATGCTGCGCGAAAGAACCCCGGTACGCTGACCATCGGCAGTTCAGGTACCTTCTCGGGCTATCACATGGCGGCTCTCAGACTTGAAAAACTGACCGGAGCCAAATTTGTGTACGTCCCCTTCACCGGCTCTGCCCGCGAGATGGATGCATTCCTCGGAGGGCACGTAGATGCGATTTTCGGCGCCTCTGACGACCTGATCAAGTACAAGGACAAGAGCCGTGTCCTCGCTTTTGCCACGGAAAGTCGATTCCCTGGGTTTCCGGACGTTCCTACGTTCAGAGAGCTGAAGGTTGACCTCCTTGAGGCTGTTGACCGCGGAGTGGCCGTGCCACCGAAGACGCCGAACTATATCATCAAGAAGCTCGAGGCAGCGTTTCTCCAAATTGCGGCCAGTGCCGAGATACAGGCGGAGAAGAAGAAACAGGGTCTTATCCCGGTTGCCATCGGTCATGACGAGAGTGTCGCCTACATCACGAAGATGACCGCCATTTACAAGGAGTTGACCGTCGACCTGCCAAAATGAGACGGGTTAGCAAAGGAAAAACCCGGCCATCAAGCGACCTTGGTGTTATGGCTGGTCAGGGATAATGCCATCGTGTACGGTGACCTATTTACGCGCTTTCTCTGCGTAATGCTTACCTCTCACAATGACTCGCTCCTGCGCATTAGTACCCATTAGAGGGCACCTGTCAAGAGAATAGTTTTCACCGAACAAGAACGATCCCCCTTTCTTGCAGGTTTGACCCCATGTGCCGAATCACTCCGTCCTGGCCTCTTCGTCCCTTTGTTTTTTCTCTTTGTATGGTTAGCGGTCCCTTCCGCTCCACGCACCCATCGGGATGTCCGATCTTTGTCGGCCTTCCAGAAAATTGATCAGTAACCCTGCCAGTCTAAGCGATCTCTCAGGACCCATGGTTATGAACCACTCATGTGGTAGCTCATGGCAGGGGCGGATGAGACGCCGAACGATCGAGCCGGCTGTTATCGTCCGAACAAGATACTACCTCAGAACATCGAATCTCCTTCTCTTGTTATCGGGGACGCTTTCGCTTCCGTACTGTACGCTCGTAACCTTCTTTCGTTGTATGGCAAGACCCAGGCCCCTTCTGCTCCCGGGGGAGGATCTCCTTATTCTGCGGGGAGAGGCTGCCAATTAGGTGACGTGGTTACAAGCCAACAAATGTACCTGGTTCACCTCTCCCCTTGTTACCCTCACCGGAACAGAAGCGCAGGATCGTAGTCCACTTGGTCCCGCATCACGTAGTAGGACGCCCGGGTCAGCTTATGGCTCAGTGCCTTTATGGCGACGATCCTGTTCGTTTTGGCCATCTTCTTTTCATAGTAAGTCCGTACCGTCTCGTGGAACCTGCGGGCAAATTGCGCAGCCTCGACGTAAGCCCAGGAGAGGTACTTATTGCCGTTCTTGCGGTTCCCGTAGCCGATGATCTTGCCGGCCGAGGTCCGAATGCTTTTGACGCAGCGGCAGTACGAGGAGTAGTCGCCCACGGTGGGGAAGCGACGGATGTTTCCCACCTCGAGCATGATCGTGAGGGTGAGGATCTTACCGATGCCGGGTACGGTCATGAGCTTGGCGAACTCCTTCCTGATCTTCAGTTTCTTCAGGATCATGTTCTCGATTGTATCAATCTCGCTTTCCAGGTGGCGGATCAGACCGACGCTCGAAAGGACCATGGTCTGCATCTCCCTGTCCGGGAAGAAGCGTTTGACCTCGGCGTCCGTGATCTTCTTGACGTCCTCGCTCTTCATCCGTAAGCCTAAATTGCGCGCAAGGATGTTCTTGACACTCAAGACGTGGGAGGTCCGGTGGCGGACGAGCTGGAGCCTTTTGCGGAGGAGATCCCGTGTGGGCCGCTCCTCTTTCGGGTAGATGTAGCCCGTGGGGAGAATACCCAAGCGGAGGAGGTTCGCGAGCCAGAAGGCACTCCGTCGATCGTCGATCTGCTTCAGCCCTTCATACTGCTTAATGGCGGAGACGTTGGCCAGATGGACACGGTAACCTTGCTCCATGAGCCCGTCCACCAGCCAGTACCAGTTAAACGTCGATTCGACCACGACGCCCTGGATATCCTTCTTGAAGGGATCGAGACCGGCAAGGATCAAGGGGAGCTCGTTTCTGAGCCGCTGCTTGTGGAGCACCGTGTTTTCCTCGTCAACCACGCCGACATACGTGTTTGTTGCATGTAGATCCATTCCGACGTAAAGTTTCATAGGGCACCTCCTTGAAAGGATTTGGTAGTTCTTTTCAACCATAGCACAACTTTATGTTGGCTATGGCGAGGTGCCCTCTCCAGCCCTCTAGATGATTATCAGGTGAAATCGTCCTAACGGAGCCTGGAAAGCGTGTCTTCTCACTCTTGTGTTCTTCACAGTTAGAACTGCTACTTCTTGAACCTTCTCCTCACCACCATAAGCCCTAAGAGGCCGGAACCCAAGGGCGGTAGAGTGGCCGGAATCGGGACCGGGTTCGCCATGCCGGTTAGTTCCACGCGAAGACCCGTGATGTGGAAGAGCCGGGATGGCCGGAAAACTGTTTCACGATTGCAGAAGAACGGCAGTAAGGAACATGGTAAGGACCGGCACACCCGAACGGGTAGCCATGAAGATCAGCGGCCACAAGACAAGATCGGTATTTGATCGTTATAACATCGTCAATGAAGAAGATTTAAGAGCGGCCTGTGAACGCCTCTCAACCGCTCATGAACAGGTGAAGGCAGAAGTTGAACAGGCACAATTACGGGCACAATCCCACTAAGGAAGCAGGGATAGGTCCATGTCGAAAAGCGGGACAGCCTTGAAAATAAAGGGATTGAGAGAGGGGGGCTATTCACCCCCCTGGTATGACTACTTGCTCTTTGAAAGCAGCTTTTTCAACTCCGGTCCTGTCTGCGGATTCTTCTGGATTATATCTTTCCAGCCTTCATCATAGGCTATTCTCAGGAACTTCTCTTTTTCCGCAGGGGGCAAATCGATGACCTGGATGCCCTCTGCCACGAGTGCCGGGCGCTCCTTCTTTGCCATCTCTTCAAAGTCGGCAACCACTTTCTTCTCCCCTTCTATGGTGGCATCCCTGAGGATGTCCTTGAGCTTCTGCGGGAGGTGATTCCATGTATTCAGGTTTATAAGTAGCGGGTTGGGCACCGTGTAGAATCCCGGCTCCACAACATATTTCAACTGTTTCTGCCAGCCCCATTCACGCAATCCGACCCCTGGTGAACAGGCGCCATCCACCACATTTCTTTCCAGCGCAAGGTACGTATCGCCAAGGGGCATGACGACAGGATTTCCGCCAAGACCCTTGATCGCCTGCAGATAGAGAGGCGAAACCCGAATATTAAGACCTGTAAAATCCGCACTCTTTACCGGTTTTTTCAAATAGACAAAGAACTTAACGTTGAGACCCAGTCTTCCCAGATAATAGACCCCCAGCTTCTTCTGGTGCAGATCGTTAAGGAACGCCTGTGCTCCGTTCGATCTCTCTTCGGCCGGAGTGTAGACCGACAGTTTCAGAGCATCGATTTCAGGGAGCACGTTCGTGTAGTAAGCACCCGAGGTGTAGAGTATGTCGACTTGACCACGCTGCAGGGCGGACGCCTGGTCGGGCGTCTTCACAGCCTCCGGCCCGCCCAGGTACCGTATCTTCAGTTCCCCGGGGGCCTTCTTCGCAACCATCTGGTCCACCAGGTCTATCCACGTCGTCCAGGCTTTGTACTCGACTGCTGATTGAGGCCACGCAGAAATAGCCTTCAAAGTATAGGGCTCAGCCGCCGACAAGGGTACCGATCCACAAACCAGAACTGCAACTGCGAACCAGACAAGAGCTACTATCTTTTTCATTGCTACCTCCCTATTTTGAGCGTTTCAGTCGTGAGCTTTCAGCGACGCTTTCAATTCAGCCCCTTCATGTTCCATCGCTCATAAGCCACCGGCTGTTTTTACCTCTCTAGTTTTTCCGTCTTTTGCCCCTTCCATCATCGTAAGAGCCCTGATGCGGTCAAAGCGCTTGTTGACAATCTTCTGCAGCTCATCCAGCTCCTCCTTATCCAGATGAGCGAATTTCTTCAAGAGTGCGGTATATTCGGTTATAGGTTTCGGCTTCTCAACAACATGAGTCATCCGGTACTCTCCCCGTTCGTACTCCCACAAGGGGAAGTAGTTTGTTTCGACAGCTGCCCTGAGTATATCCAGAGACTGCGATATGCTGTACCCCCAGCCGAGAATGCACGGGCTCAATATGTGGATGTAGGACATGCCGTCTTTGACGGCCATGGCCTTCTGCAATTTCATGAGAAGGTCCTCCGGGTAGGCAATGACCGCAGTGGCCACGTAAGGGATGTCATGCGCCGCCATGATGAGCGGCACATTCTTGGAACTCATTCGCTTCCCTTTCCTCTTCCCCATAGCCGGAGTGGTCGTTGTCCACCCACCGTAGGGCGTGGTGCTGCTTCTCTGAATACCGGTATTCATGTAGCCTTCGTTGTCGTACGTTATGAAGATGATGTTCTCGTTCCTTTCGGCCGCACCTGAGAGCGGCTGGAATCCCACGTCCGTTGCGCAACCGTCTCCGACGAACGCAACACACCTCACATCTCTGCCCATTTTCCTGTGGTATCTCTTCACACCGGTCATGGTGGAGGGTACTGTTGTCATGTTCGACATGTGGCTCGGAATACGAACCATGGTCCGTATTCCCATGCCGTTAATCACGTTGGTCGCACACCCCGGGGCTCCGAACAGATAGGTATCTTTCCCGAGCACCCTGAGCACGAAACGAAGCGTGGTTTCTGCCGGGCAACCTACACACAAGGATGACCCCATCAGCAAAGGGTCCTCATGAAAATGTTTAACAACCGAGCGGGCTTTCATAACAGAAATGGCTTTGACCGGGCACGCTTCCACGCACTGCGGTTCCCCTTCGCAGAGATCGCACTTTGACGCCTGTTTCGAGGTTGCATCGAAATCGATCCCGCCATAAGGACACGCAAGATCGCACAGGCCGCACCCGAGACACTTGGTTTGCGTTATCCGGACAATTCCATCGTCTTGATTCTTTATGATCGCGCCTGTGGGACAGACATCGAGACAGGCCGGTTCCGAGCACTGGTTACACGTATTGGCAGTATGGACACCCAATTCGGGCAAATGAACTTCCAGGATGCCGGTTCCTTGCTGGCCCTTCTCTTTCTTCACCTCGGTGCACCGTGTGTGGCACGCCTTGCAATCGGGCGGGCATATATTCTCTTCAATCCTCAAGGTGTCATAGAAACTCTTCATGTTCAGCCCTCTTCTAGTCCTCTATTGAAACGGTTTCTTTTCGTTCCGCTTCACGCATGAGCCACAGACTCGTTTCTCTCGGCAACGCGAGAAGAGAATTTTTGTACTGGCTAATCTCCACCCGCTTGCGTACCAGGTACTGAAACACACCGGCATCCACGTCTGTACTGAGGAAGGTCGCTCCCACAAGTTTACCCTGCCTGCAGATCAGCTTCCTGTATGTTTCCTTTTTTCCATTTGCTTCCGCGAGCACCTCATCGCCTTCGACAGGAGTCGTCTCTCCGACGGACACAGCACGATGACCGAAGAAATTGAAGGTATTCATCGGCAGCCAGCCTTCGTACTCCTTGACCTCGCCCACCATGTTGCTGCCCGCAACGTTGCCCTGCTCGGCCGCGCTGGGCAAAATAGGATTCAGACCATGCTTCCCTGTAAAAAAGCTTTTGGCTGCTGCGACGTCGCCCGCTGCAAACACGTTGCTGACATTTGTTCTCATCTGGCGGTCGACCAGTATGCCGTTGTCCACTTCTATACCGCTTCCGTTTACGAGAGAGGTCCGCGGCCTTACGCCCGTAGCAACCAGCAGCAGGTCCGCTTCCAGGGCATCTCCCCCTTTCAATGCTACCCCGACGAAGCCTTTCTTGCTGTACACTTCAGCAACTTGCTTGTTGACAAAAAAAGTTATGCCATGCTGCTCCAGCACCCGCTGGATCATTGGGGAGGCGTCTGCGTCGAAATAGGAGGGCAGAATGCGCGGCTGCATCTCCACAACCTTAACCTTCATTCCCTTTTCAGCCAGGCATTGAGCCACATGCATACCGATCAACCCGGCGCCGAGAATGATTGCGGTCCTGGTTCCCTTTATTTTGTCTATCAGAGCCCTGGCGTGATCCAGGGTCCTCAACTGCAACGCCTCTTCCTGCTTCAGGCCCGGGATTGACGGGACAACAGGCTCACTGCCCGTTGCGATCAGGAGGGAATCATACGCCTCCCGCTCACCAGACTCGTAAATGACCTGGCTCTTGCCTGTATCGAGACGCTCCACCCGTTTGCCCCTGCCCCTGGCCCACACTGCTCGCATCCGGTCAAAGAAACTCTCCGTCACCATGGAAATTTCAGATTCCTGTATCTTCCCTGAGATGAGGTAGGGAAGAGACGTGGGAGAATATGGAAGGTGAGGCTCCATCGACACCACTTCAATATCGTCTGCGGCGTTGTTCTGCCTCATCCGCTTTAATGCCGAGAGGGCTGCAGTGCCGCATCCTACTATGACATGTTTTTTCTTTTCCAAAGCATCTCTCCTCTAAAAACCGGCTAAAGGCAAAGGGCCCAAGGACAAAAGGTTTGAAGCCATGAGCCATTAGCCCTTTGCCGCTAGCGCTAGCCCCTTACTCTATTCTAACGACAGCCACGTAACAACTGGCTGCTCTTCACCCCTGACCGCAGCATACGTTCTTTCGATGACGCGTTCCACATGAAGCGCGGTAATGTCTGCTCCGCCCAGTCCCCCTATAAAGTCAACCAGCTTCGGGGCCGGTGTCTCCAGATCGCTCAACAGGGTTTTCAACTCGATGAAGTTGTGGCCGCAGTTCCACGCGTAGCATACGTTCCGGTCGACCACTCCTATGGCTTTCTTCCCGTTGAGGGCCTTGATCAACCGCTCCTTAGGGCTGGGCCGGAACATCCGTATCTTGATCAGCCCAACCTTCAGCCCCTCCTCGCGTTTCTTGTCGACAACAACCTTTGCCGTTCCCGTGGAGCAACCCATGGTGACAATGACCACCTCGGCGTCCTCGGTCCTGTACTCCTCTATCTGACCGCCATAGCTGCGGCCGAACTGCTTTCCGAACTCCCTGTCGATCTCATCGAACTTTCCTTTTGCCCTCTGGTGGGCTGCACACGCCTTATACCGGTATTCGGTGAAAAGCTCCGCAGGAACCGTGTAGCTTGAAAAAACCATGGGATCATCGAGGCTCCACTTGGGGCGTTCCATGTTCTTGAGCGGAGCTAGAAAGAGATCCGCTTGCTCTTGCGTCGGTATCTCAACTCTCTGTGAATGGTGCGAGAGAAAAAATCCCTCGTAGCACACGTTAACAGGAAGGAGCACGTCTGAATCTTCCGCCAGCCTATAGGCCATCATTATAGTGTCAAGTATCTCCTGGCAGGATTCCATGTAGATCTGGACCCAGCCGTGATCCTTCACCATCACAGCATCCTGCTGTCCTGCCACTACACCGTGCGGGCTTACCTGCTCCCTCATACCGATCGCCATTACGATAGGGAACCTGTTTCCCGCAGCAAGAAGATAGGCATCATTCATGAACGACAAGCCCTGGGAAGAACTGGCGGTGAACGTGCGTCCGCCAGCCGCGCATGCACCAAGCAGGACGCCCATCGCCGAATTCTCACCTTCGGGCTCTACCATCTCCGCGTTGAGTAATCCCTCGGCCTCGAACTTGTAAATCGTTTCGAGCAGCGGTGTCTGCGGGGTGATCGGGTAGGAGGCAATCACATCGGGTCGCGAGAGGAGCACGCCGTACGCGCCTGCGCGATTCCCGTCCAGCACTCTCGTTTGGCCTCTCAGATCCATTGTCGCCATCAGACTTCCTCCCTCACCAGTGCAATTGCTCTGGCCGGGCAGACTCTGGCACAGACTCCGCAGCCTTTACAATAATCGAGATCAGCAGAAAAGAAATGTCCTGTTTCTTTCCTGCAGCCGCACGGACAGAAGATGAAGCACCAGCCGCACTGACGGCACTTCTCACTCCTTGTAACCGGCCTCTGCGACCTCCATTCCCCTGTTTTGACATCGAGCGGCTCACTTGGTGTCGACCAGGGTCCTTCAAATTTGCTGATGAATTTCATGTGGTGCTCCTTACTGAAATTGCGACACTGTCGTAGCCGCGTCTCACCAGGTCTATGTTTTTCTGCAACAACTTTCCTTCGAAGTTCATGTCGAGGCTTGCTATCACAGATTCCAGCTTTACCCATCCCGTAACCTTTGCTATCACGCCGAGCATGCACGTGTTGACGATCGCCCTGCCTATCTCATCAAGAGCCAGGGCGGTTGCATCAATCAGGCCCAGCATTTTGAGCGCGTCAGGCCATTTCTCCAGCTTCAGCTTCGGGGTATTAATAATTGCAATGCCGTCCCCTTTCAATCCGTTGAAGATCTCTTGCGATCTTCCTATAAAAGGATCCAGGCACATAATACAATCGGGATCATAAATCTGGTGAGTCTCCCTTATCGGTTTTTCATCGCAGCGAAGAAAAGCCGCCACAGGCGCTCCTCTGCGTTCTGCCCCGAAGGTCGGGAACGAAGAAGCGTACTTGCCCTCGAGGACAAACGCGTATGCCAGCATTTCAGCGCCCATCACTACCCCTTGCCCTCCCCTGCCGTGTAACCGTATCTCTTTCATTGCACTCTCAACCCTCCCAGGAACTCCTTCTCGGTCTTTCTTCTTGCGTGATCGATATGGTCGTTCAGCGCTTTCTTCGCGTTTCTATAATCCTTCAGTTTCAGGAAATTGACTATTTTCTGGTGGTACCTGAGGGATTCCTCAGCCAGTTCGTGGTCCAGTTTTGTACGCCTTCTGAATCTGTGCATTTCTTTCCGCAGCGCATCTGCCATCCTTATCAGGCGCTCGCTATGACTCAGGGAGCATAATACCTGATGGAACTCCGCATCCAGCTGGATAAAGAGATCACCTTTGTACTCTTTCAAAGCTCTTTCCGCCTGCTTGAGATTCGTCTCCAGCCTGCGTATCTCAGTCTCCCCTATACTGTCAATCGCCTTTTTTAGGGCAAGGGTCTCGACGGTTTTTCTTAGTACCGAGATCTCTTCAAGGTCCTGGACATCTGCATCGACTATTTGATAACCCACCTTGTCGATTGCAGTGATGAGCAGTTCCCGCTCGAGGGCATGAAGCGCCTCCCTCACCGGAGTCCGGCTTATGCCCGTCTCCTCTGCAATTTTTGATTCGTAGAGTTTCGTACCTTTCGGAATCGAACCGGTAAGAATTGCATCTTTCAACCGTTCATAAACGATTTTCCGCAGGTGGGGTTGCTTTTCTATTTTGAAGTTGATGATATGCTGCTTCATTGTCTTTCTTGTAGCGCATCTAGGGTACAGTATTTTTGCTCGGGTGTCAAAAGGTTTTGCCAGGGCGAAAGACGTTTCTTTCCGCCTTCCTTGACACACCCCGGTTATTGGGGTACAGTATCCCAATAAACATCCCCCATTCTTTGAAATAAAGCAGAGGCCCAGATGATTGAGATAAAGTTCTTCGGCAGAGGAGGACAGGGCGCGGTCATCGCGTCTCAGATCCTTGCAAGGGTTTTTTTCACCATGGGGAAGTACCCTCAGTGCTTCTCCGTTTTCGGCGGCGAACGCAGAGGCGCCCCGGTTGCCAGCTTTCTCAGGGTGGACGACAAGAAGATCCTTCTCAAATGCGAAATCACCGCACCGGACCAGATGATTTACATGGCGCCTGATCTTGTGGACGAAAGAGAGATTGAGTCAATGCTTAAGCCCGGAGGGCTCCTGCTCATAAACAATGCTCTGACCGACAGAGATTTTCAAGCGTTGAAGAAGTTTCGTCTGGCTCTTATCGACGCACTCTCCGTCTCTGAGTCTCTGGGATTGGGGGCTACGATCAATACAGCCATGCTGGGCGCTTATGCAAAAGCCAGCAACGCGGTGCCCATGGATCTTTTGGAAGAAGTAATTAAGGAGTCGGTCCCGGCAAAAGTTTCGGCCAACGTAGCTGCGGCAAAAAAGGCTTACGAGTTGACGCAACTCTTTTACTGATTTGCCTTCACAAGGGCCCATAAGGAGTGGATAGATGAGCCATCGCACCATAGGGATAAAAGACATAGAGCCTATAATTCCCTTCTCCAGAGGAACCACCGAGGTTTTTTTTACAGGTCACTGGAGCAGCAAGAAACCGTTTTACGCGGAGAAGACATCGCCCTGCCGGCGAGGATGCCCTATAGGCAATGATATTGCCCGTGCATTCAGTCAGGCATCTCTGGGTAACCACGACGCTGCATTACGCATCTTTCGTCAGGATAATCCTCTACCCGGTGTCTGCGGGAGGGTCTGCTATCACCCGTGCGAATCTGACTGCAACCGGAAAGAATTTGATGAAGCGATCAACATTCGTGGCTTCGAGCGCTTTCTGGCCGACCACGGCAAAGTCGACACAAAGAGGGAAATTCAGGTCCAAAAAAGAAAGGCGAAAGTCGCTGTAATCGGCTCCGGACCGGCGGGGTTGAGCGCTGCCTACCATCTGGCGCGGCTTGGTTATCCTGTCACAATCTTCGAGGCTCTGCCTGAAGCAGGGGGCATGCTCCGTTATGGCATCCCAGAATACCGACTACCGAAAGCTATCCTGCGCAAGGAGATAGGTTACATAGAGCAATTGGGCGTGCAGATAACAACGGGAGTTCGCGTCGGCAACGACATTTCTCTCGAACAGATTAGAGACAAGCACCAGGCCATCTTTATTGCCGCAGGCGCCCATAAGGGAATGCGCCTGAGCATCGAGGGAGAGGAACTCCCCGGCGTGATGGAAGGCATGGGTTTTCTCAGGAGTGTTAATCTCGGGGAACAAATAGCTGTGGGCAAGAGAGTAGCTGTGATAGGAGGCGGCAACACGGCCATTGATTGTGCGCGGGTCGCACGGCGTCTTGGCGCAGAAGAAGTGACCATCATATACCGCCGCTCACAAAAAGAGATGCCGGCTCTCCCCGAAGACGTGGCAGCCGTGGAGCGCGAAGGGATAAAGATCGATGTCCTTGCTGCGCCGAAACGGCTGATCGGTGATGGTACCCGGCTTTCGAAAATCGAGTGCATGCGCATGACATTGGGAGCACTAGACGAAAGCGGAAGAGCACAGCCCCTTCCTCTTCCGGGGTCTGAATTCGATCTGCCGGTAGATACCGTCATCGGAGCCATAGGACAGGTGCCGGATCTCCAGTTCACAAATGGAGTTGGAATTCGTTTGGGCAGAAACGGCGTTATCGCTATTTCTCCTGAACGCGCGGAAACGAATATCGAAGGGATATTCGCTGGCGGAGATAGCGCAGGAACGAAGGCATTCGTTGCAGATGCCATTGCGAGCGGAAAGACAGGCGCTTTGGCCATACATTGCTACATCGAAGGCATCGATTTCGGACAAGAGTTTCAAAGCCATCAAATTGGTGAGAAACCCGCCTTCTCATTCCAAAGTATTATGCATCAGGGAGATTACCAGATTGATCTCAAGAAAGTCGTTCCGTATGAGAAGATAAACACCCTTTGTTTCTCTCGCGGAGAACGTGCAATGGCGCCTGACCGGCTCTCGCCGAAGCGAGCGGTAAAGAGCTTTAAAGAGGTCGCGGGCGGCATTGATCCGTCGCAGATGACGAACGAAATCGAGCGATGCTTCAAGTGTGGGACATGCACAGAGTGCGATCTTTGCTTCCTGCTCTGTCCTGACATCTCTCTGGTGAAGGAAGGCAAAAAAGGTTACACCGTTAAGATGGACTACTGCAAGGGTTGCAGCATTTGCGCCACGAGCTGCCCACGCAATGTGATAGAGATAGGAGCAACCACAGGAGCTGGCACATGAAACAACTTCTTCAGGGAAATTACGCAGTGGCTGAAGCCGTTCGCCTTGCACGAGTTCAGTTGGTAGCCGCATACCCCATCACCCCGCAAACGCCTATTTACGAAAAGCTTTCTGATATGGAGCTTGAAGGAAAGTTGACCGGCGTGATGATGCGGACAGAATCGGAACATTCTGCTATGGCAGCCTGCATTGCCGCCTCCCTCACGGGCGTGCGCACCTTTACCGCCACAGCTTCTCAGGGGCTCGCCCTCATGCATGAGATGCTCCACTTTGCTTCTGGAAACAGAGTGCCTATTGTCATGTGCAATGTGAATCGTGTAGTCGCTGTTCCCTGGGCGTTCGGCAGCGATCAATCGGACAGCCTCTCCCAGCGGGATACCGGGTGGCTGCAGTTCTACTGCGAGGACGCCCAGGAAGCGCTCGACACGGTCATCCAAGCATATAAGATAGCAGAACAGACGCTCTTCCCCGTCATGGTGGCAATCGACGGCTTTTTCACA
>Ga0335071_10005342_pt1 | contig 13329 bp, 11 predicted proteins | sample Lox_Sample_15_FD_206724 | JGI IMG/M metagenome (GOLD analysis project Ga0335071, IMG submission 206724) | Soil microbial communities from Loxahatchee National Wildlife Refuge, Florida, United States - Lox_Sample_1.5 | ecosystem: Environmental > Terrestrial > Soil > Wetlands | place: USA... | reverse complement strand
GGAGTGTACTGAGGCACTATTTTTCACCACAAAGGCACGAAGAGCACGGAGACTCACAAAGTCTTTTTTATAATTAAGAGACAAAGGGCACAAAGCCGCTTTTTGAACTTCTAAGATACAGGATATGAAGGCGCAGGGGCAAAAAGTGCTCTTGCTCATTCCACTGTGTCTTTGTATCCTTCGTGCCCTGATGTTAATGAACCGGCTTTGTGATTCTTTGTAACTTAATTTAAAAAGAAAACTTTGTGAGCCTCCGTGCCATCGTGCCTTTGTGGTGAAAAATAGTGTCCTCCGTGCCCTTAAAAAGCATAAAATACGAGAGCAATTCAACACAGCATAATTTTTAACTTACAAGCCTAAAACAGGACTGCTTAGCCTCGCATATCGGGCATATCCCGGGCGGCTTTCCCTCGACCACGAGACCACAGCCGCCGCAAACATAAAGCCCGCCGATCTTCGGCTCCTCGGCTGCATGCTCGATGAAGCCAAGCATATTCCTCAGCATCTCATAATGCGCTTTTTTCACCTGCGCTATCCGCTCGAAGCTCTGTGCCGCCTGCATCTCGCCCTGAGACCTGGCGGCGGCTGCAAGGGGCGGGTAGAATTCCTCGCCCGCCTCCTGTGCGGCCTCGGACGCCTTTGTCAGGTTATCCACGGTACGATCCAGGATGAATGGCGCCGAAAAATATACGCAGTACTCGCCCAGCAGCTCCTTTGCCTGCCGATAATGCGCGATCGCATGCACCTGCCCGGCGAAGGTCAGCGCACGGAAGAGGCGGGCGACATTCGGGAAGTTCTCGTACCCGGCCTGCTCCGAAAAGATAAGGTAGCGCATATGAGCGGCGCTCTCGGCCCCGAAAGCGTCCCTCACGCTCCGGGCCGTGGCCTTTTTCATATTTCGGCCACCGGCGCCACGGGCTTTTTATCGGCAACGCCGATGCGCATCATCGTGCTGAACAGGTCATTCGCCTTCTTGAGCTGCTTCCTCGCCGTGGACGCGGGCTTGTCTTTCTTGTGCTCGTCGTAGATGCGAATGGCCTCGTTATAGGCGGCGATGGCGCTGTCGCATGCGCCGATGGCGCTCTCGTAGCGCTTCTCGCGGAAATGGATCTCAGCCATATTGGCGTGGGTCTGCCCTATGCTGGTCTTAAGGAACGCGTAGCGCTCGGGCATGGCCTTCGCGTCGAGCGCCTTCGCCGCGGCGGAGTACGCGCCCAGCGCGCTGGATGCGTGCTTCAGCGACAGGTCGAACATGCGGGACTTCAGGTAGACTTCGCTCACAATGGTGTGGGCGAAGCCCATGTTCGAGGAGGCCTCCACATAGTCCTCCCGCGAGCGCTTTTCGAAGAACTTTACCGCGTCCGGATAGAGCGACAGCGCGCTCCGGGCGGCCTGGATGGCATCATCGTAGCGCCTGCCGCGGCAGTACTCGTCGGCCAGGAACGTATAGGCGCAGGCGGCTTTTCCCCGGTACAGCGCCGAATCCCATGGATATACTTTTACGTCGAGCAGCCGGCCCGAGTCCTCGAAGGCCTGCGCGGCGCTCTTGTATCCTTTCACCGGGTTCCTGACCTTCGCCAGTGCGAGGTACGCCATGCCGATCTCTCCCTTGATACAGGCGTGGTCGAGCGGGGTGGCCTCGGCCGTCCGGGCCGTCAGCGCCTCGAAAAGCGCCGTAAGGGCCTTATTCGCCTGCTCCTCCGAGTCGCCGGCCTCGGCGAGCCTCCGGTAGACGCCGCCCATGGCAAATAGTACGCCGTCGTACTCCTCGGCGACGAACATGCGGGTGGCGGACGCCTTCTCGGCCATAGCTGCGGCCAGCTCCAGCGCCTCATGGCGCCCGGTGCGGTCGAATATGGCCGTATATGTTTCCATCATCTTAGTCTCCAGCCGGTTCAGCATGCGCTCGTCCAGGCCTGTGGAGCACACGTTGAAAAGGCCGCCCAGCGACCGGAACGCGAGGGAAGCCGTGCCCGCGTGGAGCGAAGAGCTCGAGACGTCCGCTATCGAGTCGATCGAATGGTAGACGATATCGTGCCGGCAGTGCCTTGCCGCGATGGCCGCCGTCTCGCCCATAAGGGATACCATGGAGGCCGAGAGCGCGATGGACCGGGCGCTGTCCGGCGGCTCCAGGGCCAGGCGTTTCGTCTCTTCGAGCGCCATGAGCACCGTCTCGCTATCGCCGCGCAGACAGAGCTTATCGAGCATCGCAGTAAATTTCAAGCCTACATCTCCCCGGAGAACGGGCCTTTGTAGCGCCGCCGGGCCGGCGGGGCCTTCATGGTCCATGAGCTGGCCGCGCATCTCTTCCAGATGCCGGGATAAAATGCGCCCGGGCTTCGCGCTCTCGATGGTATCGTAACAGTACAATACCAGGGCCGCGATGCCCAGGGCGGAAAGCCCTAGCGCCAGCTCCACATCAAAGCCCACGAAATATTCGGGCTTGAAGGCCAGGTCGCTGGCGACGTAAACAATGGGCAGTGTCATCAGGGCGCCATAGGTGGCGGGCGCCGTATAGCTTAAAATGCTGCGGCGGTAGCCGTTGCGTTCGGATGCGGCGTACCGGAGGGCGCCCGTGACGAGCAGCGCACAGCAGAGGACGGCGACATCGCAGATCAGGAGGGCGCTTAACAGGGTGTCCAGCTCGTCAACGGTCAGCACGACCTTCGATAAGTATGCCTCGACAATGATGAACACGGATGCGACGGCCAGCAGCGACAGCACGGTCGCCGCCGCTGTGCCGATCTCGGGCTCGGATTTTTTAGGCGCCTGCACCTTAGATACTTGCCTGTTATGGCGATTGAGGACGGCCGGTAGAAGCTTCACAAATTAATAAATAATATTAAATATATTTAATATTTGCCATATAAATAGTGGCTTATAGGCCGTCAGTCCCGTATCCGCATGGACATGAACGGCCCGTCCCTCGCGAACCCGAGCTTCCTGTAATATGGCCGTACGCCGATGCCGCTCATGACCGCCAGCTTCCCGTAGCCCGCCTCTTTCGCCAGGCTCCGGGCCTTATTTAAAAGTTCTATGCCGTAGCCACGGTGCTGCCAGTTCCCGTCTTTCTCGCCGATGGGCACCATCCGGCCGTAGACGTGTAATTCACGGATCAGCGCCGCGTCCGCCAGCTCCGTGCGGTGAGGCCGGCAGGGGAACCGGAGCCGGGCGAACCCGATGAGCGCGTCGATGTTCGTCTCCTCGAACGAGATGAAGTGCTCCAGGCCGCCGCAGGCCTCGTATTTTTCCACGCCGAGCTTAACCTGTTCCGGGTCGGCTTTGAGGCCGTTCAGGGCCTTATGGCCGACCTCGCGGCATCGGATGCAGTGGCACTGCTTTCCCTCCCGCTGCATGATATCGCCCGCGAGCTGCCGCACGTTGCTTTTGACGACGCCGGCGGCGATGTGCTTTACTGGTATATCCCTCTGGATGCGCTGGAGTCGTACCCACTTCGGCAGGCGCTCCTTAATACGGGCCAGCAGTAGCGCCGCCTCTTCGCTCGTATAGGGCGTGTACTCCCCCCGCTCCCACTGGTCGTAGAGCTTCGTGCCCTGAGTGACCAGCGTCGGGTATATCTTCAGATAATCTGGGCAGAACCTGCCGTCGGTGAACAGCGTCTCGAAGGAGCGCAGGTCCGTTTCGAAGCTCGAGCCGGGCAGCCCGGGCATCATATGGAACCCGACCTTTATGGCCGAGTCCCGCAGCGCCCGGTTGGCCTCGACGCTGTCCGCGACCGTGTGGCCGCGCTCGATGCGCTTTAAAATAAAGTCATAGGTGCTCTGGACGCCAAGCTCAACTTTAGTCACGCCCATGTCCAGCATGCGGTCGATATGCTGAACGCGGCACCAGTCCGGCCGGGTCTCGAATGTCATCGCAACGTTACGGACGGCCGCCTCCTCGTTCACCGCCTGCGCGTCCTCCGGATATTTAGTATACAGGGGCTCAACGCCGAAGTCGTTCATTGCGTCGAGGCACCGCTTCACGAACCACTGCTGATAATCGAGAGGGCGGGCCGTGATGGTGCCGCCCATGACGATGAGCTCGGCCTTGTCCAGCTCGTGCCCGATCTGCCGGAGCTGGCTCAGGCGGGCCGTGACCTGGCGGTACGGGTCGTAATTCTCCTGGATGGCCCGGAGCGCCGCCGGCTCGGCGCCCGTATAGCTCTGGGGCGAGTTGAATACGGAATCCACGCCGCCCGGGCAGGGGACGCACTTGCCGTGCGGGCATTTATAGGGGGAGGTCATGACTGCGACGACGGCGACGCCGGACATCGTCCGGACCGGCCTCTTCTGAAGAATACCCAGCACGGCGTCGTGGTCGTCGCCCGCCTCCCGGAGTATGTCCGAATTCCGGGGCAGCTGCGAAAGATGATACCGTATGCTCACCATCTTCTTCGCCTTGTTCAGTTCGGCCTGCGTGGCGACGTCGCCCGCGACGATGAGCGAGACCAGCTCCCGGCAGGCGGCCCTCGTGTTTTCCATGTCGCTGCACCTTATGCCTGTGATATATTGTATTTTTCCCTGGCCCGTTGACGGCAAAGAATATATCAATTAATGACTAAACTTTGTCTTCGTTATCGAATAAATCTTTAAAGGATATAGATGACCCGTATTTCGATTAAATTGGCCGTAATATCGCTCGTGCTCGTCTGCACGCTGTCCATTGCGGCACCCGCTCTCGCCCAGTCGACTGTCATAAAGGTCGATGTGTACCCGAACGGGGACGCCCGATGGACCACGGAGAAGATGATACCGCTGGATACGCCGGACGACGTGGCCGGATGGGACGCGACCGCCGCCCAGGGCACGAAATCCTACCTGGCCGACTTTACGATAAAAATGAAAGACTACGTGGCCAGGATCAGCGATATGACCGGCCGCAACATGACGGTGAAGGACGTCAACGTGACGGTCCAGAAATCGCAGCCATATGCCCTGTCGGATAACGGCTCGCACACATATGGCGTCATTAGCTATCAATTCACGTGGACCGGCTTTGCCATGGCCAGCGGGAACGCCCTCGAGGTCGGCGACGCGTTCGTCGACGGATATTTGATGAACGCGGGCGATTCCATCACTTTTACTCTGCCGGCTGGATACAATATCACGAGTATATCCCCGGACGCGGATGACTTTAAGAAGTCTTACCAGCCTCAGGTCCGATGGGTGATGGATTCGACCAATGATTCCGACTTCCGGCTGTTCCCGGGGGGAGAGCCTTCCATTATCATGGAAAAGACTGCTGTCGCCACGGCGTTCAGCTTAGAGTGGTGGATGCTCGTGCCGGTCATTCTCGTCTCAGCCATCGCCGGATTCGGTGTCGCGTATCTGCTCCTGAGGAGGCCTCAGCCTGAGGCGCCCCCGGTGCCGGACATGGACCTGCCGGACGCGGAAGTCGAGGCGGCCGAAGAGCTTCCCGGGCCGGGTGAGGAGGGCCGCTTCATGTCCGACGAGGAGCGGATCGTCAAGTTCCTGGAAGAGGCCGGAGGCCAGATGTTCCAGTCGGACTTGGTGAAAAAGACCGACTTCTCGAAGTCCAAGCTCAGCATGGTGCTCACTGACCTCAAGGAGAAGGGCACCATCATCAAGATTAAAAAGGGCAAGGAGAACCTGATCCGCCTCAACAGGCCCGACAAGCAGGAAGAGCCCCCGAAAGAATGAGGGGTGTGAAAGTACTCCTTTATCTTTTTTACTTCTTGCTTTACCGGTTGTGCCTTCTCGGAGTGGGCACCGCCGACTGGCATAATTTTTTAAGCAATGAGGCCTGCTTTGTATACGGGATAACATGAGCTCTATTAAACGTGGCTGTGGAGAGCCGATATTGCTTATCAGCGAAAGCTACCACAGCGCGGACATGTACTATGCGACGGGCTTCCTGGCACCCGACCGTTTTGTGTATATCTGCCAGGACGATAGTGAGTACCTCTTCGTCAGCCAGATGGAGTACGAGAGGGCGAAAAAACAGTCTAAGGTCAAGAACGTTCATTCCATGGAAGAGTATGATTACCTTAACCGCCTGAGGTCCCTGAAGGACCCGGACCTCGCTCTGGTCGACACGCTCGTGGCGATCTTTAGCTCGATAAATATAAAGAAAGTCAGGGTACCGGCGGACTTTTCACTGCTGCTGGGCGACCTGCTGCGGTCGAAGGGCATCACGGTCGTCCCGACGCCCCGCCTCTTCGAGGAGGCCCGCTCGGTCAAGACGCCGGACGAGCTGGAGAAAATAAAGAAGGCGCAGGCTGTGAACGAGAAGGCCATGGCCCACGCCATCGAGATCATAAAGAAGTCGCAGCCCGTGAACGGCGTGCTCTACTACGAGGGCAGGCCGCTCACATCGGAGCTACTCCAGAGGGAGATCGAGATGGTCTTCATCGCCAACGGCTACGATACCAACGACAGTATCGTCGCGGCCGGCCCCCGCTCCTCCGACCCGCACTTCGCGGGCGAGGGGCACGTCAAGGAGAATGAGCCCATCGTGATCGATCTGTTCCCGTATGGTAAAAAGGACCGCTACTATGCCGACATGACGCGGACGGTCGTCATGGGCAGGCCGTCAGCCGAAATACAAAAGATGTACGACGTCACGCTCGAGGCCCAGAATATTGCGCTGAAGGCGATCAAGGCTGGCATTACCGGCAAGTACGTGAACGACCTCGTCTGCGAATGCTTCGAGAAGCACGGCTATGGCACGACCCGGACTAAATCGGCGGAGGGCTTCATCCACTCGACGGGCCACGGCGTGGGCATCGACATCCACGAGCTGCCTTCTATCAGCGAGTCCGGCCTGGAGCCCCTCAAGGCGGGGCAGGTCGTCACCGTGGAGCCCGGGCTGTATATCAAGGGCGTGGGCGGCGTCCGCATCGAGGACATGGTCGTCGTCACGGATACGGGCTGTATCGATCTCACGAACATGCCTAAGAACCTGGTGATTTGATGGAGCCGGAGATACTGGAAAAGTACAGGAAGGCCGGGGCCATCCTTAAGGAGGTCCGGGAGAACGCCGTGCCCCGGGTGAAAAAAGGGGCGAAGCTCCTGGACGTGGCAGACGCTATAGAAGCAGAAATAATCGAAAAGGGCGCGAAGCCGGCCTTCCCGGTGAACATTTCCATTAATCAGGAAGCCGCACACGACTCGCCGGGCGTCGACGACGAGCGGGTGTTCGGCGACGACATGGTCAAGGTGGACATCGGCGCCCACATCGACGGCTACATCGCAGACACGGCCGTCACCGTCGACCTTTCGGGTAACCCGGACCTGGTCAAGGCGTCCAGGACGGCGCTGGAGCAGGCGATAAAGCTTGTCCGGCCCGGCGTAAACACCACCGAGATCGGGGCCGTCATCGAGGAGACCATCGAGGGCTTCGGCTTCAAGCCTATATACAACCTCACGGGCCACGGCCTGGGCCACTACGTCCAGCACTCCGAGCCCGCCATACCCAATAAGCGCATCGGCCAGGGCGTAAAGCTGGAGGCCGGCCAGGTCATCGCCATCGAGCCGTTCGCCACGAATGGCATCGGCATCGTGGTCGAGGGCTCGTTCATCGAGATTTTCAGCCTGATCCACACGAAGCCCGTGCGCATGCCCCATGAGCGAGAGCTGCTCAAGAAGATCCAGGAGTATAACGGCCTGCCTTTCGCCAGGCGCTGGCTCAAGGACATCAAGTACGTCGACAAATCTCTGACATCGCTCATGCGGCAGGGCATCATCCACGGCTACCCGGTCCTGGTCGAGCACCAGCACGGCCTCGTATCCCAGGCGGAGCACACCATGATCATCACCGAGGACGGCAGCGAGCTCACGACCTGAACGTTAGAGTTATATTGCTGGGCCGATATTTCTTCTACCGTAAATTATGAAAAAGCCAGCCCTTTTATGCCGTATCGTACTGGCATCCGCCGCAGTAGCCCTGGCTCTTGCCGTTTCCGGCTGTATGAACCCGATGGGCCCGCCGCCTGTGTCGGTGACGATCGCCCCGACGTACTCGCCCCCGACGTTCACGCCTATTCCGACAGTCACGACTCAGCCTACGCCGACGACGACCCCCTGGAATGGGGAGATGGTCAGGCTCTATGGCAATGTGACCGTGAAGAGCGGCGAGCACGTCTACGGCACGGTCAAGGTTAGCTATCTGGACAAGAACTACTGGGACGAGTACCCGACCGCGAAGTACGACACGGACCAGGGCGGCTCCTATTCCATGAGCGTGCGGGCGAATGTGCCGTTTAAGGTGACCCTGGGCTACCTGTACACGGACCGCCTGCCCTATGTCATGAACACGTATCTCTATGACGACAAGATCTATACGCTCCAGAACGATATGCAGCTCGATTTCGAGGTCAAGTCGTCGAACGCCACGCAGGTGAAGTAGGGCGAACGCGTAAAAGTTCCCCAAACTTTTTTAGAGTCCGCCCCGTATCATAAACGGGGGATAATTAGTGCGAAAAACGATATTGAAAACACTTCTCACGGTTTCCATGCTGGCCATGTTCCTGGCGGCCATGGCGCCCGCCGCATACTCCGACCACTGGGGGGATTCGGAGGACGGCGGGTGGCACCACGGGCATATGGCGGGCATGGTAAAGCGGGTCGATATACCGATCGCCGTTACGGGCACATCGGATAATTCTGCGACGTTCACGGTCCAGGGAATGGCCATCGAGGGTAAAAAGGGCAAGGTCATGGTCGTCACCCTGGATCAGCCCTTAACAGGGAAATATAACATGACCAGTGATATGGCCTATATATCCACCGGCAATATGGGCAAGGGCATGGGTGGCATGAACATACGCGTGGACGCGGCGAATAATTCGGCGATACCCGTCGCCGGCGCATCTGCCGTACTGGGCCTGGGAGGCATTCACACCGAATACATGGGCAAGGACTACACCATCGCGACGTTCGGTAAATTATCCGTCTACCTGCCCGACGGCACGGCCAGGATGTATGACCTGGAAAAGCCCGTGAAGGTCATCAAGTCTAAGGAGCGGAAGATGGTCATCTGGGACGCCTACCCGGCCTTCACTAAGGCTCTGGCGGATGCCATGAAGGGTGGCGCCACGTTCCCTGCCGACGCAGCGCCCCTTAAGCTGACGGACTATGCCGCCTCCGTGATGAGCGGCATGCCGCAGCGGATCGGCGATACGAAGCCAATGGCGGAGCCGCCCGCATAGGGCGGCCATATTTTTTTAGCCGTTAAAGTCTTCTTTAAAATATAGAACGATAAGTATCTTAACCCCCCAGCCCAATAACAAATGATCACCATGAAGATGCTCATCGATGGCGAATGGACGGACGCGGCATCCGGCGAAACCTACGAAGTCCGCAACCCGGCCAGCGGCAAGCTCCTGGACACGGCGCCCCTCGGCGGCGCGGAAGACGTAAAGCGAGCCGTCGACGCGGCCCGTGAGGCACAGAAAAAGTGGTCCGCGATGCCTGCACGGGACCGGGGCAGGATATTTTTTAAGGCGGCACAGCGCATCCGGGACCGGCAGGCTGACCTGGCCACGATGCTCACAATGGAGCAGGGCAAGCCCTTCAAGGAGGCGAGAGACGAGATCCAGGGCTTCGCCAATATCCTGGAGTACTATGCGGGCATTTCGGCGGCGCTGGAGGACGGCCTCATACCGCTGGCGCAGGGCAAGCGCGGTGCGGTGCTGAGAAGGCCAATCGGCGTCTGCGGCGCCATCATTCCCTGGAACGTCCCCGGCATCATCATGGGCTGGAAGGTCGGCCCGGCCCTCATCACGGGCAACACGCTCGTCCTGAAGCCGGCCACCACGACGCCTCTGACGAACCTGTCTCTGGCGTATGCCATGGGCGAGGCAGGCCTGCCGAAAGGCGTCCTCAACGTCGTCACGGGCCCCGGCAAAAGCGTCGGGGACGAGATCGTCCGGAATCCCGGTGTTAGAAAGATATCCTTCACCGGCTCCATCGAGACGGGAAAGCGCGTGCTCCAGGCCGTATCGGCGTCCATGAAGCGGGTTACGCTAGAGCTTGGCGGCAGCGATCCGATGATCGTCTGCGACGACTTCGACATAAATAAGGCCGTGGCGGGCGCGGTCCACGGGCGGTTCTATAACTGCGGCCAGACCTGCACGGCGGCGAAGCGCCTATTCGTCTTCGAGGCGATCGCCGACGAGTTCATCGGCCAGCTAAAATCCCGGGTAGAGCGCCTCAACGTGGGCAACGGCATGGACGAAGGCGTCGAGATGGGACCCCTGAATAATCGGGCCCAGTGGGAGCAGATCAAAGGGCTCGTCGAAGAGGTGCGTACAAAAGATGAAGGCCGTGTTATCGTGGGAGGGCGCGTGCAGGACGGAGAGCAGTACAGGAATGGCTTCTTTTACATGCCCACGCTTGTAACGAACGTGGCGCCGGATTCCCGGCTCCTCCGGGAGGAGGTCTTCGGGCCGGTCCTGCCCATTGTGGTCGTGAAAGGCCTGGACGAGGCCATCGAGCGGGCGAACGACACGAAGTACGGCCTGGGCTCCTCTATCTGGACGAATGACATGGAAAAGGCCAAAGCCGCCTGCGAAAGGCTAGAGTCGGGCATCACCTGGATCAACCAGCACGTCAAGCTGCCCCCCGAAATGCCGTTCGGCGGCGTCAAGGAGAGCGGCATAGGCCGCGAAAACGGGCTGGAGACCATCGACGCGTACTACGAGCTCAAGAGCATCATGCTGTGACAATCCACAATTACGATTATGCATTAAGTGAATATGAGAAAAAGGCCCGGTTCCGACATATACAATCGATGATTCTGTCCATTAATACTACCGATCCCAAATGTTGTGTTATATTCTAATGTCCGGACGCAGCGATATTTATGCATTTTTTTTGTCTATTTCACCCTTGCTTCCCTGAAGGTATTGTCGGGAGCGACTTTAGTTACTGTAAAAATTGATAATCAATATATCCTCCGGAAGATAGCTTTTATCCGGGTGATTGGATTGTTCAGAGAGAATCGGTCAATTAAATATGCGGCGTTAGTCCTGGCTATCGTTTTCGTCGGATCCGTTCTTGTCAGCGGTCTTGCCATGGCTAAGACTCCCGTTAGCGGATCGACAGATAAAGTACTTTTTAAAGTTAAAAACCCTCATACCGTGGCAAAGACTCCTAACGCGGCCACGAAAGCTATGACAGTAAAGCCTACCGCGAAAACAAAAGCGGTCGTAAAGCCGACGGTAAAGCCTACTGTGAAAAAAATGGTGGTCGTAAAGCCGACGGTAAAGCCTACTGTGAAAAAAATGGTGGTCGTAAAGCCGACGGTAAAGCCGACCGCAGTTAAAAGTAAGCCATAAACAGAACGTAGACAATTTTAATTTTTTACTTTTTTGAAAGTTCGTATTGATTATGATGATAACCTGACCCTCTTTCAGTTAATGTGAATCCACCGTACTTTTCGTAGGATATCAACCGCAATGATACGAGCTTTTTTAGCCTTTAGGTAACGCCGGGGCAAGTAATGGATAGCGTGCTGGCCAGATCTTTTAACCTGACGTATACTTTTTTCTTAATAGTCTTTATAAAAAAATTTAGGGTGGCCGAAATGTTTTAATATTAGGGCGACCTAAATTCTCGTTGTGATAAGGATGCCATCGGAACAGGTAGAAGAGTATCTGGAAACCATTTACGATATAGGCGGTAAGGAAGGCTCCGCGAGGACGACGGCGATAGCCAAATGCCTAAACGTGGCCCCGGCCAGCGTGACCGAGGCGCTCCAGAACATGGCGGAGAACGGCCTCGTCACCTATGAACCATATAAAGGCGCGTCCCTCACGAAGCAGGGACTGGAGATTGCCACGAAGATCAAACGCAGGCACAGGCTCCTGGAAGTATTCCTGACGGATACTCTTCACATAAATAAGGACAATGTCCACGATGAAGCCTGCAAGATGGAGCATACAATATCCGATGAGACGGAGAACGCGCTCTGTAAAATGCTCAACGCCCCTGCCAGGTGTCCGCATGGAAGCCCGATAAGCCCGTGTGCCATGGCCGTTGGCACGTGCGATGAATGCGACATAGCAGCCCACGAAAAGGAATATGTGGCACATGAGAGGAATATTGTGCCCATCACAGAGTTGGCGCCGTGCGAGAAGGGAGTTATCGAATTCCTCCGGGGAGATAAGAAGGTCGTCCAGAGGCTTTCGGACCTGGGTCTGACCCTACATACGGAAGTCGAGCTTCTACGGAAAGCGCCGATGAATGGCCCCATCGAAGTGTGCGTGCGAAGGACGAAACTGGCGATTGCCCGGGAGATCGCCGATAACATCTTTGTCAACATAGCAGGATAAAAAAGGAGTTTACAATTATGGCTGGCAGTGAGGATCGCACGAGACTTGGCCAGGCTCCTAAACTAAAGGATTCGACCGGTAACATTGACCGGGATAAAATAGGCCGGGTAGTCGCCCTTGCCGGCAACTCGAACGTGGGCAAGAGCGCCATTTTCAATCAATTAACCGGGGTCGACCAGATCATCGGGAACTGGCCCGGCAAGACGGTCGAGCGAGCCGAAGGGCTATTACAATACAAGGGCCAAAGGATAAAGATCATCGACCTGCCCGGGATTTATTCATTCTCTACATATTCGATGGAAGAGATCGTATCCCGGGATTTCATCGCGCTCGAAAAGCCGGATGCCGTCGTCAACGTCGTCGACGCATCGGCGCTGGAGCGAAACCTGTTCTTCACACTGCAGCTCATCGAGCTCGAAGTGCCGATGGTCATGGCGCTCAACCAGGTCGACCTGATGGAGAAGAAGGGGCTATCCATCGATGCCAGAAAGCTGGAGGAGATACTGGGCATGCCAGTGGTCACGACCGTTGCCATAAAAGGCAAGGGCATCGCGGACCTGACGGAAAAGATCATTAATATAACGGAACGGCGAACCCTGCCCCACCGAGTCCAGTATGGCCGGGAAATCGAGGAACGTGTCGAGAAACTGGTGGCCGCCATGTGCAAAATGAGCTTCGGGTATCCGGCCAGGTGGACGGCTATCAAGCTCCTTGAGCAAGACCAGGAGATCGTGGCACTCGTCGAAAAATCGAGCCCGGAAATTTCCCGCCTGGCTAAAACGCTCGGGGACGAGATCGAGCAGATCCATGGGGAGCCGTCGAGCATCGTCATCACCGGAGAGCGCTACCATGTGGCCGATATGATCGCCCATCAGGTGCTTATGGAGTTAAAGGCGGGCGTTCAGAAAAGGTCTATGACCGATTGGCTGGACGGCATAGCATTACACCCGGTACTCGGCTACCTTGTGGCCATCGCGGTCATCGGTGGGTTGCTGGTCTGGACGTTCGTCATCGGGGCGCAAATATCCACT
>Ga0335071_10005341_pt1 | contig 13332 bp, 5 predicted proteins | sample Lox_Sample_15_FD_206724 | JGI IMG/M metagenome (GOLD analysis project Ga0335071, IMG submission 206724) | Soil microbial communities from Loxahatchee National Wildlife Refuge, Florida, United States - Lox_Sample_1.5 | ecosystem: Environmental > Terrestrial > Soil > Wetlands | place: USA: Florida... | reverse complement strand
GTCCACGTAAGGGAAGAGGTCCGAACCGAGCAACGGGATCAGCGCCAGGCTGGCGAGGCAGAAGCCAAGAAAAATTGTAGCGAAGAGCGCCCGGTTGTGCAGGCACCACTCCAGCATCAGCGCGTAGCGCTCTCGCAGCCGCAGGAATGCTTCTTCGAACTTGAGATGGAATCGCCGGAAAGCGCTCGGCCCCTTTTTCTTTGCTGCGCGTTTGGCTTCGGCCCGGCGCTCACCGCGATAGAAGTAAAACATCATCGTGGGCACCAGCGTCCTGGACAACAGGTAGGAGGCAAGCATGGCGAACGCAACGGCCTCCGCGAGCGGGCGGAACAGGAATCCCGGAATTCCCCGAAGGAACATGATCGGCACAAACACGATGCAGATCGCCAGAGTGGCCACCAGGGCGGGTGTAGCAATTTGACTGGCGCTCGTCAGGATCGTCTCTCGCAGCGGTCTGCCCTGCGGCAACAAGCGGTTGGTGTTCTCAACTTCCACGGTCGCGTCGTCCACCAGGATGCCAACCGCGAGGGCCAGTCCGCCCAGGGTCATCATGTTGATGGTCTCGCCCAGGGACGTGAAGGTGAGCAACGAGGTGAGGATTGCGAGCGGTATGGATATGGACACAACCAGGGTCATGCGCCAACTCCCCAGGAAGACCAGGATCATCGCGGCAGTCAGCAGCGCAGCGATGGTGGCTTCGTGGAGCACGCCCTTGATGGCGCCTCGGACGAACACAGACTGGTCGGCGGTTGGTTTCACTTTCAACGCGGAAGGCAGGCCGGCCTGAATCCGCGGCAGTTCCTCGCGCACTTGCGAGACGATGTCCAGCGTCGAGGCTTTCCCCGTTTTGAACACGCTCAGCACCGCGGAGCGCCGGCCATCCACGTGCACTATATTGGTCTGAAATTGGAATCCGTCGTGGACGTGCGCCACGTCCCGGACGTACACCATTGTGCCGTTCACCATTTTGATCGGCAGATCGTTCAGCTCCGGCACCTGCACCGGACTGCTATTCAGCGCCACATCGTACTCTCTTGGCCCCAGCTTGATCGTTCCCTGCGGCAGAATCAGGTTCTGTGCGCTGATCGCATTGACAACATCCGCCCCGGAAACGCCGCGCGAGAGCAACGCCTGCGGGTCCAGATCGACGCTGACCTGCCGCTGCTTCCCGCCGAAGGGATACGGGATGGCTGCGCCCTCGATGTCAGCCAACTGGATGCGCAGGAAATTCACGCCCAGGTCGAATACCTGTCCTTCCGTGAGGGTAGGGCTGCTCAGGCTCAACTGCAGAATCGGGACGCTCGAAGCGGTGTAGGCGATCACCAAGGGCGGAGTGGTCCCTGGCGGCATACCGCGGAGCACAGCTTGCGCGATCGCGGTCGACTGAGCCACGGCGCCGTTGATGTCGGCTTTCTGGTGAAAGAAAATTTTGACGATGCCAATGCCGTAGTAAGACTGAGACTCGATGTGCTCGATGTCGTTGACCGTGGTGGTCACGGCGCGCTCGTAGACCGTGATCATGCGCCGTTCCATCTCTTCCGGCGCAAGACCCGAGTAACCCCAGATCACGCTCACCACGGGAATGTTGATGTCCGGGAAAATGTCGGTGGGAGTGCGGACCACCGAAACCACGCTAAGAATCAGGATGAGGATGGACGCAACTACAAAGGTGTAGGGGCGATTGAGCGCGAGTCTGACAAGCCACATCATGGCGGTAGGTTCGGGCTGCAGAGACCCGGCACGGCGAGCCCTACCTTAGCTTTTCGCATCCCGTCGGGAGGCACTGTGATGGAGGTCACATGGCGGAGTGACTCATCGGGACGCGCCTTCTGCTACGAGAGCGTTTGGAGCAGGTTCCAGGGAACACCAGGTCCGATGATTGAGAGAACGAACAAGGTCCGAGGATGCGAGTGGAGCTTCCTACTTCGCCGCTTCGACGTTCCAGCCCTGCATTTCCACATGGGCCGACGAACCGCCGAGATCTGACGCGCGGTAGGACGCGGAGATTTCGCGCTTTTCGCCGGGGAGGATTGAAACATAGTTGTCTTCCCAGACGACAGGCAGAATCTCTTCTCCGCCCTTGCCCTTCGTGATTTTCAGCCTCACGAAGAACGCAACGTCCTTCGAAGGATTCTGCAAGATGACATGCGTGGACGACTGGTCGCCCGCCTTTTTGCTGGCGGAAGAGAGCTTCAGTTTCACTTTCGGCAATCCGGAGAGTGAGGTGAAGTCGGCGTAGGACTTCGTCGGCGTTGTGAACCACGACGATTTTGCCCAGTCGAGTGTTTCCGGTTTTGTCGAGAGCCAATAGAAATTTGAACCGACCAGCGCCCCGGCCGCGTCGAACACGCGAAGATCCAGGAAGTAGGCTTGCGACAGCCCATCGACGCGCGGCAGTTCAATGACTTTTGTTGTGCTGTCCGCTGCGGCGTCGACGGTAAGCTCTTTTGAGTACTTCACGCTGGCGTCCTGATTCAGGATCTTCGCGGACACCCGCAAGCCCTTCGCGTCGCGATACTGGCTGCTGACGAGCCACACGGAATTGTCATCGTAGCCGTAGACGGGATTCAGCGTTTGCGTCGCCTTCTTCGCGCCAAAGTACCCGCCACCCGGCTGCAGATAGTAGTCGTAAAGATGCCAGATCATGGAAGGCCACGCGTTGCCGAGCATCCACTGAATCACGCCCGTGGAGGTGTACTTGTTGCGGCTGTACGCCTCATACATGGCGCGGACGCCTTCGTAAGCCATCAACTGCGACTTGAAGGTGAAGTCCTCGGCGTTGTTCGCGGTTCCATACCGGGCGTTGAGCGCATCGGTAAAAACGTGAAGCGTACTGAATACGCCGCCGCCCGCGTGGAAGTTCCAATAATCATCGATCGGCCAGAGATGATCCTTGGGCAGCATGCGCCGGATGCTCTCGATGTTCGGCACGGCGGGTCCCATGCTGGTTTCTGTATTGAAGCCGTATGCGCCGCCGCATCCGCCCTCGTTGCAGATCTGTTCTGCCGGCGGCCGACCCACGTCAGTGGTCCAATACGACGGAGCGACATACTCATAGGGACCGCTCATCTTGGCGCCTGAATCGCCGGTGACCGTCGTCTTCTTGGCAGTCGCGGAAGAGGTGATGGGATTGGGCCAGAGCAGATCGCTCTCGACCTTCAGGTACATCGTTTCCACGTTGGATGGAGGAGGATTGTCGCTCCCGTTCAGCCAAACCAGCAGGCTCGGATGGCTGCGGAGGTGGTAGATCTGGTCTTGCAGCGAGGCTTTCGCAATTTCCAGGTGTTTATCATTCCACTTCGGCCATTGTTCCCAGAAGTCGCAGCAGCACCAGCCGGCCATGACCAGTATGCCCAGACGGTCCGCCATGTCGAAGAACTCGTCGGGCTCCAGCTTCCCTTCCAACCGGACAGTGTTCAGGCCCATATCGCGAACGTAACGGAACTCGTCGGCCATGCGTTGCGAGTTTTCGCGAAGCATCATGTCGGGCGTCCATCCAGCGCCGCGAATCAGGATGTTTTTTCCGTTCACTTTGAAGAGACGCTTGAACCGCTCCGGGGAGATTGGCAGCACTTCCGAAGTGATCTCTCGAATGCCAAAGTGCGTTTGCGACTGGTCCGAGAGTTGGCCGTCGATCTCAAACCGCAGCTTGAGGTCGTACATTTCCGGGGTCCCCATCTGCACCGGCCACCAGAGGCGCGGACTCTTGAGGTTGAGCTGCGGATAGTCCTTGGGGGCAAACGTCACATTCTTCTGTTCGCCGGGCGCCAGTTCGACCACCTGGGAAAATTCCGTTTTCTCAATGTTGCCCTTCAGCGTTCCCTTCACTTTCTGGTCGCTCGAATTCTTGAGCAACGCGGCGACGGTCAGATGCGCCGCATCATAGGCCGGGGAATCCAGTGTCGAGAGGACCGCGGTATGCCGGAGCGCAACCGGGCCGCTGGTGGTCAGATAAACATCGCGGAACAATCCCATGTTCTTGTCGGGCGGCGAAGGGTTCCAATCCACGAAGGTGATGCCCAGGTCGGTCTCTGTCTGCGCCCAGATTTGCAGAGCTAGGACGTTGGCGCCCGGTTTCACTGCGGAAGTCACGTTGAACTCGTAGATTCGCCAGGCGCCGATGATTTGGTTGGAGTCGGCGATCTGCTTTCCGTTCAGATAGAGATTGGCTCGATAGTTGATGCCCCGGAAATTCAGCCAGACTGTCTTGCCCCCATATTCCTTTGGCAACGAAAACTCCGTCCGATACCACCACGCCGGCACATAGGGGCTGTTGGCCGGCATGGAGTGCTCCGAAAAATTGATGCCGACCGGGTATTCCACTCCGGGGAACTTGCGCAAGTTCATTCCGAAGAACGGATCGGGAAGCAGCCCGTTCTTCACCTGCGCCGCGACGACGGTTGTCGGAACTTCCGCGGGAATCCAGTCGGTCACGGAATAGCCTGGGGTCGAAATCGATTCACCGGTGCTGCTGACTTTCGCGGAAGACTGCAGCGCCCAGCCTTTGTTGAGAGCAAGCCTCGGCGAGGCGTCCTGGGAAAGCGCCGGTTGTACAACCAGCAGAGCAAGCAAACAGAACAAAACTCCAAACTTTGTTTGTGTCATGACGTGAACCTCGGATGAATGCTGGCCGATGATGGCGGCTCCAACATTCGAAGATTCCCGAATGGGCAGATCAACGTTGCTAAAACGATTTAAATCTAAATCTCACGCTTTGTACATACAAATCATTGAGGAGTTCCGCGTCCCGCGGCTGTACGGCAGAGCCGGCAGCGTGGGCAGGTCAGAACACCATTACGGTGGTGCAGGCAAGTGGGGGAAAGTTCAAGACGCGGGCAATAAGCGCGGAATTGGTCTGAGAAATCGCGGGGACCTCAATCATTTTCCTCTGGGAAAAACCAGAGTCCGTCTCAAGCCAGAGAAGCGGACTTCGACCAGCATGAGAGAGCCATCCCGGTCCTTCGTGTACGCGATTGCATCCTGGGAATACTTGTCGACCTGCTTCTCCCACTTCCCCTCGAGCGTGACTTGCCGGCCCTGTGGGGTTTCAATTTTCACGATAGCATCGGGCATATACGATTCCCACGAAATCATGCAGTCGCCCACGGGCAGGTACGTCGTGCCGACCTTCAGCCCGGGCCGCAATCTGAAACTCCGTTTTCCCCTTTCGTAAGACCTGGGATTGAAGCCGTGCGAAGATAGCTCTTTGTGTACGGTTTCGGCTTCGGAGTCGGTTTCGTAGGGTCCCACAAGGACTTGATAGGATTTCCCAAAGAAACGGTTGCTCTGGTTAACATTTGCAGGGAAGTCCAATCGGGATAAACGGTCTACCTCTTTGTCCGCCAATAGTTTCTCTTTGAACTTTCCGACCTCGAGATACTTTTCGGAACCCGTGACATCGCCTGCGGCCTGCAAGGCCTTGGGCCGGACAGCGAACGGGTTCGCCGATTCGATGTTCGGTGCCGGCGCCGAAATTACACTTTCTTCCCACTCAGGGCCAAGACGAACGCCCGGTTCGGGAATCACGGGTCGCGCAAGGGCTCGGCTGACCGACCTAAAGGCGTGACTGGCAGGCTCAGGCCTCACATCGGCGGGCTTGGCGACGGCTGGCAATACGGTAGAAGCCGATTTATCCGGTGGCGGCACATGTGCCGGTGCAGCTAACGTCTGGCTGTCGCTATCTGGGCTCACGGACGGTGGTGGCCCTGCCGAAGTCGAGAATGTTTCTGGGCTCTGTGGTAGCGAAGGTGCAATCGATGGCGTCGAAGACCTTCCCCCCAGCCACTCGCCTAACTGAACGAGTGAATCACCGAGCCTGTGACTGTGAATGAGGAGAGAAAACAGACCCAACAGAGCGGCCGAAAGGAGGATGCCGCTCACCAGTCCGCCTGAGAATCCAGTCCGTCGTCTTGTTGTTTGTATATGTCTAACGAACTCTCGGAGTCGTCCTGAGGAAATTTGCGCAAGCTTGAGGGATCCGGTCGCCAAGGAAGATCTTGGAATCAGCGGCCCGTTGCCATAGGGAACGGCAGGCTCCTGCATCCACTGTCGAATCTGCCCGCGAGCTGCCTCAGGTAGATTCTTGAATTTGAGTCCTCCCCTTTTTCGCGTAGCGTCGATCCACGCCACATCACAGCAGGCTTCGATAAATTGCGAGACACCCTCGCTGGGCGGTTCATCCGACTGCGCTTGTCCTGCGGCGGGCCTGACGCGCTGCCGGCGATAAGAAAACCAGAAGCGAATGGCGTCGACTGTGTGCACCGGGGCCCTGGATTGAAAACAGAGTCCTCCCTCGGACACATCCAAGATGACTCCGCCGTTGTCCGGGGCGAGATTGACATACGCGAGCCCCTTCACGGTCATCCGCGGACTGTGGCGGCGTTCCGTCCTCACCGCGCCCTCTCCCCTACCGATGTTTGTCACACAGCAGTTGCTGCTCGTCGAGGACGAGCGGGTCGTGCCGACTACCACGGCCCCGGTGCACTCAAACGCGTTGTGCTGAGACGCCGGGTCACGCTCGTCGGAACTCTACTTCGGGCAGGCTGGGAGGACCGGCCCCTGCATAACAAGGAGCGGACCGACGGTCAATGGTACTCGCGTACCACCGCGCTTTGGGTTAACTGCTTTCTTTCGCACCATTTCTGGGGGGAGCAACCATTCCGCAAACGCGTCTGGCTGTTGCTACGAAGATACATGTAAAATTCGTGACGCACATCTTGGGCGGAGAAGTTCTGACACGCAGGGCTGCTCGACAATGCCCTCCCCCGGGGCGGAGCACCCTCTCAAGCGACCTACTCGCTGACACCCTGATTGCACTAGATCGCCGCTCCGCCCCTCTCCATTACCGGATAGCCATGCAGACGTTTGCCGCAACGCTGGGAGTCTGCTCGCGCAGGATTCCTGAAATGCATCGGGAAACGATGAAACAGCCGGAAAACTAGACAGTTTGGCGGGAGCGTGTGGAAGTCGAATCCACCACCCGTTCCGCGAAGGAACGCGTCGCCGGCTTTGAAGGCCGGGAAGATCACCGGATCCCTTTCGCCCCCGCACCTACAATAGCATGAGCCCCAAACGGTCAGTTGTCATAGCGGCCAGCGCCCGTTTCGTGTGGGGCTCTGGATTGGCAGCCGTCCAAGCTCGTCGGAGCATCATCATCCTGGCTTGACTCGCACAGCGATAAACCGTATTTTTCGCGCTCTTCAGGCTCGACTTATCATAGGGCCCGCTCCGAGCTTCAACCTTTCTGTGCGAGAAGGACGGGGCGAGCGCCGAATTACAGCACCACGCGGGGCTGCTTTCATGACTGGAAAAAGCAAAAGGGCAAAGCCAGTCGCGCTAGACCCACCCAGCTGGCCGATTCTGGTATTTTGGGCCCCGAGACCGTGATTCCCATCACTGTAATAGTTATCGATTTTGTGAAGATTCATTCACACACCCTGCACGTGCACCGCTCGCTCGCCCATGCAGCGTGACCCTTGGTCCCATCCAAAACGTCAAGGATTTCAGAGGTGTCACATGAGCGGAACCCAGACCCTCGGCCGCGCGAATGTCGCAGCCACTCTCGTTGTGCTTCTTTGTTCGCTATTGATTCTCCTCACCCGTCCTGCGATCGCACAAGACGTTATTCCCCGTTACACGATTTATACCGGTTTCGATTACATGATTAGCCCCGCTCGTAACCTGACAGAGCGCGGCATCGACATGGACTTTGGCGTGATTGTCAAACCTTGGCTTGGGCTGGGCGCGGACGTCAGTCTTATTGGCCAGAACATATTCAGCGGCGCAGGGACGATTAACGGCAGCGAGACAATCTATGCCAAGCCTGTCGCGGCTTTGGGCCTTGACCCCAGTTTGATCCAGGTTCCGTTCAGATCCTCTACCATGACCTTTGCAGCTGGCCCCCAATTCTATCTGCGCAAATGGAAGCGGATTACATTCCTGGCTCGGCCAGGACTGGGCGGTATTCATGAATCCGCTGACCTGACCTTCCCGCCGCAATTGGCACCTTTGTTTGAAGTCTTACAGCTTCCTCCCCCAGCTACTCACCAGACTGACACGACCTGGTTCGTCGGCGCGGGGGGTGGTTTCGACATAAACGTAAACCGCTGGCTTGGTCTGCGGTTTACGACCGATTGGGTCAATACCCATCTCTTTTCGAACTTACTTGTCAACCGCCAGAACTACGTTAGGTTCACTATTGGTCCGACGTTTCGCTGGGGTGAATTGAAAAGGTAAGCCAGGGCTTGCGCGGCGCGTGGGCTAACGCTGACGGACCAGCCTGCTATTTTCTCTGTGGGCCAGAAGGTCGACAGCCATGAAACCGGACACGCTGAACGACATTTTCGCTGCCATCGTCGATCGCCAACAACCTCGCGTCATGATGTTCCGGCAGGGGACCCAATGGTTGCCCATCAGCTCTCGGGAACTGCATGACTATGTAAATGCAACTGCGTGGACCCTTCACGAGTGGGGCATAGGTAAAGGGGATCGAGTAGCCATTCTGAGTGAAAACCGGCCGGAGTGGAGCATCGCGGATTTCGCCTGCCTGAGCCTAGGAGCAGTCGTCGTCCCCATTTACCCGACGTTAACGGCAGACCAGGCCACCTATATTCTTGTGCACTCCGGGGCTAAGGTGGTTTTCGTCTCTACAGCCCAACAACTGGAGAAGATTCTCTCGGTCGAGAATCGACTACCAATCGAGCGGGTAGTCGCCATGGATGAAGTTGGGACCTCACAGGCGGTGGCGATGCGCAGTTTCCTGCAAAAAGGGTGTTCTACACACGATGCGACACTGAACACCATCGCAGCGACCGTCTCGCCGGACGATTTAGCCTCCATTATCTACACCTCCGGCACCACCGGCATTCCCAAAGGTGTGATGTTGACCCATGGCAACCTCACTTCGAACATTAAATACTCGCTGAGTGGTTTCGACGTTGGTCCCGGTCAGACAAGCGTCTCATTTTTGCCTTTGTCCCATGTAACGGCCAGACACGCGGATTTTGCCCTCCTCTATAAGGGTGTAACGCTCGCCTATTGCGCGCAGATTGAAACCCTGCCGGAGGTGCTGCTGGAGGTACGACCTGAAATCCTAGTCGCAGTGCCGCGCGTTTATGAGAAACTTCACAGCCAGGTCGAACGGAACGCCAAGGGCTTCCCCAAAGAGGCAATCTACAACTGGGCACTATCCGTTGGTCGCGCGCACCTTTCTGAGATTCTTTCCGGCAGGATCCCAACGTCTCCGGCATGGCAACTGGCCAATAGACTCGTTTATTCGAAGGTGCGAGCTCGGTTGGGAGGCAATGTCTCCATTTTCGTTTCCGGCGGTGCACCTCTTGGTAGAGAGCTCGCCGAATGGTTTGCCACTATCGGCATCCGCATTTATGAAGGTTACGGCCTTACGGAAACGTCGCCGGTGATCGCGCTGAATTCGCCTCGTGCGCATCGGCTCGGTACGGTAGGCCGCCCTCTTGGCAACATTGAGGTGCGTCTCGCCGATGACGCGGAAATCCTGGTGCGTGGCCCTTCAGTTTTCAACTCATACTGGAACCAGGCCGACGAAACCGCTAAGGCTTTTGAGGATGGATGGTTCAAAACCGGGGACATTGGTAGTTTCGATGACGACGGCTTCCTTTCGGTCACCGACCGCAAGAAAGACCTGCTCAAGACGTCAGGCGGAAAGTTCATCGCGCCGCAGCCGATTGAGAGTTCACTAACGTTGAATTCCCTGATTGGGTCGGCGGTTGTCCTCGGGGATCGACGAAAATTCCCTTCGGTCATCATCTCGCCACACTTCCCGCTTCTGGAAGAGTGGGCACGTGCCAACCATATTCCCTGCGCCTCGCACGATGAATTGGTCTCCCATGCGAAGGTCAAGGCCCTCTACGAGGAGATGGTAAGCCGAGTGAACCAGAACCTAGGACGACACGAGATGCTGAAGAGAATCCTGTTGGTGCCGCACGAATTTACCACGACAGATGGGACCCTCACACCCAGCATGAAGATAAGGAGACGGGTCATTGAGGAAAGATATCGCCGGGAGATTTCGGAGATGTACGAGGAACGCCCCGGGTCTCAGATCAAGGACGTTGTGGAGAAAGCTTCTAAACCGTGATTGGGCGTAGGACTGACAGGACGGGGTGAGAGAAACGGGCCCAGTCTCGGGTAGGCCGTCACCACCTGCCGTGATACTTGTCCTAACCCTCACCTCGGGTGTTGGGTTAGCAGTGGGTTTTGGTCGCCCCAGGACCATTGCCCGGGATTCGGAGAGTTTCAGCCATGAAACAGCCGCTCCCGACTTCACGGATGTCCGCCGCCGACGCTGCGTTTCTCTACATTGAGCGTGAATCCGTGCCGCTGCATATCGCTAGTGTGTGCATCTTCGACGGTCCAATCCCCTTTAAGCAGTTCGTGGCCAGCATCGATTCCAAGTTGCACCTTGTTCCTCGGTATCGTCAGATCCCCCGGATACCTCCGTGGGACCTCGACTTTCCGGCTTGGCAGGACGACCCAAACTTCGACATCCACCGGCACGTCATCCCTGTCACTCTCCCCGCTCCAGGTGGCGAAGCCGAGCTACAGGCGCTGGCAAGTCGTATCCTCAGCCAGTTGCTCGACCGGAAGAAGCCGTTGTGGGACGTCCATGTGGTGGATGGCCTGGAGGGTGGGCGGGGCGCTCTGATCTGGCGTTTGCACCACTCCTTGGCGGACGGTGTTTCCGGAGCGCAACTCCTTAAGCTTTTCCTGGAATCAACTCCAGACGTGCCGGCGTCGTTCCCCAAGCGGCGATACTCCAAGGCCCGGAAGCAAGTTGCAGAGTCACCTTATCCCGAGGGCGTCTACGGGGTACTCAATAGCACCTTGGGCCGGCTTCTCGAATTTGAGGGCGATCTCCTGACCATCGCTGAAGCCATGCTGGGAAATAATCAGCGAGATGCGCGCGATGCAAAAGAAAATCCACTCAAGGGATTAGCCGGGTTAGTTGCGGAATTCACGGCCGCCATCGAGAGGCTTCCGTTTAACAAGCCATGCACTGGCGGCCGCAAGTTCTATTGGGCGGAATTCGATTTGGCGGCGATACAGACAATGCGCGAGGCCGTGGGTGGGACCATCAACGACGTGTATCTAGCCATCGTGACCCGCGCATTGGCTCGTTATGCAAAACTCCACGGCGAGTCTGTGGTGAACCGATTCGTTCGAATCGTCTGCCCGGTTAATCTGCGCACACCGGACCAACGTGCGCATAGCGGACTGGGCAATGAAATCTCGTTCTTGCCAATCGCCTTGCCTCTGGACTCCCGCGGTCCGATTCGTACCCTTCAGGCTGTTACCGCTCGAACCGAAACCCTTAAACATTGCGGTGTACTCGCTCTTGTCGGTTTGGCAGCAAAATGGCTCTCTACCCTCCCTCCTCCTCTCCAGGCCTTTTTCTGGCGCAACATTCCGGAGGTCATCTTCCCGATCCCGCTGTTGAACATGATCTGTACCAACGTGGTCGGTTCTCCCACTCCGCTTTACGCGGTTGGTCGGCGCATGCTCGCGTCCTATCCCCAGGTGCCAACCGGCTGGGATCTGGGTGTTGGCTGTGCCGCACATAGTTATGACGGGAAGCTCTTCCTGGGCCTTATAGCGGACACCGATGCAGCACCTGACGTCGAGCGCCTGCGCGACTTCATGGTTCAGGCATTCCACGAGCTCTGTCGCGTTACATCCCACGGGAAGACCCAGGGTGTCCACAATGCTGCTCGCCGAACTCGAAAAACCCAACAGCAACCGGCGAATGCCGTGCCTCCGGTTGTCGCGGAATCCCATTCCGTTGGAGCACCGCACGAAGATAGCGAAGCGGCTGTAGCTGATCATGCTAACGAGGCGGCCTGATCGCGGCAGAGACAGGAGCTGGCCTATGAATATTCCGGCCCCACTAATCCGCAAGCTGTACACGGTCGGAAGCCTGCGTAATACCGACACTGGGGCACAGTTTGCGTTGAAGAACCGTCTGACCGATGTCGAGGTGGTCTCTCTCCACCGGCTAGCCATTGACGGCGGGGCTGTTTCTCTCGATCAAGTGCGGCTCGGTCTTTCCAATCAGCGCCTCCTCTCACCCGCCCAAGTAGACCACGCGCATCCACTCCCTTTTCCTCTTCGTTCCACTGTCACGATCCACACTCCATTGCCCGATCTTTGCAACGGTACGCACGAAATTGAAATGATCTTCGAAGCTCGCCCCTTTGGGCGACTTCATCTGAAAGTAGAGGATGCCATCCTCGACCCTGCGTCGCGCGAGACTCGACTCCCCCGCGACGAATCCGACGATTACAGTTCCACAATCATTCAACAACGCCGCGCTTTCATCGAACAGAGATCGGGCGTCAAACTGAACCACATTCTCCACCACTCTTTCGATCCCCATTTAGCGAGAGGTAACTGTGAGAATTTCGTAGGTGTGGCTCAGGTGCCCCTTGGCTTCGCCGGCCCGCTCCGCATCCAGGGAGAAGCTGCTAAGGGTGACTTTCTGATTCCACTGGCCACCTCGGAGGGCACCTTGGTTGCCTCTTACAACCGAGGTATGAAGGTCCTGAATCTGTGTGGCGGCGTAGAGGTCACTGTAATTGCTGATGTCATGCAACGCGCCCCTGTGTTTGTTTTCCGTAATGCGCGTTCCGGGCGCGAGTTCGTCGATTGGGTTAACGCCCACATCGAACCCATTCGTGCTGCAGCTGAAGCCACTTCTTCTGTCGCCAAACTCCTCTATATTGATCCCTATCTGACCAATAACTTTGTCTACCTGCGCTTCAACTTCTCTACCGGCGATGCCGCGGGACAGAACATGGTCGGGCGCGCCACGTTTGCCGCCTATGATTGGATTCTCCATCACGCTCGGGATGTCGAGAAGTCTTACCTCGAATCTAATTTCGCCACCGATAAGAAAGCTTCGCACGTGAACATCATGCACACCCGCGGAAAGCGTGTCACCGCCGAAGCTACGATCACTCACGACATCCTTCTTCGTCACCTCCGTGTGAATGCGGAACAACTCGCTCACCATTACGGCGTCGCGACCGTCGGCGCATTCTTGTCGGGTTCGACCAGCAATGCCCTGCAGTCGGCCAATGGCATTGCCGCCATGTTTATCGCCACCGGCCAAGACGTGGCGAACGTCGCCGAATCCTCCGCGGGCATCCTCTATGCGGAACTTACTCCCGCGAAAGACCTCTACGTCTCTTTAACCATCCCTTCGCTCATCGTCGCCACTCATGGCGGGGGAACGGGCCTGGCGACCCAACGCGAATGTCTGGAGCTCTTAGGGTGTTTCGGCAACGGCAAGGTCAAGCG
>Ga0335071_10005340_pt1 | contig 13335 bp, 11 predicted proteins | sample Lox_Sample_15_FD_206724 | JGI IMG/M metagenome (GOLD analysis project Ga0335071, IMG submission 206724) | Soil microbial communities from Loxahatchee National Wildlife Refuge, Florida, United States - Lox_Sample_1.5 | ecosystem: Environmental > Terrestrial > Soil > Wetlands | place: USA... | reverse complement strand
TCGCCGAACCCCTGGGCGCCGACGTCCACATCGGCCTGTCCATGGCAGAGCAACGCCGCTGCGCCGAGCGGGTGAACAAGCCGCACGCCAGGGACCTGCTCGCGGAGGCGCAAGCCCCCGGCGACCCGACCAGCCTGGCCGAACACCCCAAGGCGGGGCTGTCCATCTCGATGGGATTCGCGCCCGACGACGAACTCGGCTCGCACGACCTGCGGCTGTGGCGCGAGCTGGAGTTCCCCGGCACCAACGGCCAGGTGTCGGCGCTGGGATTGGCGACGTTCTACAACGCGCTCGCGCAGGAGAAGCTCCTCAGTCGTGAGCACATGGAGCTGGTCCGGGTCCCGCAGGGTGGTTTCGACAGCGACTTGGTGCTGGGCCCGCGGGTCGCCGATCACGGGTGGGGTCTGGGCTACATGCTCAACCAGCGCTGCGTCAACGGACCCAACCCCCGCATCTTCGGTCACGGCGGCCTGGGCGGCTCGTTCGGGTTCGTCGACCTGGAGCACGGAATCGGCTACGCCTACGTGGCGAATCGTTTCGACGCCACCAAGGCCAACGCGGACCCGCGCAGCCTCGCGCTGAGCGACGAGGTCTACGCCGCGCTCGGCCTCGTCGAGCGCGTCTAGGCATAAAGCGCGCCCTGCCGAGCAGTGGTCGGCAGGGCGCGGTTGTGCGGATACGGGTCAGCGATGGTCCCAGCCGGGACCGCCAGGTCCGCCCGGACCGCCCGAGCCGCCGGGACCGCCCGGGCCGTCGGGGCCGCGGAAGGGCTCGGGATGGGGGTTCGGACCCGGTCCTCGCCAGTTGTCGTGGCATTGCCAGGCGTCCCAGTTGTCGCCCCAGCCCGGGTCCCAGAAGTCCCCGGGGCACCACTGCGGGAACGGCCCGGGCTGCGCGTCGGCCCCGGCCGCGGCGCCGAGACCCGCCAGCCCGAGACCGATGATTATCGCGAAAATGGTTGCAACTAACCGTGGAAGAGATTTCACGGTGGCTACCAGTACCCCCGCCGAGGCCGCCCTCAAACAGTAGACGCCAGCGTTTCTTGCTTGGGGTTTCCTGCCAGTCGGCGTGCGCCGCGCGGACCTGCGGATTCCTCGACCGGTCCCGCGGTGAAGTTGGTCACGTCTGGCAGGCCGGGCACCAAAAGACGTTTCGCCCCTCGCTCACCTCGGTGCGGATCGGACCCCCGCACACCCGGCACCCCTCCCCCGCGCGCCGGTATACGTACGTGCGCGGCCGCCCGGGCAGGTACGACGGCGGGCCGTGGTCGTGTTCGGGCAGCACCACGACGATCTTGCCGCGGCGCAGGCCGACCTTCATCAACGCCACGAGATCGGTCCAGGCCGCGCCGAACTCCGCCTCCCCGATCCCCCGGCCGGGCCGGAACGGATCGATGCGGTGGCGGAACAGCAACTCGTTGCGGTAGACGTTGCCCACGCCGGCGATGACGGTCTGGTCCATCAACAGCGCTCCAATGGGCCTGCGGGACTTGGCAATTCGCGCCCACGCCCACGACGGGTCGGCGTCGCTGCGCAACGGGTCGGGACCGAGCCTGGCCACCACGTCGCTGACCTGACCCTCGTCGATGACTTCGCACACCGTCGGGCCGCGCAGGTCGGTGCCGTAGTCGTCCCCGACCATCCGCATCCGCACCTGCCCGACCGGTTCGGGCAGCGGCGCACCGCCGGCGCGCTCCCACTCGGTGAACGCGCCGTAGAGGCCGAGATGCACGTGCACGATCGGGCCGCCCTCGTAGTGATGAAACAGGTGCTTGCCCCAGGCGCTGGTCCGTCGCAGCACCCGGCCGTCCACCTCGGCCGCCGCAGCCGCGAACCGGCCCTGCGGGCTGGATACCGCGACCGGCGCCCCGCCGTATCGGCGTTGATGCAGCCGGGCCAGCCGGTGCAGGGTGTGCCCCTCGGGCACGCTCAGCCCTGCGCGCCGGGCACCGGCGGCGGCTGGTGGGTGCGCTCGTACTCGGTCAGGATATCGATACGGCGTTGGTGGCGTTCGGCTTTCGACCATTGCGCGCTCAGGAAGGCGTCGACGATCTCCAGCGCCTCGGCCACGGTGTGCATGCGGCCACCGATGCCGATCAGCTGCGCGTTGTTGTGCTCGCGGGCCAGCGTCGCGGTCTCGACGCTCCACGCCAGCGCGCAGCGGACCCCCGGCACCTTGTTGGCCGCGATCTGCTCACCATTGCCCGACCCGCCCAGCACGAGTCCCAGGCTGTCCGGGTCGGCCACGGTGCGCGTCGCGGCCGCGATGCAGAACGCCGGGTAGTCGTCCTCGGCGTCGTACGTGAAGGCGCCGCAATCGATCGGCTCGTGCCCGGCTTCCCTGAGGTGGGCCATGATGTGTTGCTTGAGCTCAAATCCGGCGTGGTCGGAGCCGAGGTAGACGCGCATGCCCGCAATCCTTACACAGCAGCGCGCCCGACGATCGGCGGCGATCGCAAGCGCGGCGCAGCCGGGCGAAGCGGGTCGCCGCCCGGACGGTCTAGTCGAATTCGGGCTTCTCGGTGCGGGTCCGCTTGAGTTCGAAGAAGTGCGGGTAGGACGCGAAGGTCACCGACGCGTCCCACAGCTTGCCGGCTTCCTCACCGCGCGGGATCTTCGACAGCACCGGCCCGAAGAACGCCACCCCGTTGACGTGGATCGTCGGCGTGCCGACGTCGTCGCCGACGGCGTCCATCCCAGCGTGGTGGCTCTTGCGCAGGGCGTCGTCGTAGGCCTCGCTATGCGCGGCCTCGGCGAGCTCCGCCGGCAGGCCCGCGTCGGCCAGCGACAGCTTGATGACCTCGTCGAGGTTCTTGTTGTCCTCGTTGTGAATCCGGGTGCCCATGGCGGTATAGAGGGGATCCAGGACGCCCGCACCGTGGGCCTGCTCGGCGGCGATAGCCACCCGCACCGGCCCCCACGCGTGCTTCATCATTTCGCGGTACTTGTCATTCAGGCCTTCGCGGTTCTCGTTGAGGATCGCGAGGCTCATGACGTGGAAGTGGACGTCGATGTCGCGAACCTTCTCCACCTCGAGGATCCAGCGCGACGTGATCCAGCACCACGGGCACAGCGGATCGAACCAGAAATCGGCCTGGTCTTTCGCGGGGACGTTCTCAGGCATAGCGCAGTCCTTTCGTCGGTCAAGGCACCCTCAGCACAACCGTAGGCCGCTCGAGGCTGTTCCCGTCCTGCTCGGGACGTAAGTTAAATGCGTGGCCCTTCCTAACCTCACCCGGGACCAGGCCGTCGAACGCGCCGCCCTGATCACCGTCGACAGCTACCAGATCAGCCTCGATGTCACCGACCGCCCCCATAACAGTGGGGCGCCCGGCGAACACACCTTCCGGTCCGTCACCACCGTGGTGTTCGACGCGCTCGCCGGCGCCGACACGTACATCGACCTCGCCGCCGCGACGGTGCGCGGCGCCACCCTCAACGGCCGCGAGCTCGACGTGTCCGGATACGACGAATCGATAGGCATCCCGCTGACCGGGCTCGAGAAACGCAACACCCTCGTCGTCGACGCCGACTGCCTCTACTCCCACACCGGCGAGGGGCTGCATCGCTTCGTGGACCCGGTGGACGACGAGACCTATCTGTACTCGCAATTCGAAACCGCCGACGCCAAGCGCATGTTCGCCTGCTTCGACCAGCCCGACCTCAAGGCGACGTTCGACCTGCGGGTGGTCGCCCCCAGGCACTGGAAGGTGATTTCGAACGGCGCCCCCGTGTCGGTGGAGGATGGCGTGCACACGTTCGCCACCACCCCGCGGATGAGCACCTATTTGGTGGCCTTGATCGCCGGCCCCTACGAGCGGTGGAAGGACACCTATGTCGACGAGCACGGCGAGATCCCCCTGGGCATCTACTGCCGGGCGTCGCTCGCGCCGTACATGGACGCCGAGCGGTTGTTCACCCAGACCAAGCAGGGATTTGGCTTCTACCACAAGAACTTTGGCCTGCCCTACGCGTTCGGCAAGTACGACCAGCTGTTCGTCCCCGAGTTCAACGCCGGCGCCATGGAAAACGCCGGGGCGGTGACGTTCCTCGAGGACTATGTCTTCCGCAGCAAGGTCACCCGCGCCTCCTATGAGCGGCGCGCCGAGACGGTGCTGCACGAGATGGCGCACATGTGGTTCGGGGACCTGGTCACCATGACGTGGTGGGACGACCTGTGGCTCAACGAGTCGTTCGCCACCTTCGCGTCCGTGTTGTGTCAAAGCGAGGCAACCGAATTCACGGAGGCCTGGACGACGTTCGCCACCGTCGAAAAGTCGTGGGCGTACCGTCAGGACCAGTTGCCGTCGACGCACCCGATCGCCGCCGAGATCCCCGACCTGGCCGCCGTCGAGGTGAACTTCGACGGCATCACCTACGCCAAGGGCGCTTCGGTGCTCAAGCAGCTCGTCGCCTACGTCGGGCTGGAGCACTTCCTGGCCGGGCTGCGCGACTACTTCCGCACGCACGCCTACGGCAACGCCACGTTCGACGACCTGATCGCCGCGCTGGAGCAGGCGTCGGGGCGCGACCTGTCCGACTGGGGACGCCAGTGGCTGAGGACGACGGGGCTGAACACGCTGCGCGCGGATTTTGACGTCGACGCCGACGGCCGGTTCACCCGGTTCGCGGTGACCCAGAGTGGCGCCGAGCCGGGCGAGGGCGAGACGCGAGTGCACCGGCTGGCGGTGGGCATCTACGACGATGATGGCGCCGGCAGGCTGGTGCGGGTGCACCGCGAGGAGCTCGACGTCGAGGGGCCGCAGACGGAAGTCCCTGCGCTGGTTGGGGTTTCGCGCGGCAAATTGATCCTGGTCAACGACGACGACCTGACCTACTGCTCGCTGCGGCTGGACGACCAGTCGCTGCAGACCGCGCTGGAGCGGATCGCCGACATCGCCGAGCCGCTGCCCCGCTCACTGGTGTGGTCGGCGGCGTGGGAGATGACCCGTGAGGCCGAGCTGCGCGCCCGCGACTTCCTGGCACTGGTTTCAGGCGGGGTACAGGCCGAAACCGAGGTCGGGGTGGCGCAGCGGCTGCTGCTGCAGGCCCAGACCGCGCTGGCGTCCTACGCCGAGCCGGGGTGGGCGCGCGAGCACGGCTGGCCGCAGTTCGCCGACCGGCTGCTGGAATTGGCGCGCGCGGCGCAGCCCGGATCGGATCACCAGCTCGCGTTCGTCAACACGCTGTCCACCTCGGTGCTGTCGACCCGGCACGTCGTCGTGCTGGCCGACCTGCTCGACCACGACCCCGCCGACCTGGAGCTGCCCGGCCTTGAGATCGACACCGACCTGCGCTGGCGCCTGGTGACCGCGCTGGCCGCCGCCGGCGAGATCGACGCCGACGGGTCCGCGACACCGTTCATCGACGCCGAGGTGCAGCGCGACCCGACCGCTGCGGGGAAGCGCCACGGCGCCCAGGCGGCGGCGGCGCGGCCCCAGCTGCGGGTCAAGGAGGAGGCCTGGACCACGGTGGTCGAGGACGACACCCTGGCCAACATCACGGCGCGCTCGATTATCGCGGGCATCGCGCCGCCGGGACAGCATGAGCTGCTCAAGCCGTTCACCGCGCGCTACTTCGCGGCGATCCCCGGCGTGTGGGTGCGGCGATCCAGCGAGGTCGCCCAAACGGTGGTGATCGGGCTGTACCCGCACTGGGACATCAGCGAGGGGGCCATCGCGGCCGCCGATGAGTTCCTGCGCGACCCCGACATTCCGCCGGCGCTGCGCCGGCTTGTGCTGGAAGGGCAGGCCGGCGTGAAAAGGTCCTTGCGGGCCCGCCGGTTCGACGCGTCCTGACCAGGCCACTCGGTCGCCGAGCGCGCGTGTCTGTACACCGGTGACCGGTGTGTCGCGTAAAAATACGCGCGCTCGCGAGCGGTCGGTTAGGCGGGTGAGATCCCGGCGCTGAGCACGCGGATCGCGCTGATCAGCCCGTCGACCAGGTTTCCCTGCGCGAACGCCGAAGAAGCCGCGGCAACCCCGAGCGGTGCGGCCGACTCCGCGCCGCGGCCCCGGACCGCCGAGCCGTAGACCACCTCGATGGCGCGCTGGTTCGGCGAGACGGCGAGCAGCACGGCGTTGTCGGGCGTCGGCACGTCGCCCAAGATCTCGCGGGCCCGCGAGGCGGTGTCGCTACCCAGGTCCCCCAGGTAGATGGCGAACCGCGTCCTCGACGCCCGCGAGCCGTATTTCAGCGCGTCGTCGATGGCGACCAGGTCCTTGGTCGGGAACGGGTAGTCCACCGACAGCTCGCCGGGCTCGGTCACGCCCGAGATCCGTCCGCTGGTGGTGATCACCCAACCCCTGGGCAGCTCGCCGCGCTCGACCGTCGCGACCTCACCACGTGCCACTGGCGCCACCTCCAACCGAGAACCCCGACGCGCCGTGTCCGCCGCCGACGTCTTCGTCGGTCGCGGCCCACAGGATCGGCGGGTGGGTCCACTTCTCCGACAACTTGTACGTCGCGGGGTGGGGCCCCTTGTGCGACCAGATCAGCGCCGACAGCACGACAACCAGCAACAGCGGGATGCCGATGAAGTACAGGTGAATCTCTGCAAGGCTCACGACGCAAACCGTATCCCACCGGGTGAGCTGCCCGCACACTCGGACACGGGATTGTTCAGGCCGCGCCTTCACCGAGGTATCGGGCCCAGGCCGGGTCCAGTTCCTTGACCGTCGACAGCAGTCGCCAGTGCTGCCCCGTCGGCGGCAGGGGCGCGCGGCGCAGCGCCCAGCCCAGCTCGGCGAGCAGCTTGTCGCCTTTGCGGTGGTTGCAGGTCGAACAGCAGGCGACGCAATTTTCCCAGGAGTGGTCACCGCCGCGGCTGCGGGGCACCACGTGGTCGACGGTGTCGGCCTTGGCCCCGCAGTAGGCGCAGCAGAAGCGGTCGCGATGCATGAGCGCGGCGCGGGTCATGGGCACCCGCGCCCGGTACGGGACCCGCACGTAGGACCGCAGCTGGATCACCGACGGCACCACGATCGACCTGCTCGCCGAGTGGATGACCGGCCCGGCCGGGTCGTCGTGCACCACGTCGGCCTTGCCGCAGATCACCATGACGATGGCCCGCCGCATCGGCAGCGCGGTCAGCGGCTCGTAGGTGGAATTCAGCAGCAGCACCCGCCGCCGGCTCCAGATCGAGGCGCTCTCGTGGCGGGTGGGCGGATGGGTTTCGACGCTATGCAGGCACGACGCGGTTGGGGGCCCGGTCAACCCAGCCGCGGCACCGGAACTGCGGTGACTGCGGCGTCTCTTGCCATGCGCCATAGATCCTCCGCGGATAGTCCACCATGATTCGCCGCCAAACGCACCCTCATTGCTGGTGCGCGCCGTGTCAATCCGGTGAACACCCGGGGCGGTCCGAAGTTGCCACCATGGCGATGCACCACAATGGAGGCGATGGATCAGGTGAGCTTTTACGACGCTGTCGGCGGTGCCGAGACCTTCAATGCGATCGTGTCGCGGTTTTACGAGCAGGTCCCCGAGGACGAGATTCTGAGTCAGCTCTATCCCGCGGACGACCTCGCGGGCGCCGAGGAGCGACTGCGGATGTTCCTCGAGCAGTACTGGGGCGGCCCGCGCACCTACTCCGAGCGGCGCGGGCATCCGCGGCTGCGGATGCGTCATGCCCCGTTCCGGATCACGCCCATCGAACGCGACGCCTGGCTACGGTGCATGCACACCGCGGTGGCCTCCATCGACTCGCGGACCCTCGACGACGAGCACCGTCGCGAGCTCCTTGAATACCTCGAAATGGCCGCGCACTCCTTGGTCAATTCATCGTTCTGACGCCTACCGAACGGAGCAGTATGAGCCACGAGCCGTGGTGGTCAAGCGCGGTCTTCTACCAGGTCTATCCGCGGTCGTTCGCCGACAGCGACGGCGACGGGATCGGCGACCTGGACGGGCTGACCTCCCGGCTGGAACACCTGGAATACCTTGGTGTCGACGCGATCTGGCTCAACCCCGTCACCGTCTCGCCGATGGCCGACCACGGCTACGACGTGGCCGACCCGCGTGACGTCGACCCGGTGTTCGGCGGCATGGCCGCCATCGAGCGACTGATCGCTGGGGCGCATCAGCGGGGCATCAAGGTCACCATGGACGTGGTGCCCAATCACACCAGCTCGCAGCACCCCTGGTTTCAGGCGGCGTTGGCCGCCGGCCCGGGCACCGACGCGAGGGAGCGCTACTACTTTCGCGAAGGCCGCGGTCCGCTCGGCGAGCTGCCGCCGAACAACTGGACGTCGGTGTTCGGCGGGCCGGCCTGGACGCGGGTGGTCGAACCCGACGGCAATCCCGGCCAGTGGTATCTGCACCTGTTCGATGCCGAGCAACCCGATCTGAACTGGGAATATCCGGAGGTCTTCGACGACTTCGAGAAGACCCTGCGCTTCTGGCTGGAACGCGGCGTGGACGGCTTCCGCATCGACGTGGCACACGGGATGGCCAAGCCGTCCGAACTGCCTGACGCGAAGGATGACATCAAGGTGTTGAGCCATAGCGATGACGACCCGCGCTTCAACCACCCGAGCGTGCATGAGATCCACCGCGGCATCCGCGCGATCGTCGACGACTATCCCGGGGCGGTGACCATCGGCGAGGTGTGGGTCATGGACAACGCTCGCTGGGCCGAGTATCTGCGGCCCGACGAACTGCATCTCGGCTTCAACTTCCGGCTGACGAAGATCGACTTCGACGCAACCGAAGTTCACGACGCGATCGACAACTCGCTGGCGGCCACGGCCATCGAAAACGCGACGCCGACCTGGACGCTGTCCAACCACGACGTGGGCCGGGAGGTCACCCGGTATGGCGGCGGCGAGGTCGGGCTGCGCCGGGCGCGGGCGATGGCGATGGTGATGCTCGCCCTGCCGGGCGCGGTGTTCATCTACAACGGTGAGGAACTGGGCCTGCCCGACGTGGAGCTGCCCGACGAGGCGCTGCAGGACCCGACGTGGGAACGCTCCGGACACACCGAACGCGGCCGCGACAAGTGCCGAGTCCCGATTCCCTGGTCGGGTGACGCGCCGCCGTTCGGGTTCTCCACGAGACCCGACACCTGGCTGCCGATGCCCGCGGACTGGTCGGCCCTGACGGTCGAAAAACAACGCGACGACCCCGACTCGACGCTGTCGTTCTTCCGGCGGGCACTCGAAATGCGCAGGCAGCGAGCCGAATTCGACGGGGGCCTCGATTGGCAGGCCGCGACGCGCGACACGCTTATTTTTCGGCGCCGCGGGGGCCTGGTGTGCGCCCTGAACGCCGGCCGCCGCCCCATGGTGTTGCCGCCGGGGCAACTCATCTTGGCCAGCGCGCCGTTGGTCAAAGGCAAATTGCCGCCCGACGCGGCGGCCTGGCTGGTCTGAGGCCGGGTCAGCGCAGCACGAGCGCCGCGCGGGCGCGGCGCCGGTACACCGAGCCGAACTTGGCGTCGACCCGCAGCCACGACGGCAGTATCCGGACGCGCACCATCTCGTCGGCCCCGATCGCGTCGGGTGAGGCCGGCAGGAAACCCATTGCGGTCAAAGCGAATACGCAGCGCATGGGAAGCCCGACGCTGACGTCGGCCGAGCTGACCCGAATGACCTCCTGGTCGAGCAGCGAGACCGGCGGGCCGTGAGAACCGCTGTGTTCCTTCGCGAGCCGGGCACCACGCTGCGCCAGGTCCAGCATCACCCGGGCGGGCAGGTCCTCGAGGTGGGCGAACCCGGATTCGGGGGGCAGCGCGCCCCGCCACGCCGAGTCCATCGCGAAGCCCGGATCGACGTAACCCGATGCGTCCATCGCCGAGAGTCCGCGCGCCAGCGCGTCCGCGGCCACCGACAGATCGTCGGGCCGTACCGTGCCGACGACCACCCGGCTGGCCAGCACGTCGAAACCCGTTGCCACCCAAGCGGTCAGCTGTCCGGACGATCGGGCCCGCAGCCGGATGACCGCGGCGTCGTCGAGGCGCATCGCGTGATCGACGAACGTGGCCAGGTCCCCGCGGTGCGCGGCGTCACGCAACCACAGGCCGCGCTCGGCCCTTACTCCCTCAGCCATCGTTGCAAGTACTCCCGATGGTGTGGCGATAGTCGCACCAGCCGCTGCTCCTCGATATGGACGGCGGCCAGCTGCGTCTCGGCGATGACAGCGGGCTTCGAAGCGGGATCGGCGTTGACGGATCGCACGTCGTAGCCGAGCGTGAAGTCCACCGTTCGCACCCGCTTGGTCCAGGTGGTCACCTGCAGAGGCGAATCGGTCAGCCGCAGCTGGTTCTTGTAGGTGACCCGCACATCGGCGATCAGCAGCCCGATGGTGGTGATGTCGGCCGCGAACGGCTCCTGGAGGAACAGCACGCGCGCCTCCTCGAGGATGGTGACCATGGTGGCGTGGTTGATGTGCTGGTACATGTCGATGTCCGACCAGCGCACCGGCACCGGCGCGACGAAACCGACGCTCAACTCGACGACCCGCGTCCGCTGGTGCGGGTCATGCGGCGGATCTGCCTGGCGGCCACCGAGAGCGTCGCGAGATCCTTCGCCCCGCTTTCCTGGATTTCGCTGAGCGTGCGGCGCGCCCGCTCCACCCGGGACGCGCTCATCTGTTCCCACTCACCGATTTTTTCTTCGCCGCTCTCGTCGGGCTCGCCGACCGCGAGCACGTCGAAGGTCAGCGACCGCAGCGAGGCGTAGATGTCGTCGCGAATCGCCAAGCGCGCCAACGATTGCCAGCGGTCGTGCCGGGGCAGCTCGGAGACCGCGGTCAGCAGGCCGTCGGTGCCCAGCCGGTCCATCAGGGCGAAATAGGTGTCGGCGACTTCGGCGGTGTCGATTTCGGTGATGTCGCCGACGTCGATGATGTCCAGCAGGCTGAAGCGGTACAGGCCCGCGGCGACCATGTACGCCAAGTCGTCCGGTGTGCCCTGCGACGCGAATTCCGCCGCTTCCTTCTCGACGATGGCCTTGTCGTCGCCGCGCAGCCACTGCGACATCCGCGGCGTGAGCTCCCTGACCTTCGCGGCGAACCGGTTGATCTCGGCGCCCACGGCCAGCGGTTGCGGGCGGTAGTTGAGCAGCCAGCGCCCGGCGCGGTCGATCAGCCGCCGGGTGTCCAGCGTCAGCCGGTCCGACAGCGCGACGGGGATGTCCGCCGCGCGGATCTGCCGCCAGATCTGGCTCACACCGAAGATGGCGTCGGTGGCGACGTAGGTGCGCACCGCGTCGATCGGTCCGACGCCGACGTCTTCGGTGATCCGGAACGCGTAGCTGATGCCCGCCGCGTCGACCAGATCGTTGATCAACATGGTGGTGACGATCTCCCGGCGCAGCTGGTGGGTCCGGATCTCCGGGGTGAACCGTCCGCGCAGCGGCCTCGGGAAGTACAGCGGCAGCCGGGACGCGAACACGTCCTGCTCCGGCAGCTCGGTAGTCAGCATGTCCTCTTTGAGCGCCAGCTTGACGTGGGCCATCAGGGTGCACAGCTCCGGGGAGGTGAGCCCGATGCCGACGTCGGTGCGCCGGTGAATCTCCTTCTCCGTCGGCAGCGCCTCCAATTCCCGGTTGAGGCCGCGATCTTCGAGGTACTTGATTTGCATCGCGTGCACCGGCAGCAGGCTGGCCGCGTTGGCGCGGCTGGTGCCGATCAGGTCGTTCTGGTCCTCGTTGTCTTGCAGTACCAGCCGGGCGACCTCGTCGGTCATCGACTCCAGCAGCTCCTTGCGCTCCTCGGCCTTGACCTTGCCGGCGGTGACCAGCGAGTCGATCAGGATCTTGATGTTGACCTCGTGGTCGGAACAGTCCACGCCGGCGGAGTTGTCCATCGCGTCTGTGTTGATGCGGCCGCCGGACAGGTCGAACTCGACGCGGCCCAGGGCCGTCACGCCGAGGTTGCCGCCCTCGCCGATCACCTTGGCGCGCACCTGGTTTGCGTTCACCCGCACCGGGTCGTTCGCGCGATCGCCGACGTCGGCATCGGATTCGGATTCGGCCTTGATGTAGGTGCCGATGCCGCCGTTGAAGAGTAGGTCTACCGGCGCCTGCAGGATCGCTTTGATCAGGTCGGGCGGGGACATTTCGGTGGCCCCCTCTTCCGCACCCTGGATGCCGAGGGCGTCGCGGACCTGCGGGCTGACCGGAATCGCCTTGTGCTCGCGGCTGTACACCCCGCCGCCCTGGCTGATCAACGACTTGTCGTAGTCGTCCCAGCTGGACCGCGGCAGCGCGAACATCCGCTTGCGCTCCCGCCACGAGGACGCGGCATCCGGGTCCGGGTCGAGGAAGATGTGCCGATGGTCGAAGGCGGCGACGAGCCTGATGTGCTCGCTGAGCAGCATGCCGTTGCCGAAGACGTCGCCGCTCATGTCGCCGATGCCGACGACGGTGAAGTCCTCGGTCTGGGTGTCGACGCCCATCTCCCGGAAGTGCCGTTTGACGGCCTCCCACGCGCCCTTGGCGGTGATGCCCATGGCCTTGTGGTCATAGCCCACCGATCCGCCGGACGCGAACGCGTCGCCCAGCCAGAACCCGTAGGACTTGGCGACATCGTTGGCGATGTCGGAGAACGTGGCGGTGCCCTTGTCCGCGGCCACCACCAGGTAGGCGTCGTCACCGTCGCGCCGTATCACCTCGGGCGGCGGGCTGACCTTTTTCGTTCGGTGGTCGACGTTGTCGGTGACGTCGAGCAGCCCGGAGATGAACAGCTGATAGCAGGCGACACCCTCGGAGCGGCTGGCGTCGCGGTCGACGGCGGCCTCGCCGGAGGGCAGCGGCGGCCGCTTGACCACGAACCCGCCCTTGGCCCCGACCGGCACGATGACCGCGTTCTTCACCGCTTGCGCCTTGACCAGACCCAGGATCTCGGTGCGGAAATCGTCGCGGCGGTCCGACCACCGCAGGCCCCCGCGCGCCACCGGGCCGAACCGCAGGTGCACGCCCTCGACGCGGGGCGAGTAAACGAAGATCTCGTACTTGGGCCGCGGCAGCGGAAGCTCGTCGATCAGCTGCGCATCCAGCTTGAGCGCCAACACATTCCGGGCCCGGGCCGAACCCTCGCGCGTCACAAAGTAATTGGTGCGCAGGGTGGCCTGAACCAGCGACGCGAACGCGCGCAGGATGCGGTCGGTGTCCAGGCTCACCAGCGCATCGATGTCCGCGGCGACCGCGGCGGCGGCCGCCTGCGCGTCGCGGCTGGTCGGCGACCCCGCGGAAAAAGATGCCCTGGGGTCGAAGAGGGCCTCGAACAGCGTGACCAGCGACCGCACCGTGGAGGGGTGGTCGTTGAGCACCGACTCGATGTAGGACTGACTGTACGGAAAGCCCGCCTGGCGAAGGTATTTCGCGTAGGCACGCAT
>Ga0335071_10005339_pt1 | contig 13338 bp, 10 predicted proteins | sample Lox_Sample_15_FD_206724 | JGI IMG/M metagenome (GOLD analysis project Ga0335071, IMG submission 206724) | Soil microbial communities from Loxahatchee National Wildlife Refuge, Florida, United States - Lox_Sample_1.5 | ecosystem: Environmental > Terrestrial > Soil > Wetlands | place: USA... | reverse complement strand
GTGCCGTGTGCGGGGAGCTGCCAGGATCCCCCGTTTGCTTCTGCCGATGAACTCGACCACGTGCTGAACCTCCGGGACGTCGATGAGCGAACCGTCTTCCCTGATCCGGCCGACGGCCTGCGAGACGTTGAGACCCGACCGGTAAATCAGCGTATAGGTCCTGTCGAGCGCCTCGATCACGGCGGGCGTGAACCCGCGCCGCCGGAGCCCGATCGAATTGAGCCCCTCGAAGACCAGCGGTTCCCCGCCGGCCAGAATGTACGGGGGCACGTCCTTCGGCACACGCAGCCCGCCGCCGATCATGGCGTGGCAGCCGATGTTCACGAACTGGTGCACCGGCGTGATGCCGCCGATCGTGACCCAGTCCTCGACATGGATGTGGCCGGCAAGCATCGAGGCGTTGGCCATGATGATGTGGCTGCCGAGCACGCAGTCGTGCGCGACATGGGTGAACGCCATCAGGAAGCAGTCGCTCCCGATGATCGTGCGGCCCCCTTCTCCCGTCCCCCTGTGCAGCGCGGCGTACTCGCGGATCGTGGTCCTGTCGCCGATCTCGCACGTGGTCAGCTCCCCGGCGTACTTCAGGTCCTGCGGTGCGTGGCCGACGACCGCCCCGTGGTGGATGCGGCAGTCCTTCCCGATTCTCGCCCCGCTGCCAATCAGGGCGTTGGCCGCGACCGTGGAGCCGTCGCCGATTTCGGCGCCGTCTTCGACCGTGGTGAAGGGGCCTATGGAAACATTCGTGCCGAGGCGGGCCTTCGGGCTCACCACGGCACGCGGATCGATGGCTATGCTCATGCTGTGATCAGTTCATTGTGGGGGTGGATCTGGCCGGTGTGTGAGCGCGCCCCCCGCCGCCTCCCGCCGCATCCTGCTGCACCTCGTTGCGGGGCACGATGGATGCCAGCAGCTCGGCCTCGGCAACGAGCGCGCCGTCCACGTACGCGAGGCCTTTCATCTGGCAGATCTTGCTCTTGCGGCTCACCATCGTGAGCTCGAAGACGATCTGGTCGCCCGGAAGCACGGGCTTCCGGAACTTGGCGTTGTTGATCGCCATGAAATAGACCAGCTTGTCGCCCGGGTTCTCGATACCGTTCAGCAGGAGGATTCCGCCGGTCTGTCCCATCGCCTCCAGGATGAGGACACCCGGCATCACCGGGCGCCCGGGAAAGTGTCCCTCGAAGAAGGGTTCGTTCGCGGTGACGTTCTTGACCCCGACGATCTTCTCGTCCATCTGGAACTCGACGATCTTGTCGATCAGGAGGAACGGGTAGCGGTGCGGGAGGATCTTCTTGATCGCGTTGATGTCGAAGACGACGCCCTCTTTCCGCTCATGCTGGTACCGGCGGATGAGCTTCTTCTGCTGGTACAGCTTCCGCACCATCCGCGCGAAGGCGATATTGCTCGCGTGCCCGGGCCGCGCGGCAAGGATCTGCGCCTTGAGCGGGACGCCGATGAGTGCCAGGTCGCCCATCACGTCGAGCAGCTTGTGGCGCGCGGGCTCGTTGGGGAAATGGAGCTGGCGGTTGTTGAGAACGCCGTTGCTCCCCAGGATGACCGCGTCCCTGATCCCGAGCTTGTCGGAGATCCGTTTGATTTCGGCGTCGTCCAGCTCGCGGTCCACGATCACGATCGCGTTGTCCAGGTTGCCGCCCTTGATGAGCCCCTGCGCGTGCAGCACTTCCACCTCGTGGAGAAAACAGAACGTGCGGCACGGCGCAAAGTCGGCAACAAACTCCTTCTCGAGATCGAACAGTCCGGTGTGCTGGCTCCCCAGCGCCGGATTGTTGTAGTCGACCATGACCGTGATCCGGTAGTCGTCCGTCGGCAGGGCGACGATGTCGACCTTTTTCTCCTCGTTGTGGTAGTGAACCGTCTGGTCGATGATCAGGTAGTCCTTGGGCGCATTCTGCTTTTCGAAACCGGCTTTGAGGAGCGCGTCGACGTACGGCCTGGCGCTCCCGTCGCCCACGGGCGGCTCGTTGGCGTCAAGCTCGATGAGCACGTTGTCGATCTGGAGTCCCACCAGGGCCGCCATCACGTGCTCCACCGTGTGGATGCGCGCCTCCCCGACCTCGATCGTGGTTCCCCTGGAGATGTCGACCACGTGGTCGACGTCCGCCGGCACTTCCGGCGACCCGCCGAGGTCAACCCGCCGGAACCGGATCCCGTAGTTCTCGGGCGCCGGCTTGAAGGTCATCGTCGAGATGCTGCCGGTGTGGAGGCCGATGCCGCTGAACGATACCGGCTGCTTGATCGTGCGCTGCTGGACGAGCATGGATTCTCCCGAGATCTGGCTCCCGATGGATTGCGGTCAGACGCGTGTCTTCAGTTCTTGCAGCTCCCTGCGCAGGGCTTCCACGTCGGCTTTCAGCTCGCGGATCAGCGCCAGCGCCTCGGGCAGCTGCGGCATCGCCCCCATGATGCGCGACGCCTGGCGAAACGGGACGGCGGGCGTGCCCATGAACGTCACCCCGGGGTCGGGGGCGGAGCGGTGGACGCCGGACTGCGCCCCGAACCTGCAGTCGTCCGCGATCGACAGGTGTCCCGTGAAGCCGACCTGGCCGCCGATCATGTTGTGCCTGCCGATCTTCGTGCTCCCCGATATCCCCGCCTGCGCGGCGATGACCGTGTTGGCTCCGATCACCACGTTGTGCGCGACCTGGATCAGGTTGTCGAGCTTCGCTCCCCGCTCGATGCGGGTTTCCCCCATCGTCGCCCTGTCGACGGCGCAGTTGGCGCCGATCTCGACGTCGTCCTCCACGACGACGATTCCCAGCTGGGGGATCTTCTCGTACGTGCCGTCGGGCTTCGGGGCGAAGCCGAAGCCGTCGCTGCCGATGACGGTGCCTGAGTGGATGATCACGCGCGACCCGATGCGGCATCCCTCGCGCACCGTGACGTTGGCGCACAGGAGGGTTCCCGCGCCCACCGCTGCACCGCGCCCGATCACGGTCCCGGCGAGGATCATCGTGCCGTCACCGACGCTGGACCCCGCGCCCAGGACGGCGTGCGCCCCGATGCGGACGTCACGCCCGAGCGTCACGCCGGGCTCGACGACGGCCGTGGGATGAACACCCGGGGGGAGAGGATCTTCCGGGGGGTGAAACAGGATGAGAGTCTTCAGGAACGACGTGTACGGATCGTCCACCCGCAGGTACACCGCACCCGCGCCCTCCGGGCGCTCCACCGTCCTCCCCACGATCACCGCGGTCGCCCGGGTGGTCTCCAGGAATTTCCTGTACTTCGGATTGGCGAGGAAGCTGATCTCCCCCTCCCCCGCTTCCTCGATCTTCGCAACGCGGGAGATGACGGCCGCGGCATCCCCCTCGACGGCGGCGCCGAGCGCGGCGGCGATGTCACGGACAGTCATCATAGGCGGCAGAGGAAATTACTTGCCGAACGTCTGCATCCGCTGCAGGACAAGCTGGGTGAGGTCGTACTTGTCGTTGGCGTAGAGCACGAGGATCTCGCCGCTCCTGTCGAAGACGTAGTCGTACCCCTCGTCCTTCGCGACCTGCTCCAGGACGTGGAACATCTTGTTCTGGATCGGTTTCATCACCTCGTTCTGCTTCTGAAACAGCTCGCCGTTCTGGCCGAATTTCTTGTTCCGGAAATCGTTGATGCTCTGATCGAGCTCCCGGAGCTCCCGTTCCTGGTCCGCCCGGACCTGGTCGGTCAGGATCAGCTTCCGCTTTTCGTAGTCGTCGTACTTCTTCTTCCAGTCGGCCTGCATCTTCTGCAGCTCCGCTTCCCATCCGGCGACCAGGGCGTCGATCGACTTCTGGGCGTCGATCGCCTCCGGAAGCGTCTGCATGATGGTCTCGGAGTTGATATGCCCGATCTTCATCTGGGCCGACGCACCGGCGCACCAGAGTGCCAGCAGCGCGGCCACCGCAAACCGTTTCATTCCTTCCCCTCCGTGAACAGCGTTAACCGCGTCTCAGCCTGTCGATGACCTTGTAGGTGATGTCGTCTTTCGGGTCACCGTACAGGAGGATCTGGATCTGGTCGGTCTTGTCAAAGACGAAGTTGTACTTCAGCTCTTTCGCCACGGCGCCGATGGCAGCTTTTATGCGCTCGCGGATCGGGTTGATGATCTTCTCCGACTGCCGCGCCAGCTCGCCGTCCTGCCCGAACCGGGTGAGCTGGAATTCCTGGACCGCCCGCTCCTGCTCGAGCAGCTTCTGCTGTTCGCTCTTCTTGGTGGCGTCGTTGTAAAGCGCTTCCTTCTTCTGGTACTCCGCGTACTTTTCCTGGAGGTCCTTCTTCATCGCCTCCAGTGAATCCTGCATCGGTTTCCCGATCCCGTCGATCCGCTTCTGGGCTTCCTGCGCCGCCGGGAGCTCCTGGAAGATCTTCGACGAGTTGACGAAGGCGATGCGCTGCTGCGCGGCCGCCGTGCACGCGCATGCCAGCAGGGCTGCGCCGATCAGGGAGAGAGAACGAGTATTCACGCGAACCTCATTATGGGAGTGGGTTTCTTGTTGTGGTAGATTGCCCCGCCTTCGGCGGGATGCGGAAATCGCACTTCGCAAAAAACGCTCGCGATGACCGGGACGCGTGTCAAAATCCCTTGCCGAACTGGAAGTGGAAATGCCAGCCGGAGGGGGCGGCCACGCCGGGGACGGGATTGTCGAAGCCGTACCCGTAGTCGAAACCGAGCAGTCCGATCGGCTGTATCTGGATCCTGGCGCCGAAACCGGCCGACCGCTTCAGGTCAAAGAAATTCGCCTCCGAGAGCGTCGGATAGACGTTGCCGCCTTCCGCGAACAGGAGGAAATAGATCGGGATCGGGTTGATCGTGGCGGCAAACCGCAGCTCGAGCGTCTGCTTCGTCATCACGTTCCCGTAGCCCACCGTGCCGATGTCGTTGCGGACGCCGATGGACTGGTCATCGTATCCCCGCAGGGGGGTCGTGGCGATATACCCGAGGCCCGTTCCCCCCATGATGAACTCGTCGATCGGGTTGATGAGCGACGAGCCGATCGGGGCCAGGTAGCCGTACGTGGAGCTCCAGTAGAGCGCCACCCGGGTGCTGTTGAACATCGGAATATACCACTCCGACGAGAAGATCCACTTCGTGAAGTTGATGTTCCCCGGGAGCAGCGGTCCGCCCGACATCTGGATCGACAGGGACACGTTGGATCCGTACGTCGGGAACACGGGATTGTCGATGCTGTTGCGCGTGATGACCTGCGTGAGGCTCACCTGCTTCGAGACGCCCTCCCGGTAGATGCCCTCCCCCGCGCGGACGTTGTTTGACTGGAAGTTCAGTATCCAGTCGCCGCGGAAGAAGTCGTCGGGCCACTTGAACCGCCGCCCGATGCGGATGGACGCGCCCGTCTGCTGCAGGTCGAACCCGTAGATCTGGCGCGTGTCGAACAGCGTCACGCCGAGCAGCGTAGGCTCGCCCATCAGCCAGGGTTCGGTGAACCCGAGGCTGAACGTGCGGAACCGGTTCGCCTCCCCGAACTGCCACTCGAAGTTGAGGATCTGTCCCGCGCCGCCGGAGAGGGGCTCGCTGATGGAAAAGTTGTTGATCGTGAAGCCCAGCGCGCCCGTGACGCCGAACGCCCCGCTGTATCCGACGGAGGCGTTGATATTGTCGCTCGACTTCTCCTCCACCTCGTACGTCAGGTCGACCGTCTTGTCGTCCACGAGGTTGTAGTCCGGCTTGATCTTTTCCGGGTTGAAGTAGTTCAGCACCGAGAGCTGCCGGATGCTCCGCATGATCGCCGCGCGGCTGAAGTAGTCGCCGGGGCGCGTGTAGAGCTCCCGCCGGATCACCTTCTCCTGCGTCTTGGTGTTCCCCTTGATGTTCACGTGTCCGATCTTGAACTGGTTCATCTCGTACACGTTGATCGTGATGTCGACGGAGTCCTCCCCCACGCGCGTCTCGGTGGGCTCGAGGTTGACCCGGAGGTAGCCGTTGTCCAGGTACAGCGAGGCGACGTCGTTCTGCGCCTCGTTGCCGCGGAGGTTGCGGTCGAATTTCTCCTGGTTGTAGATCTCCCCCGGCACGATCGACAGCCGCTCGTTGAGCTCGTCGGCGGAGTAGACGGTGTTCCCCTGCCAGGTGATGCGGCGGACCTTGTACTGCGCCCCCTCCTTCACCCGGATGAGGATGTTCATGTTCTCCTTGTTGTCGGAGTACCAGATGGAATCGCCCAGGATCTGGGCGTCACGGTACCCGTGATTCTGGAAGTACTCCAGGATCTTCTTCTTGTCCTCTTCGTACTTCTTCCGGTCGAACTTCGCCGACGACCAGAACTTCCACCAGTGCTTCTCCGACGTCTCGTCCATCGCCCCGCGGAGATCGCCGTCGGTGAAGGCGACGTTCCCCTGGAAGTTGATGTGGTCGACCTTCACCTGGTTCCCCTCGTCGATCGTGATCCGCAGCTTGACCCGGTTTTTCACGGAGTCCATGCGGACCGGCTCGACCTTGACCACGGCGAGGAGATACCCGTCCTTCTCGTACAGCTTCTTGATCTCTTTCTGGATCCGGATCGGCTCGTCCGGCGCGAACACCTGCCCCTTGACGAGGGCGATCTTCTTGTTGATATCGTCTTCGCTCTCCTCGTTGCGGCCGACGAATTCCACGTGGTCGTAGCGGGGGAGTTCCTTGACCGTAATCAGGAGGTAGACGCCGTTGTTCACCTGCCGGTCGACCGACACCCGGATGTCCTCGAACAGCTTCAGGCCCCACAGGCGCTTGATGGCCTGCCCCACCTGGTCGCCGGGAACGGCAATTTCGTCCCCCACCTTGAGCCCGGCGTTGGCGATAATCGCGGCGGGATCCGCCATGGCGTTTCCCTCGACGGAGATGCCGAGAATCTTGTAGACCTGCTGCGGGGAGGGTTTCTGCTGAGCGCCGAGAGGGGAGCACAGGACACATGCCGCAACCATCAGCACCGCTGCTGCCTTCATCATATCAGAGTCCCGTGACGCTCTTGATGAGCCGGCTGAGATGAGTGTCGCCGGCGGGAGCCGCGCGGACCTGTTCGCTCACCATACCGAAGCGCCGCTCCCGTTTCTGGTAGTCGCGGATCGCGGCGTAGAGCTCGTCGCGCCGGAAACCCGGCCAGTACCGGGGGGTGATATAGATCTCCGTGTATGCCAGCTGCCAGAGAAGAAAATTGCTGATCCGGAACTCCCCGCTTGTCCTGATCAGGAGATCGGGATCGGGAATACCGGCCGTCGAGAGGTACGAGCCGAGCATCTCGTCTGTCACCTGCTCCTCCGTGACCCGGTGCTCGGCTGCCTCGTGGACGATCCTGCGGACCGCCCGCGTGAGATCCCACCGGCCGCTGTAGCTGAGAGCAAGGATGAGCGTGAGGCCCGTGTTGTCTTTCGTCTTCTGAATGTCGTCCAGGAGCTCGTTCTGGACTTCCTGCGGCAGGGCGGCAATTTCGCCGATCGCCTGAATGCGCACGTTGTTCGTGTGGAGCCTGTCGGTCTCGTCCTTGAGCGCTTTGAGCAGGAGACGCATCAGGAGGGAGACCTCTTCCTGGGGACGCTTCCAGTTCTCCGTGGAGAATGCGTAGAGTGTCAGGAACTTCACGCCGAGCTGGCCGCACGCCTCTACGGTATCCCGGACGGATTCGACCCCTTCGGTGTGGCCGGCAATCCGGGGCATCCCCCGCTTCTTCGCCCACCGGCCGTTGCCGTCCATGATGATCGCGATATGGCCGGGGATTTCGCCCCCCGTCCGCAGCTTCTCCTGCAACTTCCGGTCTTCGCCCGTGGCCTGCTGTGGACCAGTTCCCAAGGAATCGCTCTCGCGTGATAAATTGCCGTCGTCAGAACAGGACGTTATCGACCTGAACTGAAAATCTAACTGATTTGGCCCAGAAAGTCAAGAATTCGGGCCGGGAACCGAAGGTGCCGGAAGGGGAAGTGCCGCCCGGGGCGAGCCGGCAAGCTCCTCCAGCAGTAGTAGGACATCCGCGGGGTCGCCGAGGTTGAACCGGGCGCGGCTGCTGACAAGGCCCACCCGGATGGAAAAAGCGGTTTCCGGCAGCGCGGCAAAGAGGTCTTCGTCCGTCCAGTCGTCGCCTGCCGCAAGTACGAAATCGTGCCGGTCATGCGCAAGCCAGTGGTGCGCGGCCACACCCTTGTCGACACCGGCGTTTCTCACTTCGATCACCTTCTTTCCCCTGAGAACCTGCACGTCGATGTTTGCCGTGAAGCTCATCAGGTGGTCGACCATCTCGCCGGCCAGCGCCTCGGCCTGTTCGGGGTGCGCCCCCCGGAAGTGCCAGGCAAGGGAGTGGTCCTTCTCCTCGATGAACGCCCCCGGGAGCCTGTCCATGTACCTCTCCAGGATAGGAAGGATGCGGGGCTTCCAGTCGCTCCTCTGCTCCCTGAGCTCGCGCCACTCCGTGCCCGCCTCCCTGATCCAGGCGCCATGCTCCGCGGCGAGTCCGCACGGGAGCGTGCCGAACCAGTGTTCGAGCGTCGGGCGGTCTCTCCCGCTCAGGATCGCGAGTGTCGTGCCGGAATCGGCGGCCAGGCGGCCGAGCAGCGACAGAATGCGCCGGGAGGGCGTCGCGTCGGAGGGCCTCTGCGCAATCGGGGTGAGGGTACCGTCGTAGTCGAGGAGAACAAGACGCTTCTCGCTCCGGGCGTAGCTCTCCAGGATCACCTCGCGCGCGGATGGCGGGAGCACCATTGTCTCAAAGCGGACCTGGGCCTGCTTCTGCAGCATGAGCTGGTCGAGGAATTCGTTTGCCCAGCGCGCCACGTCGTACCGGCGGATCCGGTTCCGGAGAACCCTGTTGCGCCTCTGCTGCTCGGCGGCCGGCATCTCCAGAGCCTCCTTCAGCGCACGCGCGATCTCTTCAACGGCATAGGGATTGACGACCAGCGCTTCCCCCATTTCCTTAGCGGCTCCCGCCATCTCGCTGATGATGAGCACGCCCGTTCCCCCGTGCCGGGACGCCACATACTCCTTTGCCACAAGGTTCATCCCGTCGCGCAGGGGGGTAACCAGGGCGATGTCGCTGACAGTGTAGAGCGCGGCGAGGGGCGCGAACGACAGGCTCCGGTACTGGTAGATCACGGGCGTCCATCCGACGCTCCCGTATTTCCCGTTGATGCGTCCGACATATTCCTCGATGCTCTTCTTCATCACCGCGTAGTGTTCCACGCCGATGCGCGACGGCACAAGCACCATGACCAGCACGACGAGGCCCCGGACAGAGGGGGTTTCCTCGAGCAGCCGCTCGTACCCCCGGAGGCGGTTGATGATTCCTTTGGTGTAGTCGAGCCGGTCGACCGAGAGGATGATCCTCACGCCGGCAAGCGTCCTTGTGAGTGCCAGGGCTTCCGCGCGCACCCCGGGATCATCCGCGGCCCCGTCGAACCGTTCGAAGTCGATCCCCATCGGGTACGTCTCCGCCTTCACCAGTCGTCCCGGGAGGACGACAGCGCCGAGATTGTTCTCGAACCCGAGAAGCCGCTGCACGCACTGGAGAAAGTGCTGCGTGTACGCATACGTGTGGAAGCCGACCAGGTCGGCGCCCAGGATCCCCTCCAGGATCTCTTTTCTCCACGCGTCCGGCAGGAGGCGAAAGACCTCGAAATCGGGGAACGGGATATGCAGGAAGAACCCCACGGCGAGATGCGGCCGGCGGCGGCGCAGGAGGGCGGGCAGGAGCATCAGGTGGTAGTCGTGGACCCAGACGATGTCCCCGGGGCGCAGCGCGCGGAGCACCGCATCACAGTAGACCTCGTTGACGTGCCGGTACTCGTGCCAGGCGTCCTCGTCGAACTGCGCGAGAGTCGTGAAGTAATGAAAGAGGGGCCAGATCGTCTTGTTGCAGAATCCCTGGTAGAACTCCTCCATCGCGGACTCAGACAGGATCACGGGGGTCGCATGGAGCCGCTCCGCCGCCGCGGCGAGATCCTGCTGAAACTCGTCCCCGACGGGCCCGCCCGGCCATCCCGCCCAGTGATACTCCCGGAGGGCGGGACGAAAGCGCTCGAGCGCATCGAGGAAGCTCTTGAGGCCGGAGGCGACCCCCCCCGGACTTTCACCGAGATGGAGCGAACCGCCGGCAACGGTGACGGAAAACGGGAGGCGGTTGGCGACGATGACCAGACGGCGGGGCACAGGTTGGGTGGTCATGAGCCGGTTCTCGAGAGGTTGTTGGCGGTTGGCGAACTGCCCGGCGCAGACCGCCGGGGGGATCCGCCCCGGGGGCGGAGCGCCGGGAGAGTGCCCCCCTCAGGGATAGACGCGCACGCCGATCGCTGCGTCGATCCCGAAACCGCCTGCCGGCGAGAATATCACGAGCGGGGCGATCTCCGCGAATGCATCAAACGGGGAGGCGGGGGATCCCAGCGATAGTCGATGTGGAACCGGAACCGGTCGGAGGGGGAGAGGCCGATGGCCCCGTCGAGTGCCTCGGCGCCGCCGAGACGGTACTTCCACGCGATCCCCGTAGGCTCCCCGAGAATCACGCCGACGCCGAGCTTCCCCTGTGCCCGTGCGCCGCCGGTCATGCCCACCATCATGACGAGGATCAGCACCGCCGCTGCCGCTTGACATGAGCGCATCGATCCCTCCCTTTCCCGCCCGACCATGCTGCCCATGGTACATTATCCCGGCGGGAGGGACAATCGGGCAATGGCGGTAATTTCCCGTGCGGACGTCCGGCCGGAAAACTACTTTATTTGACCTAGAGGTTTCTTGACGATCACTCGTTATATTAATGAGGAACAGCCGCCTAGAGCGCCGCTGTTGACAGGTGAGAGTCTACCCCGGGGCCAGGAACATGCCGACCATTGGAGCCAAACTGGGCGTGGGAATCGGGACGATGGTGCTGCTCTGCATCGCCATCGGCTTCGTCTCCTACATGCAATCGCGCGACGTGAGCGAGAAAATCCGTGAGATCACAGAAGTCCGCGAACCGGTGAATTCCGCCGTGCACAGCATGGAAACGTCGCTGGAGGAGTCGGCGCTCGCAACGCTCGGATTCCTGTCCACAGGGGACACCGCCTTCCTCTCGACGTTCCAGACCTCCCGGGGAGAGTTCGAACAGGCTGTCCGCAGGTACGGTGAGGCCGGCGGGAATGCGCCCGGTGTGCGGCTGCGAGAGGGATTCCTGGAGTTCTGCGCACTTGCCACGGAGCAGATCGAACTGCGGAATGCGCAGAGCCGCAACATGTCCGCCCTGCTGGGCACGGTGGACCAGATTGAGGGCCTCCTGAAGGGGAAGATCGTCCCCTCGATCCACGCGGACGACCCGATCGCATACCGCCGCGAGCAGGCCGCGCTCCAGATGGAGGTCAACGCCAACGCCATCACCAAGTCGCTGGGCAATTTCATCATTACCGGGGATCCCTCCTTCGAGGCACGCCTCCATCATGCCGAAGAAGAATTCCAGAGGTACTTCGAGGTCTACAGCAACGTGCTGATCTCCTCCGAGGAGAAGGGGTGGAAGGAGCGGCTGGCACGGCTTGCCGACGAGTCCATGTGGCTGGCCCAGACCGTCGCCGACAAGCACAAAGCGCGGACGCAGAAAATGGCCGCGTTCACGGCAGCGTACCGCTCGCTGGAATCGGTGCTGAACGAGCGGCTGGGGATCAGGTCCGCCCGGGGGCTCGCACAGGCCAAGGAGGAAATGCTGGCCGCAGAGGAGACGGCCAACACCACGATTTTCGTCGTCGTCATCCTCTGCGTGGCTGTAGGTCTCCTGGGGGGAGCGCTCACCACGCGGAGCATCACCTCTCCCATCCGCGAGCTGGCCGCGGTCATGAACCGCGTCGCCACGGGGGGCGTCCTTCACCGCGCGCAGATCAGGTCGAACGACGAGATCCGCTCGCTCGGGGAGGCGTTCAACATGATGACCGTCCAGCTCGAGCGAGCCGAGCGGCAGCGGTCCGCGGGACTTCGTGCGTACGCCATCTCGGTACAGCGCGCACAGGAGGACGAGCGGGGCAGGATCGCCCGGGAGCTGCACGACGACATCTCGCAGCGCCTGAGCGGCATGAAGTTCCGCGTGGAGGTGCTGGCCGACGAGGCGGAGCCCTCCCACCGGCGGATGGTCCGCGCCCTGCGGGACATCAACCAGGAACTGGACCGGGCGATCACGGAGGTGCAGCGGATCTCCTCCAACCTCCGTCCCAGCGCCCTGGACGACTTCGGGCTGGTGACCGCGCTCCGGGTGCTGTGCAAAGAATTCGAAAAAGTCCACGGCGTCTCCACGACGTTCCGGGAGCTGGGTCCGCTCCCCCCCGCCGCGGACGCGAACCTGGAAATCGCCCTGTACCGGATCGCGCAGGAGGCGCTTGCCAATACCGCCAAGCACGCGCACGCGCACACGGCGGCAATCGCGCTTGCGGCGGACGAATCCGCCGTCACGCTCACGGTGTCGGACGACGGCAGGGGCTTCGGCGACGCCGACACGGCGCGCGCCCGGGCGGAGGGGCACGGCATGGGGCTCATGTCGATGCGGGAGCGCACGGAGCTGCTGGGGGGAACGCTCAGCGTCGCATCCGCCGCCGGCACGGGGACCGCGATCACAGTCACCATTCCACTCTCAGCCAGGGCTGCACATGAAGAAAATCAGGATACTGATCGCCGATGATCACGACGTCGTCAGGAGCGGGCTGCGCATGCTCCTGAAGACCTCCCCCGATTTTTCCATCACGGGGGAGGCGGCCGACGGCGAGGAGGCCGTCCGACTCGTGGAAAAGCAGAAGCCGGACATCGCCTTCATGGATATCTCCATGCCGAAGCTGGACGGGATCGAGGCGACGAAGCTCATCCGTCAGAACACGCCCGAGACGAAGGTCATCATCCTGACGGTCCACGAGGACGAGGAATACGCCTTCCACGTGCTGCGCGCCGGGGCGAGCGGCTACCTGGTCAAGAACGCAAGCAAGAAGGAGATTTTCGAGGCTATCCGCTCCGCGATGGCCGGCGAGCGCTTTTTCAGTCCCGGCATCTCCCGGATCATCGTGGAAGGGTTCATGAAACGGGATGAGGAAGGAAAGCCGCGTCCCGGCACAGAGGAGAAGCGGGAGCAGCCGGGGGGGCAGCAGCTGACGAAACGGGAGCTGGAGGTGCTCGCCTACATCGCCAGGGGGTTCACCAACCGCCAGATTGCCGACGCATTGTTCCTCAGCTTCCGGACCGTGAACACGCACCGGGCGAACCTCATGCAGAAGCTGAACATCCATGACACCGCCGGACTCGTCCGCCACGCCATCAGCCTGGGGCTCGTGAACACCGAGTCCTGAGGGGGTAGAGTCAACGTCCTAGGGCGGCCAACGCCCCCCCCGCACCCGCAAATACCGCACCTGCCCGATTGTAGGCGCACCCCCGAT
>Ga0335071_10005338_pt1 | contig 13339 bp, 12 predicted proteins | sample Lox_Sample_15_FD_206724 | JGI IMG/M metagenome (GOLD analysis project Ga0335071, IMG submission 206724) | Soil microbial communities from Loxahatchee National Wildlife Refuge, Florida, United States - Lox_Sample_1.5 | ecosystem: Environmental > Terrestrial > Soil > Wetlands | place: USA... | reverse complement strand
GGATGGAGTCGACAGCATCGTCCACCTGACCGGTGCCAGAAACGAATTCGTTGCCTTCCAGCTTGCGATCGAAATCACTGAACCAGTAGGCGATGTCAAAGTGCAGGTCAGCAAGCCGCTATTTCCCGGAAGTAAACTCCCGGCGATCTTTCGGGAAACCGGTGCGATCCAGCTAGCCCGCGAATGGTTTGTCCCGGGCAAGGTCGGCGCCGAGGGAAAGCAGAGCTGGTATCCCGATGCCCTGGTGCCGCTCGCGTCCGTCTTTGCGATTCCGGCGAAAGACAATGGCGTGCTGGATCAGAAGGTCCAGCCGATCTTTGTGGATGTATACATCCCCCATGATGCGCTGCCCGGGAAGCACATCGGGAAATTGAAGGTAGACGGAAACAAATTCAAGCGTGAAATCACTGTCGAAGTTCAGGTGCTTCCTTTGACTCTTCCGGACAAACTCAATTTCATTGTGGACCTTAACTGCTACAGTGCCGTCCCAGTCCCTGCCGGAGTGGGGGACGGCACTCCTGAATATCGCCGGATATTGCGCTCCTACCACCGAGTGGCACACCAGCACAGGACAACACTCGATATTCTTGGTTACACTCAAACCGGCGGGGTCGTACCCGACAATGCGCCGGGTCTCGAGGGCGAAGGCGCAGCCACGCGCGCGGTGGACTGGGGGGAATGGGACGCTCACTTCGGGCCGCTGCTGGACGGGTCTGCCTTCGCGGATCTGCCGCGAGCCTCAGTCCCAGTCACGAACATGTATCTGCCATTCTTCGAAAACTGGCCCGGCGACCTGCAGCGGAGCTACCGTTTTTCGCATCCTCTCCAAATCAACACTGCCGAAGAATACCGTGAGCTCATCACGCGCCATGCACTGGAGGCCGGACCCATCGAAGAGGCGTTCAGCCAGGAGTACCAGGATCGGTTCTCAGCGGTGGCCGGAGATTTCGCGCGGCACCTCCGAGATCAAGGTTGGATCCATACGCGCTACTTCATCTATTTCAATAACAAGTATTACTTCAAAGACCCTGCGCGAAGTGCCGGCAAGGGATCTTCCCTCTGGCTACTGGACGAGCCGAATCACCGCGATGATGCACGGGCCCTCAGTTTTTTTGCAGCGCTGGCTAAACGGGGACTGAGGGAATATCCTCAAGTTCCCATCCTGATCCGAACGGACATCAGTCGCGTGGAGTGGATTCGCGACCTCCTGGCCGGGCAAATCGATTTGAATTGCGTCAGTCAGAAGCTCATCGAAAGGAACCGCTATCTGCTCGACGATCGCCGCCGGTTTGGTCGCGAGTTCTGGCAATATGGCAGTAGCAATGATCCCAGCGCGACCAACATTCCCATGCGGGCTTGGTGCTGGCGCGCTTGGGTAAACGGCGCAGATGGAATTGTCCCCTGGAACACGGTCGCAGGCATGGGTTCATGGGATCATGCTGAGCCCTTGACCGTCTTCTATCCAGGCATGAAATTGGGGCAAGACGAACCGTTTCCCTCGATCCGGCTAAAAGCCTACCGGCGCGGGCAACAGGATGTTGAGTACCTGGTCCTACTGGCTCAGAAGCAAGGGTGGGACCGTGAAGCAGTAGCCCAGGCCGTTGGGAAAGCTCTGAACTTGTCCGGTCGGACGCTGCAGGTCGACGAAGAGGACGCTGGTACTCTCAGCTTGAACCGGGTCAATAACGATCAGATGGAAAAGCTGAAAATGCGAGTTGCAAAAGCGTTGATGCAGTGACGTCTCGCCCTGAAAGCTCCGAATTCAATGCCCCAGCTCGATTCATCTCCACTTGGATCGAGGGCGGCTGGTTTCCTGGACAGGGCTTGTGTGCGGAATCATGCGGTGTCGAGACTTCCAGTCCTAATTACGGTATAGTTTATGATGTCAACAAAGCTCAACGGTTAGGAGAGTTTGGAACATGAAAAATATCTGGGTGATGTGTCTCTTTGGAGGCATGTTACTGCAGGCAACTACAGGCTACAAGGTTCAGACTCGCTACCCGGTCCCCGGTGATGGTGGATTCGATTACCTCACCATCGATAGTGCTTCGCGCCGTCTCTACGTTTCGCACGGGACCCAGGTGGACGTCCTGGATCCCGACAGCGGAAAAGTCGTCGGCACTATCCCGGACACTCCTGGCGTACACGGGATTGCAATCGCTTCCGATTTCAAGCACGGATTTACCAGCAACGGCCGCGAGGACAAGGTCTCGATGTTCGAGCCCTCAACCCTGAAGCTCATCAAGAAGATTGATGTCGGCAAGGGGCCGGACGGCATCTATTACGATCCCGGCACCCGACGCGTATTCACAAACAACCATGGTTCCCACGATATCACCGCCATCAATGCCGCGACCGGCGAGGTTGTGGGAACAGTAAAGGCCGAGGGTGACGGAGAGCAGGCAGTGATAGGGGCGGATGGTCTGATCTATGTCAACAGCGAGGACACCGCCGAGGTGGTGGTCTTCGATCCGAAATCATTCGAGGTCAAGAAGCGCTTCCCCATCGGTGTGGCAAAGACTCCCACGGGTCTTGCCTTTGATCCGAAGACCAACCGCCTGTTCATCGGGTGCCGCGACGAACCCAAGATGGTGGTCATGGATGCAGCCACGGGCAAGGTCATTAATAGCTTCCCCATAGGCGCTCGTGTCGACTATGCGGCTTTCGACCCTTCATCCAGTCTGATCTTCTTTTCTTGCGGCGATGGGACCTTGAGCATCTACCTTCAGAAGTCCGCGGATGATTACGTGGATGCGGGAGCAGTCAAAACACAACCGAGTGCTAAGACTATGGCCTTTGATGCGAAGACCAAGAAGATCTTTCTTTCGGCGGCCGAATTTCAGGAAACGCCGGCCACCGACCCATCGAGTCGGCCGCGACGCCAAATGAAGCCGGGATCATTCGTTGTGCTCGTCGTTGGGAAGTCGTAAAGCGATTGACGAGGTTGTCAGATTGGGGCGATCGCCGGCAGAGCGATCAGGTGGGAAAGTGCAACAGGTGCAGTGAAAATCAAAATTAGGGATTTCTGAATGAGCGAAGGTCGACCCCGCGTGTTCTATGGCTGGTGGGTCGTTTTGACGGCTGCCCTGGGGCTATTTTGGGGGTCTGCTCCGATCATCGTGTTTTCTTTCGGGATCTTCCTTAAGTCGCTGAGTCAGGAATTCCATTCCGGTCGCGCCGTCATTTCGCTAGCTTTCACCTTTCACAACCTAATGAGCGCTATCAGCGCGCCCCTGGCAGGACAACTTGTCGATAGCTATGGCGCTCGAAAAGTGATTCTTCCTTGCACTTTAACAGGACGATTCACGTACTACCGGCGAACTTGCGCGCCAACTGGAGGTAAACGAAGCGGCGCTCTACCGCCAAGTGCCTTCCGGCTGCCGAGCCTACGTTATGAAAAACGTGATCCATGATTGGAATGACGAACAGGCACGCGAGATCCTTGTCAATTGCCGGCGAGCCGTTCCGGCCGACGGCGCACTGCTGCTCGTGGAGTGGGCATTATCGGAGGGCAATCTCCCCTCCGCGGGAAAGCTCGTTGACGTCACGAGGCTAATCCAGACTGGTGGGAAGGAGCGCACGGTTGAAGAATACCGCGAACTAATAGCCAGCGCAGACTTTCGTCTTAGTCAGGTGTTCTTAACCTCTGCCGAGTTGGCGATCATTGAGGCGTTGCCAGCCTAAACTTGCATAATGCAGTCACGTTGTCTCCAGGGTTCCCATGGCATCTACCACATTTCCAAGTTCCCGTTGTCCCTGTTCAAGCCCGTATAACCCGTGTGCGGTACGATAAGGACATCTAGAAAAGGCTAGAACCTTCATAGATCAACCATGGGCTTCTATTCAAATCATATTTTTCCGCATCTCATGGACCGGGCCTTGTCTCGTCGACAAGTGATGAGCATCAGGAAGGAGGCCCTGGCTCATGTGTCTGGTAGAACCCTGGAGATTGGCTTTGGTACTGGTCTGAACGTATCGTGTTACCCGAACATCGTGCAGGAAATTACGGCAGTCGATCCCAACTCTCACATGCGAAGATTGGCGAACCGGCGAATTAGGGACTCGAGGATATGCGTCGATTTCCAGATCCTCAGCGCGGAGAAGATGCCATTCCCTTCGGAAGTTTTCGATACCGTCGTCAGCACCTGGACATTGTGCAGTATTCCCGGGATTCAGCAGGCGCTGGTCGAAGTTCATCGAGTACTGAAGCGGAATGGCCGGTTGGTCTTCCTTGAGCACGGACGCAGTCCGGACAAATCGGTTCAAATCTGGCAGAGGGCTTTCAGGCCGCTCTTCAAGGTCGCTGGTGCTGGTTGCCGCCTGGACAGGGAGATCAGTTCGTTAATCGAAGGCCAGGGATTTGTTTTTGACAAGCTGAAATGCTTCTACCTGGAAGCAACGCCCAGGATCGCCGGCTATATTTATACAGGCGTTGCAGCAAAGCATTAACTTTTGTCACTTTTTTTGGGGCCTCGCTCGCATATAATCTGCGTGCCCGGCCTTGTGCTTTTTTGCATGGGCGATCTTCCCGTTTGTCTTGTCGATGGGGTGATCCCACGGCGGGCAGCAAAGGAGAACGTCATTATGACAGATGATCGAAGACAGGTGAGCCGACGCAAGTTCGTGCAGACAGCGGCGGTGGCGGCGGGAGCGCTCAGCACTGCAGAACCAATCCCTGCCGAAGTCCCTTCAGCCGACATCAAGATCGGACTTTACAGCATTACCTACGGGGGCGTCTGGTACCGTGGAGGCGCATTGTCTGCAGAGGATGTCATCCAGCGAGCCAAGAAATTTGGCTATCAAGGCGTTGAAATCGACGGCAAGCGCCCCCATGGCAACCCACTCGACATGCCGAAGGCCCATTGTCAGAAGCTCAAGAAGATGGCCAACGACCTGGGGCTTGAGATTTACGCGGTAGCCGGCAACAATGATTTTAGTAGTCCCATTCCGGAACACCGCGAATCCCAACTCGTATACCTTCGTGAGCTGATGCGGATGACTATGGATCTGGGTGCGAAAGTGGTGCGGGTCTTCCTGGGTTGGCCGGGTGTCACGTTAAGGCCTGAAGGCGGCGGTCGCTACGACATCTCGCAGGCCGTGTGGAAGGCAGCCCATAAGGACTTCTCCGAGGAGCAGACGTGGACATGGTGCCGTGAGGGCCTGGTCGAGGCGTCCAAGCTCGCGGGTGATTTCGGTGTCATTTTGGCTTTGCAGAATCATCCGCCGGTGATTAACAAAGGCTATGTGGACGTTCTGAAGATGTTGAAGGAAGTGGGATCGCCTCACCTAAAGGCCTGCTTCGATGCGCGCCTGGAGCATTCGCTGGACGAGGCCGGAGTCCGGAAAGGTCTGAACGAAGTCGGACCGCTCCAGGCACTTTGGCATTTCGGAGGCGAGTTCGACATGGGTCCCGACGGCATCATTTTGAAGGGGGACGAGAAGGCCTTGGGAGAAGTGCTGGGACTGCTCGACATCGGGTATAAGGGTTGGGCCGGCTTCGAGTTGTGCCACCCTTTGCCGGTGGTGAACGGGGAAACGGTAGGCATCGACTTCGTCGATAAGAACGCCCAATTGGCCCTCAAATATATGCGCGGCATCATCGCCCAAGCCAAGAAACAGCATACCGCAAAAGGATAGAGCGTCTGGCAGGTTTGTCTCCAAACGTCCAGCCGCGTGGCGGAAGACGTCCTGGAAGGACGAAAGAGATTAGCCAGGGGTTGAGCGGCGACGCTGTTCGCCGCGACACCCCTGGGAACAGGTTCCTAATGGGGTTGCACCCTGAAAGGGTGCGGGACTCTTCTGGCACCCTTCCAGGGTGCTTGCTTATCGAAATACATGTTCCAGGGGCGGCGCCCCCTGGCGCGGGGGACCGCTGTCCCCGCCCCTGGCTAATCTCTGTTGTCCCTCCGGGACATTGCACCCTGAAGGATTTGCACCGATTGGCCTCTCAATAGCGCTGACGGTGATTTGGCAATTCGCCAGAGGAGTCGTCTCATGATCAACAACTCACGGCCTTTCCCTCTAGCGATTGGCCTTGTTTTGGTGTTGGCAACGGCTGGCATAGCTCAGTATGAAAAAAAACCCTCCAGCAAGACTGGACACTTCCTCTGGCCTGAGGGCAAACGGATGGCTCTCAGCTTGAGTTTTGACGACGGCCGGGTTAGTCAGGTGGATGTGGGTATCCCATTGCTGGATCGGTACGGAGTCAAGGCCACCTTCTTCGTACATCCATCTGCCGTAGAAAAACGACTGGATGGATGGAAGCGGGCGGCAGCCAGCGGACACGAAATCGGCAACCATTCCCTCTCTCACCCCTGTACCGGGAATTTTACCTGGTCTCGGTCCAATGCCCTGGAGGAGCAGACGCTAGATGGGATGCGGCGGGAGTTGACCGAGGCAAATCGACAAATCGAGGCGCTGCTCGGAACAAGACCGATCGCATTCGCTTACCCCTGCGGCCAGACCTTCGTGGGGCGGGGGCGGGAGGTGAAGAGCTACGTCCCGCTGGTGGCAGAAATCTTCCAGGTGGGACGCCGATGGATGGACGAGGGTCCCAATGATCCAGCCTTCTGCGACATGGCCCAGGTGATGGGGATGCCCGCCGACAATCATGAATTCGCGGAAATACGCCCCTTGATTGAAAATGCAGCCAAGGATGGGTTCTGGTTAGTTTTGGCTGGACACGATATCGGACGCGGTGATACCCCGCAGACCACTCAAACGACCATGTTGCAGGCGCTTTGCCGTTACGCTGGTGACCCGGCCAACGGCGTTTGGCTGGAGACGGTCGGAACGGTGTCAAGTTACATCTTGAAACACCGTTAGCTCTGATCGGGTCCCAATTCTGTTCCGGTCGTAACCCAGAGCCTGTCTGAAAGGGGAAGGAGAACCAGGTCTCACCAGCGGATAGATCGAACGTCGGAAGACCAACCCACGAATCGCTTTTCCCTTTATGGACTGCGGTGGCAAGCGCGGGACAGTGTACCCGCGCGCGACACCGCTTTGGATTCGGAATGCCGGATAAGATAACTCATGCAAAGTACCTTTTGCCGGCTGAAATCAAAGCGCCGTCGCCGCGTGGGACTGCAGCCCCACGCTCTGCCGGCGCACTCCAAAACATGGCTTGACTCCAGTACGATCAAAAACAACTTGAGGTTCAAGGTTAAGGCAAAGGCCCCCACTGCTACTGCGAATCCTCGATACACGGATAAGCCTCAGTATAGATGACCAAGGTCGCTCTGACTCCCTTCTCGTACAAATTGCGTAAGGCATGACTCAATTGAGCACGAAATGTGTGTGAAGAGGACAAGACCTCGCCAAATATTTCACGGATGCCGAGCAACACGCAGGGATCCATCGATCCACGGCAGGCATGCTCCCGCAGTTTGTCTGCCATGGGGTCGTTAATGACTACCGCTCGGCCCTGCTCGTCTTTTCCGGAAAGGTAGCGAAACCAGGCGGCAACGGTCAAACTGAGCATCCTGATCGGTCCGTTACGCGCCAATTGCTCGAGGATCGAGGGCAGGACAAACTTGGGAATTCGCACTGATCCTTCAGAGCCGATACGCAACAACTGATCCCGGATGGCCGGATTGGCAAAGCGCTCGATCAAGGTCCTCTTGTACGCCTCGAGATCGATGCCGGGCACTTCCGGCAGCAAAGGGGTTACTTCCACGTCCATAAGCCTTTGAACAAGCTTCCTAATGCCCTCATCGGCAATGGCTTCGTGAACGTATTCGTAGCCCAGCAGCATTCCGATATAACACAGCGCCTGGTGGCTGGCATTGAGAAGGCGGATTTTCATCTTTTCATATGGCAGCACGTCAGAAGTCATCTGCGCGCCGAACCGTTCCCAGGCCGGCCGGCCACTTGGAAAGTCATCCTCGATGACCCATTGCCTGAATGGCTCGGTGACTACTGGCCAGGCGTCATCAATGCCGAACTTCTCCCGTACCATGGCTCGGTGTTCATCCGTGGTCGCGGGAGTAATACGATCGACCATGCTGTTGGGAAAGGCGCAGTTCTCAGCAACCCATTTGCTCAACCCGGGATCTCTGCGCTCAGCAAAGGCAAGGAACATCTTTCTCATCACATCGCCATTCTGCTGGAGATTGTCGCATGACATCACCGTGAAGGGGGGGAGTTCCCTGCTGCGCCGCCGGTCAAGCGCTTCAGCCAGATAACCAAAAGAACAACGTGGAGCACGGGGATGCAGGAGATCGTGAACTATATCGGGGTAGCTGTCATCGAATTCTCCAGTTCCCTGATTGAGGTGATAACCACCCTCAGTGATGGTGAGAGAGACGATCCGGCATGCCGGAGCAGCCAATTTCTCGATCACGGCCTGTGGATCGTCCGGAGCATAGAGAAAGTTCACTAGTGAACCAATCACCCGTGCATATTCGCCCGCTCCGCTGGTTTCCACTACGGTGTAGAGGCAATCCTGCGGCAGTAGAGCATCCCGCATCCGGCAGTCTTGCCTCAGCAGTCCAACCCCGCAGATTCCCCATTCGGAGTGCCCTGGCTGGCGCAAAAGGTCATCGAGGTAAACCGCTTGGTGCGCGCGATGAAAACCGCCAACCCCAATGTGCACGATGCTTTGCTGGATGCCCTGGCGATCATAGGTTGGCACTTGGACGCTGGATGCAATAAGCCCCAGGTTGGACTGATTCAATTTGATTGGGAGGCTGCCTGCATTCCTCATGGATTCAATGCCTCCACACCGCTCAGCTCATCCAATTCCCGCCATCGACGTTGAGGGTCTGGGCGACAATGTAGTCGCTGTCGCTGGAAGCCAGGAACACCGCTGCTCCGACGTGGTCCTCCGGAAGGCCCATGCGTCCATATGGAACAGCCTCACCGACTAGGCGTTTCTTTTCACCAATCGGTCGATTTTCATATCTGGCAAACAATGCATCCACATTGTTCCACATTTGCGTGTCGACGACCCCGGGTGAAATCCCGTTGACATTAATTTTGTAGGGGATCAGTGCCAGTCCTGCCGACTGCGTAATACTGATGACAGCCGCTTTGCTGGCACAGTACGTCGCCACCAGGGCTTCACCGCGACGGCCAGCCTGGGAGGAGATGTTGATAATCTTGCCGCCGCGCCCCTGCTTGACCATCTGGCGGGCCACCGCCTGCAATGTGAATAGCAGACCCTTAACATTGACGGCAAAGACCTTGTCGAAGCTCTCCGAGGTAATTTCCAGTACAGGTTCCATGTCAAAAACGGCGGCGTTGTTGACAAGGATATCGATGCCACCGGCCTGCGCGACCACAGTATCCACCATGCGGCCGATTGATGCCTGCCTCGTCACATCCAGCTCCACTGGGAAGGCCGCAGCCCCCAGCGCTGCAGCCGTTGTCCTGGCCTCGGTCAACACCACATCAGCAACAGCCACTGCGGCACCCTCTGCGACGTAGCGCTCACAAATAGCTTGACCGATTCCACCCGCACCTCCGGTGACCACTGCCACCTTGCCTTTCAGCAGCAACGGTTTCATTCATTCATCCTCCTATCATAGGAGATTGGAAAATATAGTGACCAGCCCTCACCCCCCGCCCTCTCTCCCATTGGGGTGCCGCAAGCGGGACGAGGGCATCCCGTCTCCCGAAATTTGCAGACGCCGCGCCCCCGCGGCGCCGGAACCGTAAATAAAGGAGTTCATTCTGCCGCACATTGAATTGCACCTGCAAACGGGTATGGTGTCGCTTCTCGAATCAATGGACCCACGATGCTCATCTGTTGTGCCGCGACAGCGTCCGGCGCTTCTGATCGGCGAGCGGACGAACCGCCAACCGAGGGACAGCCTCGCCAGTTTTGTTGAATAGGTGGCAAGTTTCACCGTTCACCTTGATTCCAATGCAGTCATGAGTATGGATCGAGTCTTCGCCATGGGTTTCGAGGATGAGCTCCTCAGTGCCTTCAATCTGGACATGGAGGAAGGTCATTCCCCCCAAACGCTCGACGAAACGCACATAGCCCGGCAACTGGCCGTCCTCGCCCAAGCCCAAGTGCTCTGGCCTGGCACCAACGCAGACCTCGTCTCCCATGGACAAATCTTGGGGCTTAACCGGCAGCGATAGTAACGAACCGCCTGGAAGGGCCACCGTGACGCCGGCTTCACTGATTCCCTTCACTGTTGACGGCATGAGGTTCATCCGGGGCGAGCCGATGAAGCCGGCGACAAACAGATTGCATGGATTGTGATACAGCTCCATTGGAGAACCTGCCTGTTCAACTGCCCCTTCCCGCAGGACCACAATCTTGTCCGCCATGGTCATGGCCTCGACTTGGTCATGAGTCACATAAATCATGGTCACATTGAGTTCTTCGTGCAGCTTCATAATCTCGTAACGCATCTGCACTCTCAGTGCAGCATCCAAATTCGAGAGCGGCTCATCGAAGAGGAAGACCTTGGGATTACGCACGATCGCTCGGCCAATGGCTACACGCTGTCGCTGCCCACCCGAGAGTTCTTTGGGCTTGCGCTCAAGCAGAGGCTCCATCTGAAGGATGCGCGCAGCTTCCTGCACCTTTTTGTGGCGGTCCTCCTTTGCCACTCCGGCAAGTCTCAAACTGAAGCCCATGTTTTCGGCCACACTCATGTGAGGGTAAAGGGCGTAACTCTGAAAGACCATCGCCAGCCCTCGCTTGGCTGGAGGTACATCATTGACCTTTTCGCCGTCGATCCAAATATCACCCGAGGCAGTCTCTTCCAGCCCGGCGATCAGGCGTAACAAGGTCGACTTCCCGCAACCTGAAGGGCCGACAATTACGACCAACTCTCGGTCTTCGATGTCAAGACTCACACCCTTGATGATCTCAAGACTGTTGAAGCTTTTACGAATGTTGCTGAGTCGGACTGTTGCCATCTCGAAATGTCCTCGTGACAACTCTATTTGACGGCGCCAAAGGTGAGGCCGCGCACTAACTGGCGCTGGCTCATCCAACCGAAGATCAGAATGGGTGCAATGGCCATGCTCGAAGCTGCGGAAAGCTTCGCCCAGAACAGACCCTCGGGACTGGAGAAAGAAGCGATAAAAGCCGTGAGTGGCGCCGCGTTGGCGCCGGTGAGATTAAGGCTCCAAAAGGCTTCGTTCCAGGCCAGAATAATAGCGAGCAAGCTCGTGGAAGCAATACCGGGTAATGACAGCGGCAAAAGCAGGTAGTAAAGCTCGTCCTTCAACGCGGCGCCATCCATGCGCGCCGCCTCCAAAATCTCTCTCGGAACTTCCTTGAAAAAAGCATAGAGCGTCCAAACGACAATCGGCAGGTTGGCCATTGCATCCACAATGATGAGCCCCAACTTAGTATCGAGCAGCCTCAGATCGCGAAAGAGCAGATAGATAGGCACTAGCACGCCCACAGGGGGCAGCATCTTGGTAGACAGCATCCAGAGCAGTGTGTCTTTTGTTCGTCTGGAGGTGAAAAAGGCCATTGCATACGCAGCGGGCACTCCGAAGGCCAGGGCCAGGATCGTTGAGCCCACCGAAATGACGATGCTATTCCCTGCAAATCTGAAATAGTCAGCGCGCTGCCGTACGGCCACATAGTTTTCAAGTGTAGGCCGGAAGAACAGGCTAGGGGGTGTGGCGACGGCTTCAACCTCGGTCTTAAAGCTGGTAAGCAGCATCCATAAAATCGGGAAGAAAATCAGGCCTCCGGCCAACCAGGCAACAACAGTGAAAAACAACTTCTTGTAGAATGTCTTATTCATATCGATCTGTTCAAGCCTCAAGATTACGGGCGACAGCACGCAAGAAGAAGATTGCCACGATGTTGGCTAGTAGGATGGCAAGGATGCCACCCGCCGAGGAGGCGCCGACGTCGAATTCGAGAAACGCATATCGATAAATAAGAAAGGCGAGATTGGTAGAGGCGAAACCCGGACCTCCGGAGGTGGTAACAAAGATTTCAGCAAACACCGTCAGCAGGATAATCGTCTCAATCATGATCACCACACCGATGGCGCGGCTCAGGTGCGGCAGAATAATGAAGAGAAAAATCGCCCAGGGCCCGGCGCCGTCCATGCGGGCGGCCTCCTTCTGTTCTGGATCGAGGGATTGGATAGCAGTGAGCAGGACCAGCAGTGCGAACGGCAACCATTGCCACGCAACGATGATGATGATGGCAGTGAGGGGTGCGTTCGAAAACCAATCGATGGACTGAAGTCCAAGGCTGCGCATGAAGGAGCTGATGATACCATTCACTGGATGCATTAGCAGGTTTTTCCAAATCAGTGCACTCACCGTAGGCATGACGAAGAATGGGGCGATGGCAAGAACCCTGGCGATGCCGCGCCCGAAAAATGCCTGATTGAACAACATGGCCAGCACAATGCCCAACCCCACGGTGATGACAAGCACCCAAACAATCAGAAACAGGGTGTTGAGTATTGCCATCCTTAAGCCCGGATCGGTGATCAAGAAGCGATAATTCTCGAACCAGACGAACCCCTTTTCCCCCGGGTTTAAGAGGTTATAGTGCTGGAATGAAAACCAGAGAGTCATTCCCAGTGGTACGATCGACCACAGCAAGAGGGCGATCATCGATGGCAATTTCAATTGCAGCATTTTCATATGAAGGTGAGTATGTCGAGCGGGTTGGCGTTCCGGACCTGGAGTAAAAGAAAGGACTGGATTGCTCATTTTGGTCGTCTGCGTCGCGTTATTTCCGCAGAATCCCTGCGGGCCGGAACCTGGCGAACGGGCTTGCCCTGATAAGAATTGGGAATCCGGGTCAGTTACTTTAAATAGCCTGACCTGCGCATCGTACGTTCTACTGCTAACTGGGCCTCCTGCAGGGCCTTCTCCACCGTTGTGTTCCCTACAAGTGCTGCCGCCAGCAACTGTCCGACCTGAGTCCCGATCGATTGGAACTCCGGGATTGCCACATACTGAATCCCGGTATACGGCACTGGCTTGGCAGTCGGTCGGGTTGGATCGGCTGCAAGGATGGATTTAAGTGTCAGCTCGGCAAAGGGCGCGGCCTTAATGTATTCTGCTTGCGCGTAGGTGGAATTGCGTGTGCCTGGAGGCACCGCTGCCCAGCCGTGGGTTTTCGCGACAAGTTTGATGTAGTCCTTTGACGTCGCCCATTGGATGAAACGCTTTGCTTCCTTGACGTGCTTAGACGAAACAGGGATTGCCAGTGCCCATGACCATATCCATTGGGCGCCCCTGGGAGTCTTTTGGATGGGGGCTCGCGCAAAAGCAACCTTGTCCGCTACCTTCGACTCAGCGGGACTAAACATGTAGCTGGCGGCAACCGTAGCGTCGATCCAGATTGCACACTTGGCGGTCGCAATGAGGGCTCTGCAGTCAGGGTGTCCGT
>Ga0335071_10005337_pt1 | contig 13339 bp, 13 predicted proteins | sample Lox_Sample_15_FD_206724 | JGI IMG/M metagenome (GOLD analysis project Ga0335071, IMG submission 206724) | Soil microbial communities from Loxahatchee National Wildlife Refuge, Florida, United States - Lox_Sample_1.5 | ecosystem: Environmental > Terrestrial > Soil > Wetlands | place: USA... | reverse complement strand
CGATCTCGTCGATCCGAGTCAGCATGTCGCCTTCGCGCCGCCGGGCCTCTGCGTGTTGCTTGAACAGTTCGTCGGCAAGGTTGACAGAAACCATCACGGCGGCCTTCGAGGGCCCGAGCATCGGGCTAAGCTTCATCAATTCACGGAACTTGCCGTCAACGTACTCCGCGACCTGGTGCAGGTGCTCGGGCGCATCCTCCGACCGGAGCGTATACCGCTCGCCGAATATCTCGACTTCGGTCTTCCGGTCTTCGGCCGCCATCGGGAGCTCCTCAGGACCCGCCCTCGACCTTCGCTTCCAGCCGCGCGACTTCGGCCAAGAGTCCTTCCACGCGGGTCCGGATCTCTTCGCGTTCCTTGCGGAGCCGCTGCGCTTCCCCGTCTTCCTTCTCGCGCTCCGCGCGAAAGCCGGTCAACTCTTGGTCGCGGGACCGCAGCTCTTGCTTGAGGGATTGGACCTGCTCGCGGAGCGCCTCGCGCTCGCTCCGAACCTGGGTCAACTCTTTCAAGGCCTCACGGACTTTGGATTCCAATTCTTGCAACCGCTCGAGGACCGCGTCCATACACTAGACTCCATTCTCATCGGCAAAGCTAGCAAAGGGCTAAGTCTTTGTAAAGTGCGAAGTGGGCGCGTTCACCCGCGCAGCCTGGCGCCGAGCGCCCGCTCGACCGCACCGAGAATGCGCCGCTTCTCCCCCTCGACGTCCTGGTCGGTGAGCGTGCGGTCGGGCGCTTGGAACTGAAGGGAAAAGGCCAGACTCTTCTTTCCCGGCGAGAGCTGATTCCCACGATACAGGTCAAAGAGGCGCACGGCAGCGAGCAGCGGGCCGCCTGCGGCCCGGATCGCCTCCATCACTGCCGCCGCCGGCACGGCGTCATCCACGACCAGCGCGATGTCCTCCAGCACGGGTGGGAAGCGGGGCACCGCCTGCACGGCGTACGAGACCGGCACGAGGCTGAGGACCTGCTCCAGCTCCAGCTCCGCCACGAAGGCCGGCAGCGGGAGATCGAAAGACTTGCGCACCTGTGGATGCACTTCGCCGAAGATGCCGACAGACCGCCCAGCCACGGAGACCCGCGCCGTCCGCCCCGGGACGAAGGTCGGGTCCTCCTCGGGGTCAAAGACGGGCGCGGGGACGTGCAGTCCGGCGAGGAGGCCCTCCACGAGGCCTTTGAGTGCATAGAAATCGGTGGTGGTTCCCTCGGGCTCCGCCCAGCTCGGCGGAGACATCCGGCCCGCCAGGCCGATCGCGAGCCGTCGCGGCTCGTCCGGCAGCAGGTCGGCGCCCAGCAAGTAGACGGGGCCAATCTCGAAGAAGGCCAGACGCTCGCGGAGCCGTGCATTCTGCGCCAGCACATCGAGCAAACCTGCACGCAACGTGCGACGCATGACGGTTCGATCGGCGCTGATCGGGTTGGCGAGTTGAATGTAGCTGGGCACCTCGGTATTGCCGGGGATGAGGGCGGCCTCGCGCTCCGGCGTCGTCAGGCGATAGGTGATGATCTCTTGCAGGCCGGCCGTGACCAAAAGATCGCGCGCCAACTCTTCCCGATCCACGGCGACGTTGTCCCGCTGCGGCGGCAAGGTGTCCGCCATCTCGGTGACCGGAATCCGGTCATACCCGATCACGCGGGCCACTTCTTCGGCGAGGTCGTGAACGCCGACGATCCCCTCGCCCACATCCAGGCGGTGCGCGGGAACCTCGACGCGGATCTGATCGTCGCCCTGTTCCTCGCAGCGAAAATCCAAGGCGCGCAGGATCCGGACCGCGTCCGCCTGCGGCACGGGCATGCCCAGGATCCGCTCCAGATCCGGGCCGCGCAGCGTGATCACCGGTGGCACTTGCGGTGCGGGATAGCAATCCGCCACGCCCTGCGCGATCTCGCCGCCGGCCAACTGCTGCATCAAGGCCGTCGCGCGGACCGCGGCGGGAAGCGCCAGGGCCGCGGGCACGCCCCGACCGAACCGGGCGCTGGCCTCGCTGGGCAGCTTGAGGGCCTGCGTGGTCTTGCGAATCGAGACGAAATGGAAATTGGCCGATTCCAGCAGCACGTTCGTGGTCGCGTCCGTGACTTCGGTCTCCGCCCCGCCCATCACCCCGGCCACGGCAATCGGCCCGGCCGTGTCGGTGATGAGCAGCCGCTCGGGCGTGAGCGAACGCACCGTGCCGTCCAGGGTCGTGATCGTCTCGCCGGCGTGGGCCGGACGGACCTCGATCCGCGGCAAGCCGCGGGCACGGCGGACGAGGACGTCATAGTCGAACGCATGGAGCGGCTGGCCCCACTCGAGCATCACGTAGTTCGTGACGTCCACCACGTTGTTGATGGGCCGGATGCCGGCCAAGCGGAGGCGGCGGCGCACCCACTCGGGCGAGGGCCCGATCGTGACGCCGCGCAGCACCGTCGCCGTGTAGCGCGCGGACAGCGCGGGATCAGCGATAACCAGCTGGATGGCCTGGCCCACCGGAGCCCCCGTGTCGGCCATCGTGGGTGGCGGGACCCGCACCGTACCGCCGGTCAGGGCCGCGACCTCGCGGGCCACGCCGATGATCGAGAGGCAGCGGGCCATGTTGGCCAGAATCTCCACCTCCAGCACGATATCGCCGAGCACCTCGGCCGCCGGAGCGCCGACCGGCGCGGAGTCGTCCAGCAGCAGAATGCCTTCGTGGTCTTCCGAGAGGCCCAGTTCGCGCTCCGAGCACACCATCGCATCCGAGTAGACCCCGCGCACCTTGCGCCCTTTGAGCGTGAGTGTGGCCGGCGTGCTGCTGGAGGCATCCCAGAGTTGCGCGCCCTCAAGAGCCAGCACCACTTTCTGGCCGCGGCTGCCGATCGGCAGATTGGGAGCCCCGGTTACCACGGTCTTGCTCCGATCAGGCCCGTACGTCACCGTGGCCAGGACCAGCCGGTCGGCGTTGGGATGCGGGGACACTTCCTGGATCTGGCCCACCACGATTCGGGCGAGATCCCAGGGCAGATCGCTCCCAGCCACCCCGATCCGGTGGATGGTCGAGACTTCCAGGCCGGCGAAGGTGAGCCGGTCGGCCAATTGCTCCACCGGAATCGGGACCGGAATAAATTCGGCGAGCCAGCTGAGCGGGACGCGCATGAGAGGGCCTCGTCAGAATTGCTCGAGAAAGCGGAGATCGTTCGCCCAGAAGTAGCGGATGTCTTCGATGCGATGGTAGAGCATGGTGATACGCTCGGGCCCCATGCCGAACGCGAAGCCCGAAAATTGCGCGGGATCGTAGCCGCCGTTCTGGAGCACGCGCGGGTGAACCATGCCGCAGCCCAGGATTTCCAGCCAGCCGCTGTGCTTGCAGACCCCGCAGCCGGCACCGCCGCAGAGCATGCATTCGACATCCATCTCGGCGCTGGGCTCGGTGAAGGGGAAGTGGCTGGCGCGGAAGCGCACCTGCCGCTCCGGCCCGAACATCCGGTGGGCGAAGCTGATCAGCGTCCCCTTGAGATCGGTCATCGTGATGTGCCGCCCCACCGCCAGGCCCTCGACCTGATGGAATTGTATCTCCGATCGGGCGGTGATCTGTTCGTAACGGTAGCACATGCCGGGCAGGATCACGCGGATCGGCTCCGGACAACGTTCCCGCATCACGCGGATCTGTCCCGGAGACGTATGCGTTCGCAGCAGGACGCCGTCTGTGGTCGTGTAGAACGTGTCCCACATATCTCGGGCGGGATGATATGCCGGGATGTTCAGCAGCTCGAAATTCATCTCGTCGGTTTCGATGTCCCGGCTGCGGTACACCTGGAAGCCCATGTCCGCCCAGATTTGGCAAATCCGCCGGAGAATCCGGGTGCTGGGGTGCAGTCGGCCCATCGGGAGCGGGCGGCCCGGCATCGTCACATCCAGCCGCTCGCGGGCCAGCACCGCCGCCTGCACCGCTGCCTCCAGCTCCGTCTGGCGCACGTCGAGCGCCGCCTCCAACGCTCGCTTGATGTCGTTGGCGAGCTTGCCCGCCGCAGGCCGTTCGGCGGACGACAGATCGCCCAATCCGCGTAGCACCGCCGCCAGCGAGCCCTTCCGGCCCAGATATCGGATGCGCACGGCCTCGAGCGCCGCGAGATCGGCGGCAGACGCCACGTCCGCCTGCGCGGTCTTGGCCAGCGCGTCCAGGGACTCCGAAAGCGTCGTCATCCCGTCCTCACGCAAAAAAGCGCCCCGCCGGGCGGGGCGCCAAAAGTCGAGGGTGCAGCGCTAGGCGATTTGGCCTTTCGCCATCTCCGCCACCGCGTTGAATGCCGCCGCGTCGCGCACGGCCAGGTCGGCGAGCACCTTCCGGTCGAGTATCACGCCGGCTTTCCGGAGGCCGCCCATCAATCGACTGTAGGACAAGCCGGCCATCCGTGCCGCCGCATTGATCCGGATCACCCACAGGCTGCGGAACTCGCGCTTGCGATTGCGCCGGTCGCGGTAGCTGTAAGCCAGCGCCCGATTGACCGCTTCCTGCGCGCTGCGGAAGCAATTCTTCCGCTTGCCCCAGTACCCTTCGGCCTGATTCAGCACCCGGTTGCGCCGCTGGCGCGTCTTGAACCCACCCTTTGCGCGTGGCATGACTTACTCCTTCTCAGCACCGCCCAGAACCGTTGCGCGGTTTCGCGGCGCTCGGCTCTAGGCTCTCGGCTCTAAAATTTAGATATAGGGCGCCAACACCCTGATCCGCTTCACATCGGTCTTGTCCACCAGCGTGCCCTTGCGCAGGCTGCGCATGCGCTTCGCCGATTTGCCGGTGAGCAAGTGGCTTTTCGCCGCATGGGCCCGCTTGATCTTGCCGGTTCCAGTGGTTCGAAACCGTTTGGAGGCTCCGCGATTACTCTTCATCTTCGGCATGAACGCAATCTCCTCACAATGACCAGCGACCAATTCTCGATGACCAATGAACGCCATTGACCTGATTGGTCATTGGTCATTCGCAATCGGTCATTGCTTCAGTTCTTCAATGCTTGGGCGCAAGGATCAGGGACATATTGCGCCCCTCGACCTTCGGCGCCTGCTCCACGGTCCCCACGTCTTTCAACGCTTCCACGAAGCGGTCCAAGAGCGCCTTGCCTCGATCCATCCGGATCATTTCGCGCCCGCGGAACATCATCGTGATCTTGGCCTTGTTGCCTTCCTTCAAGAAGCGCTCGGCATGCTTGGCCTTGAACTGGAAATCGTGCTCCTCGGTCTTGGGGCGGAGCTTGATCTCCTTCAATTCGATGACCGTCTGCTTCTTCTTGGCCTCCCGCGCCTTTTTGCTCTGCTCGTACCGGAACTTGCCGTAATCCATGATGCGGCAGACCGGCGGTCGGGCTTCCGGCGCCACCTCGACGAGATCGAGGTTTTGCGCGTAGGCTTGCTGCAGAGCTTGCTCGGTGGGAAGGATCCCGAGCTGGCTTCCGTCGGGCGCGATCACGCGCACTTCTTTGATGCGAATCCGATCGTTGACGCGAAGGCCTTTACTGATGGGGGCTCCCTCCCGCCGCGCGGGTGACCGGCATCTCGACGGTCGGCGGCGTGTTTTCGGCAGCAACCGTCCGGACCAGATCCGCCACGGGCATCACGCCACGATCCTGGCCACCCCGCTGGCGAACCGAGACGGTTTCCGCTGCCTGCTCTTTATCCCCGACGACCAGGATGTAGGGGATCTTCTGCACTTCCGCTTCGCGAATCTTGAACCCGATCTTTTCGTTGCGCCCGTCCACCTCCGCCCGCAGATGAGCGTCGCGGAGACGTTGACAGACCGCGTCGGCATACGGGCGGTGCCGATCGGCGACGGGCAGGACGCGGGCCTGCACCGGGGCCAGCCAGACCGGGAAGGCGCCGCCGTAATGCTCGATGAGCACGCCCAGGAACCGCTCCATCGACCCGAGCAGCGCCCGGTGCACCATGAACGGCCGATGGGGGCGGTTGTCCTCGCCCACGTAGGTGATGCCGAAGCGCTCCGACATGTTGAAGTCGAATTGGACCGTCGTGCACTGCCAGGGGCGCCCCAGCGCGTCTTTCACCTTAATGTCGATCTTCGGCCCGTAGAAGGCCCCGCCACCCGGGTCGATCTCGTAGGCTTGCCCGGCACGCTCCGCGGCCCGCTTGAGGGCTTCGGTCGCCACGTCCCAATCCTGGACATTGCCCACGAACTTCTCGGGCCGGGTGGCGACATAGAGGACGTAATCTTTGAATCCGAACGTGCGCAGGAAAAACAAGCTGAATTCGACTGCCCGCGCAATCTCTTCTTCCATCTGATCGGGCGTGCAGAAGATGTGCGCATCGTCCTGCGTGAAGCCGCGGACGCGGAGCAACCCGTGCAACACGCCCGCGCGCTCGAACCGATACACGGTCCCCAGCTCGGCGAAGCGCAGCGGCAGATCGCGGTAGCTTCGCACCCGCGACTGGTAGATCATGATGTGAAACGGGCAGTTCATCGGCTTGACGTAGAATTCCTGCCCTTCCCGCTCCATTCGCGGGTACATCATCTCCTGATAAAAGCCGAGATGGCCGCTGGTCTCCCACAGCTTGGCCCGGCCGAGGTGCGGGCTGTACACCAGATCGTACCCGTGCCGGAGATGCTCGTCCCGCCAAAAGTCTTCGATCAGTTTGCGGACGATCCCGCCCTTCGGATGCCAGAGGATCAGGCCGCCACCCACCTCGTCGGCAACGCTGAACAGCTCCAGTTCCTGCCCGAGTCGCCGATGATCGCGGCGCCGGGCTTCCTCGAGCCGCGCGAGGTGCGCCTCGAGCGCTTCACGCGTGAGGAAGGCGGTGCCGTAGATGCGCTGCAGCATCGGGCGGCGCTCGTCGCCGCGCCAATACGCACCCGCCACATGCGTCAGCCGGAACGCCGTCAAGCGCCGGGTATCGGGAAGGTGGGGTCCCCGGCAGAGGTCCACAAAGGCGCCGGTCTGGTAAAGCGTGACGGTCTGCGCGCCGACCTCTACCTCGCCGGCCAGCTCTGGATCTTGGGTGGTTGCGCCCCGCGCCGTGCCGGTGTCACGCAGCGCTTCCAAAATCTCAACCTTGAACTCTTGGTGATTGGCCTTGGCCCAGGCGAGGGCGTCTTCCATTGACATCTCTTGTCGAACGAACGGAAGATCCTGGGCGGCCAACTCCCTCATCTGCGTTTCGATCTCCGGCAGATCCTCCGGAACCAGCGCCCGCGGCAGCTCCATGTCGTAGTAGAAGCCATCGTAGATTGCCGGGCCGATCGCGAACTTCGCCTCCGGGAACAACCGCTGGACCGCCGCCGCCATCAGATGCGCAGCGCTGTGCCGCAGCACCTGGAGACCATCGGGCGAATCCGCCGAGACGAGAGACAGCTCCGCGTCGGCCGGCACCGGCGTCATGAAATCCAGGACGTGCCCGTTCCAGGCGGCCGCGACCGCATCCTGCGCAGGGATTCCCAGTTGCTGCACGCTAGACAACAGCGGCTGCTCGGCAGGCACCGGGATACGGCGCCCGCCGTTCACGATCAGTTCGGGACGAGACATGGTGGCATACTCAGATGAAAAGAGCACCACGACACCACTGCTCGTGATGCTCGGCCTTTTCTAATCAATTGTTATGCAAGGCGACGTGGTGGGCACGGGTGGTATCGAACCACCGACCTCTTGCGTGTCAAGCGATTCCACCATCGTGCCTCCATTATACACAGCGGTGCAGGATATTCTAGGATGTTCTCGTCTGTCAAGCACTTACAGCCATCTCTGCGGACGTTGTGTTCTCGGCCGCTCCCGCCTGATTTTCCCCTTTTTGGATGCTCATGTTTACCAGATGCTTGCCAACGTCCGGCAGGGCGCTGGCCGTAGCGGCGTCCAGCCGGCCGGTTTGTTCGGCCGGGAGCGCCATGCACCCGGCGATCTTGCCGTAGAGATCCCTCGTCAAACGGATATCCCCGTGCCCGACACGCTCTTGGATCTGCTCCGGGTGCGTCCCAGTTTCTGCGTGCATCGCGATGAAAGTCGGCAGCCGCGCCGCCTCTATAATCTCCATCCCGCCCCGGTTCGACATAATCAAAGCGAATCTCCGGCGGCTCTTTCGACAAGTCGATGGCCGCCAGGACGCGGCGGTAGTCGTCGGAGCGGAGGTGGTGGTCCAGATTGCCCTGCAGATCCCAGTTCCCGAGAGGATGAGCGCCTTAGGGTCTTCCATACCGGTGAGCAGGCGGCACGCGAGGCAACCCGGTTGAACGCGGGTCTACCCGATCAACGGGACCTGGGAGGTAATGACCTGCGCGCGATCGGTCTCAGGGAGGAGTAGGCGCACCGTAGACACGATCATGGCAGCCCCCCTCGATCGCTGGCGTCGGGGCGTCAGCCCGTCGCGGCGGGCGGCAGGTCCTCGCGGAGCCGATTGTGGCAGCCGCGCATGACGGTGAGCAACTCCTCGGGGGCCGCGCTCTTGGTGACGTAATCCATCGCGCCCGCGTCCCGCATAGTTTCGGCCTGCTGGTCTCGATCGAACATCGAGAGGCCGATCACGCAAAAATCGGGATGCGTGGCGTGGATCTCCCGCGTGGCCTGGACGCCATTCATGACCGGCATGGAGAGGTCCATCAAGACAATGTCCGGCCGCAACTCCCTCGTCATCTCAACGCCTACCTTGCCGTCTCCGGCTTCGCCGATGATCTCGATGTCCGGCTCTCCTGCCAGCAACGCGGCCAACGCTTGCCGCACGAGGAAGTGATCGTCGACCAAGAGCACGCGCATCGTTGCGCCCTTTCCCCGGGTCCGGTCCAGGGGCCCCGTGTCCTGCCCGCCACTCCGCATCGGAGCCGCGCGGGCGTTTGTGGTGAGTCATGCAAGCGCCGGTCCTCGCCCAGTCTGCTGGAGCCAAGAGTGTGTTCATCCTTGTGAAATCGATGACTTGGAATGATCAGAAGTGTTGCCCGTCCCGCGGGGGCTGGCGTAAAACCTCCAAACTGTCGGAGGATGGTCGAGGGCTTCGGAGTCAAGGAGGGCGGCGCAGACAGGCCCCGCGGTCCCCTTCCCATGGACCAGCGTAGTCATGGGATGCCACTTCCCGTCTCGGCTGGCCGACGACGAGCGGCCGGTTCGGCCTGCTTGCCGAAGATGATGACGCGTATGATGCTCGGCTCGCCGCGCTCGGTCGCCTCTAGCTGGAGGTCGAAGATGCAGAATGGAGCACCGCGTGGGGTCTGGCGCAACGTCGGGTCGCGCATGAGCAGGCCGAGGAGGATGGCGCGGTTCAGGGAGGACATAGCGGAAGCATCCGGCTGGCGAGAGAAATCAAGGCGCGGACGAACCTGCCTGGAGCGGTACCGTCAGCGTGAACCGGCTGCCCTGCCCTGGCGCACTGGCGATCTCCAGCTGCCCGCCGAGATACTCCACTCGCTGCCGGATGCTGCGGAGGCCGAGGCCGGCCGTCTGCCGCGTGGGCAGCTCCGTCACATCGAAGCCGATCCCGTCATCGCTGACAGTGACCTGGAGTGCGTTCGCCTGATGGGCCAACTCGACGCGGGCGCGCGCGACCTGGGCATGGTTGATGGCATTGGTGAGCAGCTCGCAGACCGACTGGAAGAGGAGGAGCTTCACGGCTTCTTGGTCGGGTTCCACGGTGCTATCGGCGTGCAGCTCCATCTGGAACTGGTGTCGCTCGGCCATCCAGGTCCGCAGCCAGCACAAGGCCGGGAACAAATCCCCGGGCTTCAACACCGTCGGCCCGAGGCCGCCCCCCACGGAGCGCGAGGAGCGGACCGCCTCATCGAGCAGACCGCGCAGGTCAGCCCAGTCCGGCGGTGGGATCGGGTGGAGGGATTGGGTGAGGAGAGCCACCTTGTACTTCGCGGCGGCCAGGAGCTGCTGGAGTTCCTCGGTGAGCAGGCTGGCGAGGCGGCGACGCTCCCGCTGGTCCGCCAACGCCGCCTCGACGCTGAGTGCCCGCTGTTGGGCCATCTGGTCGCGCAGGCGGCCTTCCTCTTGGCCGTGGCGGGCGACTTCTTCGCGCAGGTCCTGGATCGTGGCCGCGAGCTGAGTATTCGCAGCCTGCAACTGATCCGCGAGCGCCTCGTGGGTTCGCAGGAGGGCGGCGTGCTGGGCCTGCAAGACCTGCAAATCGCTTAGCTCTTGGGCGAGCGGCGCGGGCGGGGTGAAGGGGGGATGGGCGGGGTCTGCACGGGAGGAGCGCCCCGTGCTCGGCCGCCGCCTCTCGGCTGGCCGATCCGCCATCTGCTTGCGGGGGGCGGGGCGCTTCGGCTTCATGCGATGTTCGTCTCCGCATCAACACCATCGCCGCGAAGACCAATCGAGCGGCGCAGGAAGTCGTGGCTACAAGGAGGCCGAGAAGACGGCGTGCGTATACTGCATCATCCAGCTCCTCGCTTTCCGGGCCGTAGAGCGCGTCAGTCCAAGCACCGATGAGCGCCAAGAACGGGCTGCAAGGATGGATTTATGGTAGCGGGTGAGGACAGAGGCCGCCAGATTGCGCGTGGCGCGGTGCATGTGGGCTGCCTGCGTGGTTGTCCCGAACCAGAAGGCGCTGCCGGGTGTCATTGCGTGCGATGACGGCCGGCGCAGGCCTGGATGGTTGCGAGCAGCACGTCCGACGAGTCGGTCTTGCTCACATACGCCACGGCCCCCGCCTCCAGCATCGGGCGGGACTGCTCGTCGCTCGTGAACATCGACAGCCCGATCACTTGCACCTGGGGCAACTCGGCACAAATCCGTCTGGTCGCCTCCATCCCATCCATCACAGGCATGGAAATATCCATCAGGACAAGATCCGGGAGTAACTCCCGGGTCATATCCACGGCTAGCTTGCCGTCCCACGCCTCGCCGACGATCTCAATGTCGGATTCCCCGCTCAGCATCCGGGCCAAGCTCTCCCGCACGAGCGCGTGATCGTCCGCGAGGAGAATCCGCATCTCAGGTCTCCATACTTTTACTTGCGCTGCGTGAACGGCACCGGGTCAAGGTCGGTTAGTTATACGCCTGTAATACTCGCGTAACAATCCGTGGAAGTACTGGGATTCTTGACAAATGTTTCGCAGGAGTGATTGCGGCATATGGCACAGTTGGGCCGCGCTACCCCGGCGGCAGCGGGATGGACAGCGTGAAGCGGCTCCCCTGGCCGGGGGCGCTGGCGATGACCAGGTTGCCGCCGAGGTACTCTAGGCGTTGCCGGATGGCAGGCAAGCCCAACCCTGTGCCGCCGGTTGCGTGGGCGCGTTCCGGGTCGAACCCGGCGCCCTGGTCGGCGACCACAATCGTGAGGGTGTCGCCGTGCCTTCGGACCTCGACGGTCGCGTCTGGGACGCCGGCGTGCTTCACGGCATTGAACAGGAGTTCGCGGACCGCCTGGAAGAGGAGGACCTTGGCGGTCTCGCCCTCGACCGTAATGGCCGCATCGGTGTGCAGCGTGACCGCGAGGTGGTGCGTGTCCCCCATCCATCGGGCCAGCCATTCCAGGGCGGGCACGAAGCCGGCCGAGTGCAGCATGGGCGGGCTGAGTTCGGCCGTGAGCGCGCGCGAGGCCGTGATGGCGTCTCCGAGTAGCGTATTCACCTGCTGGCAACTGGCGCGGAGTTCGTCCGGTGCGCGGCGGGCCACCAGGTCGACATGCATTCGGGCGGCGACCAAGAACTGCTGCAGCCCGTCGTGCAAGACCTGGCCCAGGCGCTGCCGCTCGCGTTGCTCGGCCAGGGCGAGGTCGCCGGTGAGCGCCCGGAGCCGATCCCGGCTCTCGCGGAGCGCTTTCCGCACCCGCGCCGCGCCGATCCCGAAGGCGAGATCGTCCGCCAACTCCTGGAGGACCGGGACCTCGGCCGTCTGAAACGCCTGGGGCTCCACCGCATAGATGGTCAAGGCGCCCCAGACGTGCGCGCCGTCGCGCAACGGCAGGGCGATCGAGGAGCGAAACCCGCGCCTGAGCGCCTCCGTGCGCCAGGGCGCCAGGCGAGGTTCGGTGAGAAAGTCGTTCCCGATCTGCATCTCGCCGGTACGGATGGCGGTCCCCGTCGGCCCGTACCCGCGGGGAGTGTCCGCCCAGCTGATCTGGGCGCGCTCCAGGTAGCCGTCCTCGATCCCCCGGGCGGCCACTGGCCGGACCGTGCGGTCGGCATCCGCCTCGGCCATCCCCACCCAGGCCATGCGGTAGCCGCCGATTTCCACCACGATCCGGCAGATCTCGGCGGTGAGGGCCGACTCGTCGTCGAGGCGGACAAGGGCCTCGTTGCAGGCGCTGAGCAGCCGCAGGGCCCGGTTGGTGCGTTGGAGATGGGTCTCCGCCTGCTGCCGCTGCCGCACCTCCTGCTCCAGCCCGGCGACTGCCGCCCCCAGCTCGGCCGTGCGCGCCTGGACGCGCTCTTCCAACGTGGTATTGAGTTGACGCAAGGCCTTTTCGGCCTCCTTGCGGGCGGTGATGTCGAGATAGGTCGAGAGCACCAGGTCCTCGCCCGCGACCGTGATCACCTCGGCCGAGAGCAGGGCCACAAACTGCTCGCCGGACTTCTTGCAGAACCGCTCTTCCCACCCGCGAATGGCGCCCTGCTGCCGGAGCGCCGCCACGAAGCGGCTACGGCTGTCCGCATTCGGCCAGGCGCCCAACTCCCCGGCCGTGCGCCCGATCACCTCGTCCCGGCGGAAGCCGGTGATCCCGAGGTACGTGTCATTCACGTCGAAGAACCGGCCATCGGCGAGCCGCGTTAGCGCGATGGCCGCCGGGTTGGCGGCGAACGCCTTCGCGAATTTCTCCTCGGACAGGCGCAGGGCCTCGGCCGCCTTGGCCGCCGCCTTGGCCCGTTCCTCCGCAATCACCGCGCGCGCTTCTTCCCGCTGGATCGCCTGGACACTGGTGGCCGCCGTGACCAGCGCCTCGCGCAGGTGGTCGATCTCACGCAGGCCCGACGCGGGGCCGAGGTCCATCGGCTTCCCGCGCAGCAGCTGCTCCGCGTGGACGGCCAAGTCCCGCACCGGCCGGGTGAGCTGCCGGCTGGCGTAGAGGGTGACCCCCAGCGCGCCGAGGCCCACGAGCAGCCCCAGGAGGGTGAACCACTGGACCGGCCGGTCCGAGGGGAACTCCGCGACCGGGATTGACATGGTCACCGTCCACGGCACTTCGTGGAGCCGCTGGAAGGCGACCTGGCCCAACCGGCCATCGGTCAGCGGTCCGGTGGCGACGCCCTGCTCCGCCGCCTGGATCGCGGCGGCCAGCCAGGGGACGGTGGGCTTCCCGATCCGCTCCTCGATCCGCTGCGACCGGGCGACCACCTGCCCCTGTCGATCGTTGATGGCCCCGGTCCAGGTGGCGGGGAGCTGTTGCTTCTGGAGGACTTGGGAGAGGCGCTGCGGGGCGAAGTTCAGGGTCAGGCAGTGGATGACGTGCCCGTCC
>Ga0335071_10005335_pt1 | contig 13343 bp, 8 predicted proteins | sample Lox_Sample_15_FD_206724 | JGI IMG/M metagenome (GOLD analysis project Ga0335071, IMG submission 206724) | Soil microbial communities from Loxahatchee National Wildlife Refuge, Florida, United States - Lox_Sample_1.5 | ecosystem: Environmental > Terrestrial > Soil > Wetlands | place: USA: Florida... | reverse complement strand
AACCGTTATGAACCAGATTCATGGAGCTAATGACTCAGGTAACTATATTGCCACCACGGTCACATCTTGCGATAACAACTCGGTCAATCAGAGCGTTGACTATCCGCCACCTGATGGAGGAAGTAGTTGTCAGAAAATGAGCTGCGGTCAGAGTGAGGTCTGGAGTGCGGATCAATGTGCGTGCGAACCCAAGAGCTGTGGTTGTTGTCAATGCAACGGTGGCGGGTCTCCGATTCTGATCGATATCGATGGAAGCGGGTTTCGCTTAACTGATCTCTCCAACGGAGTACTCTTCAACATTTCAGGGTCCGGACCCGTTCAGATGGCATGGACGGAGCAGGGGTCGACGAACGCCTTCCTCTTCCTGGATCGCAATGGTAACGGGGTTGTCGACGACGGTACCGAGTTGTTCGGTAACTTCACTCCGCAGCCCCCATCCCAACAGCCGAATGGATACAACGCTCTAGCCGTTTATGACCTACCCGAAAACGGCGGCAACAACGACGGCGTGATCGACCGAAACGACGCAATATTTTCTCAGCTTCGCTTGTGGATTGACTCTAACCACGATGGGGTTTCGCAGCCGGAGGAAATCTTCACCCTTCCTCAATTGGAAGTGCATAAAGTCTCCCTGCTTTATCGCTACTCGTATCGTCGTGACCGGTTCGGGAATCAGTTCCGATACAGGACGCGAATCGACGATGACGGCGCGCGGGTTTGCTACGATGTGTTCTTCGTGATGGCGGTATCGGGAAATGGATCGTTATTGAAGGAACCATCTATCTTTGATGGTTTCCGACCAAAACCATCATGCTACGGCCTTGGGAACTAGTTACCTTTGCACGGACGGAAGTTCGGGCGGCCATTCGGCCGCCCGGCGTATTTTCGAATTACCAAACAAGTCATGTCATAGACGTACTTACTTCGCCGCCACCGGCTCCGCCTCCACAGCATGAACCGCCTCAAAGCTCAGCTTGCCTTTCCCCGCATCCACCTTCACCTTGTCGCCATGCAGCACCTCGCCATCGAGGATCTTCATGGCCAGCGGGTCCTGCACCAGCCGTTGGATCGCCCGCTTCAGCGGACGCGCCCCATACACCGGATCGTAGCCTTCGCTGAACACCAGCTCTTTCGCCTTCTGCGTCAGCTCCAGCGTGATCTTGCGTCCGGCCAGCAGGTTCTGCAAATCGCGCAGCCGCAGGTCCACGATCTTCGTCAACTGCTCCTTGCCCAGCGGATTGAAGAAGATGATGTCATCCACGCGATTCAAAAACTCCGGCTTGAAGTGCCCCCGCAGCGCCTCCATCACCTGCTCGTGCGCTTCCTCCTGCTTCTCCGGATTTGCGCCCGCCTGCTGCAAATACGACGACCCGATGTTCGACGTCATGATCAGGATCGTGTTCTTGAAGTCCACGTGCCTGCCTTTGCCGTCGGTCAGCCGTCCGTCGTCCATGATCTGCAGGAAGACGTTGAACACATCCGGATGCGCCTTCTCGATTTCGTCGAACAGCACCACCGCGTACGGCCTGCGCCGCACGGCTTCGGTCAGCTGCCCGCCTTCGTCGTAGCCCACGTAGCCCGGGGGCGCGCCGATCAAGCGTGACACCGAATGCTTCTCCATGTATTCCGACATGTCGATGCGCACCATGGCGTGCTCGTCGTCGAAGAGGAACTCCGCCAGCGCCCGTGCCAGCTCGGTCTTCCCCACGCCGGTCGGGCCCAGGAAGATAAACGAGCCGATCGGCCGCTTCGGGTCGCTCAGCCCGGCGCGCGACCGCCGTATCGCATTTGCCACGCGCGCCAGCGCGTCGTCCTGCCCCACCACCCGTTCGCGCAGCCGCTCTTCCATCGTCACCAGCTTCTGCACCTCGCCTTCCAGCATCTTCGACACCGGAATGCCCGTCCACTTGCTCACGATTTTGGCGACGTCTTCCTCGTCCACCTCTTCCTTGAGCAGGCGCGACTGCTTGGCGTCCATCTGTGCCGAGAGCTTTTTGATCTCGGCTTCGAGCTTCGGCAACTCTCCATACTGCAGTTGCGCGGCCTTCTCGTATTCGCCCTTGCGCGTCGCTTCCTGAATTGCCAGCTTGAGTTGCTCCAACTGTTCCTTTTTGGTGCGGACGTTGGAGATGATTTCCTTCTCCTGCTTCCACCGCGCTTTCAGCGCATTCGACTGCTCCTTGATCTGCGCCAGTTCTTTTTCCACCAGCCCCAGCCGCTCGCGCGAATTGGCATCGTCTTCCCGCTTCAGCGCCTGCCGCTCGATTTCCAGTTGCGTTGCCCGCCGCTCGAGCTGGTCGATCTCCGTCGGCATCGAGTCAATCTGGATGCGCAGCGAAGCCGCCGCCTCATCGATCAGGTCAATCGCCTTGTCCGGCAGGAAGCGGTCGGAAATGTAGCGGTGCGACAGCGTCGCCGCCGCCACAATCGCCGAGTCCTTGATGCGCACGCCGTGGTGTACTTCGTACTTCTCACGCAGTCCGCGAAGAATTGCGATCGTATCTTCCACGTTCGGCTCGCCCACGAACACGATCTGGAAGCGGCGCTCTAGTGCTGCGTCCTTCTCGATGTACTTTCGATACTCATTCAGCGTGGTTGCGCCAATGGCCCGCAATTCGCCGCGCGCCAGCGCCGGCTTCAGCATGTTCGAAGCGTCAATCGCGCCCTCGGCCGCGCCCGCGCCCACCAGCGTGTGCAGCTCGTCGATGAACAGGATGATCTGCCCTTCCGACTGCTCAATCTCCTTTAGTACCGCTTTTAAGCGGTCTTCGAATTCGCCGCGATACTTCGCGCCCGCCAGCATCGCGCCCAGGTCGAGCGACACCACCCGCTTGTTCTTCAACTGCTCGGGCACATCTCCCGAGACGATCCGCTGCGCCAGCCCCTCGACGATGGCGGTTTTTCCTACGCCGGGTTCGCCAATCAGCACCGGATTGTTCTTCGTCCTTCGCGACAGCACCTGCACCACGCGCCGCACTTCCTCGTCGCGCCCAATCACCGGATCGAGCTTGCCCTTCTTGGCCAGCTCGGTCAGGTCGCGCGCATAGCGCTCCAGTGCCTGGTACTTGGCCTCGGGATTCTGGTCGGTCACCTTCTGATTGCCGCGCACCGCAGTCAGCGCCCGCAGGATGTTGTCATAGTTCGCGCCCGCCTTGGCCAGCATCTCCTGCGCCGCGTCTTTCTTCAGCTTGGTCATCGCTAGCAGCAAGTGCTCAGTTGAGACGAACTCGTCCTTGAAGTTCGCGGCCTCCTTGAACGCCCCCTCCAGCAACTGCGTAGCCGCATTGGACAGCGACGCTTGGGCCGCTCCTCCGCCGGACACTCGCGGCAGACTCTCAATCGCCTTCATCGCCTGGGACTCCAGCTTTTGCACCGGTAGGCCGACGCGCTCCAGCAGGGGCGCGACAATGCCTTCGCGGTCTTCCAGCAGCGCCGCCAGAATGTGCACCGGCTGCAGCTCCGGATTGCCGTGCTCACTGGCCAGATCGTTCGCCCGCTGCACCGCCTCCTGCGCCTTGACCGTCAATTTGTCCCATCGAATTGCCATAAACGTACTCCTAAAACTGCCGTAGCCCTTTGGCCACCATTATGAACCGTATGAAGTTATGAGTCTCTCCGCCAGGGGTTGGTTTTTGTATGTCCACACACAAAAAAGGGAGGGGGACCTTTTGTTCCGCCTCCCTTACCAGCTTATGCCACGTCGCGCCGAGTTTCGGCTCGGTGCCGAGACCCTGACGGGCGCCTAGTTCTTGCCGACTAGCGCGCTGCCGATGTTCACCTTTATTTGCTTAGGTTTAGCTTCGGCGCGCTTGCCCAGCTTGATCTTCAAGACGCCGTTACTGTAGTTGGCCGTCACCTCTTCGGCGTTCACCGTATTGGGCAAAGTGAACGAACGGGCGAAGCTGCCGTAGCGGCGCTCCACGCGGCGGAAGTTCTCTTCCTTTTCTTCCTTCTCGAACTTCCGTTCGCCGCTGATGGTAAGTACATTGTTTTCAATCTTTACGTCCAGATCCTTCTCTTCGATGCCGGGCACTTCCAGCTTCAACTGGATGCCGTGCTCGTCTTCGTAAATGTCCACTGGGGGCACGAAGGCGCCAGCGGCCAGGCTCTCCTCGCTGCCGTTGCCGTACTGCTGCTCAAACAGGCGGCTCATGCGGTTCTGCAATGAGGTCAGCTCACGGAAGGGATCCCAACGGGTCAGTACAGTCATGATCGTCAACCTCCACTACGGTTCTGAAAGTTCAATGGCTTACCAGCCACTCACTAACATAGATGCCTATGTCAGCACAGAGGAATCATAAAATCTTAGCGCGTTATTGTCAAGTCAAAAATAGGACTCGTTGGATGTGTGCGAGGTTGGCAATAACCATCTATTATTCAATAACTTGGACGATTATGCACTTGAGGTAGTGGGTTTCGGGAACGCCCACCAGTGCGGGGTGGTCGATGGCGGCCCCTCTCTTTTCAAGCACTTGCACCCGGCGGCCAGCATCGGCGGCGGCGGCGGCCAACATTTCGGAGAATTCCTGATCGCTCAAATGGAACGAGCAGGAGCAGGTGACGAGGATTCCGCCTCTTCGTAACATCTTGAGAGCACGGAGGTTAAGCTCCTTGTAGCCGCGTGCCGCAGTGGCTACTACCCGCTTCGATTTGGCGAACGCCGGCGGATCCAGAACGATGGTGTCGTACTGGCGTCGGGCGGAGGAATAGTCCTTCAAGAGGTCGAAAACGTTGCCTTCGATCCACTCTATCTCATTGCACATATGAGACTTACGATTGAGTTGCTGGTTTTGCTCGGCAACCTCGAGGGCGGGGCGGGAGGCGTCTACGGCGGTTACCGAAGGGCAGACGCGCGCCAGATGGAGGGCAAAGCCGCCCTGGTAAGTGAAACAATCTAAAGCCTCTCCATGCGCATAGCGCGCGGCGGCGGCGTAATTCTCGCGCTGGTCGAGGAAGGCCCCGGTTTTCTGTCCGGCGGTGCCATCGAAATGAAAGGCGATGCCGTTGAGATGGAAAACGGTTTTTGCCTCGTTTCCAAAAACGAAAGTGAATTCGCTTTCGCTTTTGGGCAGCTGTTCGAGCGCAAGTACATGCGGATCAAGGCGATCCACGAGATTTGCTGCGGGAAAATGCGGGCGGAGGGCGGAAATCACAATTTCGCGGATTTTTTCCTGGTGGAAGGCCTGAGTGAGGCGCTGCATGACGAGGACATCGTTGTAGCGATCGATGATAAGACCGGGCAGGAGGTCGGCCTCGCTGAAGATGACGCGGTAAGAATCGCTGTTCGCTACTCGCTTTTCGCGAAAAGCAACCGCGGCATCAATTCGTTGATGAATGAGTGGCAGCAGGTCAGTGTCAGCGATGAAGTGCGAGGTCAGGAGACGGATGGCGATTTGCGAGGCACTGCTATAGAGTGCGGAGCCGATACGGCGGCCCCGTTCGTCGCGCACATGGACCAGCGAGCCTGCCGAGGCGTTGTCGGCAGTGGAGATATCGGAGCGATAAACCCAAACGTGTCCGGACTTGAGGCGCTGTGCGGCGCGAGAAGTGACGGTGACGGCCGGGATGGAATGGTGAGCGGACAAGCAGCCTCGCAATCGGAATGTAGGGCCATCTTAAACACTTCGCAGGGAAGCCGGCGCAGGCTACGGAGTCGCGTTGTCGGGGGTGATGGGCACCGGCTCTGATTTCAGTTCTTCCGGCTTGGGGGGTGGAGGAATGTAGTACAGAATGCGCTTGCAGGTGTCGCAGGTGAGGAACATTTCGTTCTTCATGACGTCCTGGAAGACCTGGGGACGCAGCATAACACTGCAGGCGGAGCACATCTGATCGTCGTGAACGGGGGCCAGGGCAGAGCCGCGCAGCTTGAGAACGCGGTCGTAGTGGCGGAGGGCCTCTTCGCTAAGGCGGGCGCGCAGGGCATCGCGAGTGGCCGTATGCTCGGCGAGTTCGGCTTCGTCGATGGCGGTGCGCTGGCGAACTTCTTCCTTCTCCCGTTCGTTCTCCAGGGTGCCGGCCTTGAGCTGGGCTTCGGCAACTTTGAGCGTCGCATTGCGATCATCTGCGGCGAGCATGAGCTCGAGGACCTTGTCTTCCGAGGCAGCGATTTTCTGCTCGGCGAACTTGATTTCGTCCATCAGGGCCTTGTATTCCTGATTGGTCTTCACGTTGAGCGATTGATCGCGGTACTTGCTGATCTTCTGCTGCTGGTCCTGAATGTCAGACTCGTGTTTCTTTTTCGCGGCTTCGTCGGCTTTGGCGGCGGCCCGGGCTGCCTCGACTTGAGCTTTGGAGCCAGCGAGCTTCTTCTCGATTTCGGCGACGTGTCTGGGCAGGGCGGCGACTTCGGCACGCAGGGCGGCGATTCGCGCGTCGATCCGCTGGAGTTCGATAAGGGTCTGCAGGTCTGAATTCATTCGGTACGGAAAGCTGAATGGATTCTAGAGCATTTGCGCGCCGGCAGGTAGTGGTCAGTCGCCAGTCGCGAGTAAAGTCAAAAGCAAATGCAAATGCGGAATGTTGGCCGCGATCCTGGTCAGGATGACAAGTCCACCAGAGATTGGAAGCAGGGGCTGACGAGACTGCGTCCCAACCATGGGGCTGTCGATCGAGCTTCTCTTTCCACCGCAGAGTTGATTTGCCGGTTGCGACAGAGTCTCGCGGGCCCGCAGTTCTTTTCGATATTCACGGCACGGCTGAATGAGGTTGCGGAAGAAGTCAGTTTGAGCGCGAGAAATGATCACAGGGGCTAAAGCCCTCACGGATTTTCCATGGTTTGCGGTGCGGCTGAAGCCGCTTCCTGGAAAGGGCCTCTTTACGGATGGCCGGAAGGCCGTCGCCTTGCAAGCGTCACTTGATCCGAGGTTGCCTAATCGAGCGCGTTCGTAAACGAGTGGGCTTCAGGCGGTGGTATACACTTTTGGCCATTGGAAATTCATAAAGTGGAGTCTTCGTGAAGACCAGAATCCCTGCGTTTTTCGCATTCGTCGTGTGTCTGCTCAACTCGTTCGCCATCGGCCAAGCACAAAAGAGACTGAGCATCGAAGACATTTACCAGGATGGCGGCGTCCTGGGCCGCGCGCCTGAGGGGGTGAAGTGGAGCCCGGACGGTACGAAGGTTACCTACATCCAGCGGGACGACAGCGGCGAACATGCCGAGGTGTATTACATTGATCTCGCAACCAGGAAACCGGCAGTTCTGGTGTCGGCCGAAAAAGTGAGCGCCCTCGTTCGCTCACCCAACGCTTTCAAGGACGAGCGCCAGAAAGAGGCCGCGCAACGCTATGCCGTGGCTGCCTATCATTGGTCGCCGGATTCCAAACACATCCTGTTCGACTCGATGGGCCAGCTGTGGCTGTACAGCCTGGACACGGGAACCGCGCTGCAGATGACATCCAGTGCTGACGGCTCCAGCGATCCAAAGTTTTCTCCCGACGGGCAGCGCATCAGCTTTGTACGCAAGCACGATCTCTATGTACACGACATCAAGAGCGGCAAGGAAGAAGAGATTACGCACGGCGGCAATGACAACCTGCTGAACGGGGAGGTGGACTGGGTTTACCTGGAAGAGCTGTACACGCGCAGCAACTATTTCTGGTCGCCGGACGGAAAGTCGATCGCGTTCCTGCAGATGAATGAAGAGCAAGTACCGTTGTATCCGATTGTGGATTGGATTCCGACGCACGCGACGGTGGACATGGAAAAGTATCCCAAAGCCGGGGACCCGAATCCCGGCGTCCGGCTGGGGGTGGTTTCGCCGGGGGGAGGGAAAGTGAAATGGATATCCGCGGGCGGCGGCAAGAGCGGCAACTTGCCGCTGGGGAATGACCCGGACGTGCTGATTCCGCGCTTCGGCTGGGTGAATGAAGGGTTGCTATGGGCCATGGCGTTGAACCGGCTGCAGACGCGGCTGGACATCTACTTCATCGATGTGAAGAGCGGGAAGTCACAGAAGGTACTGACGGAGACGACGAAAGTATGGATTGACATGCACCCGGAGGTGGATTTCGAGCTGCTGAGTTCGGGCGACCGGTTCGTGTGGACGAGCTGGCGCGACGGGCACTACCACATGTATCTGTACCAGTTTGACAAGCAGAATCCGCTGGCGGGCGAGGCCAAGCTGGTGGCGCAGCTGACGCACGGGGACTGGGAAGTGGAGAGCATCGACGGGGTGGACGAAGCGACGGGCACGGTGTACTTCACGGCCAACGAAGGCGACTGGCGGCAGGCGAACCTGTTCGCAGTGGGGCTGGACGGCAAGAACATGCGGCGCGTATCGAAGGAAGACGGCACGCACAGCGTGAACGTTGGTCCGGCGAAGACGAAGGCTTATGTCGATACGTACTCGGCGCTCATGACGCCTCCGCGCATGTCGCTGTGCACGAGCGATGGCGCGTGCTATCCGTTCTGGCAGTCGCGCAGTATCGAGGAGTACAAGTTCATTGCTCCAAAAGCAGTGGAGTTTACGGCGGCAGACGGCACGACCAAACTGCTGGGTACATTGCTGCTGCCGGAAGGCGGGGCGATGATGGCGAACGGGAAAGCGCCGCTGATCCTGAATCCGTATGGAGGTCCGGGCGTGCAAGACGTGCGCGATGCGTGGGGCGGCGCGACCTTCCTGTTTGACCAGATTCTGGCGCGGCAAGGATTTGCGGTGCTGGTAGTGGATAACCGCGGGATGGCGAACCGAGGCAGCGAGTTTGCCGCGCCGATCAAGCTGCACCTTGGCCCGACGGAGTTCGACGACCAGATGGCGTCGCTCAAGCAGGCGCTGCAGCAGTATCCGCAACTGGATGGCTCGCGGCTGGGCTTCTGGGGATGGAGTTACGGTGGGTACTTCACGCTGTACACGCTGGAGAAGACGGACGTGTTCAAGGCGGGCGTGTCGGTGGCCCCGGTGACGGACTTCAGGAACTACGACTCGATTTACACGGAGCGCTACATGGGCCTGCCGAAGGACAACGAGCAGGGCTATCACGACAGCTCTCCGGTGAATTACGCGGGGGACCTGAAGGGCAAGCTGCTGGAGGTACACGGCACGAGCGATGACAACGTGCATGTGCAGAACACCATGCAGATGGTCAATGGGTTGATCAATGCGGGCACGCGGTTTGAGCTGATGCTGTATCCTCGCAAGACACATGGCATTGCCGGAAAAGCGGCGCGGACGGATCTATTCCACCGGATTCAGGACCATTTCGAACAGAGCCTTGCTCCTGGCACGTAAAGCTCGACCAAGCTCTGGGCCAAGGATGGATTCAACCTTGAAGGCCAAAGGCTCGTTTTGTCTCACTCTGATGGTTTGGTTGCTGGCATGGGCCGCGATGGCACAACAGCCGGCGGGCGCTCCGGCGCGCACGGTAGTCAAGGCGGGCAAGCTGCTGGACGTCCGCACGGGCAAGACGCTGACCAAGCAGGCGATTGTGATTGAAGGCGGCAAGATTGTGAGCGTGGGGCCGGACAGCGGCGTGGCGGCGGATGCGAAGGTGATCGACCTTTCGGGCAAGACGGTGCTGCCGGGGCTGATCGACGCGCACACGCATATTACGTTCGATCCGAAGTACGGGTATGAGCAGCTGGCGATTTCGGCACCGCGGGAGGCGCTGATCGGGGCGAAGAATGCGCGCATCACGCTGCTGGCGGGGTTCACCACGATTCGCAACGTGGGGGCAAGCGACTACACGGACATCGCGCTGCGGGATGCGATTAACGCGGGCGATGTGCCGGGGCCACGCATCGACGCGAGCGGGCCGGCGCTGGGGATTACGGGCGGCCATTGCGATGACAATCTGCTGCCGTACGAGTGGCACGCGACGGCGGACGGCGTGGCAGACGGGGTGGAAAACGTGCAGCACAAGGTGCGTGAGGTGATCAAGTACGGCGCGAACCTCATCAAGATTTGTGCGACGGGCGGCGTGCTGTCACTGGGGGACGATCCGCAGCACTCGCAGTACACGCAGGCGGAGTTGAACGCGATTGTGGCGGACGCGCATCGGCTGGGGCGGAAGGTGGCAGCGCACGCACACGGGGCAGAGGGAATACGCTGGGCGGCAGAGGCGGGCGTGGATTCGATCGAGCATGGGTCATACATTGACGATGCGGGCATAGCGGCGATGAAGCAGCATGGGACGTATCTGGTTCCGACACTGTACCTGGGCGACTGGTTTCTGGAGAACGCGCCCAAGATGAATGTTCCGCCGTCGATGCTGAAGAAGGGACAGGAAGTGATGCCGATCGCGCGCAAGAACATTGCGCATGCGTTTGCCAGCGGGGTGAGAGTGGGGTTCGGGACGGATGCGGCGGTGTATCCGCACGGGCTGAACGCGCGCGAGTTTGCCGTGATGGTGAAGCTGGGGCTGACGCCGCTGCAGGCGATCCAGGCGGCAACGGTGAATGACGCGGATTTGCTGGGGTGGTCTGACAAAGTGGGAGTGATAGAGCCGGGGCACTATGCGGACATGATCGCGGTGGACGGCGATCCGCTGCAGGATGTGACGAAGCTGGAGCAAGTGAAGTTCGTGATGAAGGGCGGAGTGGTGTACAAGAGCGAGTAGCGGGATTGCCCGGGCCCGTGGCATTCTGTTTGAATCCTGAGACATCGAATCCAGCAATACGGGGAGTGCTGTCCTGGCGCAACAAATCTTCGCGTGCAAGTCGATCGACAAGCTGATCTCGGACTCGGAAGAGGCAGAGCATCGGTTGAAGAAAACGCTCGGGCCGTGGTCGCTGACGGCGCTGGGCATCGGAGCGGTGATCGGGTCGGGAATTTTCACGGTCATCGGAACGGCGATCGCGGGGCAGAAGTTCGACACATCGTCGATCCTGAACGCGCCGCTGGCGGACTACATTGTGCATCGCACGGCGACGCTGGGGAGGCCGGGCGCGGGCCCGGCGCTGGCGCTATCGCTGGTGCTGGTAGCGATTGTGTGCGCGTTCACGGCGCTGTGCTACGCCGAGCTGGCGTCGATGATTCCGATAGCGGGCAGCGCGTACACGTACACGTACGCGACGATGGGCGAGCTGATTGCGTGGATCATCGGGTGGGACCTGATTCTGGAGTACGCGGTGAGCAACATGGCGGTGAGCGTGGGGTTTGCGGCGCACCTGGTGGATCTGTTCGACTGGTTCGGGTGGCATCCGGCGCTGAGGTGGATATCGCCGGCATATTTGCCGTCGGGGATGAGCGACCTGAAAGGCAACATGCTGTACGAGCCGGGGTGGCACTTCGGGTTCAACATTCCGGCGTTTCTGGTGGTGATGCTGCTGACGGTGGTGCTGGTGCGGGGGATTCGCGAGTCGGCAGAGACGAACAACGTGATGGTGCTGCTGAAGATCGCGGCGATCCTGGCGTTCGTGTTCGCGGGCATGCACTACATTCATCCGGCGAATTACACGCCGTTCGGGCCGAACGGGTGGTCGGGAATTCTGACGGGCGGGTCGATCATTTTCTTTACCTATATCGGGTTTGATTCGGTATCGACGGCAGCGGAGGAGGCGAAGAATCCGCAGCGCGATTTGCCGATTGGGATTATCGCGACGCTGGTGGTGTGCACCATCCTGTATATCGCGGTGGCGGTGGTGCTGACGGGACTGGTGCCGTGGCAGAGCCTGATCGACGATGCGGCTCCGGTGGTGAACAGCTTAAAGCGACTGGGGCTGAGCACGGGTTCGGTGACGCTGCACTGGATCCGGCTGGCGGTGCTGTTCGGAGCGATGATGGGGATGATCTCGTCGCTGCTGGTGTTTCAGCTGGGACAGGCGCGGGTGTGGTTTGCCATGTCGCGCGACCGGTTGTTGCCGGACTTGTTCAGCCACGTGCATCCGAAGTTTCGGACGCCTTCGACGGCGACATGGATTGCGGGATTCCTGGTGGGGATTCCGAGCGGGATTCTGGACATTGGGACGCTGGCGGACTTGTCGAACATCGGAACACTGTTTGCCTTCGTGCTGGTGTCGCTGGGCGTGATCATTCTGCGATACAAGCAGGCGGAGCGGCACCGGGGCTTCCGCGCTCCGGGAGGGCTGGCGGCGCCAGTGCTGAGCGTGATCTTTTGCTTTCTGCTGATGGCAGGGCTGCCGATACTGACGTGGATTCGCTTCTTCGTGTGGCTGGTGATCGGGCTGTCTGTATACCTTCTCTACAGCCGGTATCGAAGCGAATTCTGCCCGGACGAGCGGCGGCGATAGATGCAGGAGGAAGTGAGCAGCTACATTCGCTGGCTGCCGAAGGCAGAGTTGCATTTGCACCTGGAAGGATCGGTGGATCCGGCGACGCTGGCGGAGTTGAGCCGACGGCATCCGACGCCGCTTTCGACGAGCAACAACAAGTACACCAACATTGCGGAGAGCGGGCGCGTGTTTACCGAAGAGGAAGCGCGGGCGCTGTATCAGTACAAGGACTCTACCGGGTTTCTGCTGGCATTCAAGGCGGTCACGGAGCGGCTGCGCACGGCCGAGGATTACGAGCTGGTGACGTATCGCATGATGCAGAAGCTGGCCGAGCAGGACGTGAAACATGCGGAAGTGTATGTGTCGGTGGGAGTGATTCACTGGCGGGAGCAGCTCTTTGCTCCGTTGTTCGAAGGGATGGAGCAGGGCCGCAAATGCGGGGAGCGCGATTTCGGGATGTCGCTGTACTGGATTTTCGACGGTGTGCGACAGTTCGGCGCTGGTCGAGCCGAACTCGTGCTGGAGGAGGCATTGGCGCAGCGGAAGCGGAGCGATGGAGTGATCGGCATTGGTCTGGGCGGTGACGAGCGCCAGGCGCCGCCGGAATTGTTTCGCGATGTCTATGTGCGCGCGAGGAGCGAGGGGCTGCACACGACGATCCATGCCGGTGAAACCGTGGGGCCGGAGTCGGTTTGGCCGGCGGTGCGAGAGTTGAAGGTCGATCGGATTGGGCATGGGCTGAGGGCGGCAGACGATCCGGCGCTGTTGGCGTATCTCTCGGAGAAGCGGATTCCGGTTGAAGTGTGTATTTCCAGCAATGTAATGACGGGATGTTGCGCGTCGGCAACGGAGCACACGGTCCGGAAACTGTTCGACGCGGGAGTGATGGTGACGCTGAATACGGACGACCCGGACATGTTTCACACAACGCTCAACCGCGAGTATCAGATCGCGCAGCAGGCGCTAGGGTTCAGCGATGAGGAGTTGCGAGGGCTGGCGCGGAATTCGTTGGAGGCGTCGTGGCTGCCGGAGGCGAAGAAGCGAGAGATCTTGTCGAGGTTCTAAGGGCGTAAACCATGCCCAAGCACATCGGAATTGTGGCCTGCAGCGCGGAGGGCGCGGCGCTGTGTTATCGCACGATCTGCGATGAAGGGGCGGCGCTCATGGGCCGCCAC
>Ga0335071_10005334_pt1 | contig 13350 bp, 12 predicted proteins | sample Lox_Sample_15_FD_206724 | JGI IMG/M metagenome (GOLD analysis project Ga0335071, IMG submission 206724) | Soil microbial communities from Loxahatchee National Wildlife Refuge, Florida, United States - Lox_Sample_1.5 | ecosystem: Environmental > Terrestrial > Soil > Wetlands | place: USA... | reverse complement strand
ATATGCAGGGGCTTTCCTGATGGGGCAGGATGTGGCGGCTCTTTGCACACGGGAAGAAGCGGACCTCGTGCGAGCGTTTGTTCGCGACGTCTCCGATCCAAACAGTCCCCCCCACTCTGACTATGGCCGAGCCACCAACACCATTGAAATCGGGGAAGAACCAGTCAGGTGGCAGGAATTGGAGTCTTTTGAAAAAGGATTGATGTTCCGACCTTCGGACAGCAGTTAGTCTGGACTCAGGGCCCGACGTGCCATGAACTTAGCTTAGAGACTGGCCGCTACTGGATTCATCTTCGAATTCATATTGGGCTGAGGTGGTCTAATAGAAACGCCTCTGCGGGTCAGAATTACGGCATTAGGTCCTTCCACCCGATCTATGGCAGTACTCCCCATTTTCTGGTAAGGATTGGTCGTTCTCCGCGGGGGAAGTAACTCTTCCTGTGTTTCTCACTCTGCTCTAATCAGTATATCCATGGCTCTTAGCGAAGCGGACACATGCCGCAAATACGTGCTCCCTAAGCTTTACGTAGCCGGGTGGAACGACGGCCAGATCACCGAGCAGAAAACGTTCACCGATGGCCGAATCATTTGTGAGCGGCGGCCAGCCCCGCCGCAAGAAACAGAAGCGCGCCGACTACCTGCTGCGATACCGCCTCGACTTCACCATGGAACTCCCGCTGGAACCGGACGGGAGAATACCGCCGTCCGCGGATTCTTTACCTGGCCGACCGAAATGTTCTCGTGGACAACCCCAAAGATAAGACTTTCGCCCCCTTTGGTGAGGCGCGGCACAAGATCGAAGGCGAGGCGATAAAGAGTCGCGAGATGTACTTCGCCACCTACCAGGCCATTGCCAAGGATGAGATTGCACATTGAATATCCGGACAATTGGCTGGTCTACGGGCAGGGCGATGCATTCACCATTGCGCCCCGTGGTGGCTTGATCAACGACAGCAATGGTAATAAGTCGCTCGCTTATGGCGTGATCATAAATATTTATGAGCCCGAATCTGTCCGCCAGGACCATCGGCAGTTGCCGTCCGAAGGCAACAGAGCGCCTTCCCGATTGTCGCTGGAGGAGGCCACCGACAGGATGGCCCCCATTTCCTCTCCTGCCGTGCGGCGAGAGGGCGTGTGCGGTCTTAGCGAACAAGGGGAGGACACGGCTGAACTCATGTCATTGTGTGGAGATGGGAAAAACGATTGGAAGAGCTCAAATTGTGAGTCCAAGGAAAAAAGAAGTCGACAAGTACATCTTCAGTTGGACAGAACTTCTGGAAGCCGCGTCGCAAAGAAGTTGTGTGATTTGCCATGCGGTGGAGAAGAAAATGAATCTCACTTACGAACGATTGTTCGGGGAAGAGATCCGGAATCCTGAAAGCCGCCACAACATCCAGTCTTCGTCGGGATTTTGTAGCCTCCATGCTGCCAGGTTGTTGGAGTTCGAGTTGAATGAGTTCAATGACAACTATCTGACTGCCCATTATTTTGGGGATGTTCTCTCTGACCTTTTGGATCTCCTAAAAATGACAGCAGACAAAGATGGCCAGAGGCCAAAGCTTCTTGGCAATACCCTGCGATCAAACCTGAGGAATTACTTCCGGCATTCCTCGCCCTGGATATTCGAGATCAGGGAGTTGTTCGCGGTCCGGAACCTCACCCTATTTACAAAAAGCTCACTCTCCCCCGGGGTCGCCTGCACTTGACAGTCTATCATTGGATTGGAAGTGACACCGGGCCATACGAATTCCAACTTCGAAGTCCGAGCGGGGAGAGTCTTGCGAAGGTCTCCGGAAAAGGGGTCACCAGGAAAGGAATTGGTACCGTATTGGAGGTTGATTTGGATACTAGACGGCTGTCCCCGGGGAAGTACCTCGTCGAGATACGCGAACCCGATAGGCAATGGAGCAAGTTTCAAGTCAGGATCGAGTAACTTCCGAGGGCAATGTCACCTGATCGCCAAAGTGGCGTTGGACAATCTGCAGGATTGATTCCCTACTAAAGGACTACGTGCCCTCCTTCGATATGTATTACAGGATCGGCAACGCACTCGTGCCCTTCCAATCTTCCGCGCCAGTCAGGGGAACTTCCTGAGCAGAAGGAAGGACCATGTCGGACTTGATCATCACTCCCGAAGTGCTTGACGCCTTCGAAAGCAGCCTGGGCCGCAAAACCATCCACTATCTGAGCAACGTGCAGGTGCAAGCTCTGGTGAAAACAATTCGGAGCGCTTGGGCCGAACGCGATTCCCTGCGGGGAGAGCTTCATGCCTTGCGCACATTTGTGGTACAGCGGGAAACTGACAAGAAGCGATGACTATCGCCCGGCAAATACGGACGCTCCGCGGTACTATCGCCTTTCCTCTCTAGATATCACCACGCAAAGGGATGGCGCGATTTCCCCAAGATAAAATAGAATCAAGATGCCTCTTGCTTGAGTCCACGTTGTTAAAGATCCACCCTACCAAGAGAAGGAGGCATGAGAGAAATGCCCAATGGGCGCCTTCATTCCCGCCGGCTTCTTCTCAATAAGGCCGTTTCAGGTTTTTCTGCAGTTGTCCTAGCTCGGGCTGCACTTGAAAACACCCCACGATGCTGGCGAAATTTTTATCAGGGCTTCCCGACCCGGTACTGACGTTCTTCATCCGCTCTCCAAGAAGCGAGCGTCGTGTGAACCTCCGCAATAATCTTCGGGAAGGCGGCTTTTACTGCGGGAGACAGATCCAGGCCATAGTCAATAATCTCGGGCTCCACACCCAGGATTGTGACCTCGCGCTTGCGGAGAGGGCTCATCAGGTCCAGGGTGGAGAGCAGACTGAATTGATGTGGCGAGACCGGTATCTCATGGCGATTAGTACCAGTGACACAATAAGAATATACGGTACCGGGAATGCCCCCGGCCTGAATGGCATCAATGGCCAGGATCTTATCGGCCCATTCCAGCAGATGCCATCCATCAAGGACGGCAGTTCCTATCTCCGCCACTAGAATGCCAGGGAGATTCGCGGAGAGTAAGAATCGGGCGGCATGTACACCTACCCCGTTGTCTCGAAGCAGCAAATTGCCCAAACCTGCGACCAGGATATGGGTTTTCCTCAGGGGGCTGGTGCTTTGCTCCGGCTTCATAGAAGGGTTTAATTGCAATTGGGGCTCCAAGCCTGAGAGGGGCATCATGGGACTGGGATAGAGCAGAGCAATACGACCATCCAGTGGAGTCCCGAACCGGCCTAAAGGCAAATTTTGTTACTGGAGGACCATTTTTGGATCCGACATAGATCCCAGGTTACATAGAAGGCTCTGGACTGGTTCCCAGTGTGTTGACGAATTCAGCAATCGACAATAGGTAGCCGATCACGATAGGATTTGGAACCAGATTTTCTGGCGAAAGTCTTTTGCTGGACCTAGAGGTCAGGCAACTTTAGTTGAATGAAAGTCATCCTTGAGGTTTGAGCCGAAATGAAGTCGAGTTCGTTAATTCTTCTTTAGATGAATCTACCGTTGGCAGGCGACATGTTGTGTAAGAGTTCAGGAGAGACGGGGGGACATTTCTGCAAATGACGGCCATGGCGAATTGGAAGGCGTGGGAATTCAGGGGGTTGGTGTTCCTCATGGTATTGTGGGGATTGCAGGAACTCAGTGTGGCCGACACAAAGAAGCCAGCGAGGCAACCGGTTCACAACCCACCAGCCGAGAGGATTATATATCATTACCGAATGGCAGGTAGAGTGCGACTCTTGCTGTTTTGGGTTGGGAAAGAAGACGTTGGCGGTGGATCCATCACCTTCTCCGATCAGTTTCTGCCTTCTGCCCAATTGAAAGCCGAAGGCATCGAGGTTCTATTCGGCTCGAACCCCAAGCAGGTACCCGGCAGGATCAATCGATGGGGGTACGGGCAGGAATGGTCTTATTGGAAGGCCCACTCAAACGCAGCTGGGGGCGAGTTGCAGTACACTGTCTTTACAGGGTTCATGCGCCACTCGGACGAAGATGCTCTTTCGCAAGTTTATGCAACGCGGCAGCACGAGCAATCGGCTCAGCTTTACTGGTACGACGGAATCGAGAGCGTAGTTCGGCCTTGGGAATCGGTCAGCAATGTGCGGCATTTCGCCGAACCGCAGGAGTTTGATTACCAACAATCCGAAATGGTCCAATCCGCTTACCGCCAGCGCCTGGATGCCGGCCCGCCGGATAAAACCAAAGTTCTCAAAAATGGATCGCGCCTCTATTCAGCTCCGTACGGGTTCCTGACCTGTATGCGGGAAGTGAGCCGACAGATTTCGAACCGGTTTCAAACGAGTGGAGAGGAGTTTTTGAGAGGTAACTATTCAGCCACTTACGCCTACAACGCCAAGACCTATATCCTCGAGGTAACTCGTCTCAAGTACCATCCTTCTTTCTTCCTCCCCGAGAAAGAGCCTGATGGAGAAGGGAAATCCACCCTTCGGCATTTTTCCGACGTGGCCGAAGTGGATTTCCGTCTGCACGATATGACTGATGGGAGCAAACACGATTTTTCCCTCTGGTTTCCTCTGCGAGGGGACCAGCAGGGCGTCCCTTTGCGTATCCTCGACAAACCCCGTTGGTGGTTACAGGTTGATTTACGCCTGGCCAGCCAATCGGCCAACACCATGCCCATGCACGCTGTCCAGGATCCCGGTCTTAGTCAATAGTGCGACCGGGAACACCGGCCTCCAGAACCGTTGGCCATTTCACGGAATCTGGTCGGCAAAGCTGATTGCGTCAGCCATGACGTCTCGGGACGGTTCTACATTTGAGAATCCGGCCACTACCTTGCCTTTGCGGAATACGCACATGCCCTCGAGATACTTGTCTGTGCCGGTGAACGCCTCATCCCCTATCTTTGCGGCCGTGGTCTGGCCAATCCGGTCTCTCAGCTTCCCCATTATCTGGGAGGCCCCTTCGGGGGAACTCTCTGAGACCAGGAAGCCCTTCCCAAAATCATACTGACCCACATACCCCCGTTTCAGGATGCGCAGACCCAGTACACTTTCCGGGACCAACCGGACCGAGTCAGGTACCAGGCCTCTTTTCGGAAACCAACTTAGCACTTCAGGTGGATCGCTACGGCCCTCCAGGTTCCTTTCCTGTGCCGCCACGAAGGCCCTCAAGGCCTGACTATGATCCTTTTCCGGGCTGGCGGCAAGTTCGACGTAGTACTTCCCTTTGGCGAAAGTAGCCCGTCGAGGCAAGACCTGTCCGCCCATCCCGATCTTTTCGATCGCCTGTCGCCGATCTCGATTGGCGCTGAAAATGCCAAAGGCATATTCAGGCTCTGACATCTCTGAAATGTCAATCAAGATGTTATCTCCGGCGCACTCACAGGTGATCCCCTTCATGTTCACAAACTGGAAGACCAGATATCCTTCAGCGTTCCCATCCATGTACTCAAAAAGATTCTCAGCATCATAGGAGCGCAAAGGGCCTTGCTGCTTCCAGCCGGGAACCGCGCTGCAATCTAAGATTTGGCCCTCTGCAAGGCTGGCCATGGCCAGGATCAGTGAAAGAACTATAGCCGTCAGCACGCAAAGACCTCCTGTGCCCGGCTGAGGCGTTGGCCCACATTGACGCCGTTAGGGCACTCGACTGCACAAGTCGGACAGAGAGTACACCGCACTTGTTGCAGTTCAACAGGGAGTTGCAGAAACTGTTCCCGCCCAAGAGGAAACTGACCATAGCCCTCCGCGTATGAAAGGAAGCGCAGCACATCAGCTACTGGAAGTCCTTTGGGACAGGTCCCCGTGCATTCACCGCACATCCGGCAGTATAGTGGACGGATGTAATCGAGCTGAGCCGCCAGCGTTTTCTCATCATTCTGGCTAAAAGGCACACTCATGGCCTTCAAGTTCTCATCCAGTTGATCCATGTCGGTAATACTGGGAACAGTAGTGTGGATGCGAGGATTCTTCAGTACCCACTTCAGGGCAGCCAGCATTGCTCCTTCTCGCTTCAATGTGTCGTGGAGCTTCTCCCCCGGCTTGGCCTTGCGGAATCCTCCTGCCATGACTTTCATAGCTACTACACCCAACCCTTCCCGATCGACCGATTCCAACAGTCCTTCGATGGTCGGGTGCATGGTGAAATTATAGGAAGTGAGCAGGACGTCGATCTCTGCTTTGTGTTTAAGCACTGCAGGAATAATTTCGGAATGGCCGCCATGTGTACTGAGTCCGGAAAACCGAATTTTGCCTTCTTTCTTGGCAATCTGTTGGGCTTCCAGCCATTCATCAGTAATATCGGATTCCTTGCTCTTGGCATGGAGATACCAGATGTCGAGGTAGTCGGTCCCCAGTTCCTGCAGACTGGTATTCAGATTGTCGAGTGCTTTTTCCTTGGTTGTGGCTGGGCTTTTGCTCGATAGGAAGACATTCTTCCGCCGCGACTTCAAAGCTGTACCCACCATGCGCTCGTTGTTTCCACTCTGGTATCCGCGAGCCGTGTCGAAATAATTGATTCCCATGTCCGCGGCCTTCTCGACGACGCTGGAGTCGGAGGTCAACATGCAACCGAAACCTACGGTAGTCAGTTTGAAGCCCGTCCTACCCAGGGTTCGGTACTGGAGTGCGGCAGGGGATGGGGAAACACGCTGGGCGGGTTTCTCCTCCATCAAGGCCAAACGCGAAGTTGAAGTCAGGGCAGAGGCTGGCAGCGCCAAACCGGCTGCCAGGAAACTACGACGCGAAAAAATATCTTTCATAAAGCCCCCTTTCATAATTAAGCTATATGCCGTAGTTTATAAATCAAGAGGGTCTTAAAATGGAACATAATTTGACGCGGCGCAATTTCTTTCATTTGACTGCTGGAGTATTTGCTGCCAGTCGAACTTTTTTTTCTAAGGAAGAACCCACCCCCTTTCTTCCCCCGGTAAATCGCTTCAATTCCAAATCCGTCGTGGCTTTGACTAGTGGTAACCAGCGAAGAAAAATCGTAAGCGATTCGCTCTTGGCCATCGAGGAACAGATTCTTCTCAAGTTGCAGCAAAAGAAATATGTCGTCATCAAACCGAACCTGGTTTCAACCGTGAATCCGCTTGCTGCGACTCATGCCGATGCACTGCATGGCATTTTGGATTTCTTGGGACCGCGGTTTAAAGGCCAGGTGATCATTGCCGAGTCTTCTGCCGGAAACACCTGGGAGGGGTTTGACAACTTCCACTATCAGCAGGTTGTGGCTGAACACAAAACTCAGCAGGTCACTTTGCTCGACCTCAACCAGGATGGGAAATACGAGACGCTTCCGATCCTCAATGCCGACCTGCACGTGGTTCCGGTCCGGCTGGCTGCCCGCCTGCTGGACCCGGAGGCATTCGTCATTTGCTCCGCCATTCTGAAGACACACAACACTGTGGTTGCGACCTTGTCAGTAAAAAACATGACCCTGGGCGCACCTTTACGCAGTGCGCCCAAGACTTCCAGATGGAACGACAAGCGTCTTTACCATGGGGGTGTCCGCCAGACCCACTACGACATGCTACTCACTACCCAGAAAATGCGGCCCTATTGGGGGGCTGCGGTAATCGACGGATTTGAAGGAATGGAAGGGAATGGACCCGCCTCTGGACTCCCGGTGCCTTCTCGTGTTGCCATTGCCTCCACAGATTTCATTGCCGCAGACCGGGTGGGCCTCGAAGTCATGGGGATCAATCCTGCATGGGTCGGTTATCTCAACTATTGTGCCCAGTGCGGCCTCGGTCAGTATGACCTTGCCCAAATGGAAATCCGTGGCAGTCAGCTCTCCAAGGTCACCAGAAAATACCAGCTCCATGAAGATATCGAGCGGGAACTGCAGTGGATGGGGCCTATGACCGAGCTGCCCCCCAAGCTTGGCTGATTCATTGGATTCCCCTTGTGGTTGGTTTTGAGAGAGTGTTATCGGACCCAATCATGGAAAAGGATCGAATTATCTCTGGAATGCCTGATGAGGACGAGCAGAATTTCGAGCTCAATCTCCGCCCCAAGCTCCTCAGAGAGTATATTGGGCAGCACCAGGTCAAGCAAAATCTCGAAATCGCCATCGCAGCGACAAGATCCAGGGGAGAGGCGTTGGATCATGTCCTGCTTTATGGACCGCCCGGTCTGGGCAAGACAACTTTGGCGACGGTGATTGCCAATGAGCTTGGAGTAGGCTTCAAGATGACTGCCGGGCCGGTCATCCAGATCAAGGGAGACTTGACCGCCATCCTGACAAACCTGAAGGAAAAGGATGTTCTATTCATTGACGAGATTCACCGGCTTCAACCACAGATTGAAGAAATCCTCTATCCCGCCATGGAGGATTACAAGCTTGACCTGATGATTGGCCAGGGGCCCAGCGCACGGAGCATGACCTTGCGCCTTCCACCGTTTACCTTGGTCGGTGCTACCACACGGGCCGGGCTTATCACCGCACCACTTCGCTCCCGATTCGGCATCGTGCACCGGCTTGACTTTTATACCGAGCAGGAAATCAAGGTTATTGTGAATCGGTCCGCCCAAATTCTGCAGATTCCGATTGACTCGAGTGGCGCGGATGAAATTGCCACACGTTCCCGGGGGACTCCGCGGGTCGCCAACCGCCTGCTGCGCCGGGTTCGGGACTATGCACAGGTCAAGGCTGACGGGGTCATTAACTGTGAGGTGGCTCAGAAGTGCCTGGCCATGTTGGCGATCGATGAGCATGGATTCGATGAAATGGACAAGCGTCTGTTGCGAGTCATTATCGACAGATTTTCAGGGGGGCCAGTGGGAGTCGGCACTATTGCCGCCTCCGTCAGTGAAGAAGTCGACGCCATTGAAGACATTTATGAACCCTTCCTCATTCAGAAAGGGTTTCTCGAACGAACCCCACGCGGACGAGTCGCTACACGGTTGGCCTACCAACTCTTCGGACTTCCTCAGCGGCCTGGGCAATTGGATCTTCTGTGAAAATGCGATTTCTGGTAGCCACGACAAAACGCTTTTGTTTGTCGGAGGCTTTTGACTACATTATGAAAAGCCCACGATGAATTCAGAGTACGAATTCATCGTGGCTACCCCTGCCATTATGTTCCGCGGTAGTGAACTTGAAAAGGTCATGGGCACTTCTACGAAGATTCGGTTTTGAAAGTGGAGACCGCGCTCCGTTGCCGCGATCCTTGGCGTCCGATCGTGGAGTGAGAGTCGGGGACACACGACTCCCTTCCCAGGAGGGTGTAATTCAAAGTGCGACTGGAGACGCCATGCGTCCACGGTGTGTCGCCGGAAGCGGGACGAGGGCGTCCCGTCTCCAAGGATTTGGAGACGCCGCGCCCCCGCGGCGTCTGAACCGTGAATAAATGAGTTAATTCGGTAATCTCGGATAGTTCCGGTCGAGTCGCCTTCCACAACTGAATCCATGGGACAGCGAATTCACACGGCATTTCTGGGACTAGGGTCAAATCTTGGTAACAGAAAGGTCAACATTGAGGAGGCCATTCGCCGTCTGGGGGTGAGAGACAGCCCTCTCGTCCAGGCCTCCCCTGTCTATCAGACGGAACCGCTGGGCATTGTCCCCCAAGGCTCGTTTCTCAACTTAGCGGTCCGGATTGAGACGAGGCTAACTCCGGTCAATTTATTGGGGCTGTGCCAGGAGATTGAAACCAGTCTGGGACGTGAGCGAACAATACGCTCCGGTCCGCGCACGATCGATCTGGACATTCTATTCTATGACGCGCTGATTCTCAGCGAACCTAACTTGATAATCCCGCATCCCAGGTTACATCTGAGGCGTTTCGTCCTGATTCCGCTGTCAGATATAGCCCGGGATTTGGTTCACCCGGTACTGCACCAAACGATTGGGGATTTGCTCAGCCAGTGCAGCGATCGGGCTGAGGTTTGTCGCTTTCTTGAAAACCAGGCCTAGATTGCCTATAATGTCACTAGGGTTATAGGTCTCGTTGCCGTAACGGGGCCTGAGCCTTCGCAGTTTTTGTATGGAAAGGAAGCAAAGCGGTTCAATGAGAAAGAGATTCTGGAGTTTTGAAAAAGTGCAGCAAGAAACAGATCCGAGCGAGAATGGAGTTGTTCCCGATAACTTGGAGAATGACACCGAGCAGTCACGACGCAAGAGTGCAGCCCGCGAGTGGCTGGAAAGCCTGGTGTTCAGCTTGATCTTCGTTTTCTTTTTCACTAGTTTCATTGCCCAAGCCACCCAGGTCCCCACCGAATCAATGAAGCCCACTATCCTGGTCGGAGATCATTTCTTCCTCGATAAATTCGCTTTTCCTGCTAACTACCCGGATTTCATGTCCAGGATTCTGCCCGTGCGCTCCGTCAAGCGGGGTGACATAGTGGCGTTCAAATCACCTGAGAATCCCAAGGTTCCATTTATCAAGCGCGTCATTGGAGTTCCCGGAGATATCTTGGAGATCCGGGACAAGGTGGTGTATATCAATGGCAGGAAACTGGATGAACCGTACAAATATCTAATTGATCCCAATATCTATGAGCGCGGATCGGGAATTCCGCAAGACTACTTGGTGCGTGACAATTACGGCCCCGTCAGGATCCCCCCGTACTGCTATTTCATGATGGGAGACAACCGCGATAACAGCAATGACAGCCGCTATTGGGGCTTTGTCAAAGCTCAATACATCATTGGGAAACCTCTGTTCATCTACTGGTCTTATGAAGCAGATCCGTATGATCCGCGCCCCAAGAGCGTGATTGAGTATGCCAAAGAATACGGGTCGGTTGCATTGAACTTCTTCACCAGGACACGATGGTCCCGCACCGGGAAGATCCTCAGATAATTGTGGAATTTGGGTGGAGCGGATCGAGCCAGCCCGGACTGATTGAAGCTCCTGCCCAGCATTAAGCGCGTGTGCTCTACCCCTACTTCAAGGGCACACGGCCCCCCACAATGCTGCTTCCTCTAAGAAAGAAGCATCAGGCCTCTCAGCCAACTTCCCCTCAATTGGAGGAACCCCTCATGTGGTATTTCCCAGCAGTTTCGATCCTATCCTTGGCCTGCCTCATGAGTTCGGCCTTGGCCCTTGATACCGGTCATCCCCGTTTGCTGTTTGGCAAGGAAGATATTCCCATCCTAAAGGCAAATGCATTACAACCTCAACTCAGGCAATTCCGAACCCATTTGTTTGAGCACGCCGAGAGGCTGCTCCAGTCACCACCCTTGCTGGTTTCACTTACTGGACGCGGTGAACCCGACAAGCCCGGCGAGTTGAAAGGGTTGGAGGCGGCACGGCGACTGCAGGGGCGCGTCATCACATTCTGCATGGCATTCACACTGAGCGGGGAACGCCGGTATCGTGATGCGGCGGTCGCAGAACTGGACCACGCCATTGAAGATTGGAAGATCTGGGTTGACACTGCCCATTCTCCACCGTACGACCTGATGACGGGGGAGACTTGCATGACCTTTGGCTTGGCCTACGATTGGCTTTACTGGGACTTGTTGCCTTCCGAGCGACAGCGTCTGCGGGAAGGAGTTGAAAACCGCGGACTCGATGCCTACCTGCAGGGAGCCACCGCGTCCGACCCGCCGTTTTGGTTCACAGCCGAACACAATTGGAACCCCGTCTGCAATGGCGGGGCCGCGGTGTTGGCACTGGCCCTGGAAGGAGAATCCAAATACTCAGAGAAAGTATTGGAATTGGCCATCCCAGCCATGAAGCATTACTGGGATCATCTGGCATCTGACGGGGGTTGGGATGAAGGGACCGGTTACTGGATGTATGGCCACCGATATGCCCTTCTGGCGGCCGAAGCTCTGCGACGATGCGCCAAAGCCGGGGGGAAAGAGATCTTTCTGATGGAGGGAGTCCGCAGCACAGCGTATTTCCCGCTGGTCTTTGACCCTGGAGTCAAGCTGGCTGCCGGCTTCGGAGACTCGAACCACCGGGCTGAGGACCCCATTTTCTACCTGTTGGGCCGCGAGTATCTGAATCCGGACTTCGTCTGGTATCAGGATCGAGAGAGCGCACACATGGAACCTCAAGAAGGCTGGCCCCAGGAGGCGTTCACTCTATTGTGGCGGTCCATCGGTGCATCATGGCTCCCTGAGGCCAATGAAGGGTTTCGTCCTAAGATCGATCCCATCTCGGTTTTTCCCTCGGTCGGCTGGGCTTTCATGGCCCCCAGTCAGCCCGACCCCCCTTACTTTCTAGCCTTTAAGAATGGCTCACTGGCTGCCAATCATACACACCTGGACTTAAACACGCTGAACGTTGGATTTGGCGATAGCATGTTGGTCGTGGAATTGGGCAGTCGACCCTATCCGGCTGACTATTTCCATCCCGAGCGGCGCTATCAATACTATGAGATCACTACGGCAGGCCATAACACCGTTTTGATTGGAGGAAAAGGCCAGGTACCTGGCAAGCGCGGAAGTCTCTTTGGCCCGGACAAGGGAGCGGGATATGAGGCCTTGCTGGGAGTGGCCGACGGTACTTATGAGTTAGCGACGCGACGTGTACGTCGGCACGTCGTCTTTGTAAATAAGCGGTACTGGGTCATCCTTGATGAAATCGCCACTCCCGAACCTCAGTCAGTGGAACTGCGATTCCATTCCTATGGAAAAATCGCGGAAATGAACAAGAAGGTCGGATGGACCATTGAACAGGACGAAGCGGCGCTGGATGTCATTCCGGCAATGCCTGAGGTCCTGGCAGGCACTGTTGAAAGTCCATCAAGATGGATCAAGCCGGTGAAGGTTTTGAGCCTAAAAGCCCGCACCGAGAGTGAGAACATCGTCATTCCGACCGTTCTCTATCCTCGGGGCCGTCTGGAGCCAGTCTTGGAATCTGTCACCAGTCGCCAGAAATCCGGCGAACTCTGCATCATGATCGGGCCGGATGAAGTGGGATTCCAGGAGTCTGCCGACGGCTGGCAGCTTATGGAATGTAGACCCCGCTAACCGGCACATTCCGGATCGCGGTCCGAAATGCTTCCCCTCCGACCGGTTACACCTGGCTACTCAAGAAGGGTAAATCTCAAAGGCCATCCGACGTCAAGAGTACTGGGGGGAAGATTCGGCCACCCGAGCTAATCGACAGTTCAAAACTCGAGCCAGAGCCTGGCCTGTGTAGGATTTTGGATTTTCTGCAAGTTGTTCAGGAGTACCCTGAGCCACAATCCTTCCGCCGCCCTCTCCCCCTTCTGGGCCTAAATCGATAATCCAGTCGGCCGTTTTAATGACATCGACGTTGTGTTCAATGATGATGACCGTGTTGCCCAGGCCGGTTAAGCGATTCAGAACCTCCAGCAGTTTTTTTACATCGTCAAAATGCAGACCGGTAGTCGGCTCATCAAGAATGTATACAGTCTTCCCGGTAGCCCGGCGGCTGAGTTCCTTGGCGAGTTTGATTCGTTGGGCTTCT
>Ga0335071_10005333_pt1 | contig 13350 bp, 9 predicted proteins | sample Lox_Sample_15_FD_206724 | JGI IMG/M metagenome (GOLD analysis project Ga0335071, IMG submission 206724) | Soil microbial communities from Loxahatchee National Wildlife Refuge, Florida, United States - Lox_Sample_1.5 | ecosystem: Environmental > Terrestrial > Soil > Wetlands | place: USA: Florida... | reverse complement strand
TGGTGCATTCGCGATCTCGCAAACGCCGCGCGAAGAAGAGCCGCAGATTGTCGTTCCCATGCTGGATGTGATGGTCGCAATGCCGGGCGCGACGCCGCAGGAAGTCGAGCAGCGCGTAAGCATGCCAATCGAGAAGATACTGCGGCAAATGCCGGGAGTCGAGTATCTCTACTCCATCTCACGTCCCGGAGCGAGCTTTGTCATTGTGCGCTTCAAGGTTGGAACGAAAGAAGAAGACGCAATCGTAAAGACCTACAACCAGCTCTTCTCACACATGGACCAGATACCCGCGGGCGTTTCGCAGCCGCTGGTGAAAGTCCGCTCCATCGATGACGTTCCGATTCTCGCCCTCACTCTGTGGGGACCAAACTACGACTCGTATCGTCTGCGGCAAGTGGCTGCTGAATTAGAGCACACGATCAAGCAGATCGACGACGTCTCTGAAACGCACATTCTTGGCGGACAACCTCGCGCCGTGCGCGTTGTGCTTGATCCAGCGCGACTGGCCTCCTACGGTGTCACGGCTCCGCTGGTCGTGCAGAACTTGCAGGCCGCGAACATGCGTGCGAACGTCGGCTCCTTCGACACTGGGAATAATGAATTCCAGGTGGACGCTGGACGTTTTCTTGGCTCAGCCGCCGATTTGCAACAGGTCGTTGTCACAGTCCGCAACGGCCACCCGGTCTACCTGCGCGATGTAGCTGAGAAAATTGAAGACGGGCCTGCCGAGCCAACCGATTATGTTCTATTCGCTCAGGCTGCAGGGACGATGGACGCCAATACCGGCGCGGACTATCCCGCTGTCACACTCACCATTGCGAAGCGGAAAGGAACAAACGCTACCAACATCTCCGAAACGATTTTGGAGCGCATAAAGGACCTGCATGGAAATGTGCTACCGAATGATTTGAATATCACGGTGACGCGCAACTATGGCGAGACCGCGAAAGAAAAATCAGACGAATTGCTCAAGCACCTCTTCCTCGCGACTCTCTCGGTGACGCTACTGATCGCACTTGCGCTCGGATGGCGCGAATCCGGTGTTGTGCTCCTCGCGGTTCCGGTGACCTTGGCACTCACGTTGGCCATCTTCTACCTCTACGGTTACACGCTGAACCGCGTCACGCTGTTCGCCCTGATTTTCAGCATCGGCATCTTGGTCGATGACGCGATCGTGGTGGTCGAAAACATTGTTCGCCATTTCCGTTTACCTGACAATCGAGGCCGCCCACTCACGGAGATTGCAGTCGATGCTGTGGATGAAGTCGGCAATCCTACCATACTCGCGACTTTCACCGTCATTGCAGCCATCCTGCCCATGGCATTTGTGCGGGGGTTGATGGGCCCGTACATGAGGCCGATTCCGGTCGGCGCCTCTGCTGCCATGGTGTTCTCACTGCTCGTGGCGTTCGTCGTTTCCCCATGGGCTGCCTGGCGCCTGCTGAAACATTACGCCGATGATAATCGGGCTCATCAGCACGAAGCGGAGGACTGGTCCACGCGGCTTTATCGCCGAATCATGAATCCGCTGATTGCGAGCGGTCGCAAAAGGATCGTGTTTTTCGTATCGGTTGGGGTCCTGCTGCTCGCCGCGTTCATGTTTGTGCCGCTCAAGTGGGTGAAGGTGAAGATGCTTCCCTTTGACAACAAGAGTGAGTTCCAAATCGTGATCGACATGCCTGATGGAACGCCCCTGGAGCGCACGACAGAAGTGGCGCAGCGCCTTGGACGCTATCTGGCGTCACAGCCGGAGATCGCAAATTATCAGATCTACGCCGGCACAAGTGGACCGTATAACTTCAACGGGCTCGTGCGTCACTATTTTCTCCGTCATGGCGCGAACCAGGCTGATATACAGGTAAACCTGCTCCCCAAGGATGAGCGTAAATTGCAGAGCCATGCGATAGCGCGTCGCTTGCGCCCAGAGTTGGTGAAGATCGGCGAACCGCTCGGCGCGCGTATTAAAGTCAGCGAAGTTCCGCCCGGACCGCCTGTGCTGCAAACGTTGGTTGCGGAGGTTTACGGCCCTGATCTCGCCGGGCAAAAACAAGTCGCCGAGCAGATCAAGCAAATTTTCAAGAACACGCCTGGTGTGGTCGACGTCGATTGGTACGTCGAGGATCCCCAAACGAAATACGATCTGAAGGTCGACGTCGAGCGGGCGGCGCAGCATGGAGTGTCCGCTGCTGATGTCACGCGCACACTGGAAATAGGCGTGAACGGTGCGACCGCGGGCTTGTTGCACATCCCCGAGTCTCCCGAAGACGTGCCGATCAATGTGCGCTTCAGTCGCGCTGATCGCTCCAGCATCGAGAGCCTGCAATCGGTGAAATTGCCGACAGCATCGGGCCATCAGGTTTCAATTGGCGAAATGACAACGCTGAACCGCACCGTCATTGATCCCAGTGTTTATCGAAAGAACATGCAGCGGGTGGTTTATGTAACGGGCGACGTCGCAGGCGGCGAAGAGAGTCCTGTGTACGCCATCATGAGCATGAATCGCCAACTCGACAAGCTGCGACTTCCCGCGGGTTACGCATTGCAGAGATACAATGCCGTGCAGCCGCCATCGACCGAACGCTATTCGATGAAGTGGGATGGCGAGTGGCACATCAGCATCGAAGTATTTCGCGATCTCGGGTTGGCTTTCGCGGCTGTGCTCGTGCTGATCTACGTGCTTGTGGTGGGATGGTTCCGCTCCTTCATCACGCCGCTGGTCATCATGGCTCCAATTCCGCTGACGCTGATCGGCATTTTGCCCGCTCACGCAATGCTGGGCGCATTCTTCACCGCGACCTCGATGATCGGGTTCATCGCGGGTGCCGGAATTATCGTGCGCAACTCCATCATTCTTGTTGATTTCATTGAGTTACGGCGATCACAGGGAATGTCGCTGGAAGAGGCTGTCGTCGATGCCGGAGCCGTGCGCTTCCGCCCGATGCTGCTGACCGCTGCGGCAGTTGTGGTGGGTGCGAGTGTCATCCTGTTCGACCCCATCTTCCAAGGTCTCGCGGTCTCTCTCATGGCGGGAGAAGTGGCTTCCACGCTGCTCTCGCGCATGGCTGTGCCAGTGCTCTACTACGTGGTTCAAAAGCAACTTGGGAAGTTCACCTCGCACCCGCATGCACCTGAAAACGCGGCCGAGTGCGAACAATCGAGCTGTGAAATTTCAATAAATTAAGGCAAGGAGCTAGTGATGACAGTTGAACGCGCACTTCGCTTGATGGCCGGAACCGTGATTCTCGGTTCCATAGCTCTGGCGCATTTCGTTTCGGCGTACTGGTATTTGCTGACTGCATTCGTCGGCCTCAACCTCTTTCAGTCGGCTTTCACGAACTGGTGCCCCGCAATGACCATCTTTCGGAAGCTCGGGCTACCTGAGAACGCCTCGAAAAGCAACAACTCAGTAACGAAGGCGGCCACGATCTCTCGCTGATTGCGAGCCCACGGAAATCCGTCGCTGCGATCGCTGAACTGGAGCGTAACCTAATCATCGACCGTGTGCGTGCCGGCATGCGCCTGATGCAGTTGGCGACAGTCTACGGCATCTCCAAAGCCAGCGTCTGTCGCGTAATAAAGCATGCGCCGCAGGCTGTCTCCGGAGAATTCGTTCCGACCCGTTCCGCCGTCGCTGACAGCAGACCATTTAGGCCGCCCATACCGGCGGCCGAATGCCTGCCGTTCTCCAAGAGGCGACAAACTTCAGAACACTGCGCGTCTGGCACCCTGCCATTCTGGGCTGTCGTGAATGGCGTGTCCGGTTCCGAGTCCGGACAAAACTCTCAAAGCCCTTGTCCTTTTTTCTTCGGTTTTCCGATCAGCCCTATGAGGAGGCCATAGTAGTGTCACCGCAGCCAGTGCGAAACCGCTGGGCCGAAGCCATTCCTCAAAGTTGGACACAGCGCACACAAGTCGTGCTGGTGGTTAATGTTACTGCTGGCCTTCCAGAAAGGACTGATATGAGGACACGAGACTGCATGCCGCGGCGGATGCTTCTTGCGGTTATGTTCATGTTGATTATGGGCGTTCCATCCCGTGCGCAGCATCAACCCAGTTTCAAAACAATCGATGCTCCGAAGGCGGGCATTAGCTATGGCTACGGCACTCAGGTTGAGGAGGTGAACCCGTCGGGGCTGATCATTGGGTATTACGTCGGATATGACAACATCGTGCACAGTTTCCTGCGCACCGTGGACAATAAATTCATAACGATTGACGGTCCGGTCTGCGCCGCTGGCCAAACCTCAATGTGTGTACCGCAGAGTATGCCGGACTCTGCCGACCCCTATGCCCCGCCAAACACATGGCTCAATGAGAGTGCTCCAGGTACGTACGCCGCTGCTGTCGACGCGATGGGAACGGTGACCGGATACTACGTTGACGCGAACGGAGTTGCGTACAGCTACCTAAGCATTGGTTCGGGCCCGTCCTCGATTCTCCAACGCAGACGCCCATTCACTACGTTCATTACTATCCGGTTCAGACGCGTGTCACGCGCTTGGTAGACAGTGCCCATCCCGCCGGCGCCGATAAGGCCGACGATCTGATAAGGCCCCAGTTGGAGAGGGTGATCGAGCAGACCGATCGCGGTCTGATCAAGCAGTGACTGGACCTCGCAACGCAATCCCTCATCTTCGCGGCAGGCCTCGCGCAAGAACGTCTCCCGCACTGGCTCCTCCCGCTCGAGGGCGCCGAGGTTACGATCACAGCAACGCTCAACACCACTTTCCAGATCAATCGCCTAGCGCTGCAATCACATTCTATGTAGACAGAACGCTATGTGGGGCCGACCTTATCGCTGGCAAAGCTGTTATCACCACGCACGATCTGCCCGTCGGTTCGAACAGCATTACTGCCAAATTTGTGATGTTTGCATCCGCAATTGCGTTAAACGTCAGTGACAGCTCGACCGGATACTCAACAACTGCAAATATCCGCACTAACTGGTAAATGAGTCTTACTGGTTCTTGGGAAATCGGAACAGAGTTTCTCCCGGACGCCGCAGAAAGCGAGAGCCAAAGTGTCCCACGTCACCTTGCCGCACGCCCGCACCTTTAGCTTCGCAGGAGAACCCATGGGGAATGTGTTGAAGGCCGAAGTGCCGGCGGGCGATGAAATACGGCCGGCGTAAAAGATCTCGGGATTCGATCATGTACTTCGCGCTTCTGCCCCTGTCGCTTGTACACAACTCAATACTCGTCATTTTTCCGACGCATCTCGAAGCCCTCAGGCAAATGCTGTGCGGCTGTCCGCAAGATAAGCGAACGTTCGCGCTATTTAGCAATTGTGAATTGTTCTTGACAGCATAGGTTCCCGGGCATAATGTTCCGACCCGGCAGGGATAGAAAACGGTTGTTCGTTTTTGAATCCCGCCGTTTTGGAAATCAGAAAAGAAAACGAACGTTCGTTTTTTAGTAGACATTGTGCTGTCGCAAGCATCGAGTCCAGGGCCCTGGCTTGGGACGACGCGCCCGGAGCCGGCAGAGGGAGTTGCGAAGGCCATGCCAAAACTGCAGGGACAGACGGTAGAACGCAACCAGTTGCACATCGAAGACACTGCACTCCGTATTTTTACTCGGCAGGGATATCACGGTACGAGTGTTCGCGAGATTGCGGAAGCAGCGGACATTTCTCTCGGGAATATCTACAACTACTACCAGACGAAGGAAGGCATTTTTGAGAGCATTGTGCAGCGCTACAGCCGCAAAATGGCCGTGCTTCAAGCTGAGCAACTGACTCCTCTGCTTGGTTCGATGTCTGAGGAAAACCTTCAGCGTCTCGCGGCCGCAGTCCGTGAGATCGTTTCCAATCACCAGGATTATTGGCGGCTGATGTACATAGATGTAGTTGAGTTCGGTAACAAACACTTCAGTCACATCTTTCGGGATTTCCCCAACGCGCTGCGCGGTCTCAACCCGGATGCTTTTCCACGCAAGAAGACGAGCAACGGTGTTGATCCGGCACTGGCGTTTTCAACCGTCTACCTGCAGTTCTTTATGTACTACCTAGTCGAAACGCTGTTTGGTGGCAAGGACCACCTCGGCGTTGCGGAAGAACAAGCGATCGCCCACTTCATTCGAGTTGCAACCAGGGGATTCGGGTACCAAGCAGCACCCGGTCGTGGTTCCAAGCAGAACCATCGCAGTGCCGTTGGCTCGAAGGCGAGTCGCATCAGGAGGAAGCTATGATACGGAGACTACTGCAGGGGCTGCTTTCGATGACGCTGCTGTTCGCGCTCGCAGGATCAGCCCTGGCGCAGACCGCCACCACGGGCCAGGTTACGGGCACCATCATGGACCCGACGGGCGCCGTCATACCAAACGCCACAGTGACGCTGACCGGCGACGCAGGCGTGAATCGAAACGTGTCCAGTGATGCCAGTGGACACTACATTTTCCCGCTGTTGCCGCCCGGAGATTACACACTATCGTGCACAGCGAAAGGCTTCGCACCCGTAAAACTGGAGCGGGTCGCAGTCAAGATCACCGAGAGCTCGCTCGTGAATATCTCTCTGAAAATCGCGACCGGAGGGGAAACTCTGACCGTCACCGCCGCTCCGGCGCTGGTAAACACGGAGAACGCGGCTGCAGGCAAGGTGATCGAGCAGGAAACGATCACGCAGCTGCCGCTGCCGACGCGCAACTTCACTCAGTTGCTCACGCTGACTCCGGGTACGACCGGGTCGCTCGCGAACAGCAGCGAACTAGGCCGTGGCGATGCGGTAATCAGCGTGAATGGTGCGCGATCGACGTCAAATGCAGTCCTCATCAATGGCATGGATGCGAACTCCATTGGCACCGGCGCTACACCGAACCTCGCGGTTCCAGCCACCGACACACTGCAGGAATTCATTGTGCAAACGAGCCTGTATGACGCCACGCAAGGCCGCAACGTTGGCGGCGTGGTCGCGGCGGTCACTCGCAGCGGCTCCGACAAGATCCACGGCGCTGCCTGGGAATTCCTCCGTAACGACGCGTTAAACGCAAACAACTTCTTCCTCAACAGGCAGAAGACAGATCGCCCTGAGTATCGCCGCAACCAGTTTGGTGGCGACATTGGCGGACCGCTTGTGAAGGACAAGGCATGGTACTTCCTGTCGTATCAAGGCACGCGTGAAACGAACGGCACTTCGCTGCTGAACTCGCTTTCGACAGTTGTGGTGCCGAACACTCTCACTGACGACCGCAGCATCAACGCGCTCGCCACGGTAGCCGGAGTGCCTGCCGCATACGTCAATCCAATCGCAGCCAAGATTTTTCAGTCAAAACTGCCGAACGGTCAGTATCTGATCCCATCCGCCATCAACGGCGATGGAACGGTCACGATCCCGACGACTTCGAAATTCCAGGAAGACCAATTCAACACCAACGTCGACTGGCAGCTTGCTTCCAAGAATCGGTTGAGTGGAAAGTTCTTCTGGGCAAACAACCCGACAAAGCAGGGCCTCTACAGTTTTGCAGGAGTGCAGAACCCGTTGCAGGCCCCAGGCGCGCCCACCGAAGTCGACATTCACAATCGTGTGCTCTCGATCGGCGACACGCACGTGATTTCGTCGACCATGATCAACGACTTTCGTGCAGGCGGAAACGTGATCACAGCATCCGGTTCGCCGGAGGAGCCGTTTACCTCCGCGGATTGGGGTATCAGTTCACCACTATCGAGTCTCTATCCCGAGGCGCCAACAATTGAAGTGTTGAACTCAATCGACCTGAACGCGTCTCCACTTGCCGACCAGTACAGCCAGACGAAGACTTACACGTTCAACGACACTCTGACATGGACGAAAGGTCGCCATACCTTGAAGTTTGGTGGCGAATATAAGCGTCAAGAAATCAACTTGAAGTTCAACGCCTACACCCGTGGCGAAATTTTCTTCTACAACTACCCAACAATGTTGATGGGCATGCCTCTGCTGTCAATAATGGGCAGTGGAGATCCCGCCCGCAACAATCGCGCGAACGACTGGGCGTTTTTCCTGCAGGACGATTTCCGTGTCAGTTCGCGACTCACGCTGAATATGGGCCTGCGCTACGATCTCTATGGACCGTTCACCGAAACCCATGGACGCTTCGTAGGCTTTGATCCGGAACGTGCTGTTTATGATCCGGCAACGTATACGCTTACAGCCGGGTTCGTGCAGGCGGGCAACGGGCATTTAGCAGGCATTCCGAAGGTAAGTGATGGACTTGTCGATCGCGATAACAATAACATCGCGCCGCGAGTCGGTTTCACGTATAAGCCTTTCAAAAACAATAACAACTTCGTGATGCGCGGCGGATTCGGCATCTACTATGACCGCATGAATTCCCGTCTGTTTAATAGCCAGGTGTTCAACACGCCCTACGACATGATGGCCGTGAGCCCGGTGAGCAACTACAGCACCGTATTGCTGAATATGGCCGCGCCGTTCGTGAACGTACCGTTGCCGAGCCAGTTCCCACTGGCGCTCAACTCGTTGCCTTACGTCGTGAGCGGCTCACCGGTGTATGGGCAATCATCAACGCTTGTTTCGGGCAGCGGAATTTTTCCGGACCTGCATCGCTTTGTCACTCCATACTTCCAGCAGTACAACTTCGGTATTCAGTACGAGCCTAAGCAGTCTTGGCTGGTCGACCTGAGCTACGTTGGATCTACCGGCCGCAAGCTCACGCATCTGAAAAGCTTAAACGACATCAACTCCACTTCGGAACTCCAGTATCCAGTTGCAATGTCCGCCTTCAAGAGCCCTGTGTTCGGAACCTACGTCGAGCAGACAACGGGCAAGTCGGGTTACAACTCACTGCAAGCCAGCCTGACCAAGAGGTATTCGTTCGGACTGCAGTTCCTGGCAAGCTACACATGGTCGCACTCGATCGATGATTACTCGGGCGGAGACGTGAACGACCTTGTCGGCATGCCGGGCGATACCTGGACACATTATTTCGCTTCATCTGATTTCGATCGTCGTCATCGCTTCATCGTCAGCTATCTCTACGACCTGCCGAAGTTTTATAAGGGAAGCAACGGATTTGGCAAGGGCCTGGTCAATAACTGGCAGCTTGCCGGAATCACAACCTACCAGACAGGAACGCCGTTCGGCATCATCGGTGCGCAGTCGGTGTTCAGCAGCGTTTGGGGCCAGCTGAACCCCGGGCGCACGCTGGATTCGGCAAAAGTCAGCGGTGGTACTGAAAGCAAGCTGAACGGCTACTTCGACGCGACAGCGTTTGGCCCAGTCACGCCGAATACGTTCGGCCAGCCGCTCCGTAATGTCTTCCGTGGCCCCGGCCAGTCGAACTGGGACTTTTCGATCGTAAAGTTTATTCCGATCACTGAATCGCAGAAAGCGGAATTCCGTACGGAATTTTTTAATGCCTTCAATCACACGAACTTCGCAAACCCGGTCAGCGTGTACAGCACAGATTTTGGCAAAATCACACGCACCTCCACCGGACCTCGCGTTGTGCAGTTTGCATTGAAATACAGCTTCTAGCCTCCTGATACCTCCTCCGGGCGCATTCGACAGAGTGTGTCCCGGGGGAGTTCTTCTTGAGACAGATTGCAAAAGAGAAATAAGGGAAAACGGCAAGAACATGGATAACTTTGGATTACGCGACAGGGTTGTGATATTTGAAAGCGCGCATCGGTTGCGAGAAAGGAGGCGCTCATGAGATACGCCACGATCGTCGCAACCGCTAAATACGTACCTGAACACCTCGTCACCAATGATGATCTGCGTCTGCAACTGGCACATGTGCCTGAGTTCATCGAGAAAATGGAGGCAGGCACAGGCATTACACGGCGCTATTACGCGCCCGAAGATTGGGCGACCTCAGACGTCGCGCTGCCTGCAGCGAAACTGGCCCTGCAACGCGCCGGGCGCCGTCCGGAAGACGTCGACCTTATCATCCTGGGAACCGACTCGCCGGACTACATCACGCCCTCGACTTCTGTTGTTTTGCAACACAAACTGGGTGCCAGCAACGCGGGCACGTTTGACGTCGGGTGCGCGTGCGCCTCGTTTCCGACGGGATTGACGGTCGCAGCGGGGATCATAAGCACTAATTCGTGGATCAAAACCGTGCTTGTAGTCGGTGTGTACATGATGCACAAGCTTGCTGATCCGCGAGATCCGATGATTTTCTTCTACGGAGACGGAGCGGGTGCGGCTGTGCTCGAAGCCGCGGAGAGGCCCGGATATCTCGGTTCCGCGTTCCAAGCTGATGGAAGCTATGCTCGCAACTGGATGATCGCGGCCGGGGGCACAGTTGAACCCGCAACGATCGAAGCCGTCGAGAGCGGGCGCACAAAAGTAAAGATGTACGATCGTTATCCGCCGGAAATCAACGATGAAGGCTGGCCGCGGTTGGTGCTCAAACTGCAATCGCAGTTAGGATTCAAGCTTGAGGATGTTGCGCAGTTCATCTTTACGCAGGTTCGGAAGGAAACGATTCAGCAAGTGATGCAGAGGCTCGGTAGACCGTGCTGCAAGGCTCACACCATCATGGGTGAGTATGGCTACACTGGCTCGGCGTGTGTTGCCATGGCTTTGGACGATGCAATCGAGAAGAAGAAAATCAAATCGGGCGATCTTGTTGTTCTCGTCGGCTCGGGCGTTGGATACAACCAGGCTGCGGCCGCGTTCAAGATGCCATAGTTCCTCGTGCTTGTGGCTTTTGCGGTGTTGGAGGGCTTTATGGCCGAGCGGATCCTCATGATTTTGGCAGCGATGGTTGTTATGGCAATCATCGCCGCCGTTATTGCAGCCTGGAGAAATCCGGTGACGTTGTTCTACTGGAAAGATCGCCGCGCGCTTGCAAATGCGGGTTTTGCGAAGACATTGATCGCATCCGCTGTTGGTGAACAATGCGTTTGGGAAAAAGGCTTTGGACCCACGCTCATCTTCCTTCATGGTCTCGGAGACCATGCCGGTTCATGGGCGCGGGTTGCGCCGAGTTTCACGCCTAACTATCGAGTCGTGATTCCGGATCTCGCCGGGCACGAGGAGAGCGAACCCAAGACGGGTACCCTGCACATGGGCGCCGTGCTCGCAGGAGTTGATGCAGTTGTCAGAGCTAGGGCAGGCGACTCCCCGATAATTTTCGTTGGCAACTCGCTGGGCGCATGGTCGGCGATCGTGTACGCGCACCAGCATCCAGAGCGCGTTGCGCGAATCATCGCGACTGGCGGCGGTCCATTGCGAGGTGAATGGGAAGAAGTTTTGAGTAAGCCGAGGACGCGCGAAGACATGCAAAAGCTGCTCGACCTTGTTGTTGATCCGGGCTCGCCTCATGCTGCCAGATTCGTAGTGGACGACTTGTTGCGTCATGCGCAGAGAGGCCCGATGGCCAGATTCGCGGAAAGTGGCATTGCTGAACTCGAGGGTACGCTGCTCGAAGGCCGCTTGGGCGAAGTGAAAACCCCTGTCGATTTGATCTGGGGAGAATCAGACCGGCTTGTTCCATTGAAATTCGCGCGACGCATGCAGAAGCAACTTTCGGCCGTGCGTCTGACAACCATCCCGCATTGCGGGCATATCCCGCAACAGGAGTGTCCAAAGGCGTACAGCAGCGCGCTTCGACAGGTCCTGTTGCAGGCTCCGCCGCTGCCGAGCGATGCGCCCTCGCGCGTTAAGGAGGAACAAGCGTGATTGCCGGAGACCTGCTCGGTGCGCGCGCGCGGCTGACCCCCTCACGCACGGCGTTCATTTCGGTCGCGGATGGAAATTGCTATACGTACGCCGCCGCCAACGAACGCGCTAACCGCTGTGCGCTGATGTGGCAATGGCTTGGACTGAAGCCCGGAGATCGCATTGGGATTCTTGCGCGTAATCGTATGGAGTACGTCGATGCATTTTTTGCAGCAGGGAAGACCGGTATTATTCTCGTTCCGCTGAACTACCGGCTGGCAGCTACGGAACTGGAGTCTATTGTGCGCGATGCGGAACTGTCCGCGATCGAATATGAGGCCGATTTCGCACATCTACTGACCGGCCTTCGCGCTGCCCGTTTTGTAAGACACTGGATTGCTCTCGATCACTCAACTCGAACAGGTGATATCTCCTACGCCGAGGCGTGCGCCAGCCAGGGAGAACAATCTGCAGTTCCGCACCGTGCCCAGCCAGACGATATCTATTGCATCCTCTACACCAGCGGAACCACAGGAACCCCGAAAGGTGTGATGATCCCACATCGACAAGTGATGTGGAATGCCTACAACACTGCAATCTGTTGGGAACTTACGTGCAGCGATGTTGCTCCGGTGCTGCTGCCGATGTGTCATGCGGGCGGCCTATTCGTCTTTCTCACACCAGTCGTCGCCGCGGGTGGAACACTGTCCATTCATCGCACGGTGGATGTAGGTGAAATCCTGCGCGTGATTCGGCGGTACGGATATACGCTGCTGATGGCTGTGCCTACGATCTTCAAAGGCATGCTGGAGCACGCGGATTTCGCCACTGCCGATCTATCGCGGGTGCGATGGATGATCAGTGGCGGAGCCCCCTTGCCCATTTACCTGATCGAGGCCTATCAGCAGCGCGGAATCACCTTCAAGCAGGGCTATGGCCTTACTGAGGTGGGAGTGAACTGCTTCGCCATGTCGGAGGGGGTCTCGCAAAAGAAACCCGGCTCAGTTGGCACGCCGTTCATGTTCACGGAGGCTCGCGTAATGACCTCCGATTCACGCGAGTGCTCTGCGGGTGAAATTGGCGAGCTGAAGTTGCGCGGCCCGCATGTGTGCCTTGGTTACTGGCGCAAGCCAACCGCGACCGCAGGTGTGCTCGACGACGCGGGTTGGTTCCACACTGGCGACCAGGCATGGCGCGACGACGATGGTTGCTTTTACATCGCGGGCCGTTCGAAAGACATGTTCATTAGCGGTGGCATGAATGTGTACCCAGCGGAAATTGAAAACGCTTTGCTGTTGCACCCATCCATTGAGGAGGCCGCCGTCGTCGCGATCTCGCATCCAAAGTGGGGCGAAGCGGGTGTAGCCTTCGTGGTACTGCGCACTGGATATGCCGCTTCACGAAAGTCACTTGATTCGATGCTGCGAGAGAAAATCGCGCACTACAAGCTTCCATACGACTACATCTTTGTCGACGCTCTACCGCGGAATGCGCTCGGGAAAGTGATGAAACCCGCTTTGCAAAAAATGTATGCCGAGCAGCACGCGTCACACCGCAGCGAATAGTCCACGGCAGCACTTCGCTAGATGTGCCGACCTATGAAGAAACCTCCAAAGCTAGGTGGACGCTGCTATACGGTCCGTCCGCCAACTGCGCTCTGGGTGCCATTCTCGACTGCGCTGCAGCTTGGAAAATGCTGCAAAGACCCCTGCATATGGGGAGGCCATGGTGGGTGCTCAAGT
>Ga0335071_10005331_pt1 | contig 13352 bp, 3 predicted proteins | sample Lox_Sample_15_FD_206724 | JGI IMG/M metagenome (GOLD analysis project Ga0335071, IMG submission 206724) | Soil microbial communities from Loxahatchee National Wildlife Refuge, Florida, United States - Lox_Sample_1.5 | ecosystem: Environmental > Terrestrial > Soil > Wetlands | place: USA: Florida... | reverse complement strand
CGGGCGCGTGCTAGATTGTCTGGCACGCGCCCGTAGCTCAGTTGGATAGAGCATCGGCCTTCTAAGCCGAGGGTCGGAGGTTCGAATCCTCCCGGGCGCATTCCCCGTTCCGGCGCCTCCGCACAAACGACTTGCCGAGTTCTGAACTGCACCACAGTATCCGTTTACACCGCACATACTGACTGTTTCATATTGACACGGAGGAGCGCATGCGGATGCTCGTGGCTCTTGGGTTCACGGCGACGTTGTTCGTGTCGGGTTGCCACAAGGACTCAACCGGGCCGGCTGGGCCCCTGGACGGCAGTTGGTCGGGGAGCGTGCCTGGGATTGCCATGAGTGCGACGTTTAGCGATCACGGTGGAGCGGTTTCTGGGAGCGGCGCGTTCAGTGGAACCTCGATAGTCGATCCGCCGATCGATTTCGCGGTGGCGGGGACGGAGAGCGGGACGACGTTCAACGTGACTCTGACGGCCCAGGGTCGCTCGGGGAGTGTCACGTTCTCGGGGACGGTGACGAACTCCTCGACCTTGACGGGGACGCTTGGCGGGGAAATCTCGAGCCCGATGGTGCTGTCCAGGAACTAGGCGGGGGGTGGTCCGTAAGTCGCGGAGCAGAGGTCCCTTGACTCCAGTCCAGCGACCCACTAGAATGTGATTCTCCCCACGAGATTTTCCGTGGGACGCTCTTTGAGAACTGATGGTCTGAGTGTGTGGAGTGCGGCCCCGATTGAGTGGTGCGTGGTCAGACGCGTGCCACGAGGGGTTAACTCTGAACGTGATTCGGACGACAAGAAGTACCAGTCGTTCGGGTGAGCTATTTCGAATTCTCATTGGAGAGTTTGATCCTGGCTCAGGACGAACGCTGGCGGCGTGCCTAACACATGTAAGTCGAACGGGACTGGGGGCAACTCCAGTTCAGTGGCAGACGGGTGCGTAACACGTGAGAAACTTGTCCGACGGAGGGGGATAGCCGGCCCAACGGCCGGGTAATACCGCATACGATCTTTCGGGGGCATCCCTGGGAGATGAAAGCCGCCGCAAGGTGGCACCGACGGAGAGTCTCGCGGCCTATCAGCTTGTTGGCGGGGTAACGGCCCACCAAGGCGACGACGGGTAGCTGGTCTGAGAGGATGATCAGCCACATTGGGACTGAGACACGGCCCAGACTCCTACGGGAGGCAGCAGTGGGGAATATTGCGCAATGGCCGAAAGGCTGACGCAGCGACGCCGCGTGTGGGATGACGGCCTTCGGGTTGTAAACCACTGTCGGGAGGAACGAATACCGGACGTCGAATAGGCGATCCGGGGTGACGGTACCTCCAAAGGAAGCACCGGCTAACTCCGTGCCAGCAGCCGCGGTAATACGGAGGGTGCGAGCGTTGTCCGGAATCACTGGGCGTAAAGGGCGCGTAGGCGGCTCGTTAAGTGGCTGGTGAAATCCCGGGGCTCAACTCCGGGGCTGCCGGTCAGACTGGCGGGCTCGAGCACGGTAGAGGCGGATGGAATTCCCGGTGTAGCGGTGGAATGCGTAGAGATCGGGAAGAATACCGGTGGCGAAGGCGTTCCGCTGGGCCGTTGCTGACGCTGAGGCGCGACAGCGTGGGGAGCAAACAGGATTAGATACCCTGGTAGTCCACGCCGTAAACGATGGGCACTAGGCGTCGGGGGGAGCGACCCTCCCGGTGCCGTCGCTAACGCAGTAAGTGCCCCGCCTGGGGAGTACGGCCGCAAGGCTGAAACTCAAAGGAATTGACGGGGGCCCGCACAAGCGGTGGAGCATGTGGTTTAATTCGAAGCAACGCGAAGAACCTTACCTGGGCTTGACATGCTGGTGAAAGCCGGTGGAAACATCGGCCCCTCTTCGGAGCGCCAGCACAGGTGCTGCATGGCTGTCGTCAGCTCGTGTCGTGAGATGTTGGGTTAAGTCCCGCAACGAGCGCAACTCTCGCTCCCAGTTGCCAGCGGTTCGGCCGGGGACTCTGGGGGGACTGCCGGCGTTAAGCCGGAGGAAGGTGGGGACGACGTCAAGTCATCATGGCCCTTACGTCCAGGGCGACACACGTGCTACAATGCCCGGTACAGCGCGTCGCGAACCCGCGAGGGGGAGCCAATCGCTAAAAGCCGGGCTAAGTTCGGATTGTAGTCTGCAACTCGACTGCATGAAGCCGGAATCGCTAGTAATCGCGGATCAGCCACGCCGCGGTGAATACGTTCCCGGGCCTTGTACACACCGCCCGTCACGCCATGGAAGCCGGAGGGACCCGAAACCGGTGGGCCAACCGCAAGGGGGCAGCCGTCTAAGGTCAATTCGGTGACTGGGGCGAAGTCGTAACAAGGTAGCCGTAGGGGAACCTGCGGCTGGATCACCTCCTTTCTGGATCGCCGAGTAAGTCGCGCCCTTTGCGGTGTGACCGAAAGGTCCCGGAAGTCGCCCGCACTTCCACACTCGACCTATCAGGTGCCAGGTACCAGGTGTCCGGTGTCAGGGGTTCTCCCTGACACCCGGCACCAGACACCCGACACCTTGCAGTTTTGCTCTTTGACAACCGACGTGCCGTGTGTGTGGTGTTCGAGGAATCACACCGAGAACCGAATCAAATTTTGAGATCAAGCGCGTAAGGGCGCACGGTGGATGCCTTGGCACAGAGAGGCGATGAAGGACGTGATAAGCTGCGATAAGCCTGGGGGAGCTGCAAATAAGCTGTGATCCCAGGATGTCCGAATGGGGAAACCCGGCGCGGGGCAACCTGCGTCACGGGCCGCAAGGCCCGAGCTAACCCGGGGAACTGAAACATCTCAGTACCCGGAGGAAGAGAAAGCAACCGCGATCCCGAAAGTAGCGGCGAGCGAAATCGGGCCAGCCCAAACCGGAGGTGCTTGCACCACCGGGGTTGTGGGACCGCGACATGGGAGCACGACGCTAAGCCGAAGCGGCCTGGAACGGCCCGCCAGAGACGGTGACAGCCCGGTAGGAAGACGCGTACGGCCCCTAGCGGTATCCCGAGTAACGTGGGACACGTGTAATCCCGCGTGAAACTGGGGGGACCACCCTCCAAGGCTAAACACTCCTCTGTGACCGATAGTGCACCAGTACCGTGAGGGAAAGGTGAAAAGTACGCCAGGTGGCGAGTGAAACAGATCCTGAAACCGTGTGCCTACAAGCGGTCGAAGCGAGCGGCGGACTTCGGTTCGTTGTCTCGTGACGGCGTGCCTTTTGCATTATGACGCAGCGAGTTACTGCTCACGTGCAGCTTAAGGCCCTCAGGGCCGGAGGCAGAGCGAAAGCGAGTCTGAATAGGGCGACCAGGTACGTGGGCGTAGACCCGAAGCCGTGGCGATCTACCCTTGAGCAGGTTGAAGCCGCCGTAAAAGGCGGTGGAGGACCGAACTGTTGTGGGTTGAAAACCGCTCGGATGACTTGAGGGTAGGGGTGAAAGGCCAATCAAGCTCGGAGATAGCTGGTTCTCCCCGAAACATATTTAGGTATGGCCTCGAGAAATGAGTCCGCAGGAGGTAGAGCACTGGATGGGTTCGGGGGCCGAATAGGCTCACCTCCCCCAACCAAACTCCGAATTCCTGTGTGATGCTGCTCGGGAGACAGTCGCTGAGCGATAATGTCCAGCGGCGAGAGGGAAAGAACCCAGATCTACAGCTAAGGCCCCGAAGTGGCGGCTCAGTATAGCGAAGGATGTGATCTTGCTGAGACAACTGGGAGGTTGGCTTAGAAGCAGCCATTCCTTTAAAGAGTGCGTAATAGCTCACCAGTCCAGCGAGGTCGCGCCGAGAATGGTCGGGATTAAGCCGCCCGCCGAAGCTTAGAATTCGTTGGGTCTTCGGATCCAACGTCTGGTAGGGGAGCGTTCCGGGAGCGGTAAAGCGGAGGTGGAAACCTTTCCGTGGAGCGACCGGAAGTGAGGATGCTGCGACGAGTACGCGCGAAACAGGGTGAAAACCCCTGTCACCGTAAGCCTAAGGGTTCCTGAGCCATGTCGATCAGCTCAGGGTTAGTCGGTCCCTAAGGTGAGGCCGAAAGGCGTAACCGATGGGAAACGGGTCAATATTCCCGTACCACCACTCAGCCGTTTGATGGCGAGGGGGGACGCAGGAGCGAGCAATCCGTCGGAGTGTGGTTGTGCCGATGCAAGGCGGTAGACGTTTCCGGGTTGGCAAATCCGCCCGGATAGTCGAGAGCCGATGCCGAAGGGGTCGCAAGACTCCGTCAAGGGATTCGCAAGCCGACTGCCGAGAAAAGCCCCGCGTCTAGGAGGAGTGGTGACCGTACCGTAATCCGACACAGGTGGGCGAGGCGAGTAGCCTCAGGTGCTCGAGTGATTTACGGAGAAGGAACTCGGCAAAATGACCCCGTAACTTCGGGAGAAGGGGTGCCGGTGGTACGTGAGGCCGTACAGGCCAAGCGGAATCCGGCCGCAGAGAATCGCGTCAAGCGACTGTTTAGCAAAAACACAGGTGCGTGCTAAGGCATATTCCAAGCCGACGTATACGCACTGACGCCTGCCCGGTGCCGGAAGGTTAAAGTGAGCGGTTAGCCGCAAGGCAAAGCTGTGAGCTGAAGCCCCGGTAAACGGCGGCCGTAACTATAACGGTCCTAAGGTAGCGAAATTCCTTGTCGGGTAAGTTCCGACCTGCATGAATGGCGTAACGACTTGACGGCTGTCTCCTCCGTAAGCTCGGCGAAACTGCAGTATCGGTGAGGATTCCGATTTCCCGCATCAGGACAAAAAGACCCCGTGCACCTTAACTATAGCCTGCCATTGGTCGTCGGCATGACCTGCGTAGCATAGGTGGGAGGCGTCGATCCCCAGGTTTCGGCTTGGGGGGAGCCAACAGTGAAATACCACCCTTGTTTTGTTAACGATCTCACGCCGCCGCTTACCGCGGCGCGGACCGTGGCTGGTGGGTAGTTTGACTGGGGCGGTCGCCTCCGAAATGGTAACGGAGGCGCGCGATGGTGCCCTCAGTGCGGTCGGTAATCGCACGACGAGCGCAAACGCAAAAGGGCGCCTGACAGCGAGAGCGACAGCTCGAGCTGGGACGAAAGTCGGCGTTAGTGATCCGGTGATACCGTGTGGACGGGTCATCGCTCAACGGATAAAAGGTACGCTGGGGATAACAGGCTTATCGCGCCCGAGAGTTCACATCGACGGCGCGGTTTGGCACCTCGATGTCGGCTTGTCACATCCTGGGGCTGGAGAAGGTCCCAAGGGTCCGGCTGTTCGCCGGTTAAAGTGGCACATGAGCTGGGTTCAGAACGTCGCGAGACAGTTCGGTCTGTATCCGGTGCGGGCGTTGGAGTGTTGAGGGATGTCGTCCCTAGTACGAGAGGACCGGGACGAAGCGACCTCTCGTGTCCCGGCTGTTCCGCCAGGAGCAACGCCGGTTAGCGATGTCGCGCGGGGATAACCGCTGAATGCATCTAAGTGGGAAACCCTCCCCAAGATGAACACTCCCGGGTCGCAAGACCCCTCAAGGGCCGTGGGAGACTACCACGTTGATAGGCGGCAGGTGCAAGGCGCGCGAGCGCTTCAGCCGAGCCGTACTAATTGCCCGTGTGGCTTGATCTCTTCGAAGTCTTCGGGTTGATTGTTCGAACACCCCACACATGGTCGTCGGTCGTTAACACCGGGGCACCGCCCCGGCGTTAACCGGACTTTGGCTGGTGACTAGCGCGACAGGGCCACACCCGTTCCCATCCCGAACACGGTCGTTAAGCCTGTCAGCGCCGATGGTACTGCGGTTGAGAGACCGTGGGAGAGTAGGCCGCCGCCAGCCTTTCACACGCGGAACGCGGAACTCGGAATGCGGAAGTCGTTACTTCCTGCCTCCGACTTCCGCGTTCCGCATTTTTGCCTCCGCTTCCACCCACCCCTCGTGGACGATGGGATCCCCCTCCCGCCACGCCCCCGCCACCGCCCGCCAATGCGCCGCCGCGCTGTCCGCGCGACCCGCGCCCGCGAACGCCCGCGCCAGCTCCCGATGCAACGCCGTCCGCGTCACCCAGAGATTACTGGACTGCAAATCCCCCCGCAGCGCCGACTCGAGCGGATACACCGCCTCGGCCGGCCGCCCCGCATCCACCAGCGCCCGCGCCAGCTCGTAGTTCGCCCGCGTGTACCCGATGGTCCACGACCAGATCGACGCCCGGAACTCGTCGATCGCCTTCGGCAAGTCGCCCCGCGCCCGCCAGAGCAGGCCCCGCACGTAATGATGGAGCAGGGGATCCCGCCCGAAGGAGCTCTGCGCGCCGATCGCCTGAATCGAGTCCGCCAGCGCCCCGAGTTCCGCCGTGTCCCCCGCGGCCGCCAGCGCCGTCGCCACATGCGTCAGCATCCAGCCGTGTTGCTTGGCGTACACGCCCGGCAATCCCGGCTGCGCCCGGATCCCCGCATCCCAACGCCGGAAGAAGCGCGCGGCGTCCCGCGGGCGCCCCATCTCCAACAGCGCGATCCCCTCCTGGAGCGAAGGCCCGTGACTGCGGGACAGCGCCAGCGCCTCCCGCCACCGGCCCTGATTCCGCAGACTGATCGCCAGAAACCAGGACCCCTCACCCGCCAGGGAAGCGCTCGCCGACGACATCAGGCGCGTCAGCCGCCGGTCGGCGGACGGATAGTCCCCCGCCCGCAGGTCGAGCTGGGCGTCTTCGAACTCGAGGAAGGCCGGATCATGCGCGTCGTCGCTGCGGCCGAACGCCTGCCGCGATTCCGCGTACCGGTTCTCGCGGGCCAACACCTCCCCCAGGCGCCCCCAGATGCTCCGCCGGTCGGGCTGCACCGACATCCACGCGCGCATGTCCCGCTCCGCCTGCGCCAGCGAGTCTCCCGAGAGCTCGCTCAGGAAGACATACTCGTACGCCTGGCAGGCGAGACAGCGCGCCGGCTCCGGGGACCCCCGCCGCGCCGTGGCCACGAGACTCAGAGAGTCGAGATGGATCACCTGCTGATAGTTCCGGACCGCGGCCGCGAACGCCCCGTGTTGCAGCGCGATATCCCCCAACGCCAGCCGCGACTCCAGATCCTCCGGATACCGCACCGCCAACGTCTCGGCCACCGCGTTTCCCGCCGGCGAATACGTCAGGTTCGCGGCCTGCTCGAGGATCCAGAGCCGCTCGCGGTCGGTGGCCCGGTTCGCCAGCGCCGCGGCCTTCAGTTCCCACACGCTCCGCAGGCTGTCGTTGGGTGACGCGATCCCGGCGTAGTACGCGGCCATCGCGAAGGTCGAGTCCTCGTTCAGCGCCGCGAGGAAGAGCCGGTACGCCACCGGCCGGTCCTCGCCCCGGTACGCCTGCAGACCCTCCACGTAGAGGCGATACGCCACCAGCGACTGCGTGGTCACCTCCGCGATCCGTTCGCGGGGAGACGGCACCCCGTACCCGCGGGCGACCAGGGTCGTCGCGTCGTCCACGATCGCGAACAGATCGGCGCCCGACGCCCGATAGGCGTGGACGACCGATCCATTCTTCAGCTCGACGATCTGGACGTCGAGCACCAGGCTCCCGTGCTCGTCCCGATGCACGGTTCCCTGCAGCAACTGGTCGGCACCCGCCTGCTGGGCCGCCGCGACCATCGAGGCCCCGGAATCCCCGGCAGCGCGCAGGTGTCCCTGGAGCTCGTACAGGCGCGTGACGGGAATCACCCGCATGCTCGACAGCCGGGCCACGCTGGTCGACAGCAGGTCGGATGTGACGGTGGACAGCCGGGATGAATCCCCGACGGTGAGCGTCGTGATCGGCCCCACCGCCAAGAGCGGAACACCGGTGCGCCGCCCCCAGGCCGCGATCGCCGCGCCCCCCGCCAGGAGCAAGAGGGTCACGGCCACCGCGGCCACTCGCCACGACCCCACGCGTCTGGCCGGCCGGGCCGGATTGCCCACCGGGGACAGTGGAACCGGGATCGGCGGCGCCGGAGGCGCGGAAGCGACCCCGGGCGTGCTCCGCCGGAGCTCATCCGCCACCTGACGGATTTCACTCCCGGGCTGGACCCCCAGCTCCTCCTGGAGCCGCCGGGCGAACTCGCCGTACGCGCGGAGCGCGCCGCCCCGGTCTCCCAGCCGCGCCAGCAGCCGCATCAGGTCCCGCGCCCCGGCCTCGTCCGTCGGGTCGAGCGCCACGGCCCGCTGGGCCCAGAACGTCGCGGCCGGCACATGGCCCTCCCGCTCCTCCCGGGTCGACAAGGCCCAGGCCCCCCGCATCGCCAGGTTCCGGAGCCGCCGCCGCTGGCCGCTGATCCACTCCTCGAGATCGGGGGACGCATCCGGAACGTGCAGGCCCGCGAGAAAGTCTCCGCGATAGAGCTCCAGCGCGTCCGCGGTCCGGCCCTCGGCGAGAGCGGCTTCGAAGAGCGCGGCGTCGCACCGGAGCGCGCCGGGATCCACCCCCAGCTCCTCGCCCCCACGGCTCTGAACGGCCTCGGAGCCCAGCTGCTGGCGCAACAGGTAGACCGTCTGCCGCAGGACCTGACGGCCGCGCGACTGATCCGCCTCGGGCCAGAACAGGGGCAGCAGAGAGTCCCGACGCAGGAACCCCTTCGGCTCGGTCAACGCGATGTACGCGAGAAGGGTGAATCGCTTCGGCTGGGCCAGGACCTCCGCCGCGCGCGGGTACCCCGGGGCACTGATATCGATCGATCCCAGGGTCCTCAGCACGATCATGGCAGATCCCGATCAGGTGACGGCCGTCAACTGGCGATTGACGGCGCCTTGTCGTGGGCTTCACGGCCCCGGTCGACATTTGGAACGTACCGCGTGCAGCCGTCCCCGGCAAATGGGTGCGATGCGACCGATTGGGAGAGCGCTCATCCTGATGTGGGTCACTGTCTCCGCCAGCGACTGCCGCGACCGCGGCGGGTCGAGCGCCGCTCCCGTCGTGGCGGCGCCCTATCTCCTGACCGCCGCCGAGGCCACCGCCTACCGGCGGGGAAGAGCGCGTGAAATTGTGCTCCTGCGCGCCGCCCTGAACCGGCACATCCGGAGTCCGGGCTCCGCGACCGACTCGTCCATCACCCCGCAAGCCCTGAGCCGGGACGGAGCCGCCGCCGCCGGCCTGTCCGTGGACGACTACGTGGTCGTGGTCTCCCGGGTCGACTCGGCGCTCCGGCTTCGCTCCGCGTCCCGTACGGCCGCGCCGGATGCGGCCGGCAACGCGGAATGGGCCAAGCTCGACTCGTTGCGAGTGGAGCTGACGGTGCTGCGCTCGCGGCTCGAGGCAGTGGGGACCGGATCCCCGTGAGACGCCTGCTCCTCGTCGGACTCGCCGCGGCGGCGCCCCTGGGGCTCTCCGCCCAGGGGTGGACGGCCTCGCTTCTGGTGCAGCCCTATCCGTCGGCGTTCATCGCGGACTGGCAGCGCAACCCCCAGACCGCCGTGCTCACCCTCCTCTATAGTGGAACCGGTCCGCAGAGCTACCGGGTGCAGGGTGTGGTCACGAGCCCCACCCGCGGCGAGCTGGCGCGCGTGATCAGCCCGCCCCTCACGCTCGGCTCCGGCCCGGTCACGCAGATCTTCACGTCCGCGGACATCCTCGATTGGGCGACGGTCTACAAGAACCAGCAGTACATCGACGTCGCGACGCGCACCGGACAGATCCCGGAAGGGCCGCTCCAGATCTGCACGACGGTCCTGGATCTGAAGGGGGCGACCCTCGCGTCCGCCTGCGCGACGGTCACCATCGTCCTGCCCGACCCGCCGCAGCTGATCTTCCCGCTGAACGCGGGCGTCATCGCGGTGGCCCAGCCCGTCTTCCAATGGACCCCCGTGTTGCTGCCGCCGGAGCTCGGCGTCTCCTACCGGATCAAGATCGTCGAGGTCTATCCGGGTCAGAACCCGGCGACCGCGATGGCCGCGAATCCGACCTGGTACCAGAGCGACATCAGTGGCCCGCCGGTCCTCGTGTACCCGCTGGACGGGCTCCCCCTCGATCCGGCCAAGCAATACGCCTGGCAGGTCCAGGCCCTGGACGGCAGCGGAAACCCCGTCACCCGTGGCGGAAGCGCGAGCGAGATCTGGATCTTCGCGCCCGGCGGGCCGGGATCCGGCGGCGGAGGCACGGTCGCCGCGTTGCCCGACACCGTGGAGCTGATCCCCGGGATGGCGCGCCTGACGGGGCTCAAGACGGCGGACGTGCAGACCACGGATCAGACCTACACGGTGAACGGCCCGGTCGTCCTCGAGCTCGCCGCTCCCTTCCCGGCGCGCCTTCGCGTGGACGCGCAGGACCTCGCGCTGGACCGGGCCAGCGTCGCCGCCGGAGGCGCCCTCGTGAAGAGCGGGACCGTCCACGGGACCGTCGGCACGGGGGTCGTGCCGGCAAGCCTCTCCGGTCCCTCCGTCACGTTCTCGAGCATCGACTATGCGGCGGGGTCGGGGCTCACGCTCGGCGCCCAGCTCACGCTCCCCGGAGCGAGCGGCGCGGCGGACCTGACCGGGACGGTACAGGTCACGGCCGCCGGCCTGTACGGGACGCTCACCGCCCAGTCCGCCGCCGGCGGAGCACTGCTCTCGGTGGGGCAGGATCCGGCACTGCTCCGGATCACCCAGGCCCGGGTGACCCTGCCGGGTGGAGCGGTCACCCTGTCCGGCGCCCTCGACCTCTTCGGCCAGGACGTCGGCTGCGGCGCCGTGAACGCCTCCTTCGCGACCGACGGAACCCTGAGCGCGAACGTCGCCTGCCTCCCGGCGAATCCCATTCCCCTGGGCCCGGGCGGGAGCCGGGCGCAGCTGACCCTGCACTCCGTGACCGGTTCGTTCACCGGCGGGAGCCCGCCGGCCTACCACCTCACCGCGTCGGCCGAGCTCCGCCTCGACGCCGGGACCACGTCGATCTTCGGCACCCAGTCGGCCGCCACCGCGAACTGCGGCGGCACCTTCAGCCTGGATGTCTCCGCCGGCGCCGTCACGCCTTCGGCGTTCGCGGCCCGCTGCGATGCCGGCGAAGGGGACGCGGTCCTGGGATGGCTGCACGCCCGGCTCTCATCCCTGGCACTCCAGCGCTTCAGCTACGCCGCGGGGAAGGGATTCGATTTCGCGCTGACCGTGGACCTGGCGCCGTGGATCCCCGCGGTATCCGGGTTGAACCTGCCCACGTCCGCCAGCGTCACGATCACGCCGGGGGGACTCGGGATTCCGGCTCTGGACGTGGGACTCACCCAGCAGCCGTTCCGGCTGGCGGGGTTCGGGCTCCGCGTGACCCACGTCCGCCTCCCGGCCTTCACCCTCTCGTGGGCCGACTGGTCCGCCGGGTCGGCGTCGGGCTTCAAGTACTCGGTGGACGCCGAGGTGTCGTTCCCCGACCTCCCGGTAGGGACATCGGGATGCCTCGCCAACCAGACCATCGCCATCTCGGGCGCGACGATCGCGAACGGGGCGTTCAAGGCCCATCTAGGCGAGAAGACGCTGTCGCCACCGTGCGCGTTCACACTCCATCTGGCGAACCAGACGCCCGATTCCGCGAGCCTTCCCGCGGACACCGGCGCGGCGAATTCGTATCAGGGCCAGCAACAATCGGTGGGGCAGACGCCGACCCCCGGCTCCCCCATCCCCTCCTGGCCGTCCAATCCCGCGGACTCCGCGGCGCTCAAGCACAAAGAACTGGCCCAGATGGACTCCGCCGAGAACGCTTACCGGGCCGGACTCAACAATCCGAAGTGCGACACGGCCTGCCAACGGATCTTGAAGCATTCGTACGACAGCCTCCAGGACACGACCTTCAAGCTCTGGTCGGCCCGGACTTTCGGCGCGGTGCAGGCCAAGTGGGGAACCTGCCTCGCCGAGGAACGCCAACGCGAATTGATGGGGATGAACGACAGTGGGAGCACGGCGCCACCGCCGCAGAACTGCTCCAATCTGCCCAACGTCGACAGTGCGGTGAAGGTGTTCATCGCGAAGATCCCGCTGCCGCCCGCGAAGGTGGACTGCGACAACGAGGCCCGGTGGGACGCCCAGGTCGTGATCGGAGCCGAACGCCAGCGGCAGCTGTCGGGCGACACCGCGGATCTGGGTGTGTCGGATCCGACCGGGCCGCTGATGGCCTATTGCAGCCAGCAGGTGGTGAACCAGCTGCTGGCGACGTGCCGAGACAGCACCACCACCCGGGCGCTGCGCAACTACGATGCGGTGGCGGTGCTCGGCGCGGCGCGCCAGGCTCTCCTGATGGGCGACACCACCAACACCGCCCTCACGTCGTCGACGCCCGTGACCTTCGACCAGTGCGACGCCATGGGAAAGGGACCGGCGAAAGGGAGCGGGCCACCCTACGAAGATCCGCCGCCCCCGACGGCCGGGACGGCCCGGACGGCCCGGGCGGCGCCCGACACGACGTCGGCCACTCCGCCGGACTCGGGGTCCGGAAACGGGCTCACGCTCGAGATCACGGGCTTCGGCGGGGATCTCGCCGTCGCCTTCGCGCCGGATCTCGTGGTCCAGGAAACGCCGACCATCGAAGGCGCCATCATCCTGCCCCCGATCTTCACATGCTCGGACACCTCCCAGCGGCAGGAGCCGTTGCAATCGAAGCTCCGGTTCGGCCCGCATGGAGAGGTGGACGGCACCATCCAGGGGTTTGTGCCCTCGTGCCCTATCAACCTGGCGGCGGTGCAGGTGACGGTCACCCAGGCGGACCTCACGTTCAGCTCGGCCCCCGGCGCGCAGTCGATCGTCCTCTCCGCGGCCGCCGCGGCGAAATTCACGCTGACCACCACGCCGGTCACGGGTCAGGGCTCGGTGTCGATCGACCTCCTGCACGGGCGTCTCCTGTCAGGATCCCTCGCCTTTCCGGGGCCGATCCAGTTCGACCTGCCGCGTCAGTCTCCGGTACTGTCGTTCCAGCTGCCGTCCTTGGCCCTCGACGCCGGCGGGATCCACGTGGACGGCCGCGCCCAGCTCCAGTTGGCGGGTGCCCCGCCGATCGGCGCGACCTTCGACCACCTCACCATCAACCCGCAGACCGTGTCGGTCACGTCGGGGCAGGTGCTGTTCGACTCGGCGTTCGCCCTGCAGATCGGCGTCGGCGGGGACGGCTCCCTCGCCTGGGGCGCCGTGCCCCGGGGCGCGCCGCTGACCGTGTCGACCGGAATCCGGATCGACCTGCCGAGCCAGATCGGATTGTCGGCGGCGGGGTTCAGCGCGAGCGGGGATGGGGGCGCGCACCTGGTCTTCGGCGGGAAGGACGTCGACTCGCTGACGACGAAGTTCTCGACGGGCTTTTCGCTCGCCTTGGGACCGCCGGCGGTCAAACAGGGTTCGGTGGATATCGAGCGGCAGGGCGTGAGCCTCGCGTACATCGACGCGTCGGGCTTCCATCCCAACATCGCGTACTTCGCCGGCGCCGCCCTCCCGGCCCAGCTG
>Ga0335071_10005329_pt1 | contig 13353 bp, 14 predicted proteins | sample Lox_Sample_15_FD_206724 | JGI IMG/M metagenome (GOLD analysis project Ga0335071, IMG submission 206724) | Soil microbial communities from Loxahatchee National Wildlife Refuge, Florida, United States - Lox_Sample_1.5 | ecosystem: Environmental > Terrestrial > Soil > Wetlands | place: USA... | reverse complement strand
CCTCTCCTCGGTGCTCGTCGGCGTGATCGCGGTCGCCGTCGCGATCGCGCTGCCCGCGCGCGGCGGCCAGAACTGGGAGCCGTTCGCGCCGCACGGCTTCTGGGCGGTCGGCACCGCCGCCAACATCCTCGTCTGGCTCTTCATCGGCTGGGAGGCGGTTGCCCAGCTCGCCGGCGAGTTCCGGCGGCCAGCGCACGACCTGCCGCGCGCCATGGCGCTCGCCTTCGGCGTCGTCACCGTGCTCTACGCAGGGCTCGCCGTCGCGACGATCGCCGTCACCGCCGGAACGCGCTCGAAGGTGCCGCTCGCCGACCTCGTCGCCGTCGGGCTCGGCCACGCGGGCCGCGACGCGACCGCGGTACTCGCGGTCGCCTTGACCATGGGGACGATGAACGTCTACGTCGGCGGCTCCGCGAAGCTGGTCGCGGCGCTCGCCGAGGAGCGCGCGCTGCCGCCGTGGCTCGGCGGCGACGCCTGGCGCAGCGTCCCGCGCCGGCCGCTCGTGCTCCTCGGCTCGGCCGGCGCCGTCCTGCTCGGGCTGCTCGTCGCCGGCGTCAGCAACACCGACGACCTCGTCCGCGCCACCTCCGCGTGCTTCATCGCCGTGTACGCAGCGGCGCTTCTCTCGGCGGCGCGCATCCTCACGGGCGCAGTGCGCGCCGCGGCGGCGCTCACCCTCGTGCTCGTGCTCGTCCTCGCGGCGTTCTCGTCGTGGTTCCTCGCCGTGCCGGCGGTCGCCGCGGTCGTTGCGCTCGCGCTGCGCCGTGCGCTCGTGACAGGCTGACGCGATGCACGAGCACCGCATCCAGACGCGCTGGGGCGACTTCGACGCGCTCGGCCACGTCACACACTCGGCCTACCCCGTCTTCTTCGACGAGGCGCGCGACGCCTGCCTCGCCGGGCTCGTCGGCGGCTTCGAGCAGTGGCCGTCGGTGATCGTGCACTCGTCGATCGACTACCGGCGCGAGATCCCGCGGCCCGCCGCCGAGGTGCTCGTGCACACGCGGATCGCCGAGGTGGGGCGCACGAGCGTCACCTTCGAGCAGGAGCTCTCCGCCGGCGACGGCGTCTCGGCGGCCTGCCGGTCGGTGATCGTCGCCTGGGACGGCGACGCGCGCGCCGCCCGCCCGATCACCGACGACGAGCGCGCGAAGCTCGCGGGCTAGACCGCGACGCGGACTTCGCCGCCGACGAGCACGCGCTCGATCTCGACGCGGTCGTTCAGCACGACCAGGTCGGCGGGCAGGCCGAGGTCGATGCGCCCGAGCTCCGGATCGCCCAGCACCTGCGCCGGCGTCGACGTCGCCGCGACCACCGCGTCCTCGACCGGGACGCCGAGCGCGTGCAGGTTGCGCACCGCCTCGATCATCGTCAGCACGCTGCCCGCAAGCACGCCGTCCGGGCCGCGCACCGCGCCCTCGTGCACCTGCAGGTCGAGCTCGCCGAGGCTCGACGGGCCCGTGCTCCGCGGCGCCGCCGCGATCGCGTCCGTGATCAGCACCAGCCGGCCGCGCGCCGCCCGCCACACCGTCAGCACCGTCTCCGGCGCGAGGTGGATCCCGTCGACGATGATCGAGACGGAGACGTCGTCCCGGGCGAGCGCCGCCCCGACGATGCCCGGGTCGCGGTGCAGGAACGGGCGCATCGCGTTGAAGAGGTGGCTGACCGACTTCGCGCCGCGGTCGAACGCGGCGTTCGCCTGCGCGGCGACGGCGTCCGTGTGGCCGAGCGCGACGACGATCCCGCGCGCGAGCAGGATGTCGATCAGCGCGTCGGCGCCCTCGAGCTCCGGCGCCAGCGTCATCAGCCGCACCGGCCCCGCGTCGAGCAGCCGCTCGAGCAGCGCCGGGTCGGGGTCGCGCCGGTGCGATGCCTCGTGGGTGCCGAGCCGGTTCGGCGACAGGAACGGCCCCTCGAGGTGCATCCCGAGGATCCGCGGCCGGCCGAGGTCGTCCACCGGCACCTCCCGCATCGCGGCGAGCACCTGCGTCTCCGGGCTCGTGATCAGCGTCGGCAGGTACGCGGTCACGCCCGTCTCGAGCAGCGCGTCGCCCGCGCGCCGGTAGGCCGCCGCGTCCGCGTCCAGGAAGTCGACGCCGCCGAACCCGTTCACCTGCAGGTCGACGAAGCCCGGGACGGCGAAGCCGCGCCCCGCCGGGTTCGCGATCCCGAAGGCGGCGATGCGCCCGTCCTCGATCTCGACGTCGCCGGCGACGAAGACTCCGTCGACGAGAGCTGCTTCCACTCCGAGCCTGCCGCGCACGAGCGCCAGTCTAGTGAGTGGTCCTGGCTTTGGTCAATACCAGTTGACGCAAATCGCCAGGAATAGGCTTGTGTCCATGGCGTGTGGTCTATACCATCCCGGCGCATGGCGGCGATCCAGCTCGACCACGTGATCAAGTCGTTCGGGTCGGTGACCGCCGTCGACGACGTGTCGCTGGAGATCGGCGACGGCGAGTTCCTCGTCCTCGTCGGCCCGTCCGGCTGCGGCAAGTCGACGCTGCTGCGGATGATCGCCGGGCTCGAGGAGGTGACCTCGGGCGCGATCGTGATCGGCGACCGCGACGTCACCGAGCTCGCGCCCCGGAGCCGCGACATCGCCATGGTCTTCCAGACCTACGCGCTCTACCCCCACATGACCGTCCGCCAGAACCTCGGCTACGGGCTGCGCGCTCGGCGGACGCCGAAGCCCGAGATCGCCCGGCGTGTCGGTGAGGTCGCCGACCTGCTCGGCCTTGCCGACCTGCTCGACCGGCGCCCGGCGCAGCTTTCCGGCGGCCAGCGCCAGCGCGTCGCGATGGGGCGCGCGATCGTCCGCCAGCCGCAGGCGTTCCTGCTCGACGAGCCGCTCTCGAACCTCGACGCGAAGCTCCGCGTCGGCATGCGCGCCTCGCTCGCGCAGCTCCACCAGCGGCTCGGCGTCACCACCGTCTACGTGACGCACGACCAGACGGAGGCGATGACGCTCGGCCAGCGCGTCGCGGTCATGCGCGACGGGCAGATCCTCCAGTGCGACCGCCCGCAGGAGCTCTACGCCCACCCGAAGACGATCTTCATCGCCGCCTTCATCGGCTCGCCCGCGATGAACCTCGTCGAGGCCTCGTACGATGGCGGCATGCTGCGGTTCGGCCAGTACGCCGTGCCCGTCCCCGCGCCGCCGCCGAAGCCGCGGGTGATCCTCGGCATCCGGCCGGAGGGGTTCGAGGACGCGCAGTTCGCGCCCGGGCTCCCGACGATCGACGCTCGCATCGAGGTGGTCGAGGACCTCGGCTCCGACACCCACCTCTTCTTCCACGTGGACGCCCCGCCGATGACCGCCGAAGTGCTGGAATCGGCCACGGAAGAGGGATTGCTGCCCGCCGATCGGGCGCTCTTCACGGCCCGCGTCGACACGCGCACCGCGGCCCGCGTCGGCCGCACCGTTGCGCTCGCCGCCGACCCGGAGCGCTTCCACTACTTCGACCCCGACTCCGGAGCCCGGCTCGAGCCGGCGGCGGCTCTCGTAGCCACTTGAGCGTAGACTTGGCGGAGCTCAACCATCAGCGCAGGGCCCGGCTTTGCCGGGCCTGGAGCAGGGATTGAGTAAACAGCGCGAGACCCGCGAGCGAGTCCTCGAGCTGATCGAGTCGCTCGGGGCGGGCGACGCGATCCCGTCCGAGCGCCAGCTCGGCGTCGACCTCGGCGTCTCCCGCCTCACGGTGCGAGCGGCGCTCGACGAGCTCGTCCGCGAGGGCTACCTCGTCCGCCGCCGCGGCGCGGGCACCTTCGTCGCCGAGCCGAAGGTCGCGAAGGGGATCGACATCACCTCGTTCAGCGACGACATGCGCGCGCGCGGCCTGACGCCGGGCAGCCGCACGATCGAGCTGCGCACGATCCCCGCCGGCGCGCGTCTCGGCCGCATCCTGCACGTCTCGCCGTCGGAGGCGGTCGTCTCCGTCAAGCGCCTCCGGCTCGCCGACGGCGACCCGATGGCGATCGAGCTGCTGCACGTCCGCTCCTCGCTCGTCCCGGGGCTCACCGGCCGCGATCTCGAGCAGAACTCGTTCTACGACCTACTGATGAGCCGTTACGACGTCTCAATCGTCGGTGGAACGCAGACCGTGGAACCGACGGTGACGAACGAGGAGGAGTCGGAGGCGCTCGGCGTCCCGCTCCACTCGCCTGCGCTCCTCTTCGAGCGAGTGACGCGGACGGCCGCTGGTGAGGTCGTCGAGTACACGAGCTCGACCTACCGTGGCGACCGCTACCGGCTCGTCACGGAAATCGGCATCGGCGGCCGGTCGCTGCAGCCCGTGTCGGTCACCGGACTAGACCAGTTCTAGAATTGGTATTGACTTTTCGGTGAACGTTGTGCGAGCATCCCCCCAGATGGCAAGTGGTCAGTACCAAATGCGCGGCGCCGTGCCAGAGGGCCGCCTGACGCTGGAGGGCATCTAGATGAAGAGACGCAGCATCGTCGCGCTCTTGCTCGCCGTCGTTACCGCGGCTGCGGTCGTGGCGACGACTTCGGGGGCGACCAAGAAGGCGACCGCGAACACACTCACCGTCTGGCTTCAGACCGACGCGCAGTCCGGTTGGCCGGACGTCGTCGCGGCGGCGAACCAGCAGTTCCAGTCCGACCACCCGGGCTGGACGGTCAACGTCCAGTACCAGACGTGGGGCGATCACCTGCAGAAGCTCGACACCGTCCTCGCGGCCGGTGGCGGCAGCGGCAGCCCCGACGTGGTCGAGATGGGCAACACGGAGACCACGAAGTACATGGCGGCAGGCGCCTTCGCGAACCTGAGCAGCTCCAAGGGCTCGTTCGCCAACTCGGCCAACTGGCTGAGCGGCCTCGCGAAGTCGGGCACGTACGGCGGCAAGCTCTACGCCGTCCCGTACTACGCCGGCTCGCGCGTCGTCACCTACCGCACCGACCTCTTCTCGAAGGCCGGGATCACGGCCCTGCCTAACTCGCTCGCGCAGTACACGGTCGACGCACGCAAGCTGGCGGCGAAGAACAACAAGAAGGGCTTCTCGCCGGTCTACATCGCGGGCACCGACTGGTACTTCGCGATGGGCTTCGTCTTCGACTACGGCGGGGGCATCGCCACCCAGGTCAGCGGCAAGTGGAAGGGGCTCCTCTCCTCGCCGCGCTCGATCGCCGGCCTGAACGCGTTCAAGAACTTCTTCAACGCGGCCTCCCGGGCGAGCAAGACCACCGACGAGACGCACCCGAACCCGTACGACGTGTACGCACAGGGGCTCGCCGCGTCGATGATCGGCCCGAGCTGGTTCAGCTGCTGCGTCGGCAAGCAGTACACCGGCGTCACGAAGCAGTTCGTCATGCCCGGTCACGTCAAGGGCACGGCGATGCCGGGCTTCCTCGGCGGCTCCGACCTGGCAGTGCCGGTGACGAGCTCGAACACCACCCTCGCGGCCGACTGGATCAAGGACTTCACGAGCACCAGCTCGGAGAAGGCGCTCCAGGCGAAGGGCAACATCCCGAACGCGACCAACCTGCTCGGCAACAGCGTCAACGAGCGGGCGGCGGCCCGGAGCTGGTTCGTTCCGACCGCCAAGCACTGGGTCGACGTCGAGAACGGCAACATCCTCCGCAACATGCTGGCGCAGATCCTCACCGGCAAGCTGACCGTGAAGGAAGCGGCTCAGTCGGCGAGCGACAACATCGCCTCGGTGCTGAACCAGCCGTAGCTCCGAGTGCCTGAAGGGACCAGTACGGCTACCGCCGCCGGGACGCTCTTGGGGACGTCCCGGCGGCGCCGCCGTCTCTGGGAGCGGGCCGGGCGCGGCTCGGTCCCGTATCTCCTGATCGCCCCGGTGATCCTCGTGATCGGCGTCATCCTGGGCTATCCGCTCTACTGGCTCGCCAAGCTCTCGACCGAGCAGTACGGGCTCTTCGAGCTGATCCGGCACAAGGGCGAGTACATCGGCCTTGCGAACTACCGCTCCGTCCTGCACGACCAGGTCTTCTGGCACACGCTGCTGCGGACGGTGGTGTTCACCGCCGTGAACGTGGGGCTGACGATGGTGCTCGGGATGCTGATGGCGCTGCTGCTCGTGCGCGTCTCGACCGGCGTCCGGCTCGTCCTCAGCTCGGGCCTGGTCCTCGTCTGGTCGATGCCGGTCGTCGTCGCCGTGCAGATCTGGTACTGGATGACGAACCCCGAGAACGGCGTCCTCAACTACGCGCTCACCGAGCTCCATCTCGGCAACTTCTACGCGCACGACTGGTACGCGACGACCTTCTCGCAGCTCTTCATGGTGACGATGCTGATCGTCTGGGGGGCGCTGCCGTTCGTCGTGATCACGCTCTACGCGGGGCTCGCGCAGGTGCCGCGCGACCTGATGGAGGCGGCCGAGGTCGACGGCGCCGCGCCCTGGCGCGTCTTCCGCGACATCACCCTGCCGATCCTGCGGCCGATCATCCTCATCCTGACCAGCCTCTCGATCATCTGGGACTTCGGCGTCTTCACGCAGCCGTACCTGCTGATCGGCCAGTCGAAGATCACGGCCGGCAACTTCCTGATGAGCATCTACCTCTTCGAAGAGGGCTACTTCAAGAGCGACTACGGCCGCGGCGCCGCGATCTCGCTGCTGATGCTGCTGATCGTCGGCGTGCTCAGCATCGTCTACGTGCGGCGGATGGTCCGGATCGGGGTGGAGACGTGAAACGGCAGAAGCGGCTCCGGCGGCTCGGCTGGGACGCGGTGGCGATTCTCGTCTTCGTCGTCATGGTCTTCCCGGTCTTCTGGATGATCTCGACCGCGTTCAAGCCGAACGACCAGATCGTCAGCGTGAACCCGACCTGGTTCTCGCTTCACCCGACGATCGCGCACTTCACGGCGGCGATCCACAAGCCGTTCTTCTGGGACGACGTGAAGAACAGCCTGATCATCGTCCTCACGACCGTCGCGATCTCGATCGTCGTCGCGTTCCTCGCCGCGATCGCGCTCGCGCGCTACCGGTTCTCGGGCCGCGTGCTCTTCATCGTGCTCGTGATCGGGATCCAGATGCTCCCGCAGGCGGGCCTGATCATCCCGCTCTACGTGGTGCTCGCCCGCTACCACCAGGTGAACGTGCTGAGCGGCGTCGTGATCACCTACCTGACGTTCGTGCTGCCGTTCTGCGTGTGGACGCTGCGCGGCTTCCTGCTCGGCATCCCGAAGGATCTCGAGGAAGCGGCGATGGTCGACGGATCGACGCGCCTCGGCGTGTTCCTGAAGATCCTGCTGCCGCTGATGGCGCCCGGGCTCGTCGCCACGTCGGTGTTCGCGTTCATCACGACGTGGAACGAGTACATCTTCGCCCGCGTGCTCCTCAACGACCAGGCGAGGCAGACCCTGACCGTCTGGCTCTCGTACTTCTACGGCACGAGCCGCCACACCGACTGGGGCGCGCTGATGGCGGCCTCCACCCTCACGGCCATACCCGTCGTCATCTTCTTCCTGCTCGTCCAGCGGAAGGTCGTCTTCGGGCTGACCGCCGGCGCGGTGCGTGGATGACGGCCGAGCGTGCGGCGCGCTGCGTCTTCCCGAGCTTCCCCGGGTCCGAGGTCCCCGACTGGGTGCGGCGGTTCCTTGCGGGCGGCGGCGGCGGGATCGTGCTCTTCGCCTACAACGTCGACACGACCGAGTCGCTCGCGGCGCTCACCGCGGCGCTGCGCAGCGAGCGTGCCGAGGCGCTCCTCGGCCTCGACGAGGAAGGCGGCGACGTCACCCGGCTCGAGTGGCGCACCGGCAGCTCATACCCCGGCGAGGCGGCGCTCGGCGTCATCGACGACCCGGCGCTGACCGAGGAGGTCGCGGCCGCGATCGCGGCCGACCTCGCCGCCGTCGGCGTGAACTGGAACTACGCGCCGGTCGCCGACGTCAACGTGCCGGAGAACCCCGTCATCGGGACCCGCGCATTCGGCTCCGACGCCGCGCTCGTCGCGCGCCACGTCGCCGCGGCCGTCCGCGGCTGCCAGCGGCTCGGCGTCGCCGCCTGTGCGAAGCACTTCCCCGGCCACGGCTCGACCGTCCAGGACTCCCACCTCGAGCTGGCGGCGCTCGTCGGCCCGGTCGAGGCGGGCCTCGAGCCGTTCCGCGCCGCGATCGCCGCCGGGGTCGCCTCGATCATGACCGCGCACATCAAGGTCAACGACGACGCCGCGACGATCGACCGCGCGATCGTCCACGACCTGCTGCGCGGCGAGCTCGCCTTCGAAGGCGTCGTGCTCGCGGATGCGCTCGAGATGAAGGGCCTGAGCGCCCGCCACACGCCCGCCGACGCCGCCGTCCTCGCGCTCGAGGCGGGCTGCGACGCGCTGATCGTCGGGCACGACCTCGGCGAGGAGGCGACCGAGAGCATCGTCGCCGCGCTCGCCGCTCGGGTCGACCCGGACCGCCTCGCAGAGGCCGCCGCCCGCGTCGACGCGCTCGCTGCAAACGCGTCGCCGACCGGAGCTCCCGTGGACCGCAGCCTGCTCGCCGGCGCCGCCGCGCGGGCGCTTCAGGTCGAGGGCGACGTGTCGTCGCCGGCGGAGCCGTCGATCGTCGAGCTCCGCCCGGTCGCGAACATCGCGGCCGGAGAGGCGGTGCACGGGCTGACCGACGCGATCGTCCGCGAGGGAGGCGAGATCCCCGACGCCGACGTGTACGTTGTCCACGACGTGCACCGTCATCCGTGGATGCGCGCTGCCGACCGTCCTGGGGCCGTCATCATCGAGACCGGCCTGCCCGTGTGGCATCCCGAGCACGCCCGCGGTCACATCTCGACCTTCGGAAACGGCGGCGACGCGCTCGCCGCGGCCCGGGAGCTGATCGCGTGACCTACCTCGAGCGCGAGCTCCGAGAGCAGCCCGAGGCGCTCGCGCGCCTGCTCGACCGCCAGCACGGCTACGCCGAGCAGATCGGCGAGCTCTTTCGCGCCGCCGACGTGCAGTACATCCTGATCGCCTCGCGCGGCAGCTCCTCGAACGCCGCCCGCTACGCCCAGTACCTGCTCGGCCGGGCGAGCCGCGTCCCGGTCGCGTTCGCGACCCCGTCGCTGTTCACGCTCTACAACCAGCCGCCGCGCCTCGACGGCGCGCTCGTGATCGGCATCTCTCAGTCCGGCAAGTCGCCCGATGTCGTCTCGGTCGTGGAGGAGGCGCGCAGGCAGGGACGGCCGACGGTCGCGATCACGAACTCGCCCGCCTCGCCCCTCGGGCTCGCCGCCGACGGCGTGCTGAAGCTCGAAGCGGGCGACGAGCATGCGGTCGCGGCGACGAAGACCTACGTCAACTCGCTCGGCGCGGTCGCGCTCATCTTCGCGGCCTCCACCGGCGACGCGCGTGCGCTCGCCGAGCTGCGGACCGTTCCGGAGAAGCTCGCCGCCCAGCTCGACCGCTCGTGGGGCGACGCGCAGGCGGTCGACGTGCTCCGCAACATCGAAGGCGGCACGGTGATCGCCCGGGGGATCAACTACTGCACCTCGTTCGAGGTGGCGCTCAAGGTGCGCGAGCTCTCGGGGCTCCTCTTCGAGTCGTACTCGGCCGCCGACCTGATGCACGGCCCGGTCGCCGCGGTCGCGCCGGGCTGGCCGGTCGTCGCCGTGGCGCCGTCCGGGCCGGCGCTCGCCGAGCTCCGCACGGCGGTCGAGGCCGTCGCCGCGCGCGGCGCGCGGATGATCGCTATCACCGACGACGCCTCGGTCGCCGCGACGGCCGAGGTGACGCTGCCGCTGCTCCCGGGCGTCCCGGAGTGGCTGAGCCCGCTCGTCGCCGTCGTCCCGGGCCAGGTGATGGCGATGCGCCTCGCCGTCCTGCGCGGCGTCGACCTCGACAACCCGCTCGGCCTTCAGAAGGTCACCCTCACGCGTTAGCCTCGCGGCGACGTGACCGTCGTCGAGGGACAACGCCGGTTCGCCGCGCCGCGGGAGCGCGTCTTCGAGCTGCTGACGGCGCCCGAGGTGATCGCCGCTGCGATGCCTGCGGTGCGGAGCCACGAGGTCATCGACGCCGACCACTGGGTTGCCAAGGTGAAGCCGCCGTTCCTGCTCGCGCCCGCGATGGCTGTCCGCTTCGAGGTGCTCGAGCGGCGCGAGCCCGAGCACGCCGCGCTGCACGCACACGGGCCGGGCGTCGACGTCGTCTCGCGCTTCGACCTCGAGGAGGCGGGCGGCGAGACCCTGATGCGCTGGCGGACGGAGGTGCACCTCTCGGGCGCGCTCGACAAGATCGCCGGTCCCGGGGTCGAAGCGGTCGCGCACCGTCAGGCGGAGCGCACGCTCGACGAGCTCACGCGCCGTCTGTGAGCTCGGCGTGGCGATCGGCCACGCAGACGCGCGCCCAGTAGTCGGCGCGCTCGACGATGCGACGCTCCAGGTCGTCGCGCACCGCGGCGTCCGCGGGCGACCGGTCGGTCGCCACCTCGATCCGCACCTGGTGGAGCGACGCTTCGCCGTGTGCGTCCAGCAGATGCCGCTCCTCGGCGATCACCGTCACCTCGCCGACCTCGTCGAGCAGGAGCTCCGCCAGCCGCTCGATCTCGGCCGGCGTCGCGTCCCGTCCCGCGAAGACCCCGAAGTTCACGCGGACCTCGATCGCGGGCGGGTCGCCTCGGTCGACGGCGAAGGCCATGTTCGGCTCCATGCGGGTACAACGCGCGACCCGCCCCACGGGATACGTCAGCCTTCGCGGGGCTGCCAGCGGAAGCCGCGGATCGCCCCGGCGAGCCCGACCGCGCCCCAGAGGAGCACGATCCCGACGGCCGACCAGTTCGCCCACACGTGATGATGGAAGACCATCACGTCGCGCGTCAGCTTCGTGAAGTACGTCAGCGGCAGCACATCGGCGATCGCCCGCAGGAACGGCGGGTACCGCGCGGGCGAGAAGAACGTGCCGGAGATGATCGCCATCGGCAGGTAGACGAAGTTGACGACCGCAGACGCGCCCTCGGCCGAGCGGATCAGCCCGGTCAGGCCCAGTCCGAGCGCGGCGAAGCAGGCGGCGCCGAGCACGAGCGTCAGGAAGAGGGAGAACGGCCGAGCGGGCATGCCGACCGAGAAGAGCAGCTTCCCGAGCGCGATGATCACGACCGCCTGGATCAGGAACGTGAAGAAGGTCGAGACGAGCACGGCGACCAGGTAGGCCCACGGCGGCAGCGGGGTTGCCCGGATGCGCTTCAGCACGCCGCTCTCGCGGCGGATCACCATCGTGATCGCAAGCCCGGCGAACGCCGTCGACGCGACGCCGTAGCCGATCATCCCCGCCTCGAGGAACGCCGCGCCGTGGATCCCGTCGATGCGGTCGCTGCCGTAGATCGAGCCGAAGACGAGGAAGAAGATGACCGGCAGGAAGAACGTGAAGAACGCGGCCTCGCGGTTGCGCCAGAACAGCACCTGCTCGGTGCGCAGCTCGTGCAGGAGCAGGCTCACTCGGAGGTCAGCTCCAGGTACACGTCCTCGAGCGTCGGCCGCCGCACCTCGAGGCCCTCGAGCTCCTCGCCGCGGGCGAGCGCCTCCTCGGTGAGCTCGTGCAGGCGCTGCGTCGGCGCGGAGGTCTGCTCGACAACCTCTTCGCCGTTCCGGCGGTAGCGGATCTCCGTCTCGGCGGCGCCGCCGGTCAGCTCGGCGGGCGTCCCCTCGCGCACGATCACGCCGTCCCGCAGCACGGCGACCCGGTCGGCGAGCTGCTCCGCCTCGTCGAGGTAGTGCGTCGTCAGGAGCACCGTCTTGCCGAGCTCGCGCAGGTTGCGCACCGTGTCCCAGGCGCTGCGCCGGGCGCCGGGGTCGAAGCCGGTCGTCGGCTCGTCGAGGAAGATCAGCTCCGGATCGCCGACGAGCGCCAGGCCGAGGTCGAGCCGGCGCTTCTGGCCGCCGGAAAGCGTGCGCACGCGCGCGTCCGCCTTCTCGCCGAGGCCGACGATCTCGATCACCTCGTCCGGCCGCCGCGGCGCCGCGTAGTAGCCGGCGAACACGCGCAGGCTCTCGCGCACGGTCAGGTTCGGATAGAGCGACGAGGACTGCAGCATCACGCCGATCCGCTCCCGCCACGCGGTGCCGCTCCCGTGCGGGTCGGTGCCGAGCACCTGCACGTCGCCGCCGTCCCGGTCGCGGTAGCCCTCGAGGATCTCGACCGTGGTCGTCTTGCCGGCGCCGTTCGGGCCCAGCAGCCCGAACACCTCGCCCGCCTCGATCGCGAAGTCGATCCCCTTCAGCGCCTCGTGCTCGCCGTAGCTCTTGCGGAGCCCGGAGACGACGACGGCCGTCACGAGACGAGCTCGCCGAGCACGTGCACCATGTCGACGTCCTCGTGCACGAGGTGCTGAAGCATCACGCGCTCGACGCCGGCGTTCTCGTATGCGCTGAGCTGCTCGGCCACCTCGTCGACGGTGCCGGCGAGCTGCGGGCGGTCGCGGCCGGAGACGGCCTTGAACGCCGCCAGCCGCTCGCGGACCTCGGCATCGTCGCGGCCGATGACGCAGCCGGTCATCATCGAGAAGCGAAGCGGCTCGCGTCCTGCCTCGCGCGCCGCATCGTCGACGGCGCGCCGGCGCTCGCGCGCCTCGTCGACGGTCGGCCAGACGGTGTTGTACTCGTCGGCCCAGGCGACGGCGGCGCGCACCGTGCGCGGCTTGGCGGAGCCGCCCACGATCAGCGGCGGGCGGGGCCTCTGCACCGGCTTCGGCTCGATCGCGTCGTCGTCGGTCCACTCGCGGATCAGCTCGGGCAGCTGCCGGTCGAGCTCGTCGAGGCGTTCGCGAAGCGGCGGGAACCGGAGGCCGTACGCCTCGTGCTCTGCCTCGTACCATCCGGCGCCGAGTCCGAGCTCGACACGGCCGTTCGAGATGTGGTCGACCGTCGTCACCACCTTTGCGAGGACGGACACGCGGCGGAACGTGACGGGCGAGACGAGCGTCCCGAGCCGGATGCGCTCGGTCACGGCGGCGAGGCCTGCGAGCGTCGCCCAGGCCTCGAGCGCGCCGGCCGGCTCGCCGCGGACGATCGAGCGGAAGTGGTCGGAGCGGAACAGGCCGTCGAGGCCGGCGTCCTCGGCGGCGCGCGCGAGAGCAACCCACTGCTCCCAGGCGACGCCTTCCTGACCCTCGACCATCAACGCGATCCGCACGAGCGGAGGCTAGCTATCTCGGCTCGACGAGCAGGTCGGTCCAGCGCGCGCGCGCCGTCCGCTTGTCGAGCTCCGGGTCGGGGTCGACGACCCAGCCGAGCTGTTCGAAGACGTCGCGGTTGGCGCGCTCGATCCTCCGCGCGACGCGTGCCGTCATCACGTAGCGCCAGCCGTCGGGCTGCCCCCGCCAGAAATGCTGGTTGCGCGCCTCCCGCCGAAGCGAGTCGAAGGTCACGTCCTCGAGCGCGCGCTCGATCCGC
>Ga0335071_10005328_pt1 | contig 13353 bp, 7 predicted proteins | sample Lox_Sample_15_FD_206724 | JGI IMG/M metagenome (GOLD analysis project Ga0335071, IMG submission 206724) | Soil microbial communities from Loxahatchee National Wildlife Refuge, Florida, United States - Lox_Sample_1.5 | ecosystem: Environmental > Terrestrial > Soil > Wetlands | place: USA: Florida... | reverse complement strand
TACCCCGAGATCGCCTGGTTCGTGCTGCGGCGGTTCACGGCCGGCGTGCTCGACGACGACCGGCTGCTGGCGCTCTGCCGCGACGCCTACGACTTCGACGTGCCGCTCGAGCGGGTCGTCGGGCGCCGCTGGCTCATGCGGCTCGACCGCGGCCCGACCGCCTCGTTCAAGGACTTCGCCGCCCGCATGATGGCCCGCTGGATGGGGGCGTTCATGACCGACGTGCGGGGCGAGCTGGTGATCCTGACCGCCACCTCGGGCGACACCGGCAGCGCCGTCGCCCACGCCTATCACGGCGTGCCGCGCGTGCAGAGCGTCGTGCTCTTCCCGGTCGACGAGGTCTCGGCCCGCCAGCGCCGGCAGATGACCACGCTCGGCGGCAACGTCACCACCTTCGCGGTCGACGGCAAGTTCGACGACTGCCAGGCGATGGTGAAGCGCGCGTTCGCCGATCCCGACCTGGCCGGGATCAGGCTGAGCAGCGCCAACTCGATCAACATCGGGCGGCTGCTGCCGCAGTCGGTCTACTACGTCTACGCCTACGCGCGGCTGGCCGACGTGCGCGCGCGCGAGCCGATCGTGCTCTCCGTGCCGTCGGGGAACTTCGGCGACATGATGGGGGCCGTGCTGGCGGCCCGCATGGGGCTGCCGATCGCGAAGATCGTGATCGCCACGAACGCGAACGACGAGGTGCCGCGCTTCTTCGCGAGCGGCCGCTACGCGAAGATCGTGCCGTCGCGGGTCTGCATCTCGAACGCGATGAACGTCGGGCACCCGTCGAATCTGGCGCGGCTGGTCGACGCCTACGGCGGCTGGATGGACGAGACCGGCGCCCTGCGCCAGCCGGCCGACATGGCGGCGCTGCGGCGCGACTTCCACGCCGTCAGCGTCGCGGACGACGAGACGCGCGCCACGATCCGCCGGGCCTGGGAGAGCCACCGCGTGCTGCTCGAGCCGCACGGCGCCGTGGGGTGGGCGGGGCTCGAGCGGTTCCTGGCCGCGCCGGGCGCCCCCGCCGACCCGCTCGCCGTCTCGGTCGAGACCGCGCACCCGGCGAAGTTCCCCGAGGAGATCCAGCGCCTGCTCGGGATCGAGCCAGCGCTGCCGCCGAGCCTGGCCGGGCTCGACGCGAAGCCGGAGCAGTTCGGGCGCCTGACCAGCGAGTACGCGCCCTTCCGCGAGGTCCTGAAGCAGCGTTTCCTGGGAACCTGAAGCCATCGTCACCCGCGTCGGCGCCTGGCGGCGCGGACGCCATGCCACTCCGGGCCGAGGAGCACGAATGTCCGCGATCCAGCCGTTCCGAGCCTACCGCCCGCGCCCCGACCGCGCGGCCGAGGTCGCCAGCTTCCCCTACGACGTGATCTCCAGCGAGGAGGCCCGCGCGCTGGCGCGCGGGAATCCGGTCTCCTTCCTGCACGTGTGCAAGCCCGAGATCGACCTCGACCCGTCGGTCGACGTCCACGACGACCGGGTCTACGCGCGGGGACGCGAGAACCTCCAGCGGCTGATCGCCGACGGCATCCTCGTCCGCGACGCGACGCCGTGCCTCTACCTCTACCGGCAGCGGATGGGCAGCCACGTCCAGACCGGCCTGGTGGCCCTGTGCAGCGTGCGGGAGTACGAGCGCGACCTCGTCAAGAAGCACGAGCACACGCGCCGGGACAAGGAGGACGACCGGACCCGTCACGTGACCGAGGCGAACGCGAACGCCGAGCCGGTCTTCCTGGCCTACCGCGCGCGCCCGGAGATCGACGCGTTGGTGGAGCGCGTCTGCGCCCGTCCCGCCGCCTACGACTTCGTCGCCAGCGACGGCATCGGGCACGCGCTCTGGGTCGTCGACGACCCGGCCGAGATCGCGGCGCTGGTGCGGCACTTCGCGGGCGTGCCCGCGCTCTACGTCGCCGACGGGCACCACCGGACGGCCGCCGCGGTGCGTCACGGCCAGATGATGCGCGCGCGGCACCCCGGGGGGGGTGCGGACGAGCCCTACGAGTCGTTCATGGCCGTCGTCTTCCCGCACGACCAGCTCCAGATCCTCGACTACAACCGGGTGGTGAAGGACCTGAACGGCCTGAGCGAGGACGAGTTCCGCGCGCGGGTGGCCGAGCGGTTCGTCGTCACGTCCGGGGCCGAGGCGAAGCCCGCGGCGCCACGCACCTTCGGAATGTTCCTCGGCGGGACGTGGCACCGCCTCGAGGCCCGGCCCGGCAGCTACCCGGCCGACGACCCGGTCCGCGGGCTCGACGTGTCGATCCTGCAGGACAACCTGCTCGCGCCGGTGCTCGGCATCGCCGACCCGCGCACCGACAAGCGGATCGACTTCGTCGGCGGGATCCGCGGGATGGCGGAGCTGGAGAAACGCTGCCGCGAGGGTTGGGCCGTCGCGTTCTCGCTCTACCCGACGTCGCTCGACCAGCTCATGCGGGTCGCGGACACGGGCATGGTGATGCCCCCGAAGTCGACGTGGTTCGAGCCGAAGCTGCGCAGCGGCCTGACCGTGCGCCTGATCGAGGGCGACGCCTGACGTCCGCGGCCGCGCCCGGGGCCGCGCTCCCGGACGATCGTCGACACGAGCGCCCCGGCGGCTGCAGCCCGCCGGGGCGCTCTGCGTGACGCACGTGCGCTACGAGTTCCGCTGCTTGAAGTCGGCCATGAACTGCGCGAGACGCTCGGCGCCCTCGATCGGCATGGCGTTGTACATCGACGCGCGACATCCGCCGACCGAGCGGTGGCCCTTGAGGCCCGACATCTCGGCCTTGCCCGCCTCGCCGAGGAACTTCTCCTCGAGCTCCTCGCTCGGCAGGCGGAAGACCACGTTCATCCGCGAACGGGACGCCGCCTCCACCGGGGAGCGGTACCAGCCGCCGGAGCCGTCGATGGCCTGGTACAGGATGCTCGACCGCCGGGCCGCCCGCCGGTCCATCTCCGCGAGCCCGCCCACGGACTTCACCCAGTCCAGGTTGAGCTTCATCATGTAGATCGCGAACACGGCGGGCGTGTTGTACATCGATTTGTCCGGCACGTGGCTCTTGTAGCCCAGGTAGGCGGGCAGGTCCTCGCGGCACCTCTCGAGCACGTCCTTGCGGATGATGACGATCGTGTTGCCCGCGGGCCCGAGGTTCTTCTGCGCGCCGGCGTAGATCAGGGCGAAGCGCGCGAAGTCGATCGGCCGCGAGAGGATGTCCGAGCTCATGTCGGCGACCAGCGGCACGTCCCCCGTGTCCGGGTAGTCGCCGAACTCGATGCCGCCGATGGTCTCGTTCGCCGTGACGTGCAGGTAGGCGGCGTCCGCGCCGGCCTTCAGCTCGGCGGGCTTCGGCATGCGGGTGAACTTGTTCGCCTCGTCGGTCCAGACGACGCGCGTCGGGCCGACCTTCTTGGCGTCGGAGATGCCCTTCTTCGCCCACGCGCCGGTGTGGACGTACTCGAAGGTCCGGCCCTCGGCGCGCAGGTTCATCGGCACCATCGCGAACTGCAGCGTGGCGCCGCCCTGGAGGAAGAGGATCTCGAACGTCTCGGGCACGCCCAGGACCTCGCGCAGGGAGGCGAGCGCCTGGTTGTGCACCGCGTCGTACTGCTTGCCGCGATGGCTCATCTCGATGAGCGACATGCCCGAACCGCCGTAGTCGACGAACTCGGCGGCGGCCTTCTCCAGCGTTGAAAGTGGCAGGGTGCAGGGACCGGCGGCGAAATTGAAGATCCTCTTCGTCATCGTCCTCTCCTCACTTGCTCGCCCACTTCTCGAGGATGCCCACCACGACGTCGCCGATGCGCAGCAGGTTCTCCCGGGTCGACGCGCCGAGATGCGGCATCACCACCGTGTTCGGGGCGCCCACGATCGGGCTGCCGTAGAGTTCGTCCTTGTACCAGACATCCGTGCCGTAGCCACCGAGCTGGCCCGACGTCAGGGCCTCGGCGACGTCCTCCTCGACCACGCACTTGCCGCGGCCGGTGTTGATCAGGATCGCGCCCTTCTTCATCATCGCGATCGTCTGCCGGTTGATCATGCCCCGCGTCTCGTCGGTGAGCGGCGTGTGCAGCGAGACGTAGTCGGCCTCGGGGAGCATCGTCTCCAGGGGCTGGATCTCCGCGATCGGATGCCAGTCGAGCGCGTTGTCGTAGGCCAGCACCTTCATGCCGAAGGCCTGCGCGCGGCGGGCGACCTCGTTGCCGATCCGGCCCACGCCGATCAGGCCGAGCGTCTTCTGGAAGAGCTCGGTGCGCTTGAGCTCGGACTTCATGAACTTGCCGCCGACGATGCCGTTGTGCCCCTCGACCAGGCGGCACGGGATGGCGAGCATCAGGGCCATCGCCAGCTCGGCCACGGCCACCGAGGAGGCCTCGGGCGTGTTCATCGCCGCGATGCCCTTCTCCTTGCAGTAGGCCAGGTCGATGTTGTCCATGCCCACGCCGCCGCGGATGAAGAGCCTCACGTTCGCGGCCTTGTCGATGTAGGCGCGGTCGGCCTTGGTCTTGGACCGGACCAGGATCACGTCCGCCTCGGCGACCCGCCCGGCATCGTCGAACACCTCGCCGAACTTCTCGAGGCGCTTGGGCAGCCCCTTGTCGAACGCGTCAGCAATCAGGATCTTCATGTGCTCTTCCTCCTTGGGCATCATCCCGCATGGTGCACGACCGGTCGCAGACTATTGAGTTCGCGGCACGATGACAACCCGCGCCGGACCGCTGCGCCCGGCCGTCCCGGGCGACAGCGCGCGACGCCCGGCGTGCACGCGGCCGATGCCCCGCCGACCGCGTCACCGGCCGCGTGCTGCACGAATGGGCAAGCGGGCGCGGGCGGCCGTGGCCGGGCGCCCGCGCCGGAGGACGCGCGTGCCCGCGCCACCTCCGGTCGCCCTCCGGTCACCGCGCGGGCGGACCGAGGGCGTGCAGCGCCGCGACCGACTGCGGCGGGAGCGCGTCGCGCCACAGGGTGAAGCCCGCGACCCGGCCGGCGAGCCGGTGCCCGTAGGACCACGGCGGCGGCGGTCCGATCCGGGCCACCGTGGCCGCATCTCCCAGCCGCACGCCCTCGCTGGCCAGCTCCCGGCCGTCCTTGAAGACCTTGAGCGTGTCGCCGTCGAACGTGGCGGTCAACATCTGCCAGCGACCCAGGTCGAGCGCCACGTCGGTCGAGATGTCCACGCTGGAGCCCCAGAAGTGGAGGCCCTCGGGGAACCGGGCGAGGTAGCGCTGCACCCCCGAGCGGTCGCGGGCGTTGCCGAAGCCGGCGATGAGCGTGTAGTCGCCGGGCTGCGCGTCGGCCCACAGCCAGAGGTTGATCGTCCACGGCGCGGCCGCGGCGACCGGCGCGTCGGCGCCCAGCGGCAGGTCCCGCGCCCCGCCGCCGGCGCCGTCCAGCACACCGTCGGGCCCTGCCACCAGCGGGTGGAGCAGGAGCACGGTGCGCAGCGCGCCCATGACCGGGTTGGCGGCGGGCGCGAGATCCCGCACGCCGCGGACGGTCAGCACCGGCTCGGCCTCCGACAACGGGGCCGCGAGGGCCAGCGCGACGGTGCGTCCGTCCGCGGCCAGCATGGCGGACGAGACGCGCGCGCCACCCGAGAGGGCGTAGTGCGTGGCGTCCTCCGCCGAGTGGCGCTCGACCGGCTCGGAGAACCTCAGGACCAGCTGGGGGAGCGCGACCAGGGCGCGGGCGTCGAGGATGGCGGGAGGCGTCACGTCGGTGACCTCGAGCCGCGCCTCGGCCACGGCGCCGACCGGTCCGGCCGCGCTGAACAGCCGGGCCTTCACCACCGCGTCGCGGTAGAGCGGGAAGGGCGCGTCGTACTCCGGGGATGAGGAGGTCGGGTCGCTCCCGTCGAGCGTGTAGAGCAGCGCGCAATCCCCCGACCACAGCGGCCGCTCGAGCGTGACCGTGATGCCGTCCGCGAACCTCCCCCCCGCCGGGACGATCCCGGGCACGGGGATGACGTCGCGGGTGAGGTCGTCGGCCAGCGGCTGCGCCGGGTGCGTCGCCGCCCCCGCGTCGCTCGCCGCGGTGGCGGCCAGGACGAGGACGCGATCGTCCTTCGGCAGCGTCAGCGTCTTCGCGCCGGGCGGGAGGGCGATGACGTGGGCGAACAGGTAGCAGTACCGGTAGGGCTCGTTCGCGCCGGCCGCGTCGTGGCGGTGGGAGCAGAACCAGGCCACGGGTGCCGGGCGCAGGTAGGCCGGCCGGAGCCCGAGGAACTCGTTCGGCCACGAGAAGGCGTACTCCTCGACCTTCCCCTTCCAGAGCCGGGTGTCCCACTGGCCGATGTAGCCGCCCCAGTCCTGGAGCGCCAGCGTCACCGGCTTGCCGTCCACGGCGAAGGTCGCGGCGCGCTCGCCGTTCGCGGCGGCGAGCAGGTAGAGCCGGTCGTAGCGTCCCGCGGGCAGCGCGATGGTCTGCCCGGCGCAGCCGACCGCGTCCGGCTGGCGGCCGGCGGTCGGGCCGAGCGCGAACCGGACGCCCCGGTAGGCGATCTCGGCCGGGAGGTTCTCCGCGGGCAGGCAGCGGCCGGCCGGATCGAAGCCGCCGCCCTCCGCCCGCTGGCCGTCGTGGCTCGTGACACAACGGTCGAAGGGCAGCGCGAGCGGGCGGCCCTCGGGTGGCGCGACGCGCGTGGGCGGCGCCCCGATCCGGAGCGCGAAGGTCCGCAGCCGGTAGCCGCCGAGATCGGTCACCAGGGCCCCGTCCACGACCCGTGCCTCCCCGAGCGGCCGCTCCTGGCCGTCCACCTCGCGCGCCGCGAGGACCGGCGCCGGGAACGCGACGCGGACCGGGCGCGCCGGCGCGCCATCCAGCTCGACCAGCCGCAGGATCCACTCGTCGCTGTCCTCGGCCTGCTTGAGCGCCATCACGCGCACGCGCGGGTCGCCGATCTCGAGCATCGAGAGCGCGCGACCCAGCCGGCCCTCGTGCCGGCCGGACTGGAACGCGATCAGGGGCTGGCTCAGGCGCAACGCCTGCCAGTCGGTCCGGCCCTGGCGCCAGTCGCCGGCGTGCCCCGCCAGGCCGTAGAGGATCTCGTGCCGGCCCCAGTCCTGCGTCCCCTGGTCCTGGTAGGCGCTGCCGGTGCCCGGCGTGCGCAGCAGGGTGAGCCGGAGCGTGTGGTCGTCGGGCTTGTCCGAGCCGTACTTGCAATCGGACAGCACGGTGACGCCGTAGCCGCCGCCCGCGTCCGTGAGGTCGAACCACTGGTGCGACGGCACCTCGTAACGCTTCGGCTGGTCGTTGCCGCGCCGGATGGTGCCGACCTCCCAGTTGTAGGTGGCCTGCGAGTCGGCGACCGCGAGCGGGAAGGTGGCCTTGAGCGAGCACTCGCGGCTCTGCCAGTCGATGCGGTCGGCGAACTCGATGCGCTCCCCCGCCCCGCCGGCGGAGAGCCGGACGGTCTGCGTGAAGCGCGAGCCCCGGGCCTCGCGCCCGACCTCGAGCGCGACGCGCACCGGGCCGCGCTCGGTGACGCGCACCCGCACCGGGCCCTCGACGTGGCCCAGCGGCGGCTTCTGGCGATCCGCCCAGTCCACGTTCCATGCCGGCCAGGCGCGCGGCCGGTCGTAGAGGAACTCCAGCCGCGCGGGCGCCGCGAGCAGCTCGCGTCCCGCCGTCCTGTCGAAGATGCCGGCGACGTCGCCGTCGCGGTCCAGCGTGACGCGGTAACGGGCGTTCTCGAGCGACGAGTCCGTCACGCCGAGCGGCGTCGCGCTCCCCGCGCGGCCCGCCGCGGGCCGCACGTCGTAGACCGCGAAGCCCACCGAGGGCACGCGCGCGAGGAACAGGAGCTTCAGCCCGCCCGGCGCGGCGCCGAGCACCTGGCTCGGCACCTCGCGGCCGTCGGGACCGGACACGCGCACGCTCGCGGGCGGGCGACCGGGGAACGTGACGTCCGCCTCGACCACGTCCTCGCGCTCGATCGAGAGCGGGTTGTAGACCACGAGCGGCACGCCCTGGGTCCGCGTCTCGAGCCCGGCGGCGATGGTGCCGACCGCGGCGTCGAGCACCTGCCCGAACTGGTTCAGCGCCAGCAGCTCGTCGTTCCAGGAATACTCGTACGCCCTCGGGTGCGACGTGCCGGGAAGGATGTCGTGGAACTCACCACCCATGACGAGCGTCCAGGCGTCGGTGAGCCGCTGCCGCGGGTAGGCCTGCCCGCCCAGCCAGTCGGCGAACACCGAGGCGCGCTCGGCCGCGTCGGCCAGCAGCTCGTTCTTATGGTTCCAGCGCTTCATCGCCGCGGCCGAGGTGATGGATCCGGCCGAGTGCTCGGTGAGCAGCAGGTCGCCGCGGTAGCGCGGCAGGCTGTCGAGCTTCTGCGCCGGCAGGTCGAGGAACATCCGGTCGGCCGCGGCCGAGATCACGCGCACCGGCCCGCTGCCGGCCACGCTCTTCTCCAGCCACTGGACCGACTCCTCGGTGGGCGCGCCGCCCTCGTCGCCGGTGCCGTAGTAGGCGTAATCGGCGTGGACGCCCGACCTGCGGCCGTTGCCCTCGATGCGCGCGAGCCAGGTCGAATCCCGGCTCAAGTCCTGCTTGATGACTCCGCCGTAGTCCCCTGCGTCGAGCGCGGATACGAGCCCGGTCCCGTCCAGTCCCTCCCACACCCCGACGTGGAAGGGGATGCCGACCGCCGAGCCCCAGGTGAGCTTCTGGGTCGAGAAGCCCTTGAGGCCGCAGTGCCCGAGCAGGCTCGGGAGCGAGGCCGGGAAACCGAAGCAGTCCGGCAGCATGAACTCGTTGCTGGCGATGCCCAGCTCGCGGCGGAAGAAGTGGTTCCCGTAGAGCACCTGCCGGATGATGGACTCGGCCCCGGTGACGTTGACGTCGCACTCCTCCATCGAGGAGCCGCACGGGAACCAGCGGCCGGCGGCGACGTAGCGCTTCACCGAGTCGTAGGCCGCCGGGTAGTACTCCTTCATCATGCGGTAGCGGTTCGCGCCGCTGAAGTTGAACACGTAGTGCGGGTAGGCCGCGAACAGGCGGAAGTTGTCGCGCATGGTGTTCGGGATCATCTCCCGGATCACCTGCGGATAGGTCCAGCGCCACTCGGTGTCGAGGTGCGCGTAGCCGACCACGTAGAGCGTGGGGTCCCTGGTCAGGTCGGGCGCCGGTCGCTCCTGGCACGGCGCGGGCGCCGCCGGGGCCAGGACCGCGAGGGCCGCGAAGGCGAGCGTGCTCAGACGGTTCATGTCCAGTCTCCCACGGGATGGGGAAGAATCACGCGGTTCGATCCGCCGGGATTCCGAGTTCCTCCGCCAGGCACCGCAGCACGGCTTCCTCGTCCGCCGCGGCGAGCAGGCGCTCGCGGAACTCCTCGTGCACGAGCCGGCGGGCCAGCTGCGCGAGGACCTTCAGGTGCGCATCGTCGGGGTCCGATGCGCGGATCGCCAGCAGGATGACGCAACGCACCGGCTGTCCGTCGGTCGCGCCCCAGTCGACCGGGCGCTCGAGGCGCAGGACCGCGACCGAGCTGGCCGTGACCGCGTCGCACTTGCAGTGCGGGATCGCGAAGCCATGACCCAGTCCGGTCGAGTAGACCGCTTCGCGCGCCCAGACCGCCTCCTCGAGATCACGGGGACGCTGCGTCCGCCCGGCCGCGGCCATGGCCTCGACGATCTCCTCGATCGCCTCCTCCCGGCTCGCGCTGTCGGAGCCGAGCGTGACCAGCTCGCGCTGGAGCAGTCCCGGCGCGTCCCCGCGCCCCCGGAACGCCGCCAGCAGGTCCCCCACCTCGCCGGCGGTGCGGCAGGCCAGGGCGCGCTCGAGCAGCCCGCGGCAGTCGGCGGCCGAGCAGCGCGCGACCGCCGCCTTGAGCGCCGGCAGCTCCGGGGCCGCCGCGCTGATCTCGTCCAGGCCCATGCCGATCAGCAGCGGCAGGTTCGCCGGGGCGCCCGCCATCTCGCCGCACAGCCCGACCCAGCGGCCGTGGCGGCGCGCCGCGCCGGCGATGCCGGCCAGCAATCGCAGGAAGACCGGGTGGCGCACGTCGTGGAGTCCGCCGGCCTCGCGATTCTCCCGGTCGGCGGCGAAGACGTACTGGGCGAGGTCGTTGGTCCCGATGCTGAAGAAGTCCACCTCCGCGGCGAACCGGGCGATGTCGAGCGCGGCGGAGGGGACCTCGACCATGATGCCGACCGGCATGGCCGGGTCGCAGGCGACACCCGCGGTTTCGAGGCCCGCGCGCGCCGCGGCCAGCCGCGCCCGGACCCAGCGCACCTCCTCGACCGTGGACACCATGGGAACCATGAGCCACACCCGGCCGATCGCCGATGCCCGCAGGATCGCCCTCAACTGGGAGTCGAAGACCTCCGGATGCCGCAGGGAGAGGCGCACGCCGCGGCAGCCGAGGAACGGGTTCGCCTCGCGCGGCAGGCCCAGGTACGGCACCGGCTTGTCCCCGCCGATGTCCATCGTGCGGATGACCACCGGCCGGCCCGCCGCGACCCGCGCGGCGCGGGCGTAGATCTCGAACTGCTCCTGCTCGGACGGAGGGGCTTCCCGGTCCATGAACAGCATCTCGGTGCGGAACAGGCCGATCCCCTCGGCGCCCAGCGCGAGCGCCGGCTCGACCTCCTCGGCCGTGGCGACGTTCGCCGCCACCTCGAGCCGCCGGCCGTCGAGCGTGACCGCCGGCGCCTGGACGCGGCGCGCCATCCGCTCCTGCCCACGCCGATGGGCACGCCGCCTGCGCTCGTAATGGCGCCGCGCCACGGCGTCCGGCTCGAGGACCAGGATGCCGCGGTCCGCGTCCACGATCGCCTCGCTCCCCGCCCGCAGGTCGGCGCGCGCCGCCGCCAGTCCGGTCAGCGCCGGAACGCCGAAGGACCGCGCGAGGATCACGACGTGCGATGTCGTGCCGCCGCGCTCCAGGACGAGGCCGCGCAGGTGGCCCCGGTCGAGCGCGAGGAACTGGCGGGGCGCCATGGTCTCCGCGACGACGATCGAGGGCCGGGCCAGCACGGGCGCGATGGCCCGGGGACGCCCGCCGTCGATCGCCTCCAGCAACTGGAGCCCGATGTCCTCGATGTCCACGGCCCGCTCACGGACGTAGAGGCTCCGGGCGGCCAGCAGGCGTCCCGCGAACGACGCCGTGGCGCGCGCCACCGCCGGGCCGGCCGGCACGCCGGCGCGGACGTGCTCGACGATCGCCTCGGCGAGCGCGACGTCGGTGGCGATGGCGAGATGCGCCTCGAGGATCGCAGCCTCGACCGGGGACGGCCGCGCCACCAGCCCCGCTTCCAGCGCGGTCCGCACCCCCGCCAGCGCCCGGCGGACCATCTCCTCCTCCTGCTCGCGCGAGACGCAGGCCGCGCCCGTCGGCGGCGCCAGGGGCAGGCGGTCCAGGAACACCACGACCCCCTGGCCGAACCCCGGCGCGGCGCCCGTCCCCGCGCGCCAGCGCACGCCCGCCGCGCGCAGGGAACGCGGCAGTGCGAGATCGGGGCCGGCCGGCGGCGCGGTGAGCGGCTCGTCGCAGCCCGGCAGGACCTCGGCCAGGAAACGGCCGAGCGCCGCGTGCGCGGAGGCGGCGTCGGCGCCGGCGATCCGCATCCGGCAGCGGTCTCCGCCCCCGACGTCGAGGCCGATCAGGGCCAGCGCGCTCTTGGCGTTCGCGACCGCGCCGGTCGGCTCGTGGAGCAGCGTCACCTCGGCCGCGTACCGCGCGGCCTCGGCGGCCAGGCGGCCGGCGGGGCGCGCGTGCAGCCCGTGGGACAGCGGACAGGCGAAGGCGTGTTCGAGGACGTCCATGCGCGCGGCCTGTGCTCCTGCGAACGTGGTCGGCTATGCCTGGAGCCTCGCGAAGACGGCTCCGGGATTCCGGATGACCTCCTGGACGGAGACCCGCACGATCCGCTTGCCGTCGAAGCGCTCGCGGTTCTCGACTTCGATGTCCACCGCGAACAGGACGGCGTCCGCTTCGCGGATGTCGCGCGCCGACAGCTCGTTCTCGATCCCCATCGAGCCCTGGGTCTCCACCTTGATCTCGTGCGCCAGCGCCCGGGCCGTCTTCTCGAGCTGCTCGGCCGCCATGTAGGTGTGGGCGATCCCGGTCGGGCACGCGGTCACGGCGACGATCCTCACGGCGTGGCCGCCGTCTTCCCCGCCGTCCCGCGGGTCAGCCGCTTGAGCGCGTTGATCAGCAGCGCCGTGACCGCGGTGCCGGCGACGATGGCCACCACGTAGACCAGCCGGTGGTCGATCACCGGCAGCACGATCGGTCCGCCGTGGGGCGCGTGGTCGCCGACGTGGCCGAGCATGGCGATCACCGCCGCGGTCATCGAGCCGGCCATGATGCAGGGGATGACCCGCAGCGGATCGGCCGCCGCGAACGGGATCGCCCCCTCGGTGATGCCGATCATGCCCATCGCCAGCGCGGCGATCCCGGCCTCCCGGTCCTCCTCGCCCCAGAGCCCGCGTTCGACCAGCGTCGCCAGGCCCATCCCGAGCGGCGGCGTGCAGATCGCCGCCGCGCACGCCCCCATCACGGCGAACTGCCCCTCCTTGATCATCGCGGCCCCGAAGAAGAAGGCGGTCTTGTTCACCGGACCGCCCATGTCGAAGGCGATCATCGCCCCGAGGATCAGCGCCAGCAGCACGGCGCTGCCGGCGTTCATGACCCGGAGCCAGTCGCCGAGGGCGACCATCAGGTGCGCGATCGGGATCCCGAGCACCTTGAGCATGAGCACGCCCACGACGCTCGACGAGACGATCGGGATGATCAGGATCGGCATGATCGGCTTGAGGTAGCGGGAGACCGGCACGCGCTTGATCAGGTTGACGACCCAGCCCGCGACCAACCCGATCAGCAGGGCGCCGAGGAAACCCGCCCTGATCTCGCCCGAGAGATAGCCGCCGACGAAGCCCGGCACCAGGCCCGGCCGGCCCGCGATGGCGTAGGCGATGTAGCCCGCCAGCACCGGCATGAGCAGCGAGAACGCCGCGGTGCCGATGTCCAGGATGAGCTTGAGGACCGGCGCGTGCGAGAAGTCGGGGCCGGTGGGCGACATCGGGACGAAGGCGATCCCGAAGGCGATCATGATGCCGCCGCACGCGATGAAGGGGATCGCGTAGGAGACGCCCGTGAGCAGGTGCTGCCGCAGCTTCTGGAGAGCCTCGATCATGCCCCAACCCGGGAGGGGGAACCGCGAGCCCGCGGCGGACCTGCGGCCCCTCGATCGCGATGCGCTCGAACCCGGGGCCGGCGACGACAGGCGCGCGGCCGCGTGTCGCCGGACCGAGCGTAGCACCTCGAACCGGATTCCGGGAATCGATCCGCGTCGGCGCCGCCCCGGGGGCGGTCGTCGGCACGGGCGCGTCCGCCCGAGCCGTGGCGCTGCGGCAGGTTCCCACGCAGCGGGTGGAGAGAC
>Ga0335071_10005327_pt1 | contig 13359 bp, 11 predicted proteins | sample Lox_Sample_15_FD_206724 | JGI IMG/M metagenome (GOLD analysis project Ga0335071, IMG submission 206724) | Soil microbial communities from Loxahatchee National Wildlife Refuge, Florida, United States - Lox_Sample_1.5 | ecosystem: Environmental > Terrestrial > Soil > Wetlands | place: USA... | reverse complement strand
GCGATACGGGGTGTAAAAGATCTTGCGGGTTCTCTCCCGATATTCGGGATATGCATGGGTAACCAGGTGTGCGGCCTTGCACTCGGCGGCGAGACCTACAAGATGAAATTCGGTCACCGGGGTACGAACCAGCCTGTCAGGACGATTGACGGGAAAATTTTCATCACAACCCAGAACCACGGTTATGCCGTAGCCGCCGATACGCTTCCCGAAGGGTGCCGGGTCTCGTTCTCGAACGTCAACGACGGTACGGTCGAAGGATTCGATGACCCGGACCTCGATCTGACGACCGTTCAGTTCCATCCAGAGGCCCATGGCGGTCCCCGCGATACCGAGTCGTATTTTTTTGATTCGATGTTCCGGAGGCTTGCCTGATGCCGAAACTGCCGCATATAGGGAAGGTCCTGCTTATCGGGTCCGGTCCGATCCAGATCGGCCAGGCTGCCGAATTCGACTTTTCCGGATCGCAGGCATGTCGTGCCCTTCGGGAAGAAGGCGTAAAGGTAGTGCTGGTAAATTCAAATCCTGCGACAATCCAGACCGATCCCGACATGGCCGACGAAATTTATATCGAACCATTACGGTCAGATATTATTGCAAGGATCATTGAAAAGGAGCGACCCGACGGGATATTATCGGGAATGGGCGGACAGACAGGACTGAATCTCACTGCGGAGCTCGCGGAACGGGGGGCATTGGCAGGTGTTAAAATCCTCGGCACTCCGCTCGAGGCGATCTATCGCGGCGAGGACCGCGAAAAGTTCCGCGACCTGATGAAGGAGATTGGGGAACCGGTACCGGTCAGTTTTATCTTAAACGATATGGCTGAAATCGGCGAGGCACTCAGGGTCGTCGGGCTTCCGGCAATTGTAAGGCCCGCATATACCCTCGGCGGAGCTGGCGGCGGTATCGCAACGACTAAGGAGGATCTGGCAAAAATCGTTGAACTCGGCCTGAACAGGTCCCGGATCCACCAGGTGCTGATTGAGGAAAGCGTGCAGGGATGGAAGGAGATCGAATTCGAAGTGATGCGGGATTCGGCTGATACCTGCATCATTGTCTGCGGGATGGAGAATGTGGATCCAATGGGGATTCATACCGGCGAAAGTGTCGTTGTAGCGCCGATCCTGACTCTCAGGGATGACGAATTCCAGAAACTGAGATCAGCCGCGATAAAAATTATCAGGGCCCTCAATGTTCAGGGCGGCTGCAATATCCAGTTTGCATTCTGGAACGGGGATTACCGGGTAATCGAGGTTAACCCAAGGGTCTCCCGATCATCGGCACTCGCGTCGAAGGCGACCGGTTACCCGATAGCACGGGTCGCCGCAAAAATTGCAATAGGCCTGAGGCTCGATGAAATAATGAACAGCGTGACGGGTTGTACTCCGGCGTCTTTCGAACCTGCGATCGATTATGTTGTCGTAAAAGTACCTCGCTGGCCCTTCGACAAATTCAAAAGCGCTGACCGTACCCTGACCACGGCTATGAAAAGCACCGGGGAAGTAATGGCCATCGGGCGGACCCTCGAAGAGGCATTCAAGAAAGCCCTCCGGTCACTTGACACCGATTTATTCGAACATACAAACCCAAGCGAGATCAGGATGATTCTGAACCGGCCGACCGATGAGCGGTTCGCATGCCTGTTCGACGCGTTCCGGCAGGACTTTACCATCGAAGAAATATTTTCGCTGACAAAGATCACGCCGTTCTTCCTTGAGAAGATAAAAAATATTGTGGAGATGGAGGAAGACCTCGCAGTGAACGGGACCGATGAGGATATCAGGCTTGCAAAGGCCTACGGTTTCACCAACGACGAAATAGTCCAGCTCACCGGTAAAGATCCCGATGCGGTCAAATCTGTTACAGGAGGCCCGGCATACAAGATGGTCGATACCTGCGCGGCGGAATTTCCGGCAACAACGCCGTACTTTTATTCTACCTGGGACAATCATTCAGAAATCGTGAAAAACGATGCGAAAAAGGTCCTGATCATCGGATCCGGCCCAATCAGGATCGGCCAGGGCATAGAGTTCGATTATTGTACCGTCCATGCAGTTATGGCATTGCGGGAGATCGGGATCGAGGTCCATATCGTCAATAACAACCCCGAGACGGTGTCAACTGATTTCGACACCTCGGACCGGTTGTTTTTTGAGCCGATGCTCCTCGAAGATATCATCAATATCCTTAAATCGGACTCTTACATAGGCGTCATGGTCCAGTTCGGCGGGCAGAACTCTGTCAATCTCGCCGTTCCGATTGAGAATGAGTTGAAAAAACTTAACCTCCCGGTAAAGATCCTCGGCACCAGCCCGGATGCAATGGATATCGCCGAAGACCGGGACCGGTTCAGTGTTTTGCTCGATCAGTTGCAGATTCCGAGCCCGCCAAATTCTTCAGCCTACTCTCCCGAGGAAGCGCGTGCAAAGGCCGCCGCCATCGGGTACCCCGTGCTCGTCAGGCCGTCCTATGTGTTAGGGGGGAGGGCGATGGAAATTGTCCATGACGAGACAGAACTCGAGAGTTACATGAAAGAGGCGGTCAGGGTCAGCCGTAATCACCCTGTTCTCATCGATTCCTTCCTGCAGAACGCCATAGAACTCGATGTCGATGCCGTGTGCGACGGGACCGATGTATTCATCGGAGGGGTCATGGAACATATCGAGGAGGCCGGGGTACATAGCGGCGATTCTGCCTGTGTTATCCCCACTCAGTCCCTTTCGCCATCGGTGCTCGCAAGGGTCAGGGACTACACGAGAAAGATCGCACTCGGGCTCGGTGTGGTGGGCCTTGTCAACATCCAGCTTGCCGTTAAAAACGATGTCGTCTACGTCCTCGAGGCGAACCCAAGGGCGAGCAGGACCGTGCCATTCGTGAGTAAGGCAACAGGCATTCCCCTTGCCAAGATGGCTGCGAAGATCATGATGGGGCACCGCATCGCTGATCTCGGGTACAAAGAACGGGTGATCTCCCATGTCGCGGTCAAGGAGGTCCTGCTCCCGTTCAATAAATTGCCGGGTGTAGACACGGTGCTCGGTCCTGAAATGAAGAGCACCGGCGAAGTCATGGGCATCGATTATGATTTCGGACGTGCTTATTATAAGGCCAGCATATCGGCCGACAATGAGCTCCCCATGCAGGGGAATGTCTTCATTTCAGTCTCTGCAGAACAGAAAGACGAGGCGATAGCAATTTCAAGAAAGCTTGTCTCACTCGGTCTTACCCTGTACGGTACCTCAGGGACGGTCGAATACCTGTCCCAGTCCGGGATCGACGCCCACCTCGTCAGGAAGGTGCAGGAGGGATCCCCAAACGTAATCGACCTTCTCAGGCAGGGCGAGATCCGCCTTATTATCAATACGCCAAAAGGAAAACAGTCGCGGCAGGATCACTACCAGATCATGAGGGCGGCGGTAGACTATGGCGTGCCCTATATCACGACGCTCCAGGCTGCAAGGGCCGCGGCACAGGCTATCGATGCGATGAAGAGAGAGAAGATTACGCTTGAACCAATCAGCTATTATATCGGGGAATAAGTATGGGAAAAGGAACCGTAGTACTGGCGTACAGCGGAGGTCTCGACACCTCCATCTGCATACCCCTGTTGAGGGAAGAATACGGATACGACCGGGTCGTGACCGTGGCTGTCGATGTAGGGCAGCGGGAAGACGAACTGGCAGCGGCATCGGAAAAAGGGAAAAAGTTTGCCGACAGTCATGTGACCATCGATGCACGGGAGAAATTTGTTGACAACTATCTCTTCCCTGCGATCAGGGCAAACGGGTCCTACGAAGGATACCCGATGGGAACATCCCTGGCAAGGCCTCTGATTGCCGATGAAGTTGTGAAAATCGCAAGAAAGGAAGGGGCACTTGCGATCGCCCATGGCTGTACAGGGAAAGGCAACGATCAGTTGCGGTTCGATTTTATTATTCGCGGAGCAGGGCTCGATGTTGTTGCGCCGATAAGGGAGAAAAACCTTACGAGGGACTGGGAGATTGAATACGCGCAAAAACACAATATACCGGTGCCCGTCAAAAAAGACAAGCCCTGGAGTATGGATGAGAACTGCTGGAGCAGGAGCATTGAAGGAGGAAAGCTCGAAGACCCCGCGTACCATACGCCCGAGGAAATTTACCTCTGGACGGTATCGCCTGAACATGCTCCTTCGTCACCCACGCAAATTTCGATTGCATTTTCAAACGGTGTTCCTGTCGGTCTCGATGGTACCCGGATGAAGGGGTACGACCTCATCCAGCAACTGAACCGGATCGCGGGCAGCAATGGCATCGGAAGAAACGACATGATAGAGGACCGCATTCTCGGGCTCAAGGCCCGGGAGGTCTATGAGCACCCTGCAGCGACGACCCTGTTATTCGCCCACCATGACCTCGAACACCTCGTCCTGACCAGGCAGGAACTGCAGTTCAAACAAATGGTCGACGAAAAATGGTCCGAACTGGCTTACATGGGTCTCGTCCACGAACCACTCTTCCACGCCCTCACTGCATTTATTGCAAAAACCCAGGAACGGGTGAACGGAACAGTGGAACTTTCCCTTTACAAGGGCGGCATCAGGGTGCTTGGCAGGTCTTCGCCGGATGCAGTGTATTCCGACGACCTTGTTTCGTTCGACAGCACTTCCATCGATCAGTGCCACGCCGCAGGGGTATCGTATTATTATGGGATGCAGGCACGCCTGGTTAAACAAAAAACAGAGAGAAAATCAGGGATCTGAAATTTTTCTTCTATCCGGATCTGCCACCTGAAGTGGCAGGCTGTTCATCCGAAAAAAATCCGGATGACCGGATCAGAGTATTTTCTTTCCTGCATCGGGTCCCGGCACGCAACTGTATACTTCGGTAATTTTTAGGATAACAAGAGATTTGGCCGGCAGTTCGGGCTTTTTGTCGTGGACCCATTTTATCATCTTTTCATAATCGGGCCCTGAGGTCTTCACGACGGCACTGCCTTTTATCTGGAAGCATTTTTTACTTTCCTGGTCCCAGACAGAGATTGCCGCCTGGGGATTTTCCATCAGGTTGGCGATAGTCTTTTTCATGTAATTATCGGCAAGCCAGATCGTATCTTCACCAATTAACTGAACGAATGCGATTAAGGATACGTTGGGGACACCACTCCGGGAAGCCGTCGAGACAGGGAAGACCTTGACTTTTGAGAAGGTCTCTTTCATTTCTGAATTGAGGGACACCATTTCTCATCACCGCCCAGGAGATAATATCCGGGCAATAATAGTCTCATAAGTCTGCGGAGCCTTTATTTTTTTGGGTACGTCATTCTTCCTTTCCAATGCAGGTTATCGGTATTGCGAAGTGATAAGGCAGATCCGGGATCACATTGACGCATGAAAAAGGTCATTGCCGTCGATCTCGGTGCGACCAATTTAAGGGTGGGGCTCTTTGAAAATTCCCGGCCGGTTGCCGATCCGGTAACATTCCCGACACCGCGATCTCCCTGTAATGCCATGGACATTACTTCGATCCTTGCGGACCGGATCAGACAGGTGCTCCGGATATCAGGTACGACAGAGATCGAAGGGATTGGGATATCAGCTGCAGGGCCGGTCGATCATCGGGATGGAAGCGTTGTCAGTCCACCGAATATTCCGCTTGCGAGGATACCTCTCGAAAGTCCCTTAAAAGCCGAATTCGGAGCCCCGGTGAGAATAATCAACGACTGCCATGCCGGCATTCTCGGAGAAGTATATTTCGGGGACCTGTCTTCGGAAAAAAACGCGGTGTATCTGACGATGTCGACGGGGATCGGGGCCGGTATCATATCCGGAGGAAAAATTCTTCTCGGGAACAGGGGAAATGCCGGAGAGGTTGGCCATTTCTTTGTCGACGATCGCTATAACTGCACCTGCGGGTGCGGGTTTCCAGGGCATTGGGAAGCGTATGCCTCCGGGCGTTTTCTCCCGGAATTTTTTACAAGGTGGTGTGCTGATAATGGCATCGCTCCCGGATGGGTACGGGACATGGTCCCTGAACAGGTATTTTCCCTGGTTCGGAAAAATCGGGAAAAGTTTGAGGGCTTCCTCGAGGATCTCGGTCTGATCAATGCACGTGGGATATCCAATATCGTCGTAGCTTACGAACCCGCACACATGATAATGGACGGTTCGGTTGTAAGGGAAAATACCGACCTGATCCTGCCCTTTATCGGAAAATATGCGGACCGGTTCCTTCCTCTCCCGTCGATTGACATCAGTGGGCTCGGGAGCAGCGCTCCGCTCCTCGGGGCATCGATCATCGCATCCGGATACAATACCCTGATCGGAAATTTTCTTCCTGAAGATTGCGGCAGAACGGGTTAATGAATCCTACCCGATTATTCCGCAGGAGGCTAAGCAGAGGCCGTATCGATAATATTATACCCTTGGGCCCGGAGTACGTTGTATGAAAGCGTTATTCTATGCCCTCGCTGTTGTGGCGACCGTAATGGCTCTGTTCACGGCCGGGTGCACCCAGGCTCCCGCGGTTCCCCCGGCGACAACGTTACCGACCCAGGTAACAACACCCATGCCGGTGACAACAGCCATGACCACGCCAGTCGTCGGAGGTCTTGGCGTTCCGGGCCCGACCGAGGTCCTTCCTACCCAGTATAACCTCGACTTCCAGATAACGAGTAATGGCGATACCGTTAATCCCCTGATGAGCGTTGCGATCAGGGGCGGCAACGGGATCAACCTCGATTCTCAGGTTGATGTCAGCCTGACCAAGCCTGACGGCACGACCTCACAGGGAACGATGACACAGCCGTTCTCGATGGGCCAGCAGGTCGTCCTTCCGTGCAGCACGACGCAAAACCATGTCCAGATCTGGGTTACGGCGCCGCAGGTCGGGAAAGTAAAGGTCTTCGATGACCTGGTACCCTTCAGGTCCATCAACTCACCGACCTGACCAATTTTTTTCGGTGGTGTATTCTTCGCCTGTATTGAGAATTCAACGAAGATAACGTATCCAAAAATTTCGGTTCCTGCAAAATTTCCCTGGGTCCGTAACATCATTTAATTCTGGTTTTCTTGACATGCGATATTAACACCCGGGTTTCAGTTGTCGATGTTCTTCAATTCTCAAAATATTATTTAAAATCGAGTTAATCTGACGCTCCGGCACGCTCCACCAGGGGTTAGCGGCGGTGCGGAGCCACAGGAAAAAAACAGGTACTGTACCAATTGTGTCGCGGGGTGCAAAAACATCCCTTGCCGTCCGGGGGCTTATATTCAACTTTTTTTTGGGTTCGGAAACGGTGCACCCCGGGCAAGGTCTTTATAGGGAATTAGTCCAACCTTCACGTATGAAGGAATTACACCGGTCTGCAACGTCCCGGGTCCTGGGGGGTGTCTGTGGTGGTATCGGGGAATACCTGGATATCGACCCGAATATCGTCCGTCTGGTATTGATTGTCATCCTCCTGTTTGGATTTTTGACGATATTCTGGCCGCTGTTCATAATCGTCCTGTATATCGTCGCATGGATCCTGCTCCCCGAAAAGCCTTCGGCATAAACGAGAGTTTTTTTCGAAGTCATAAATATTATTTTTTCCCTGCCCGGATCAGCGGGGAATATCGCCTTTTACCGAACCGGCTTTTTAGTGATGAGAATGGTTTAAAGACCTTTGTACTGTGCCCCTTAATTCCGGATTATTTCCGGTTCCAGAAAGAAAGCTTTTCATTGCCGGTGATCGTACGGCACCGGCGAAAGTACGTCTCACCCCATATCCATGGTTTATAATTGTCGCACATTGATGGTTTGGCGAGATGTATTGCACAGAGATACCTGTTCCGTGAAACCCGCATAAGAAACGGACAACTACTCTCGAGTCCGCCGGTATTCGGGTCACGTAGTTCGATTGAGACGACTTCGGAGAGATCGCACGTCCGGAGGTCTGAGCACTTCGTCCACGATCCGTCCCCGCGGCATGCGGAAAAGTGTTCGAGAATATCGGTCCTTCCGTTCTCAAGCCATTGATAGACATTTTCTATCGTCGGGGATATCGAGTCCCCGAATATTTTGCAGCAGACTCCGCACTGGGCACATTCCAACATTTCCGTACTCTCATCAGCCATCGGGTATCAGATCCTGTTATCAACGCATATTCTGGATTTTCTTTTCGTTTTAAATGGTGGATATCGGGGACCCCGGAAATAATTACCAGTAGCACTCAGTTTCGGACAGATCTAAAAACGAGACAGTCCTATCGGGATCCGCCACCAATATCCGGCGTTTATTCTTTTTTCGAGCCGTAAGATCGTACATGACGCCATGCCCGGTGGATCTTCTCGAAATTTTTGTTATTTTCATCATAAATGTCAGGATTTTTCCGATTATATAGTTCCCTGTCGTTGCCTACCGGGCAGACCTTGATGCAGAACCCGCATGGCGAACTATGGTTTTTTGCCAGGGCTTCAGACCGTGCGATGCACCTGGCCTTATCGGTTATGCCATCAGGGTAATCGTTTCCCTGCAGGGCGTGCACCGGGCAAATGTCGATACACTGCATGCACCGGTTACATAACTGCCCGGTAATGAGCGGGTCCGGTGGGATTGCGGCATCAGTAAATATCGATGCAAACCTGACCCTCGGGCCGAATTCCCTGGTCAGGACGGTATTGTTTATCCCAAATGTTCCAAGACCTGCGAGGAAGGCGGCATGCCGGTGAGAGAAAAAGGCGCATGGCTGATCTTTTAATATGCCGAGAGAACCGTAACCGTCCCTGGGAATGGGAACTGAAAAATATCCTTCCCGGTTTAGGTATAACGAGATCCTATAAGCATTGCTATCGAGTAATCCGTTCACCGTTTTATAAAGCTCATGGTAGTAAATCGAAGGGGCAGTCTCGATGACGGGCAGGAACACGGGGAGTCCTATGACGATCACGGTCTCCGTTCCGGGCAGAATAGAACCAGGCCTGAATTGTTCCGGGACCCATGGTTCAAACAAGGGTTCGTCCCAGCGCCCTGCAGATGCAAAACCAACAAGAGCAATGTCAAGTTCCCTGCATTTAGCCCTGATCGCCTGTTTCAGGGGGTGTTCCATGGATATACAATAGTCTATGCACGATATAGCGTTTACTAAGAAAGCACGTGACGGAGCCTCGTATCATAAGCCTTTATCATGAATGCGGACAATTCTGCGATATCATGAGATCCGGAGGGTTGTGATCAGTGGCTGAGGGAGAGGTATCGGTAATTATCGGCGGAAAAGCCGGTGAAGGTATCAGCAGCGCGGGACAGGTAACGGCCCAGCTCCTTTCATACCTGGGATACCGTGTCCATATGTATCTCGATTATCCTTCGCTCATAAAAGGAGGACATAATTATTGCGTTGTCCGTGGAACAACGGGGTATGTCGGGGCAATCCGCGATAAAGCAGATTGCCTTGTCGCCCTGGATAAAAACAGCATCGACCGCCATGCCAGATCCCTGTTACCTGGCGGTGCTTTGATATACAATGCCGATACCGTGCGGTCCGGTATGGGGAACAATGGCACGGCAGTTCATGTCTCTGCAATCCTTTCAGCAGAAACGGCCCCGGAAGTCATGGCAAATTCCGCAATGATCGGGGCATTCGCCAAGGTTGCGGGTATCGTCTGGCACGATGTGGAGGAGGTGTTTCGTAAAGCCTTAATGAAGGCCGCAGATCTAAATTTAAGAGTGGCCGGGAGGGCCTATCGTGAGGCCAGTAACCAACTGTCAGTTCCGCGCCTTAACCAGCCGGTACTACCCGTAGTGACGGGGAATGAAGCGATAGCACTTGGTCTCATCGAGGGGGGACTTGAAGTGTATTACGGGTATCCGATGTCGCCCATGTCCAGTCTCCTTCATTTCCTCGCAAAGACCTCCCGCGATTTCCACGTGAGGACAGTTCAGCCCGAGAGCGAGATTGCGGTGGTGCTGATGGCCCTTGGAAGCGCCTATGCCGGCACAAAAGCCGCTGTCGGGACATCAGGCGGGGGATTCTGTCTTATGACCGAGGGGATCAGTCTTGCCGGGATCGCTGAAATCCCTGTTGTGATCGTCCTTGGGCAGCGGACCGGACCGAGCACCGGCCTTGCGACCTATACCGCCCAGTCAGATCTCCATTTTGCCCTTAATGCAGGCCAGGGGGACGTGCCGAAATGCATTCTCGCCCCGGGCGATGCAGGCGAAGCCCGGGAATTGTCGGCTCTTGCCATGGATATCGCCTGGGCGTACCAGATCCCGGTAATCGTCCTTTCCGACAAGCTCATCAGCGAAGGCATGTTCAGTATCGGACCCGAACCAAAAATACCAGCCCTCAGATCTTTGGTCGGCAATGAAGAACCTGAAGGACCATACCTCAGATACCGGATCACCGGGTCCGGGATCTCTCCCCTGCGATTTCCTCCCCTCGCAGGAGGCATTGTCAGGGTAAACAGCCATGTGCATTCCGAGGATGGTATTACCACCGAAGAGCCTGAAATGACCCAGGCGATGGCCGATAAGAGGCAAAAAAAGATGGAGGTCCTGTCCCGTGAAATAGAAGATCTTTCCCCTGTTGCGGTCGGCGGAGATCCCGATGCAATAACAGGGCTTCTCGCCTGGGGTTCGAACAAATGGGTCTGCAACGAAGCCGGAGAACAACTCGGACTCCGGGTCGTCAGGCCAAAAATCATCTGGCCCTTTCCGGCACGCGAATTCGCGTCGGCGATGAAGGGGGTCACAGAATTATATGCCGTCGAGACCAACGAAACCGCCCAGTTTGCACGATACGCAAGCCTTTTTGGATATCGGACGAAAGGAAACGTGCTGAAGTACGACGGGCGTCCGTTTACCGTCGAGGAACTCGTGCGGGAACTTGAGAAGGCGATATCATGAAGGGAAGCGATCTCATCAGTCAGGCGAAAAATACCTGGTGCCCGGGTTGTGGGAATTTTGTGGTTCAGCATGCCCTGAAGGACGTTCTTATCCGGATGCACGACGCAGGTCACCAGATCGAAAAATTCGTACTCGTAGCCGGGATCGGACAGCATGCAAAGATTTTCGATTTCATGAACCTGAACGGGTTCTATTCTCTCCATGGACGGACCATTCCTGTCGCGACGGGGATCAGGGTCGCCAACCCGGACCTGAAGGTGCTCTGCATTGCCGGTGATGGAGATTGTTATGCCGAGGGACTCGATCATCTGATCTTTGCGGCCAAACGCAACGTCGATATCACGGTGATTGTGAATGACAACCGCGTTTATGGTCTGACAACAGGCCAGTTCACACCGACGTCGTTTTCCGGGTTTCGGGGACGATCGACGCCTGATGGGGAGAACGAGTCACCTCTGAATCCCCTGCTGCTTGTCCTCTCTGCAGGAGCGACCTTTATTGCACGGGGATATACCGGCAGGCGTGAGCAGCTGAAGGATCTCATCGGAATGGCATTGGAACACCGGGGATTTTCAATTGTCGAAGTCCTCCAGATTTGTGCCACCTATAACGACCTTTCTGGGTATTATAACGAACGTGTCTATACATGGGATGAAGACGGGGTATCAGACTTCAATTCGGCCTTCAACAAGGCGAGGGAATGGGACTACAATACCGATGCACGGATCGGGCTTGGGGTACTCTACAGGCAGGATAAGCCCCTGTTTGAGGAGAGTTACCCGGTCCCCGCCAGACCGGCCATTTCGGATCGGCATGAAGCGATCAGGAAATTCCTCAAAGAACGTGCGTAAGTTAATAGTTTCCTGGAATCTGGGGAATATTCCGGCATCCAAGGTTTAAAGCGGGAACACCTGTATATACCGGATCCTGATCACTATACCTATTCATGTCATCTGCCCAGGTACGCTTCGGACGTTACATCATCGTCCTTGCACTCGTCCTCGCAACAGCCATCACAGGCTTCACTGTTTTCGAGGGATTATCGCCTTTCGATTCCGTCTACCTGACTATTGTCACTATATCGACCGTTGGCTACGGGGATATTGCGCCAAAGACCGAATTCGGGAAGATCCTCGCGATGTTTGTCATCCTCGCAGGTGTCGGGATATTCCTGTTTGTATTCGCCCAGGCAATAGAGGCGATGGTAAGCAGTCAGGAGTCCAGGTCGCGGATGAAAAAGGTCAATATGGTCGTCGGTGCTTTTTTTTCTGAAGCCGGCGTTCCTCTCATCAGGTTGATCAGACCGTCGATAGAAGACAAGGGTTACCTTGATAATGAAATGAAAATCAAGGAGACCTGGACCGACCAGCAGTTCCGCGATGCCGGGCGCATGATCGGGACCCATGAATTTATCATCGACATTCATCTGGTTGACATCGCCGGGGTGCATGGGCTGCTGAAGGACCGGAGGGCATTTCTCGTTCAGCTCCTCCAGCACCCGGCATTATTCGAACACGAATCCTTTACCGACCTGCTCAATGCTGTGTTTCACCTCGAAGAAGAGTTGTCGGCCCGGGATGGTCTCGGGCCGCTCCCCGAGTCAGATTATTCCCACCTGTCCAAAGATACCCACCGGGTCATCAGCCTGTTGTTCGTGCAGTGGCTCGAATATCTGAGACACCTGAAGGTAAATTATCCGTACCTGTTCTCCCTTGCAGTCCGGACCAATCCCTTTGATGCCGGGGCGTCCCCGATCGTCAGGTAAGGATGGGGTTATTACCAGACCCGCTGGTCCTGACAGATCCGAGCGACAGGAAAATAACCCTGCCTGACATAAACTCATGCAGGAAATCAGGGACCCGTAATAGTTTTCCGAATTCCGGTCCCTGACCGGTCCGGTGAACAACATCATTCCCGCGCTTGCGGGGTATAGGACACAGGAGAACAACCTTTCAGACGATCGCGGATTTGAGACGGGAATTAAAAGATTTGGTACCATGGTTTACGCAGCACTGACATCGGGGGGCAAGGATTCGATACTTTCGGTCCAGAAGGCGATCGACCTGGGTATAGATGTTTCGCACCTCGTAACAGTCCGCCCCGGGAACCCTGCATCTCTCATGTTTCATTCTTCCAACCTCGATATCGTTCCGGTCATCGCCCGGTTATCGGGTCTTGGTTATGTTGAAATCCAGACGGAAGGGGAGGATGAAGAAGAGCTCGATGACCTGTACCATGGTCTTTCGGCCATCGATATCGAGGGTGTGGTGATCGGGGCCATAAATTCTGTTTCCCAACGCGACATGGTCCTTGCCATCGCAAGGGACCTGGAAATCGAGATGGTTGCGCCGCTCTGGCTCATGGATGCTGAGGCGGTCCTCACCGAAGTCGCCTCGCGTATGGATGCAATTATCGTCGTAACGGCAGATGGCCTTGGAGAAGAGATGCTCGGATCCCATATCGATGATGCCTTCATCGCAAATCTGAAACAGAT
>Ga0335071_10005326_pt1 | contig 13362 bp, 10 predicted proteins | sample Lox_Sample_15_FD_206724 | JGI IMG/M metagenome (GOLD analysis project Ga0335071, IMG submission 206724) | Soil microbial communities from Loxahatchee National Wildlife Refuge, Florida, United States - Lox_Sample_1.5 | ecosystem: Environmental > Terrestrial > Soil > Wetlands | place: USA... | reverse complement strand
GGATAAATTCGCGCTCTTTGCCGCAGATAATTTTACCGCGAAGCACGCGAAGGCGGATTTTTGACCGCAGATGACGCGGAGGATCGCAGATAAAACCATTGGGATTGCCCAGCATGACAGTAGGCCTACCCGTGGTGTGGCCGCCCTGTGGGGGCATTGTCGCACGCCAGGAAAATGCGGCCGGGGTAAAATCAGACTGGATATTTCCAATCAATTTACGCTAATGACGGAATCGTACGCCCCCAAGCCCGCTCCAGCGGGCAGTTGAACTACCCTGATTTAACCCTACCCCTACTACCCCCAACCCCAACGCTGCGCCGCTTCCGCCCGGCCCTGAAGGTCCGGGTTCCAGCGGCGTCATTCCCATGGATTATTTTCCGCTACACGAGTTGCTCGACCGGCTCACGGGCGAGCCTGGCACGACGGACATCACCTTCACCAGCCGGGGCGAGGTCGGAGTGCGGCAGAACATGCGCATGGCGGTCCAGATCATGGACCCCGTGCGGCTCCTGTGGCCCGGCACGGTGGAGCATTTCTTCCCCCACCGGCCGCAGGACCGGCGCGTCGGGCAGACGATCATGCTGGTCGACGGTCCGCGCCGCTACCGGGCGACGCTCACCATGGAGGAGGGGGGCGAGGCGATTGCAATCCGGCCGCTGCCCCTGCGCATCCGCACCGCCAAGGAGCTGCGCCTGCCGGAATTCCTGGTCCCGTACGTGCTCGGGTTGAAGGGCGGAATGTTCCTGATCGGCGGCGTCACCGGCTCGGGCAAGTCGTCCACCCTGGCCTCGCTGGTCAACGCGTTTTGCGCCGGCGCCGGCGGGACGGTGGTCACGCTGGAAAAACCGATCGAGGTTCTGCACTCCGGTAACGAGAAGACGATCGTGCACCAGCGGGAGGTGGGGCGCGACGTGGTGTCCTACGCCGACGGGTTGCATGAGGCGATGCACCAGAACCCGGATTGGATCGTCGTGCAGGAAATCCGGCATCCGGCCGAGGCCGAGACCGCGTTGGCGGCGGCGCTCAGCGGACATCTGGTGCTGGCCTCGATTCACGCCTTCACGGCCGCCACCACGCCCCAGCGGTATTTGTCGATCATCAATCCGACCATGGAAGATGTGGGGGCGCGCGACGCCCTGGCCTCCTGCCTGGAGGGTGTCCTGTTGCAACGGCTGGTCGAGGGCTACGAGGGATTGGTGCCGGTGTTCGAAATCATGCTCATGCGCAACATCGAGCGCCGGATGGAGCGGATCAACGCGATGGAGAACAATCTCCGCCTGGGCAATTGGGTCGCCCTGCGGCAGGACACCGAGGCGGGCCGGCGGCTGGGGATGTGCTTGTGGCAGGACAGCCAGCAGGAACGCATCGATGCCGGATTGATCCCGGCACAGTGAGGTAAAAATATATTGACTTAATAACATTATAATCACACCAAGCGGCCTGCCCAATGATCGGAAACCCCCTCGAAACTCTGCGCCTCACTCCGTTTGGCGAGTTGCTGACCGGCAGCGCGTATAAGACCCACCCGACGGACGCGACGGTGGGGCTGGGGGAGCGGTTTGCCGGCCAGACGATCCTCTTCGTCTGGATTGCGCGGGACCGGGCGGGCACGGAACAGGTGCGGTTCGACGCCCTGGGCCAACCGACCCTGGTGGGGCGCCGCCGGCAGGTGCAAAGCCGGGGGACGGGAGAACTGACCAAGGTATTGCGAGCGGAAAAGAAAGCCAGCGGCGCCGAATGGGTCGTGGTGGTGGTGACGCTGGGCTGGCAGGTATCGTTGGGCCAGGCGGCGGCGCGGGTCACCGGCAGCAAAGACGCCTTTGACCGGCACCGGATCATGCGGGACCAGCCGGACCTGGTGGTGAGCGGGGCGAAGCCGGAGCAGGTCTACGCCGCGGTCAACCACCCGCAGCTCGACCGGGCGGTCGTCTTCGGCGTCAAACGGGACGAGTTGCAGGAGGTGATGGCCGAGATCCGCAAGGCCGAGTTGAACGTGGCGGCGATCCGGGTGGGCGTGGCGGCGCAACTCGAATTATGGCTGGCCCGGGGCGGCGAGACGGCGCTCGACCGCGATTTGCTGGTGAGCGACGGGGCCAGCGCAATGCTGCTCAATCTCCGCGACCGGGAATTTGTGCCGCCGCTCACGGACAGCGGGCATGTGATCACGGCGCCGCGCCAGGCGAGCGCGCGGCCCAACAACGTGACGCAGGATCTGGTCCGGTTCGTCCAGGACAACCGGCGGCGTCCGGTGGTATATCTCGGTCCGGCGGAGATCGGCGCCGCCGTCAAACAGGCGCTGGGCGAAGAGCCCCATGAAATCATTCACCCGGACCTGCCCGAGGTGCATGAGGCGGAACTGGCGGTGCTGGCGCCGGAAGTGGGCCACGATTTGCACCCGGAAATCGCGGAAGTCCGCCGGGCCCTGCCGCGGTCGTGGCGCAAATGGATGTTCTGCTATTGCGCCCTCGTGGTGGTCAGCCTGGCCGTGGCGCTCAACAACGGGGTGACGGTGGCCACCGAGAGACTCGGCCGGACGGGAGCGGATGACGCGACGCAAGCGGCGGAGAGCCGGCACAAAAGTGCGGGAGCGACGCTGGCGACATTGGCGGGCGGGCTCCAGGAGGCCGAGCGGCTGCGGACCTGGGTGTGGGGGAATTACCATGCGCAGGAACTTGTGCAAAAACTGCTGCTGGCGGTCCCGCCCAATGCCTTGCTCGAGAAAATTCACGGGAAGGTCGCCGCCGGTTCCATCCAGATGCAGCTGGAATTTGTCGTGGTCGCCCAGAACGAAGCCCAGATCGCCACAGCCCGGGCCTTTGAACAGATCCTCAAGGACAGCGGTTATCAGGTGGGCAAACAAAACGAAACCATCCAGCAAGGGCCGACCAGCCTGCTGTATCGTTGGGATTTGATCATCCCGCCGGCCGGGGAGCCCCGCACATGATCGCCTATTACCGGAAGACTTTGGGCGTGATGGGCGCGGTGCTGGTGGCGGCGGTGGGCAGCGCCGTATACTCCAACAATTGGGCGGAGCGTGAGCGCAGGGATTGCGAGGCCAGCATGGAAGCCGCGCGCGCGGCGGACACCCGGGCCGAGAGCGAGGAGAAAAAGGTCCGGGAATGCGCCGAACACATGGTGCCGGTGGAAATATTCCGCCAAAGCTGGAAAGCCTATCTGCCCAACCCGGGACGCGAAGGGGAGCTGGCGATGGCGTTGCGCTCCACCCTGGAAGATGCCGCCCAGAAAAAACTCGGACTGGTGGTGGACAACGGACAGACGCCGGAAGCGTATCAATACGCCCTGGGACGGCGTAACTATCGCGTCCAGTCGGTCACCATGCGAGCCAGCGGCGGGGAACTGGGCAAACTGCTCGTGTGGCTGGGCGACGTGGAAAAAATCCACGCGCTCGGACGCGTTGAGGATTGGGAGCTCACCGGCGGGGACAAGATGACGGCGCTCAAAATCACCCTGCTGCAACCGCTGGCGGAATCGCCCCTGCCGCGATCCGAGCCGCGGGCGAGTTCGTTCGCGGAGGTGGGGGCGCCGGAGTCCTGGACCAATTATCTGCCTGAACGGGTGAAGCAGCCACATGGAGTGAAACTGGTCAGAAACCCGCTCCAGCCGATGACGGTGACCAACTCGACGCCATTGCCCCTGGCGCCGGAAAAGGACGAATGGTCGCCGAAAATCCAGCAAGCCCTGGCCCACAAGGTGCGCAGTGTCGTGCGCAGCACGAAACCGATGGTGATGATCGGCGAGCGCATGTTCAGCGTGGGTGAGGAGATCGTGGTCGGCCCGAAGGCGGATCCGGTTTTGCCGTCGGTGGTCGTGCGACTGGTCGCGGTGGCGAAGGAGGAGCTGGTTTTCCTGGTGGACAGTGTGCGCGCGGACAAGCCCTTCCAGGTGACGGCCAGGTATAAACTCGAAAAATTCCTGATTTCAAAATGAACGAAACAAGCCAGGCGTTGGTCCCGGCGCGCGAGGCGATCTCGGTTACGGGCGCAAACTTTCTACTCACCGGACAGGATGTCTGCACGGCCTACCGGAAGACCGGGATATATCCGGTCGCTTTGCTGCCCGGGACCGTGCACGAGGCGGCGATCGAGTGGTATGTGCGGTGGAAAGACTGGGCTGGTTTCGTTTTCGATGCGGCCGAGATGCCCTGGCTGCCGGTGGGGCAGGTGGGGCCGGCCCTCGTGCTGGCCCATTGTCAGCGCACGCCCCCGCCCCCGCCGCTGCCGGTGGAGTTTTTCCAACCCGTGCTGCTGCGGCAGGAGGAATATGCCCGGTACCTGGCGCTCAGCGCACCCTTGATCAATGGCGCGCCGAAACCGGTCTGGGACGGCGGCGCACTGGTGGCGCCGCGTTCGATGCTGCCGGAGCGGTTCATCCTGCCGGCCACGTCACGCGCCGCGCTGGAAATCCTGCTGGAATATTTCCCGCACGAGACCCTGGCGCACCAGCGGCTGCTCGAGCAGCAGGCCACCCGGAGGCGGACGACCGATCCGCTGGTCTGGCCGCCGGGGTATGCGGGCGCCGCGCGGCTGTTGCTGCGGCATGGGGCGGTCGCCGATCCGAAGATCATCCGCGTCAGCGACGGGTCGCTCAAGCGCGTCCCGGAAAACATCCGGTCGCACTGCCGGGCGATCGCGGAATACGAGCAGAATTTCTGGTATGGGTGCGAACACCTGCCCGATCCCACCGTGGAGGACCTTCTACTGGATGCGCTCGGCGAGGGTTGGCAGGTGCATGGCCTGCTCCTGGACGGGCCGCGCACGCTCGAACACACGGCCCATACTACTGCGCCCTTTGCGCCGCCCAGCACCCGCGAGGAATACGATATGCGGTCGCGGCAGAAAGTCGTGATCGAGGCGGCCACCGCCGCCAGCCGGCGGCAGGCCGTCGAGGCCAAGCCGGTGGTCGAAGCCGGCGAAATCCGCATCACCGCGAAGGAGCTGGCCGCGTTGGAACGGTACGACGAACGCCGGCACGATCGCGATCCGACCAAGGTGTTCAAAAAGCAGCTGTGCGTCGCGATCCAGAGCGGGGCCTCGGACCTGCATATCGAGCCCGGCGTCGATCGCACCCGGGTGCGGGCGCGCATCGACGGCCGGCTCACCGAGCTGTTGGACATGCCGGAGGAACTCGGGGAGACCTTCATCGGCGTCGCCAAGACGATGCTCGGCCTGCCCTCGGAAAAGTTTCTGCCGCAGGACGGCAATTGCACGATCTACTACGGCTCCGATGCCATCAACTGCCGCCTTTCGACCTATCCCATCCGCAAGTGCATCCAGAAAATCGTCATCCGGTTTCTGCCGAAACGCGGACAGGTGCCGGCATTGGAGACGATCATGCCCGACCGCGAGCGCCGGATTCTCCTCCGGGCGTTTCGCAGCCCTTACGGTTTGGTGTTGATGTGCGGCCCGACCGGTTCCGGGAAAACCACCACCACCTTTTCGGCGCTGGCGGCGATCAACGAGGTTGAGAGCAACATCACCACGATGGAAAATCCCGTCGAGTATGTGCTCGATGGCGTGAACCAGGCCGAGCTCGACGAGCCCCGGGGAGTGACCTGGAACATGCTCCTGAAGGGTTTTCTGCGGCAGGACCCGGACATCGGCGTGCTGGGCGAAATCCGGGATCTCGCCACGGCCGAGATCGCGCTGCGCCAGGCGCTCACCGGGCACGTGGTCGTTTCGACGCTCCATACGGTCAGCTGCGCCAAGACAGTGGAGCGGTTGATCGATTTCGGGCTGAATACGGACATGCTCGCCTCCGGCTTGATGTTGGTGGAGAGCCAGCGGCTGGTGCGGCGCGTCTGCCAAAACTGCAAGACGATGCGGAAGCCGACCGCCGGGGAGCACAAAAAATTCGTGCGCCATTTCGAGCACTTCGAAAATCTCGGCTGGAAGGTGCCGGGGCAGATCTGGGATGCGTTGCCCGGGGGGTGCGAAAATTGTCGCGGCGGCTACAAGGGACGCATCGCCGCCGTCGAATTGCTGCCGGTCACCGAGGAGGTCCGCGCGTTGATCGAGGGCAAGAAGCGGGCGCGCGATTTCGCGGACTGGGCGCACAAAAACGGGTTCCCGACCGTTTATGAATCCGCCCTCCACCTGGTCGCGCAGGGGCTCATCACCATGAGCGAGGCGGACGAGTGGCAGGAAACCTGGGAAGACTTCGATTTCTCCAACGCCGTCAAATAATCCCCCGCATGACCACCCCCGAGCCCGCCCCCCGCCTGTCCAAAAAACAGGAGATCTGCACGGCCTTTAAAGCGCAATTCCGCCGGCAGGCTGCCGTCTTTGTGGTCAGCCGCAAACCGGGGCGGGTACCCTTCGGGATCGCGGTGCGCGCACGTCGGGTGGTGGTTTATGGACCCCTGGCGGAGGGCGGCATCTATGGCGCCGGCGTGAACAAGGATGAAATCTGCCGGCAGGTGCGCCCGGCCCCGTGGGAGTTGATCGGAGCGGGCCGGCGGGTGAGCCACGAGGAGGTGGCGGATTTTTTTGAAACGCTGGGCTCGGCGCTCTGCTCCGGGCAATCGACGACCGTGGCGTTGGGCATGGCCGCGCGCACCGTGCGCTCGCCGCGGATGCGCGGCACCATCGGCGCGATCGCCTTCATGCTGACCCGGGGCGTGGAACTGCACGACGCCATGCGCCTGTTCCCCGAGGTGTTCGCGCCGATGCAGGTGTCCCTGACGGAAGCCACGGCCCAGACCGGCCTGAAGGAAGCTGGCGCGGTGTTTATCAAGCTGGCCCAGCGGATGCTCAAACAAGGCCGGCTCTGGCGAAAATTCTTCAGCGCGATCGCCTATCCGCTCTCGATGTTCGTGCTCGCGATGGTGGTGGCGATCATCCTGGAGGTGGTGGCCTTGCCCCCGATGATGGCCCTGTTCCACACGATGGGGGCCCGGCTGCCGGCGATCAGCCAGGCGTTTTATCGGGTGGCGCTCGTGCTCAGGACGTATTCCTGGTTGATCTTCCCCGCGCTGATCTTCGGGCTGGTGGCGGGGCTCGGTTCGCTGCCGCGGCTGCTGCAAACCCGGTGGGTGCAAAGGCTGGTTGTCCATCTGCCGTTCGTCGGTGTCATCATGCGCCAGATGGCGCTCGCCCGGGCGCTTTCGACCTTCATCCTGCTCAAGCAAAGCGGCGCGGCCACGAGGGACATGTTCCTGCTGGCGGGTGCGGCCAGCGGCAACGCGGTGGTGGCGGATTTCTTCGCATCGACGTACCGCCGGGTCACGCTGGGGGATGCGATCGAGGAGGCCTTTATCGCCGAACGCCACCAACTCGGGCCCGAGGGCGACCGGATCGCCGGGAGAATGGAGGTCGGCATGACCGGTGGCGACCTGGCCGGCCTGATGAATGACGTGGTCGATGACCTGGTGGACAAGGCCGAAAATCGCGTGACGGTGCTGCCGCGCCTGCTCGAATGGCCGCTGCTGGCGGCCATCGGTCTGGTGATCGGGATGATCATCCTGGCCATCTTCCTGCCCTATCCCTCGCTCTTGAACGACGTCATGCAAAAGATGGCGCAGGGCCGATGAGCTTAAAATAATTGACAGAATACTAATTAAAATACCCTATACGTCATGCCTCACTTTCTTTTCCGTCGGATCTGGTGGTTGATTTTCTGGCTGGCGCTTGGCGCGGAGACCGGCGTTGCGCTGCTGGCCGATCCACCACCGCCGGCAACGCGCCTGAGTGCACTGGTGGCGGCCGCGGCGCGGGAACCGATCGTGCTGGCCGCGCCGTTGCCGGCCGACACGGCCGTGCTCGACGAGGTGGCGGAAATCGAGCGGATCAAAAAGCTGCCGCCGATGCCGATCCCGGTGCAGGATACGCCGCTGGCCAGCGCGATTGTCGTCATCTGCAACGCCGCTGAGATGAGCATGATTGCCCCCTCGGCCGAGGAATTTCCCGAAAACGTCACCCTGACGACGCGCGTGAATCCGTGGGAGGTGCTCGAGTTGCTGGCCGAGCGCTATCGCTTCACGATGAAATTCCGCCGCGGCGTGTGGCTCTTCGATCGGGAACAGGAGGGGACGCTCTACTCCAAGGTCTATGTGCTGAAGAACACGAACCTCGACACCTTCAAGGCCTCGCAGAACAGCTTCACCCAGCTCGGCTCAACGCAGTCTCTAACCGCCGGTGCGCTGGGCGGCAATAACGGCGGCGGGGGCGTGGCCGGTGGTCTCGTGTTTACGCCGCAATCGCAGACGATCATCGACCAGCTGCGCGCGATCGTCGGGATGCCTCCTTCGGTTTTGGTGACCAGCGGCCAGCTGCCCGCGGAAGATCCCTCCAAACGGCCGATCCAGGGACCGGCCGCCGAACGGTCCGGCGACCGGGAACAACCGCAGGTGCTCTATATTCCGTCAGTGCGGGCGCTCCATATCACGACGACGCGGCGCCGGCACGAGCGGGTCGAAAATTACATCAAGACGATCGACCAGCCCGTGAAGCAGATCTACATCGAGGTGCGCTTCTACCAGACCTCGTACGATCCCAAGCTCGTGCTCGGCCTCGATCCTTCCGGCTGGCAGCCGAATGTTTCGCTCTCGGACATGGTGAGCCAGATCAACCTGAATAAACTGCGCGCCACGCGTCTGGCCAGCAACGGCACCCTCAAGGTAAATGACATGAATTTCCAGATGAACGCGCTCGCCACCGATTCGACCTCACGGTTGATCCAGTCGCCGTCGGTCACGGTGGCGGACAACTCCGAGGCGTATTTCTCCGTGGGCGACGAGGAACCGTTCGTCTCCGCGAACAGCATGAGCGCAGGGGCGATCGACGCCGGCTTCGGCACTTCGCAGGCGCAGATCGCCATCCGGCGCATCGGCACCTCGGTCAATGTGCTTCCGACCTATTTCCCGGGCGACGAGCAGAACCCGGCCAATATCCGGCTGGTGTTGCGCATCGAGGTCGGCGCCCTGAAAGGCTTCCGCCATATCAACACCGTCGATGTGCCCGTGGTGAATTCCCAACGATATAAGTACACGGCGAACGTGAAGGAAAACGAGGCGTTCGCCTTCGGCGGTCTGAGCGGGATTTCGGAGAGCGAGGACATCAAGAAGGTGCCCATCGCGGGCGATGTGCCGCTGGTGGGGTATATCTTCAAGTCGAAGAACAAAACCGCATCGCAGACCAATCTGATCGCCTACATCACGGCGCGCGTCCGGCCGGTCGGGGAGAAATCGGTCATGCCTTCCATGGCGCCCACGAACCCGGCGCCGGCAGCACTGGCGGACCAGACGACGATGGAGAAAAGACCACTGCCCCGGATGCAACCGTAGGCCTCCCCCATGGCACGCACCTTCCAGCTCGACGATTTTGGCGTGGATCTGACGATGCAGGCCCGCGCCGGCCGGCTCGATCCGGTGGTCGGCCGGCAGAACGAAATCGAACGCATGGTGATGATTCTCGGGCGCAAGGGCAAAAACAACCCCGTGCTCCTGGGTGAGCCCGGAGTGGGCAAGACCGCCGTCGTCGAGGGATTGGCGCAATGGATCGTGGCCGGTCGGGTGCCGCACCATCTCCGCGCCAGGACGATTTATGGGCTCAACCTGGGCCAGTTGCTCGCCGGCACGAGCTTTCGCGGCGACTTCGAACAGCGCCTGCAGGATCTCGTCAAGGAGCTGCGCCGGGCCGGCGCGAACCGGTTGCTCTTCATCGACGAAATCCACCTGCTCGGCCGCGCGGGCCGGAGCGAAGGCGGCCTCGACGCCGCCAACCTGCTCAAGCCGCTGCTCGCGCGCGGCGAGCTGCCCTGCATCGGCGCTTCGACGGCGGCAGAGTGGGGGGACATGGTGGCGAGCGATCCGGCGCTCGAGCGGCGTTTCCAGCCGGTGGAGATTTGCGAACCGACGCCGGCGGAGGCCGTCGACATTCTCAAGGGGCTGCGCCTGCGCTATGAGGCGCACCATGGCGTTACCATCTCCGATGGCGCGCTGGAGGCAGCCGTCGCGCTGGCGGTCGAGCGCATTCCGACGCGCCGTTTGCCGGACAAGGCGGTGGACCTTTTGGACGAGGCCTGCGCCCGGCTGCGGTTGTTGCGGGAAACGCCCGTGGCCGACCGGCCCGAGCTGGCCGAAGTGCGGCAGCAGCTCGCACGGGCGGAAGCCCGCTTCGATCTCGATGCCGTCGTCCGCTGGCGGCGGGAGGTTCGCCGCACCCCGGCGGGCGCCCGGCCGGTGTTGGAGGCGGCCGATGTCGGCACGCATCTGTCCGCCTGATCATTCGATCAAACCATATCGATGCCCAATCGCTTCCGCTTTCTTCATCTCCGACGGAGCCGCGGGCGCGAGCGAGTGCAGGCTCATCCACTCGCTCACGCTCGCGGCCGCAGCTCAACCAAGCCGAATCCAGCCCTGGAGTGAATGCTGCGCACTCAACGGAGGCCGTTCCATTCGTGTCGATTCGTGGGCATTCGTGGTTCAACTGAATTGTTCCGGATTCGCATCCATTAATGGTTAATCCCACCACCCGTGACCATGCCCCCAGCGCCGCGATCGCCCGACCAACCGACCCCGGGACAGCTTGTCTCCGAGCTGCACCAGCTGCCGCCGGTCGCGCGGGTGCTGGTGCGCTTGCAGCGCCTTTTGTCCGACCCGGTTTCGTCTTTGGACGGCGTGGCGGATCTGATCCGGCTCGATGCCGGGCTCACGACCCGCGTGATCCAGATCGGCAATTCCGTGTGGTTCGGTCGCGGCGAACCGAGCCGCACGATCGAGGACGCCGTGAGTCGCGTGGGCTTTCGCGAAATCTACCGGCTCGTGGCGGTGATGGCGACAGATGCCGTGGTCGCCTCGCGTCTGGTCATGTACGGGCGCGACGCCGAGAAAATGTGGCAGGAGTCGGTGGTCTGCGCCTGCGCCGCGGAAATTCTGGCCGACCGGCTGGGCGAGGATTTCGCGGTGGCCTACACCGCCGGGCTGCTGCATGCCGCCGGGCGCCAGGCGATCAACCAACATCTGCTGGCGTCGGCCGAACGTTCTCCGCGGCTCAACGATGAAAGTTTTCCGCGCGACTTCAGCGTCGCGGAGGTTGCCCGGCTCGGTTTCACGCAGGCCGACGTGGGGGCCGCGATGCTCTCGAAATGGGACTTCGCCCCGGCGATCGTGGAGCCGATCCGCTTTCAATATGCTCCGCTCGAAGCCGGCGAGCCGCACGCCGCCATGGCGGCGATTCTGTACGGCGCGCGGATGCTGCGCACGATCGTATGCCAGCAGCAGGATCCTGCGTTCCTGCGCGTCGATCCCGCGGTGCTGCACCGGCTGGGCCTGACGCTCGCCGGGGTGGCGGCCTGTCAGCCCGAGCTGGAGGCGCAGCTCAAGCGCGCCCGGAAGCTGACGGCCACCGAGCCGGTGGTTTCCCGCTGACGACCGCGTCGCATTGGTGGGAGTTCGCCTTTGCCCGCGGCTATCGGCCCAGGCCGCGGCGGATCATCGCAATGGCGATGGCGGCGAGCAGGAGCGCGATGATCTTCGAGATCGCGCGCAGTCCCGTGCGGCCGATGAGCCGGCCGAGGTTGTCGCTGTAGGCGAACGCCAGCGCCACGAGCCCGAGATTCACGGCGAGCGCGGCCAGCGTCACCGGCAACCCTTGCGTCCGTGCCAGCAGCAGCAGCGTCGTGATCGTCGCCGGCCCGGCGATGAGCGGCATGCCGAGCGGCACGACGCCGAAATCGTTGGTCAGCGAGGCCGGCTCCTCGGCGGCGGACTGGATGATGTCGCGCGCCGCGAGGATGAACAGGATCAGGCCGCCCGCGATTTGGAAATCGCTTACGGTGATGTTCAGCGCCGCGAAGATGCTCGCCCCGAGGAACAGAAACAGCAGCGCCACGCCGCCCCCGGTCCACGTGGCCTGATGGGCGATGCGGCGGCGGGTCTCCGGCGGGGCGTCCCGGCCCAGGGCGAGAAACACGGCGGCCAGGCCCACCGGATCGATCGCGACAAACAGTGGGATAAACGCCTGCAGAAACGCGGTGAGCACAGCGGGCATGCCGGCAAGCTACCGTCGCCCCGGCGCGGCGCAAGCGCGATGCGGTCCCGACGGCCCGCGGCGAAATCGCGCGAACGGTAGTCCCGAACGGCGCAGTGTAACCCATTAGGTTACACTTTAAGGCGGAGGAAAAATGGTGCTGTTACGAGTGAAACTCGGTGGAAATGTAACCCATTAGGTTACAAAGTCGCGGAGCGGGCGAATCGGGAGGAGTGTTATTTCTTGGCTTGGGGGCGGTGGCTGCGTTCTGCTCGTGGGCGCATGGCACCCACGCTCCTCGTCCTCGCCGCCGGCCTGGGTTCGCGTTACGGCGGCCTCAAGCAACTCGACCCGGTCGGCCCGACGGGCGAGACGATCCTCGACTATGCGGTGTTCGACGCCGTGCGCTCCGGCTTCGGTCGGGTGGTATTCGTGATCCGGCGCGACTTCGAGGGGGCGTTCCGCACGCAGGTGGCGGCGAAATACGCCGGCAAGGTGCCGGTGGATTTTGTCTTCCAGGCACTCGACGCCCTGCCGGCCGGTTTTGCGCCACCCCCGGGTCGTGAGAAACCATGGGGCACCGGCCATGCCGTTTGGTGCGCCCGCAATGCGATCCACGAGCCGTTCGCCGTGATCGGCGCCGACGATTTCTTCGGTCGCGAGGCGTTTCGCCAGCTTGTGGCCTTTCTTTCCGCCAAGCAGAAATCGGCCATCGCAGATCGAAAGTTCTGCATGGTCGGCTACCGGCTCGACCGTACGCTCTCCGAGCACGGCACGGTGTCGCGTGGCGTGTGCGAGGTCGGGGCCGACGGTTTGCTCCGCGGCATCGTCGAGCGCACCGCCATCGATCCCACGCAGCTCGGCCGGGGCGATCTGCGCGGCGACGCCACGGTGTCGATGAACTGTTTCGGCTTTACGCCGGCGCTCTTCCCGGCGCTCGACGCGCAGTTGGGTGAGTTTCACCACGCGGCCGGCGGCGACACGACGCGGGAATTTTATCTCCCGGCCGCCGTCTCGGCCATGATCGCACGCGGCGAGGCCACGGTGCAGGTGCTGCCGACTCCGGGCGAATGGTTTGGCGTGACCAATCGCGGCGATCGTCCGCGGGCGGTGGCGGCCCTCGCGGCGCTGGTGCGGCGCGGCGAATATCCGCCGAGACTATTCTAGGGTTGCGGGGTGATTTCATCCGGGAACGTGCCGGGGTCGAATGATGCGTATTACGCAACATTCCCTCTGAGCATCGGAGATGTTTCACCCTGGGCGTGGCTGGGTAAAATCCGTCGCGCGGCCGGGTGAAGAGCGCTGGTTTTGGTTTCGCTTGGCGGACCGACCAGGTGTAATCACAAATCACACATGACCTTCTTTCGTCCTGACG
>Ga0335071_10005325_pt1 | contig 13362 bp, 9 predicted proteins | sample Lox_Sample_15_FD_206724 | JGI IMG/M metagenome (GOLD analysis project Ga0335071, IMG submission 206724) | Soil microbial communities from Loxahatchee National Wildlife Refuge, Florida, United States - Lox_Sample_1.5 | ecosystem: Environmental > Terrestrial > Soil > Wetlands | place: USA: Florida... | reverse complement strand
CGCCGATGGAGCCCCGGGTGTTGCTGTACCAGGTCCGCCCGAGGTAGGGCCTGCCGATCAGCCCCTCGTGGATGCGCTTCACGATCCCGATGGTGTGGGGGGACGACCGCTGCTGGCTCCCCATCTGCACGAGTCCCCCGTACTTTTTCTGTGCGGCCACGAGCAGCTCTCCCTCATGCGGGTTGTGGCTGCACGGCTTTTCCACATAGACGTGCTTGCCCGCCTTGAGCGCCAGGATCGCCATCGGCGCATGCCAGTGCTCCGGCGTGGCGATCGTGACGGCGTCCACGTCCTTTGAGTCCAGGAGTCGGCGGAAATCGCGCTCCGCCACCGGCGCACGCCCGTCCTTCTGCTTCACGGCCGCCGCAAATTTCCCGAGCTCAATGCTGTCGACGTCCGCAATGTGCGTGACAGCCCCGTGCGGGTGTGCGCGTACGGAGTCCAGGTGGGCGTACCCGCGGCCGTGGAGCCCGATGATCGCCACGTTCACGCGCTCGTTCGCCCCCTGGACCCTGGCGTAGCTCCGGGCGCTCAGGCCCGCCGCGGCTGTCGCCGCACCGGCTGCGATTTTGAGGAATTCGCGTCTCGACGTCATATGTGCACCTCCGTTCCCGGTCTACTCACAGTGTCGCAAGCACGCCGCGCAGGTAGCCGGCGGATTCCGCCACGCCGGGGAGAGGATCGTGCTCGTCCTTCTCGTGTTCTATGTGCACCGTGCCGGCATAGTGCAGGCGCGCGAGCGTCCCGAGCAGCCGGGGGATGCCGATCACGCCGCGCCCGATTTCGATGTCATGCCCCGCGGCATCAGGCGAGGTGACATCCTTGATGTGAAGATCGTACACCCTGTCAAACCACCGCTCCACTTCCGCCGCCGGATCCAGGCCCAGCCGCGCGGCATGTCCCAGATCGATGCACAGGCCGATCCGCCTGTCCAGCTTCTCCACGAGACGGTATGCGCTCTCCGGGCTCGGGTAACGCCGGTCGTTCGGGCCGTGGTTGTGGATGGCCAGCCTGATGTCGTACGATCGCACGGCGCTCTCCACGAGCCCCAGGAGCGATGCGTCGGGGCATCCCACCATCATGGAAAGCCCGGCGGACTTCGCGTACTCGAACGCCCTGTGCACCTCTGCCTCGTTCGTCATGTACACGACGCCGCAGGAGGTGAACGTGAGCCCGGCATCGCTGATCTGCTTCCGCACGCGTGCGAAGTCATCCGCCGTGCTCGCCATCGGCAGGTGAACGTCTTTCAGCGCAAGCCGTGTGATCCCCACCCGCACGGTCATTGCGATCGCCTGCTCGAGCGTGAACGCCCGGAAGGTGTACGAGGCGATGCCGAGATCAAACGGGAGTTTCCCCGGGACCGGGGCGGAGCGCGCCTGCTGCCACAGCGCCCCCAGGGGAAGCGCCCCCGCAGCGGCGGCGGCGCCGGCGACTTTCAGAAAATCACGACGTGAAGCGGATGCCATCGGTGGCCTCCTCCAGGGTGTGTGTGTCTGCGTCAGAAGGTGCGGATCTTGATATTCCGGAACGACACCATGTCACCGTGATCCTGGAGCAGGATGTGTCCGCGGGGAGCCTCGCCGAACCCGTCCAGGTCTTTGAACTTGCTCACGGCCTTGTGCGCGAGGAATTCCTTCCCGCCCCGTTCGTACGCCAGGATCAACACCCCGTTCAGCCAGTGCTCGACGTGTTTCCCCTTCACCACGATGCGGGCATGGTTCCACTCGCCGATCGGGTGGACCTGCTTGTGCGAGGCCGGCATGAGGTCGTAGAGCGAGCCGAGCGTCCTGTTCCCGTTGATCCCCAGCTTCGCGTCGGGGTGATTGGCGTCATCCAGGAGCTGATACTCAAGGCCCTTCGCCGATCCGGGGGTGCGGGGGAGCTGTTCCGTCACGAAGATCTTGATGCCGCTGTTGGCGCCCTTCGTGAGCTTGAAGTCGACTTTCAGCTCGAAGCTGCCGTACTGTTCCTCGGTCACGAGATCCCCGCCCCAGGCAGCCTCCCTGCCGCCTGATTCCTCCACGATCAGCTCCCCGTTTTCCACCTTCCACCCCTTCGCCGGGAGCGAATCCAGGTACGCCCCGCGCCAGCCGGACATCGAGACGCCGTCGAACAGGAGCTTCCATCCCTCCTTCCGTTCGGCCTCCGTCAGCGTGTTCGGCTGCGGCGTCCCCTTCGCCGGGACCCCGCGTGCGTGGCAGTCCGCACATCGCACGAAGTGGATGTTGTTCGGGCTTCGCGGATCATGGAACGTGGTGTTCATCGTCGTCACGTCAATCCCGCAGCTGGAAAGGGCGGGATGGCAGTTGGCGCAGCTCCGCCGCGACTCGTTGCTGTGATTTTCGTGGCAGGCGAGACAGCTCAGCCCCTCATGCACCCCGCGCGGCGTCCTGTCGTCGCCGCTCCCCGCCCGGTGAAATGCATCCGGGGCGTGGCACTGCACGCAGACACGCTCGCGGGCGTCGTCGGCCACACGCACGCTTCCGGAGTCGCCCGCCAGGCGGAGCGCGGGCAGGTGCGCAGCGTCAATGTGCGTCTTCTCATACCTGTCATACCAGAGCATCGTGGAGACCGCAGGCGACGCCGCATAGAAGATCTTCTTCGGATCGGCATAGTCGGCGCGGGCGGCGGGGAGTCCCTCCCGGTGCACCCGGTGACAGGCAAGGCACGGGATGACCGGCAGCGAATCCTGGCCGGCGCGCGCGAGCTTCCATGGACCGGTCGTGTTGAGAGGGGTCACGAGCTCCCCGATCGTCCCTTCAAAGAACATCCCGTGACACCGCAGGCAGTCGGGCCCGGGCTGTTCGCGCGAGTTGTGGTCCCTGTTCAGGAAAATCGACGCATACGTTGCCGAGTGCCCGCCGGAGATCCAGCGGGCGTATTCCGCGCCGTGGCACCGCCTGCAGCCGGCCATCACCTCCAGGACCTGCGCCTCGTTGAGACGGACGGGACCCGGTCCGGCATAGTGACGGACGACCATCATCGCCTTCTCGGTGAGGCTGTGCAGGCCGTTGCTCAACGCCGTGCCGTGGCATTCCCTGCAGTGGAAATCGCGGTGCCCGCTCATCGCCCAGGAGACCGAGGAACTCTCGATCTCGTGACAGCCCGCGCAGGCGGTCTGCGGCGAGGCAGAGCTCCATGTGACGTACAGGACGACCGCCGCGACTCCGGCGAGGAGGAGGATGACGGAAAGACGTTTGCGGAGGGATGTGTGGGCCATGATCGTGGTCTAGATTGCTTCGCAGAGAACGCTCGCAATGACAGGGAACGGACGCTCGCAATGACGGGGAACGGACGCTCGCTATGACAGGGATTGCTTCGCAGAGAACGCTCGCAATGACAGCGGATGAACGGTCCCCTCGATGACAGGGCTACGTGAAACGGTTGCCGGCGCGCCACTCGCGCGTGATGTGCTCCCCGACCCAGTAGCCGAGCGCCATGATCGTGAGCGCGGGATTGAATCCGCCGTTGGTGACGTGGAGACTGGCGTCCGCGATGAACAGGTTCGGCGTTTCATGCACGCGGCCGTACCTGTCCGTCACGGATGTCTGCGGATCGTTCCCCATGCGGCATGTCCCCGCCTGGTGCTGGCCGCCGCTCAGGCCCCGCCCGCCGACGGAGCGCCAGGTCTGAAACGCGCCCGCCTCCTGCAGGATCATCTCGGCTTTCGACGAGAGGAACTCGCACCCCTCCACATCTTTGGGATGCCTGTGGCCTGAAAGACGGACAACGGGAATCCCCCAGTGATCGCGCACTCCCGGGTCAACGTCGACCCGGGAATCGAACGAGGGGATCTCCTGAACGGGTCCCACCACCTGGACGTTTCGCCTGAAGAACTTCCGCTGGAAATCCTTGTGCTCCTTCCCCCAGCCTGCCGCTCCGGGGGGGCGGATCCCGGTGAAGAGGTACGGGAGGCGCGTGAACTCGTTGGCCAGGAGCCCCCCGCCGACGATCCCCGGGTTGTGATGATTGAAGTCGCAGATCGCGATCGTCGCCCCCGGGCCGACGGCGTCGAAGATGTCCTCCTCGAAGAGCCCGAACGCACCCGTATAGGCGTGCCCCTGGAGATTGCGGCCGACCCACCCGTGGCCGTTGCCCACACCAGCCGGGAAGTGGGCGGACCGGGAGTTCAGGAGCAGTCGAGGCGTCTCCGTCGCCGAGGCCGCCACCACCACGATATCCGCGGTCTGTATCTGCTTCGTGTCGTTCGCATCAAAATAGGCGACTCCCGTGATCTTCCCGGCCGCATCGATCACCAGCTCGCTCACCACGCAGCCCGTGCGCAGCTCGCAGTTGCCGGTGGCAAGCGCCGCGGGGATGACCGTGTTCTGTGTGCCGCACTTGGCGTCGATGGGACAGGCAAATCCGCAGCAGGAGAGCCTCCGCTGGCACGCGGGACGCCCGCCGTACGGGACCGAATTCCTGAGCATGGGAATCGGGAAGGGGTGCAGCCCCTTCCGGAGCATCGCCGCCCGCAGCATCGTCGCTTCGCGGTTGTACGCGAAGGGGGGCATGGGGTACGGCTTCGCCCGCCGGGCCGCAAACGGGTTTTCGGAGGCATCCCCCGCGACGCCGATCTCCCATTCGGCGCGTTCGTAGCAGTGCTCGAGATCCTCGTACGCGATCGGCCAGTCTTCGAGCGTCGAACCCGCGACGGCGCCGTACGTGCTCTTCATCCGGAAATCCTCGGGCATGAACCGCCACGCCATCGCGCCGTAGCTGACCGTTCCCGAACCGACGCATGCCGCGACATTGCTGTAGCCCCCGTCGCTCGGCAGCATGATCTCCTCGGAGCCGTCATCGTTCACGAGGACGCGGCGGTAGCGCACGTCATCCGGTCCGAACGCGTTGCCGAGTACCGTCGTGCGCTGCGAGAGCAGCTCGTCGGTGTCGTGCGCGTCGAACGACACCCAGTCTCCCCGTTCCAGCAGAACGACCGACAGGCCGCCCCTGCTCAGCTCCGCGGCAACGACTCCCCCGCCGGCTCCTGCGCCGACGACCACTGCATTGACGTGTCTGGGGCTCATGTGTCAGGTCCGGTAGCGGTTCTGTCCCACGATTTGCGGATAGTCAAGCCCCACCATGCGGTAGCTGACATACCCGGGATTCCCGCCGTGGCGGGGACTGCCGTAGTAGCCCTGGAGCGAATGGCTCCTGAGGAGCTGGAAGAACCTGGCGGCAAACCCGTCCTTCCACGGTCCCTCCTTCAGCTCCCCCGATTCCATCTCTTTCAGGAACGCCGTCTGTTTCTCACGGGGGAGCGACTCAAACCGTTCATGATACCTGTCGGCGCACGTCGCGGTGATTGCCGCGAGGCCCCGCCGGTAGTCCCCGCGGAACCGGGCGTATGCGCCGCCGAGCTGCACGTCCATGAACGATACGACCCCCCCCTCGCGACCGCCCGGCCATTCGTCGGGGGGGATGATCTGATCGGCGATGGCGCCGAGGAGGGAGGCCTCATCCTCCGTCAGGACCTCCCGGCGCGGGCCGGGCGAAGGTCCGCATCCGGGCACGAGTGAGAGCGTGCCGACGCCCAGCGCCGTCAGCTTGATGAAACGTCGTCTCGAGATCTTCCAGTCACCGGCCATGGTGTTTCTCCTGAACAATTCGCGCCCTCAGGGGCATCGGCAACTCCGGCTAGTGGTGTGCGGGAACGAGGAAGGAATATTCGAAGCGTCGAACAAACGTACTGCATTGTGTCTGCAATGTCAAGGAACCGCAGAGGGTTCCCGCCGTTGCATTTCACACGGAATCGCGTAGATTGACTCGGCCACACTGATATGGAGGACTTCATGAGACCGTTTCTCTCCGGCGTGCTTCTCGGACTGCCCATGATCATGCAGGGCCCCGCGGCACCGGCCCAGACGCCACACGCCGGGATCTTCGAAGACCATGCGGACATCGGCGCTCCCCGGAGAGCGGGGGGGGTGCAATATTCACCCGCGGATTCATCGTATACGGTCGCCGGCGGAGGCGTGAACATGTGGTTCGTGCGGGACGCATTCCACTTCGCCTGGCGCAGGGTCGCGGGGGACATCGCACTCGGCGCGGACATCCGGTGGATCGGCACGGGGGGCAACCCGCACAGGAAGGCGTGCCTGCTGATCCGGCAGAGCCTGGACCCGGATGCACCGTACGCTGATGCCGTCCTGCACGGCAACGGTCTCACATCGCTGCAGTACCGGGAAGTGCGCGGGGGGCCGACGCACGAGATCCAGTCATCGCTGAACGCGCCGGCGCGCCTCAGGATCCTCAGGGAGGGGAGCACGTTTTTCATGTCCGTGGCGGCCCCCGGAGAACGGCTCCACCCGGCCGGCGGATCGTTCAGGATCGACATGGCGGACCCGGTGTACGTCGGGATCGGCGTCTGCGCACACGACAGCGATGCCCTGGAGCAGGCGGTTTTCTCACACGTGGAACTCAACGCCGGCAGAGCCCCGGCAGGAGGCGAACAAATGCTGGAGAGCACGCTGGAGACTATCGACATCGCGTCTACGGACAGACGGGCGGTCTACGTCACGCGGGATCACATCGAAGCCCCGAACTGGTCGCGCGACGGAGCGCACTTTCTCTTTAACAGCGGCGGACGGATTTACAGGCTGCCGGCGGGCGGCGGCACGCCGCAGGTCGTGGAGACGGGACCTGCGGTGCGGTGCAACAACGACCACGGGCTCTCGCCCGACGGATCGCTCCTGGCGATCAGCGACCAGTCGGAGGACGGCTCATCCCGCATATTCGTGCTCCCCGCCGCGGGGGGCACACCCCGCCGCGTGACGGCGCAGGCCCCGTCGTACTGGCACGGCTGGTCGCCCGACGGCGCGACGCTCGCCTATTGCGCACAGCGCAACGGCCAGTTCGACATCTACACGATTCCCGTCTCGGGGGGGACGGAAACGCGGCTCACGAACGCGCCCGGCCTTGACGACGGACCGGACTATTCGCCTGACGGGAAGTATATCTATTTTAACTCGGAGCGGACCGGCTCGATGCAGATATGGCGGATGACGACAGACGGGTCGGTGCAGGAGCAGGTCACCGCGGACGGGTACAACAACTGGTTCCCGCACCCGTCGCCCGACGGCCGGTGGATCGTATTCCTCACGTACGGCGCGGATGTCAAGGGGCACCCGGAAAACAAGGACGTGATGCTCCGCATGATGCCGGCGGCGGGAGGGGAGATCCGGGTGCTCGCCAGGCTGTTCGGAGGGCAGGGGACGATCAACGTCCCCTCGTGGGACCCGGCGAGCCAGCACATCGCGTTTGTCAGCTACCGGCTCGTTTCCCCGTGAGGCGCGGCCCCGGGGCTCAGTGCTGGTGGAATGCCTCCGAAACAAACCTCAGCACTTCCGGCAGCGATGCGCGCCAGTACGTCCAGGTGTGGGCCCCTTCCCTGATCCGGAATTCGTGGGGAATGCCCCTGTGCTGCATCGCGATGTGGACAAGGCAGTTCCCCTCGGAAAGCCCGTCCTTGTCGCCGCAGTCGATGTACCACCGGACCGCGTTCCGGAGTGTGTCGGGCATGGTGTCGACCATGTACAAAACGCTCTGGCGTTTATAGTAGGCTTCCACCTGGGCGTCGGAAATCCCCGCAGTGTCTGCGGCGCCAAAACCGGTCAGGCTCCCCCGCGTATCTTCGAGCTTCAGCGGACGGATCGACGCGCTCAGCGGGCAGGCGGAGGAGAACATTTCGGGATGGTGGAGCGCGTACCGGAACGTCCCGCCTCCCCCCATGGAGAGCCCCGCGATCGCGCGGTACTGTTTCTCCGACTTGATCCTGAATGTCTTCTCGACATGAGGGACGAGTTCCTTGAAAAAGAAGTCTTCGTAGAGCCACGTTCCCTTGATGTTGTTCGAATACCCCCGGCGCCCCGTGTTCGCATCGGGCATCACGATGACCATCGGCGTCGCCGAGCCATCCTCGATGGCCCTGTCGGCGATGTGGAGGACTTCGCCGAACTGCACCCACCCGGTCTGATCATCCCCGCTTCCGTGCAGGAGGTACAACACGGGGTAGCTGCGCGACGATGACTCGTAATCCGGCGGAAGGTACACGGCATACGCCCGCTCGCCGTCCAGGAGGGCGCTTTTCATCGTGAGGTGGTCCTGGACTCTTCCCCCCCCGCCGGCCGATGCGCAGAGCGGGAACGCAGACAGGATCGCTGCCGTCAGAGGAAGCAGGCAGCCCGCCCTCAATGATATGGTTGTCACTGCGTGCCTCGCATGTGAGATGTGAATTGAACGTGCGCACGGCGGAACCTGCAGCTCAGCGTCCCGCCTCCCGCGTAACGTCAAACGTTCCGCCGAATGTCTCGACACGCGCCCCGGTCACGATCCCCGCGGCGTCTGTCCTGAACGTGACGAAGAGATACATGCCTTTTGCAAAGAATTCCCGGTCGGATGACGCCAGGAGTGGCACATGGCTGCCATCGGGCGTGACCAGCACACAATGATCGTCCTCGCGGACCACCTTCACGGCCACCTGCGGTGAGAGCCGGTAGCTGCCGGCCAGCGCGTCGAGCCGGGAGCGATCCGGCGTCACGACGGGCCGCGCGTATGCCGCCTGCATACCGCGGGCAAAGCCGACGGCCTTCCCGCCTGAGTGCCCCATCCCTTCCGCCACAGACGTCGTGAGCTCCAGCCCCGCGTAGTGACGGGCGGTCAGCTGATCGAGGAACTTCGTGTATTCCGGAATCCCCGCTTCGAGCTCCGCCCGTGCGATGAACAGGCGGACGGGAAGCCGCGTGTGCGCCGCGGCGTACTCCTGTTCGTATTTAAACAGCACGCCGCCGTCCCAGCCGACGGCCGGGCTTGTCAGGATGTACCTGCCAAAGAGGTCGGTGTCGTGGAACATGACGTACAGCGTGAAGAGTCCCCCGAGCGATGTCCCCATGAGCGCCCGGTCCCCCGGGAGGACCCGGTAGTGCGAGGCGATGAAGGGGATGATTTCCTCCCTGATGCAGCGCAGGAAGCTCGGCGCATTTCCCGACTGGGGAAGCGATGCAATGTGCGTCGGCGTCAGATCGCTCACCCGGAGACTGTCGTGGTTGAGCCCGCTCCCCGCGCGCGAGATGCCCACGACGATAATGTCCGGTACAAAGCCGTCGTAGTACTGCTCTCCGAACATCGCGTTGACCAGCGGGAAATCCCACTGCCCGTCCACCAGGAAGAGGACCGGGAACGACCTCGTGGTATCGCGGTACATTCTCGGCAGGCTGACATCGAGCGCATAGTCGGTTCCCGCGATCGGGGAGTGGAGCGTGAGCCGCTGTGTGCCCGGGATCTCCACCGGAGCAGGTGATTCGCGCGGCGCCTTCTCCTGCGCCGTGAGACCGGCTGCGCCCGCGGCGCAGAGCGCCGACAGGACGAGGACATGGATGCGCATTGTCATATTCCTTTGTTGGTATGAGGAGAACGACGGACGGGCCCCCGGCACCGGGAGCCCGTCCGGCGCTAGTGCCCGGGGCCTGCCCCTCCCCACGGGGCCAGTGCGTTGAGGGCGGGGACGATCGCGCGGCGGAGTGAGAGGAAATTCAGGGATCCCGTCTCCCTGTAGAGGACTTCGCCCGAGGATCCGACCAGGAGCGTGTACGGCAGCGCGCCGTTCCACGCGGGGTCGATGGCCCGGATCATGGCATACTTGTCCGTGCTGCCAAAGATGAGATTGCGCGTGGAGGCATGGTGTTTCCGGAGGAACTTCAGCACACCGTCCCGTTCGTCGGGGTATTGCGCCGCCACGGTGACCAGTTCAAAATCGCGGTGCCTGAACCGGAGATTGGTGTCCATCAGCTCGTCGAATTCCGCAACACACGGCCCGCACCAGGTCGCCCAGACGTTCACCAGGCGCACCCTGTCGGCATGCCCCGCACAGAGCGTGCGCAGCGCCGCGGTGTCGGCGGATTCGAGCGCCACGGGCTCGCTCCTGACCTTTGCCAGCCACTCGCTGTTTCCCGCGGCCTTGTCCGCCCACTTGATCGAACAGCCGAAGACCGGCGTCTCCGTCACCGGCGGCTCGCGTCCCGCGAGGAGCGCGTCGAGCGCGTTGCGCGTATCGGCGGTCCTGACAAGGCTCTCCCGTTCGGCGTCATCGATCCTCCCCCGGTAGCGGAGCTTCCGGCGGGCGTCAAAGATGAAGACATGCGGTGTTGCGACGGGTCCGAACTGCCGCGCCGTCGCCTCCAGCGCGCCGTCGTCCAGGTAGGGAAAATTGAAGTGCCTGTCGGCCGCGCGGATCTTCATGGATGCAAAGCTGTCGTCCAGGTCCGTGTAGCCCTGCTCGTCGAACCTGACCGACTCCGCGTGGTTCGGGTTGATCGCGACGACGGCAACCCCCTTCGGCCGGTAGTCGGCGGCGAGCCGCTTGATCCGTTCCTCGTAGGCCTGGGCCGTGGGACAGTGATTGCAGGTGAATATGACGGCGAGGATTTTCGATTTCGCAAAGCTCCTGAGCGTGTATGACCGGCCGTCGACACCCCGGAGACTGAATTCCGGCGCCGGGGATCCCAGGGGGAGCGTCGGATGCTCCGCGGCGCTGCCGGCAATCGCCAGGAGTGTGAGAGGGATAAGTATTCGGAAAATCATGTTGGCTCGCGAGGCTGTCGTGACGCTAGGGATGCGTTGTGATTGTGAGCGCGCCCGTTGTGAGATGCCCCGATGCCGCCCTCACGGTAATGATGCCCGGTTTCCCTTCAGCCGGGCGAACGATCAGGAGACACTGACCGTGGAACGCCCTGCACGAAGAGGACTGAAACGACCCGTGGTCTGTCGGGTCGCCATTGCCTGTCGCTGCCAGGGACCCCGGCCCGGCAAGTGTAAACTTCACCGTATCGAACGCGGTCGGCACCATCCGTCCACCGGCATCCACGATCCTTGCCGTGACATACGCGAGGTCCGCCCCGTCCGCAGCGATCACCGTCCGGTCGACGGTGAGCTGGACGCTCTGCGCCGGACCCGTCGTCACCATTGTTTCCTCGGCCCACCGCTTCCCATTCCTGTACGCCACGACCTTCAGCTCGCCGGGCTCGTACTTCACGTCATCCCACCGGAGGCGGTAGTGATAGGCCTCTTTCACCTTCCGTCCGAGCGAACGACCGTTCAGGAAGAGCTCCGCCTCGTCCCCGGACGTGTAGACGTGGACAGGAGTGACCGCGCCGATCCTGTCCGGCCAGTTCCAGTGGGGCAGAATGTGCGCCATGGGAAAATCGGGGCGCCAGCGCGCCTGGTAGAGATAGAACCGGTCCTTCCTGAACCCGCAGAGGTCCACGATGCCGAAATACGAGCTGCGCGAGGGATAGACGTCCTCACCGTATGGCGTCGGCTCGCCCAGGTAGTCAAAGCCCGTCCAGACAAACTCCCCCGCGACAAACGGATTGCGGTCCAGTCCCTCGAACTCGACATCCGGTATGTGCGCCCAGGGAGGCGCATACAGGTCGTACGACGAGACCTGCATATTGCGGAAGCCCTGCGATTTGTCGTCGCTCACCGGGAAGAAATACTCGCCGTACGTGCTGACACACGACGAAGTTTCGGTCCCGAAGATCGGCTTCGTCCGGTTTGAGTCCCGGAACCTGGCGTACGAATCATACTGGTAATTGTACCCGAACACATCGACCGCATCCTGGAAGCCGTCGAACCCGGCCCCCCGGTAGTTGCACGCCGATGTGACAGGCCTGGTGGGATCTTCCGACTTGAAGATCGCCCTCAGCTGCCGGATGACGGCGTCATTGTTCTGCTCCCAGACCTCGTTCCCGGCGCTCCAGGCGATGACGCAGGGATGGTTCCTGTCACGCCGGACGAACGACCGGATGTCCCGTTCGTGCCAGGCCTGGTACAGCGTGCTGTAATCGTTGGGCGTCTTCCCCTGGATCCAGCAGTCGAACGCCTCGTCCAGCACAAGCATCCCCATGCTGTCGCAGAGGTCCAGCAGCTCCGGCGCAGGGGGATTGTGGCTCGTGCGGATAGCATTGCAGCCCATCTCCCGGAGGATGCGGATCTGCCGCATGAGCGCACTCCGGTTGACGGCGGAGCCGAGCGGGCCCAGGTCATGGTGGTTGCAGACGCCGTTGATCCTGACCCTCCTGCCGTTCAGTTCGAACCCGCTGTCGGCGGTGAAGACTGCAGTCCGGATCCCGAACACGACTGTCGCCGTGTCGAGCACGCCGCCGCCCCCGCGCAGCGTCGTTCGGGCGGCGTAGAGACGGGGTGAGTCCACGTCCCACAGGCGGGGAGAGGCAAGCGATCCCTCGGTCACCGCTTCGGCGGTCGTGCCGGGCGCAATCGCGACTTTGCGTTCAGCGAGCCTGAGCACGACGGCTCCGTTCGTGCAGTCGATGATCTCCACCGCGGCGGTGACATCGGACCGCGCGGTGTCCTGGTTGTCGATCTCCGTCCGGACGCGGAGAGAGGCGTTGCCGTTTGCCTCGACGACCGACGTCACGGTTACGCCACGGTGCGCCACGTGGACGGCCGGGGTGGTCACGAGCCAGACGTTCCGGTAGATCCCCGATCCGGGATACCAGCGCGAGGAGCTCATCGGATTCTCCAGTCGTACCGCCAGGATGTTTTCCCTGCCAAAGGCGATGCGGGGCGTGAGCTCCAGACGGAAGGAAGCGTAGCCGTACGGCCACTCGCCGATGTAGTCCCCGTTCAGCCAGATCTTGGCGTGCGCCATGGCGCCGTCGAAGTCGACGAAATACCGCCTTCCCTTTTCTCCCGCCTCGACACGGAAGTGCTTCCGGTACCAGCCGATACCCGCCCAGGGGAGCTTCCCCGTCGAGCTGGAGAGATCCTGGCGGAAGGGCCCCTCAATTCCCCAGTCATGGGGAACATCGAGCACTCGCCAGAGGCTGTCATGGACATCGACCGATTCGAGTCCCCATGGCTCCTCCTTCACGGTGCCGTCCGGCATAGGTCCAAACCGGGCAAACAGCCAGGCCTTGTCAAAGGAGACGCGGGAGGTAGGCATGTCCGCCGCGGAGGCAATGCTGCGCGCGGCGAGGAGGACGATGCAGGATGCAACCAGGAAGAACGCAAGGGTCTTTGTCATGGCGGGTCACCTGAGAAATGCTGCGCTGAATATACCACCGGGCGGGTGTATTGTCAATGCGAGGATACCATGCGAGCAGGATACTCCGTACATTGACAAGAGATTCTCCGCACCCTCCGATGCTCCGCACCAGTCACAGCGAGGAGACCATTCCATGATCAGACACCTGTTGACGCTCTGTATCCTCTGCGCGTTCGTCGCGTTCGCCCCCGCCGGCGAATGGCCGGTCCTGAAACACTATGACGGAAGCCACATCGACAGGATTGCGATGCCCGTGGGCGGCATCGGCACCGGGAACATCTCGATCGGCGGCAACGGGC
>Ga0335071_10005324_pt1 | contig 13364 bp, 7 predicted proteins | sample Lox_Sample_15_FD_206724 | JGI IMG/M metagenome (GOLD analysis project Ga0335071, IMG submission 206724) | Soil microbial communities from Loxahatchee National Wildlife Refuge, Florida, United States - Lox_Sample_1.5 | ecosystem: Environmental > Terrestrial > Soil > Wetlands | place: USA: Florida... | reverse complement strand
GCTCTCCACACCGATGGTCCCCCGGTGCTCCTTGACGATACCGTAGCTGATCGCCAGCCCCAGCCCGGTCCCGCGGCGCGCCCCCTTGGTGGTGAAGAAGGGGTCGAAGATGTGCTCGAGGTCCGGCTCCCGGATGCCGCAGCCGGTGTCGGCGAACTCGACCTCGACCGACCGGCCGGACGCGTCCAGCCGGGTCGTGAGCGTCAGCCGGCCCTCGCCGGGGGTCGCCTCGGCCGCGTTGATGATCAGGTTCATGAAGACCTGCTGGATCTGCGACGGGTCCATCGGCACCAGGGGCAGGTCCCCGGCCAGGTTCCGCACGATCTCGATGTTCTGGAACAGCGCCTGGTTCGCGACCAGCGCGACGCACTCCTGCAGCACCGTGTTGACGTTGCACGGCCGCTCGTCGGGCTTGCTCTGGCGCGAGAAGTCGAGCAGTCCGCGGACGATCTTGCGGCAGCGGTTCGCCTGCGTGACGATCTTCTGCAGCGAGGAGCGGGTCGAGCCCTCGCCCGGGTTCTTCTCCAGCAGCAGTTGCGAGTAGGTCACGATCCCGGTGAGCGGGTTGTTGATCTCGTGGGCCACGCCGGCGGCCAGTTGCCCGATCATCGCGAGCCGCTCGGACTCCATCACCTTGCGCGCGGCCTGCTCCTTGAGCTGCTCGTCGCGGTGCTTGAGCGCCGCGGCCATGGCGTTGAAGGTCTCGGCCAGCTCCTGGAACTCGTCGCCGGAGCGCAGCTCGACCCGCTGATCCAGGTTCCCGCAGGCGAGCTGCTCGGCGCCCGCGACCAGCCGCTCGAGCGAGCCGGAGATGCGCTGCGACAGGTAGTGGGACAGCGTCAGCGCCAGCAGCGAGCCGGCCAGCGTGACCGCCAGGAACACGAGCACGGTGCGTCGCCGGACCTCGACGTACTTGCCCTCCAGCAGGCCGACGTAGAGCATGCCGATGATGGAGCCGTGGTAGTCGCGGATCGGCTCGTAGGCGGTGATGCGCCAGTCGCGGACGACGTAGGCGCGGTGGATCCACTTCTCGCCGCGCAGCACGACCGCGTCGTAGACGTTCTGGGCGGCGCGCGTGCCGATGGCCCGCGAGCCGTCGGGGTTCAGGACGTTGGTCGAGATCCGCACGTCGTCCTGGAAGATGGTCGCGGTGCCCATGTCCTGGCCGCGGTACTGCAGGCCCTGGAACACGGTCTGCTTGATCTTGTCGACGATCTCGTGGTTCCGGTTCAACAGCACCCCGCCGTAGACCACGCCGATGAAGCGGTGCTCGAAGTCGAACACCGGCGCGGCCGCCTTGAGCGCCATGCCGGCGGTGGAGCGCCGCTCGGTCCGCGGCCGCGCCATCTCGGTCGGGACCAGGTCGATCGTCGCCCGCGCCGCGAGCTCGGGCGAGGTCAGGACCAGCTCGTCGTGCGGGATCAGCACCGTCGCGGAGACCGGCTCGTGCCGCTCCAGCACCGCCTGCACCAGCTGCTGGCGGCTCTGGTCGTCGCCGTAGACGCCCGGGTTCGACGTCCGCAGGATGACGACCCCGCGGGCGTCGGTCAGCGTCAGGGCGTCGAGGTGCTCCTGCTCGCAGATGGTCGTGAGCCGGGCCAGCAGCCGCTCCCGGCTGCCGGCGGAGACCGGCGAGCGGACGAAGTCCCGGTCCGAGACGAACCGGACCGCGTCGCTGATCCGCAGCAGGTTGTTCTGGTAGATCTCGCGCGCCGAGTTGAGGTCGGTGCCGACCTTCTCCTGGGCCTGCTCCACGAAGCGGTCGCCGATGACCCACGTCCCCACCAGGCTGAGGATCAGGCTGATCAGGATGATGATCAGCAGGAAGCTCAGCTCCAGCTTGGCGCCGATGCGGAGCCGGAACAGCCGCGCCAGGCCGCCGCCTTCACGCGGCGGCCCGTTGCGGGGGGTTCCCAGGATGGTGGTCGGCAGATTCACGCCGGCTTCGTGACCTTTCTGCGGAGCATGGAGTTGGCCAGCCCGTAGCGGTAGAACGTCCCCACCGGATCGGGGATGCCCGCGAGGACCTGGTCGATCGGCCCTTCCTCCCTGGGCGCGATGTTGGCCGCGACCGAGGAGAGGATCTTCGCCCCCTGGTCCTTCACCCGGGACGTCGGGCCGAAGCAGCCGGAGCACGGCATGTTCCCCCGGACGCAGACGGCCTCGCAGCCGGCGCGGGTCGCGGGGCCCATGCAGATGAAGCCCTGCGCCAGGATGCACCGCTCGGGGTCGATGATCGCCTGGTGCGGTCGCTTGAACTCCGTGAACGCCAGGTCGGTCGGCTTGCTGTCCTTGCGGGGGCACTCGTCGCAGAGCGCGATGTCGGGCGCCAGCACCGTCCCCTTGGGCGGCAGCTTGCCCTCGAGCAGCGCGCCGACCGCGGCCTTGGTCAGCTTCGGCGTGGGCGGGCAGCCGGGGATGTAGTAGTCCACGTCCACCACCTGGTCGAGCGTGCGCACGACCTCGCGCAGCACCGGCAGGCGCAGCTCGTGGCCCTCGTGGGTCGAGGTGGTCTGCGGGCGCGTCCCGGCCTCGTTCGCCATCGACGGCCCGTCGTGGTAAGCGAACTTGAGGATGTCCTCGAGCTGCGACTGGTTCGCCAGGCCCGGGATCCCGCCCGTGGCCGCGCAGGCGCCGTAGGCGATCAGGTACTGGCTCTTGCGCCGCAGCAGGAGCGCCATCTCCTCCTGCTCGGAGGTGCGGATGGCGCCGTTCAGCAGCGTGGCGACGATCGACTTGTCGGGCATCGCCTCGATGTCCTTCTTCTTGAAGTCCATCGCGCAGGGCCAGAAGACGATGTCCACCGCCTCGACGACGCCGAGGATGTCCTCGGCCAGGTCCACGACGGCCTCTTCGCAGCCGCCGCAGGAGGCGCACCAGTAGAACGCTACCTTCGGCTTGCTCATTTGGCCTCCTGATGTCCGGCGTGGGCGAGGGCCTCCGCCTCGGTCATCACCTCGCGGTCCCACGACTGGAACTGCCCGGGCAGGTCGAGCGGGCCGAGCGCCTTGACCTTCTCCACCATGTCGTTGATCACCGACTTGACCTTGTCGCCCTCGGCGGCCGAGATCCACTCCAGCCGCAGACGGTCGGGCTCGATGCCCATGTCGCCGAGCATCCGCTGCAGCAGCCGGTAGCGGCGCAGCATCTTGTAGTTCCCCTCGCCGTAGTGGCAGTCGCCGGGATGGCAGCCGCCGATCAGCACGCCGTCGGCGCCCTTGGCGAAGGCGTCCATGATGAACTGCGGGTCCACGCGCCCCGAGCACATCAGGCGGATGGTCCGGATGTTGGCCGCATACTTCATGCGCGACACGCCGGCCAGGTCCGCCGCCGTGTAGGTGCACCAGTTGCAGAAGAACGCAACGATCCGCGGCTCCCAGGGTTTGTCAGTCATTGGCCAGGATCCCTTCGATCTCGCTGTAGATCTCCTCGTCCTCGAACAGGTTCTGGACGATCGAACCGGACGGGCACGACGCCACGCAGGTGCCGCAGCCCTTGCAGAGCGCCTCGTTGATGACCGCCTTCTTCGTGTCCTCCACGAACGTGATCGCCGTGTACGGACACAGCGGGACGCACGACTTGCAGCCCGAGCAGTCGTCCTCGCGGACGTAGGCGGTGTTGGGCTCCTGCTCGACGTGGCCGCGGCAGATCAGCGAGTACGCCTCGGCCGCTGCGGCGCCCGCCTGGGCCACCGTGTCCGGGATGTCCTTCGGGCCCTGGCAGCAGCCCGCCAGGAACACGCCGTCGGTGAACGTGCTCACCGGGGCCAGCTTCGGGTGACGCTCGAGGAAGAAGCCCTCGGTGCCGCAGCTCATGTTGAGCATGCGGCGCACGTCCTGGGCGTCGGCCTGCGGCTCGAGCCCGGTCGCCAGCACCAGCATGTCGACCGGGAACTTGAGCACCCGCCCGAGCAGCGTGTCCTCGGCCTGCAGCAGCAGCCGGTCGCCCTCCGGATCCGATGGATCCGGGAAGACGTCGGCGACCTTGCCGCGGACGATGTGCACGCCCTCGCCCGCGATGCGGTTGTAGAACTCCTCCATGCTCTTCCCCGGCGTCCGCATGTCGATGTAGAAGTTGTAGACCTCGGCGCCGGTGTGCTCCTTGATCAGGTGCGCCAGCTTGAGCGAGTAGAGGCAGCACACGCGCGAGCACCACTTGTTGGTGTTCTCGTCGCGCGAGCCGATGCAGTGGACGATGCCGACGGTCTGCGGGTGCTTGCCCTTCCGGGTCACGACCTCGCCGCCGGTCGGCCCCGAGGCGTTCACCAGCCGTTCGACCTCGAGCGCGGTGTACACGTTCGAGTAGCGGCCGTAGCCGTAGTAGGGCAGGCGGCTGGCGTCGAAGGTCTTGAAGCCGGTCGTCACGATCACCGAGCCGACCTTGATCTGCTTCAGCTCCTCCTTCTGGCCGAAGTCGATCGCCTTGCGGTCGCCGCACGCGTCCACGCAGGGCTTCTTGCAGCCATTGGTGGCGGTCCAGACGCGGCAGGTGCCCGGGTCGATGACGACGATCGGCGGCACCGCCTGCGGGAACGGCATGAACACCGGCTTGCGCTTGCCGAGGCCCTCGTTGAACTCGTCGGCGAAGCGCGGTTCGCGGTAGACGCAGGCCTCGACGCACTCGCCGCAGCCCGTGCACAGGTCCTCGACGATGTAGCGCGGCTTGCGCTTGATCGTGACCTCGTAGTTGCCCACGTAGCCGCTCACCGCCGCGACCTCGGACATGGTCCACAGCGTGATGTTCGGGTGCGCGTTCACCTGCGACATCTTGGGCGTCAGGATGCAGGCCGCGCAGTCGAGCGTCGGGAAGGTCTTGTCGAACTTCGCCATGTGCCCGCCGATCGTGGCCTCACGTTCGACCAGGTAGACCTTCTTGCCGCCGTCCGCCAGCGTCAGCGCGGCGTGGATGCCCGCGATGCCGCCGCCCACGATCAGCACGTCGGGGTGGATCGGGACCCGCTTGATCTCGAGCGGCTTGTGGAAGGGCACCCGCTTGATGGCGGCGCGCACCAGCGCGAGCGCCTTGCGGGTCGCCTCCGCCCCGTCGGTGTGCACCCACGCGTCGTGCTCGCGGATGTTCACCATCTGGAAGAAGAACGGGCTCAGGCCGCCCTTCATGGTCGCGGTCCGGAACGTGCGCTCGTGCAGGAGCGGTGAGCACGCGGCCACGACGATGCGGTTGAGCCCGTGCTCCTTGATGTCCTGCTGGATCAGCTCCTGGCCCGGATCCGAGCACATGTACTTGTAGTTGCGGCTGACGGCCACGCCCGGCAGCTTCGCGGCGTACTTCGCCACCGCTTCCACATCGACCATTCCGGCGATGTTGGTGCCGCAGTGACAAACGTAGAACCCGATCCTCACGGGCTCGATCATCGGTCAACCCTCCAGTGACTCGGCCAGCAGTTCGACCACGTCCCGGACCACCAGCTGTTTGTCGTGGCCGAGTGTCTTGACTGCGTCTTCGAAACGGAACAGCTCCAGCGGACAGGAGACGGCCAGCACGTCCGCGCCGGCGGCGACGGCTTCCGCCACGCGCCGCTCGGACAGCCGGTCCATCCCCTTCGACTTGTAGTAGGTGTCCAGCCACATCCCGCCCCCGCCCCCGCCGCAGCACATCGAGTTCTGGCGGTTGTGCGCCATCTCGACCAGCGTCACGCCGGGGATGGCGCCGAGCAGCGCGCGCGGCTCGTCGAAGCAGCCCATGCCGCGCCCGAGGCAGCAGTTGTCGTGGTAGGCGATCCTGCGCTCGAGCCGCTTCGTGAGCCGGGGCTTCAGCGCCTCGAGGTGGCCGGCCAGGAAGGGCGTGGTGTGCTCGACCTGCCAGCCCGACTCCGCGATCCCGTAGCGGTTCTTGAAGGCGTTGAAGGCGTGCGGGTCGCCGGTGACGATGCGGTTGAACTTCTGCTTGCGCAGCGCCTTCAGGTTCGCGTTCGAGAGCTTCTCGAACAGTCCCGGCTCCCAGGTCAGGTGCCCGCACTCGCCGGCGCACTGCTCCTCGTGCCCGAGGATCGCGAAGTCCACGCCCAGGGCGTGGAACAGCTTCGCCGTGGCCTTGCTGTTCGCCTGGCCGCGCGGATAGAAGGAGGTGTAGCACTCGACGAACCAGAGCACGTCCACCGGTCCGGGCTTCTCGGCGAGCGAGCGCACCGGCACGCCCGCGGTGGCCGCCCAGGCCGCGCGCTTGCGCCCCGACTCGCCCATCGGGTTGCCGTAGCGCGACATGTTCTCGAGCGACTTCTGCAGCTCGCCCGGCATCTCCTTCAGGTTGGCCAGCGTCTGCTCCTTGACCAGCGGGAGCAGCACGTCGGTGAGCCGGATGCCGCGCGGGCACTTGCTCATGCAGGCGTAGCACCCGACGCAGCGGAGCAGGCTGCCCGAGGCGATCACCTCGTCGAGCAGGCCGCGCCACAGCATGTTGATCACCGCCCGCGGCGGGTACTCCATGTACTCGCCGTACGGGCACGCGCCGGCGCACGTGCCGCACTGGAGACAGGTCATGATCTGGTGGCCCTCGGGCGTGGCGAGCAGGGTCTCCAGCGTGGTGTCGGTCGGACAGGTTGCGATTCGTTCGGCAAGAGCCATGGATCGTTCCTTCCTATCCCTGCATCGCTTCCCAGACCAGTTCGGCGAGGTCCTTGACGACGATCGTGCCCTCGTTGTCGGTGGTCTTCACGGCGTCACGGAACATGGCGATGTCCTTCGGACAGCTGACCACCAGCGTCGCGACCTCCGGCAGCCCGGCCACCTCGCGGATCCGGCTCTCGGCGGGACGCTCCTTGATGCCGGGCACGTCCTCCATCCAGATCCGTCCGCCGCCGGCGCCGCAGCAGTAGCTGCGGTTCCGGTTGCGCGGCATCTCCACCAGCTCGAGTCCCAGGCCGGACAGCACGCGGCGCGGCGGGTCGTAGACGCCGTTGTAGCGGCCGAGATAGCACGGGTCGTGGTAGGTGACCTTCCCGGACAGCCGCTTCTTCAGCGGCAGCCGGCCCTGCGACAGCAACTGGTCCAGCAGCTCGGTGTAGTGCAGCACCTTCACCCCGCGGCCGTTCCAGGCGTATTCGTTCTTGAGCGTGTTGTAGGTGTGCGGGTCGGTGGTCACGATGGTCTGGAACTGGGCCTTCTCGAGCACCGCGACGTTCTTGTCGCGCAGCATCTCGAACAGCCCCTCCTCCCCGATCCGGCGCACGTCGTTGCCGGCGTTGCGCTCGCCCTCGTAGAGCAGGCCGAAGTCGACGCCCGCCTGCTGGAGGATCTCGGCGGTCTTGCGCGTGATGTCCTCGAGCCGCGGGTCGTAGGAGGCGTAGTCGCCCACGTACCACAGGTACTCGGTGGGCTCCTTGCGCGCGTCCTTGACCTTGGTCGCCAGCGGCTGGGTCCACTTGGCCCGCATCCGGTCCGACTTGCCGAACGAGTTCCCGTAGCGGTTCAGGTTCGCCAGCATGTCCTGCAGGGTCTTCTCGACCGCCCCCTCGCTCACCAGGTGGCGGCGCATCTGCACGATCGTCGGGATCTGCTCGTTGAGGACCGCGCAGCGCTCCATGCAGGACATGCAGGTCGTGCAGGCCCACAGCTCGGGCTCGGTCATGACGCCACCGATCAGCGCGGGCGCGTCCTTGGCCGGCGCGCCGAACCCGGTCGCGATCATGTGCTTCTTGAGCTTCTGGATGACCTGCTGGGGCTCGAGCGGGAACCCGGAGGTCGTGGCCGGGCAGGCGCGGTCGCAGCGCCCGCACTCGGCGCAGGAGAGCCCGCCGAGCAGCTGCTTCCAGGTGAACTCCTCCCACTTCGCCGCGCCCGCCGCGGACTCCTCGCTGGCGCCGGCCAGCGTCAGGTCGCCCGCGGGGCGCAGGTTGCCGAACAGCACGTTGAACGGCGAGGCCAGCAGGTGCAGGTGCTTCGAGTACGGCAGGTAGACGAGGAAGCACAGCACGCCCACCGTGTGCACCCACCACATCGCCCTGGCGAGCGCGTGCGCCCGCTCCACCCCGAGTCCCGCGAACAGCGGCGCCAGCAGGCTGCCGAACGGCACCCAGGCGCTGGCGCCCGTCCCGGCGGCCACCAGCTTGAAGGCCCCGCCGCAGAGCGAGCTGAGCATGAGGATGCCGATCAGCAAGAGGATGATGTTCGCGTCGGCGCTCAGGTGGAGGTGCGGGGGCGCGAAGAAGGCGCGCCGCACCGCCGCGATCAGCAGCGAGACCAGCACCACCACCGCGAACACGTCCAGGAACAGGGCGACCACCCCGAGCTCGTCCGGGTAGGGGATCGGCAGCGCCGGGAACAGCGCGCGTACCAGGCCCCAGTTGAAGCAGACGACGTAGAGCACGAAGCCCCAGAAGATCAGGAAGTGGGGCAGGCCGATGGCCGGCTCGTTGAAGATCCTCGGCTGCAGCAGCACGTTCCGCGCGAAGTGCAGCACCCGCCGGACCGGCTGGTCGAAGCGGTTCTCGGGGCGGCCCCTGCGGATCAAGCCGACCAACTGGCTCACGCGCCAGCCGAAGACGCCGAACGCCACGAGCGTCAGGACCCACAGCACGGCGAGCCCCGGCATCCCCAGCACCGAAACCACGATCGGATCCTGGTTCACGGGGTCACCCCTTGCGAGCCTTGATCTTCTCGGTCAGCACGGGCAGGAGCTCCAGCACGTCCTGGCAGATCCCGTACTTGGCCACGTCGAAGATCGGGGCGTTCGCGTCCGTGTTGACGGCGACGATGGTCTGCGCGCCCTGCATGCCCTCCACGTGCTCCGGGGCGCCGCTGATGCCCAGCGCCAGGTAGAGCCGCGGCTTCACGGTCATGCCGGACTTGCCGACCTGCCGGCTGAGCGTCAGCCAGCCCTGGTCCACCACCGGGCGCGAGCCGCACACCGCTCCGCCCAGCGCCGTGGCCAGTTCCTCGGCCATGCCGACGTTGTCCTGGGTCTGGATGCCGCGGCCCACCGCGACCAGGATGTCCTGCCTGGTGATGTCCACGTCGCCGGCCTCGGGCTCGATGAACCGCTTGAACGCCACCGCCGGGGCCTCGACCGGCAGCGCCACGGTCTCGACCGTGGCGGCCTTGTCGCTGCGGCCCGCGTCCGCCGGGAACGCTCCGGCCGAGACGCTGACGATGCCCCGCCCGTCGGCGAGCGCGACGTCGGAGAGGATCTTGCCGCCGAACAGCTGGCTCGTGACCACGAGCCCGCCGCCCTCGACCCGGATGCCGCGGCAGAAGTTCACGAGCGGCAGGTCGGCGCGCGCCGAGAGGACCGAACCGACGCCCATCGCCAGGTTGGTCCAGCCGATGAGCACCAGCCCTTCCTGCTTCTGCTCGACCAGGCCCTTGAGCAGCACCGCGACCGTGCTGGCCGGCGGCAGCTCGGAACCGGGGGTCTCGACCACGAACACCGCGTCGGCCAGGCCGAGCTTCGGCGCCACCGCGCCCGCGCCCTGGCCGATGACCGCGACGTGGAGGGGGACCTTCAGCGCGTCGGCCAGGGTCCGGCCCGCGCCCAGCATCTCGAACGTGATGTCGGCGACCTCGCCCTTGAGGTGCTCCGCCAGGATGAGGATTCCGTTGGCCATGGTCGTCACCCCCCTCAGATCAGGCTCTGGTTCGCGAGCAGGTCGACGAGGCGGTCCGCCACCTCTTCGGGTGAGCCGTCGATCATCTCCGCGCGTCCGGCCGACTCCGGCTTGTAGAGCCGGTCGATCGGGAAGCGCGCCGGCGCGTCGGTGGAGACGTCCACGGTCTCGAGCGTGGACGACTTCATCGCGGCGCGCACCTTGGCGATCGGCACGTAGCGCGGCGGCTTCTCGGCCGACTGGATGCCGAGCACCGCGGGCATCGGGCAGGAGAACTCGCCGCGCAGGCCGCCGGCGAACTCCTTGGTGACCGTCACGCCGCCGCCCTCGGGGACGATCCCCGTGACCACGCCCACGTAGGGCAGGCCGAGCAGGTCGGCGAGGTAGGGCCCGATCTCGCCCTCGAGATCGTCGATGGCCTGGCTGCGCACCAGCACCAGCGCGTCGTTCGGGAGCGGCTGCCCCTCGCCCTCGAGGAACCCCGCGAAGAGGCGCGCGGCCGAGAGGCTCTGCACGGCCGCCAGTTCGCCCGCCAGCTTCACGACGCGGTCGGCGCCCTTGGCGAAGGCCATGAACAGCGACTCGTCGAGCTCGGGGGCGTCCATGGCCACCACGGTGACCTTGCCGCCGTGCTTCTCCTTCAGCAGGAGGGCCTGCTCGAGCGCGTGCTCGTCAGCGTCGCTGAGCTTGAACCTCAGCCACTCGGCGTCCAGCGACTTGTTGTCCGCGGCGACCGTCAACTCCTCGACCGTGTCGGGAACCGTCTTCAGCAGGACGAACAGGTTCATAGGCCGGTGCCTCGCTTTGTGCGGTCCTTCTGCGAAGTGAAGCTTCGAACGACCCGTGGCGACTCGGTCGTCTCCGCCCCCGCTCGTGGCCGGTCGGCGCATCGCGACGGTCCCCGCGGCTCGGCCGCGGCCGCCGTCTCGACGCGCCAGGACTGGTCTCGGGGATCCGGAACGCCCGCGCCTGGCAACGACAGCGCAGGCCGTGATGCCCGTTCCTTCACGAGTCCGACCGGGGAACGAGGCCCCCGGCCGGCATCGGATCGGCAGCACCCTGCGGCCTGCAGCGTGAAGCAGGACAACGACTCCGTGCCCTTGGACTGCATGGACGGTGCCAACGCCGGACGGGGCCGCGGCGGGCGCCGATGACCGCCTTCGGGTGTTCCACGCGGGGCGCCCGGGACCGTCCCCACGGATCCCCCGCCAGGTCCACTGCGGCTGGCGCAAGTGGGCGCGCGGCACGCTCGGGGCCCCACAGCCGGGCGCGGCCGGAACCGCGGCTGCGAGCTTCGGGCCTAACTCCCTGTGTCTCATCCGGTTCCTCTGAGGTCCCGAACGTCGCGGCGGTGCGGGACATCCGGTCAGGCCCCTGCCGCTCCGCCGAGGGCCCGCGCCGGACTCGACCGGGATGCGAATCCGGGGCCGCGGGTCGCGGATGGGACTCCGGCATGACGTCCCTGACAGTGCTGACAGGCGATCGGGGCCGTCCTTCGCACGCGAACCGCGCGGCGCATCCACCAGCGCCGACGTGGCGCGGGCCGGGTGGGCGATGGGAACGAGGCGCGGCGTTGCCGCGCGCGGGCGGCGCGAGCCGGGTGAGCGATGGGGACGAGGCGCGGCGTTCGCGGCGCGGGCGGCGCGAGCCGCGGCGTCGGCGCAGGCCGTGTCGTCGGCGCGGCACGAACGCGATCGCCCGCGAGCGTGTCGCGCGGCGCGCCACCGCGCCCGTTGCGCCGCGACGCGCCGGCCCGGATACTGCGCGAGCGCTGGCCGTCGTCGTCCCGACGGCGCCACCACCAGGGGGACATCATGGCATTCCAGTTCGGGCCGCGCCGGGGCCGCTACGTCGAGGTCGTCGAGGCGATCCGCGGCCAGGCGCCGGCACTCCCGCCGCAGGAGTTGGCGCACTTCGAAGCCTTCGACCTCGTCTACCGCTCGCTCTGCGCGGTGCTCTACAACTACGTCCCCATGTCGGGCCACCCCGGCGGCTCGATCTCCTCGGGCCGTCTCGTCGCCGGGCTCCTCTTCGATGGGATGGACTACGACGTCAGCCGCCCCGACCGCGACGACGCCGACCTGGTCTCCTACGGCGCCGGCCACAAGGCGCTCGGCCTCTACGCCATGTGGGCGCTGCGCAACGAGGTGCTCCGCGTCGGCGCGCCCGACCTGCTGCCGAGGGACGTCAGGCACCAACTGCGGCTCGAGGACCTGCTCGGCTTCCGGCGCAACCCGTCCAGCCGCACCCCCCTGTTCCTGCGCTTCGGCGCCAAGGCGCTCGACGGGCATCCCACGCCCGGCACGCCCTTCATCCGGCTCTCGACCGGCGCATCGGGCGTCGGCGTGGCCGCCTCGCTCGGCCTGGCCTTCGGCGCCCGCGACTACTACGGCCCCGGCGCCCCACGCGTGCACATCGTCGAGGGCGAGGGCGGCATGACGCCCGGGCGCATCGCCGAGGCGCTGGCCGGCGCGGGCACCGGCTCACTCGACAACATCGTGCTCCACGTGGACTGGAACCAGGCCTCGATCGACTCGAACCAGGTCTGCCGTGACGGCGAGAAGCCCGGTGACTACGTGCAGTGGACGCCGGCCGAGCTGGCCTACCTGCACGACTGGAACGTGGTGTTCGTGGCGGACGGCAAGGACTTCCAGCAGGTGATCGCCGCCCAGCGCCTGGCGGCCGCGCTGGGCAACTCCCAGCCCACCGCCATCGTCTACCGCACGGTCAAGGGCTGGCAGTACGGCATCGAGGGCCGCGCCTCGCACGGCGCCGGCCACGCACTGTGCTCCGACGGTTTCTACGTGGCGCTCCAGCCGCTGCTGGGCGACGCGAAGCACACCCTGCCCTGCTGCGAGGGGCTCGACCGGGCGCGCTGCGCCGGGCCCGACGGCGCCGCGGTCATGGAGGCATGCTTCTGGGATGCGCTCGAGGTCATTCGCAGGGCCGTCGAGTCGCGTCCCGCGATGGTCGAGCACCTCGCCGGCCGGCTGCGCGCCGCGCGCGGGCGGCTCGAGGCCCGGGCCCGCAAGCCGCGCGCCGGCGCGCCGCGCATCGAGGCGGCGTACGAGGCGGCGGCCAGGGACGGCGGCCGCACGCCCGAGGCGCTGCGGCTCGCGCCCGGCACGGTCACCACGCTGCGCAACGAGCTGGGACGCGCGCTCCACCACCTGAACCAGGCGAGCGGCGGCGGCCTGTTCGTGACCGCGGCCGACCTGCTGGGCTCGACCAGCGTGAACAAGGTCACCGAGGGCTTCCCGCCCGGCTTCTGGAACGCCGCGACCAACCCCGCGTCCCGCACGCTCGCGATCGGCGGCATCTGCGAGGACGCCATGACCGGGGTGATCTCGGGGCTCGGCAGCTTCGGCCGGCACATCGGCGTGGCCTCGTCGTACGCCGCCTTCCTGGCGCCGCTCGGCCACATCGCCGCGCGCCTGCACGCCATCGGCAACCAGGCGCGGCACGCCGTGGACGGCGGGCCCTACCGGCCGCTCGTGCTGGTCTGCGCGCACGCCGGGCTCAAGACCGGCGAGGACGGCCCGACCCACGCCGACCCGCAGGCGCTCCAGCTGCTGCAGGAGAACTTCCCGCCCGGGACCGCGGTGACGCTCACCCCGTGGGACCCCGCCGAGATCTGGACCCTGCTCGCGGCCGCGCTGGCGCTGCGGCCGGCGGTGATCGCGCCATTCGTGACCCGGCCCAACGAGACCGTGCCCGACCGGGCGAAGCTGGGGCTCGCCCCGGTCGAGGCGGCGCGCACCGGCGTCTACCGGCTGCGCGCGCCCAGGGCCAGGGCCGACGGCAC
>Ga0335071_10005320_pt1 | contig 13374 bp, 10 predicted proteins | sample Lox_Sample_15_FD_206724 | JGI IMG/M metagenome (GOLD analysis project Ga0335071, IMG submission 206724) | Soil microbial communities from Loxahatchee National Wildlife Refuge, Florida, United States - Lox_Sample_1.5 | ecosystem: Environmental > Terrestrial > Soil > Wetlands | place: USA... | reverse complement strand
CGCGGCGTCGACAGCGTCGAGAGCCCCGCCCATGAAGCCCGCGCTGCTGCTCGTTGATCTACAGAACGACTATCTGTGCGCCGAGCGCCTCGAGCCCGCCGCCGGGGAAATCGTCGCTCGCGCGGCGGCGCTGCTCGACCTCTGGCGCCGCGCGGGCGCTCCCGTCGTCCACGTGTGGACCACCGTCTCGCGCGAGGCGGACCGGCGCATGCCGCATTGGGTCCGCGCCGAGAGATGGATCTGCGTCGAGGGCACGGAGGGACACGCAACCCCGCTGGCGCTTCGCCGGCACGCGGCCGAGCGCGTCGTCCACAAGACCTTCTTCAGCGGCTTCGGCACCGGCGAGCTCGAGCGGCTGCTGCGCACCGCCGGCTGCGATGCCGTCGTGATCGCGGGCGTTCACGAGCACGGCTGCGTGCGGGCCACCGCGCTCGATGCCTACCAGGCGGGATTCGCGGTCTGGATCGCCGAGGACGCCATCGGCAGCGACGATCCGCTGCACGCAGCGGTGACACGCCGCTATCTCGGGGCGCGCGCCATTCGCTACGCCCCGGTCGAGGCGATCGCGCGCTCGCTCCGGCCGGCATCCACGCCGTCCGCTTCGCGCCGCATTGCGCGGCTGGCCTCGTGGATCGGAGGACGCGAGGCACCCGGCGATCGAGACGCGCTTCTCGTCCACGCGTCGCCGGTCTCGGGCGAGCCGGTCTGGGAGATGTCCGAGGCGGGGCCCGAGGAGGTCGCACGTGCGGCGCGGGACGCAGCGCGCGCGCAGGCCTCGTGGGAGAGCGCGCCCCTCGCGACGCGCGTCGCCGTGATCGTGCCGAGCTGGCGCGCACGGGCGCCCTCGTCCGGGCCGCGCTGCAGCGGGCGGCGGATCCCCTCGAGATTCCCTGCGGCAAGCACTCGCAGGCGCGCTATCGACCGCTCGGCACCCTCGCCTTCGTCGCGCCGTGGAACAATCCGGTTGCGATCCCGGCCGGCAAGATCGTCCCCGCGCTGCTCTTCGGGAACAGCGTCGTGATGAAGCCGGCACCGGCGGGGTCCGCCGTCGCGCTCTGGCTGGCGCGCTGCCTGCAGCAGGCGGGCCTTCCCGACGGCGTCCTCAACGTGGTGCTCGGCGGCCGCGCGACGGCGGAGGCGCTCATGGCGGATCCCGCCGTCGACGCGGTCACGATCACGGGATCGCTCGCCGCGGGATACGCAGCGGCGGAGGCCTGCGCGCGCCGCTGCATCCCGCTCCAGGCGGAGCTCGGAGGCAACAACGCCAGCATCGTGTGGGCGGACTGCGATCTGGACTCTGCCGCCGCGCTCGTGGCCGAGGGCGCCTTCGGCTTCGCAGGCCAGCGCTGCACCGCGAACCGGCGCGCCATCGTCCAGGAGGACTGCCGCGACGCCTTCCTCGACGCGCTGGGGGAGCGGGTCCGCGCGCTCGGCTGGGGCGACCCGCACCAGGCGTCGACCCAGGTCGGCCCGCTGGTCTCGGCCGCTGCGCGCGCGCGCGTAGCCTCGCTCCTCGCGCGCGCGGTGCCGGTCGCGTCCCGCATCGCCGCACCGCATCTCGAGGTCGCGGCATCTCGCGAGACACCGCGCGGCGAGGCCTTCCTCGCGCCCACGATCGTGTGCTGCGACGACCCCTCGGCCGAGATCGTGCAGCACGAGTCCTTCGGCCCCGTGCTGGTGGTGCAGCGGGCGCGCGACTTCGAGGAGGCGCTCGCGCTCTGCAACGGCGTGCCGCAGGGCCTGGTGGCATCGCTGTTCTCGCGGTCGGAGCCGCTGCGCCAGGCGTTCCTGCGACGGGCGCGCGCGGGGATCCTCAAGCTCGACCGCTCGACCGCCGACGCCGACGCCGAGGCGCCCTTCGGCGGCTGGAAGGCATCCGGCATCGGGCCGGCCGAGCACGGCCCGAGCAACCGCGAGGCCTACACGAGGGTGCAGTCGGTGTATCGCTAGCGGCTCAGAGCCCTTCGGGTTTGGCGAGGGCCTCGCAGACCAGCTCGCCCATCTCGCGACAGCCGACGACCCGGTGCCCGCTCGCCGCGAGATCGGCCGTCCGCCAGCCGGCCTCCCAGACGCGCGCGACCGCGCCCTCGATGCGCGCCGCGTCGCGCGCGAGGCCGAAGCTCTCCCGGAGCAGCATCGCGAGCGAGAAGATCTGACCGGCCGGGTTCGCGCGATCGGTGCCGGCGAGGTCGAGCGCCGCGCCGTGGTTGGTCTGATAGACGGCGGCGCCGTCCGCCGAGAAGTTCCCCGAGAAGGAGAGCGCGCGGCCGCCGACGAGCACGCCGCCGAGGTCGGCCAGCACGTCGCCGAAGAGGTTCGGCGCCACCACGACGTCGAGCTCACGGGCGTGCTGGATCAGCCGATAGGCTGCGAGGTCGACGTTGTCGAACGAGCACCGGACGCCGGCGGCGCGCGCGGCGGCCACCCCGCAGTCGCGCCAGAGCTCGCTCACGCTCGGCAGCCCACCATCCTTCACGACCACGAGCAGCTCGCCGCGGCGCGCGGCGGCGATGCGGGCCGCGACGTCGGCGATCCGGCGGACCTGCTCCTCCGAGTAGGCGAACCAATGGACGGCGCGCCGTCCCGCCGCGGAGGACTCGAACCCCCACTCGCCCTGGTAGATCCCGGCGCTGCCCTCGCGGACCAGGACGATGTCGACGCCTTCGAGCGTCTCGCGCTTCAGCCGGTGCGCCGCGACGAGCGGCTCGCTCACCCAGAGCGGAACGATCTTGCAAAAGAGGTCGAAGCGCCGGCGGAGCTCGTACACGAAGCGGCCGCCGCCCGCGCCGGAGAGGATCGCGCCGCCGGCGGCGAAGATCCCGCTGCAGAAGGCCTCGAGCTCCGCCGGGAGCGGCGTCCCGCTGCGAGCCTCGGCCTCGAGGCCGATCGCTCCGCCCCTGCGGATCTCGAAGCGCCGCGCCCCGTCGTCGCCGAGGGCGGAGAGCACCTGGAGCGACGCGCGCACCACCTCGGGCCCGACTCCTTCGCCCTCGAGAACGCCGATCAGGAAGGGCGGCCCGCCCGCGCGCGCGGGGGGCTCGGTCGGGATCAGGTCGCTCAGTCGCAGGTCGTCAGGCATCGCCGCCCAGCCGCGTCGGCGGCTCGAAGCGCGGCTCGAGGTCGACCAGGCCGCGGAAGTCGTGCTCGTCGCGCACCCGGAAGGTGCCGTGCAGCGCGGGCGACACGTCGCGCTGTCGCTCGGTGTCAGAGACGCAGGCCTCCACCAGATAGGTGCCGCCCGCCAGATGGGCCGCGAGCGCGAGGCGCAGCTCGAAGCGCCCCGCATCCGGCAGCTTCACCGCCGCGCGGCGCGACCGGATCGAGAAGAGCGGCTCCGCCGACGCGACGCGCCGTACGCGCACCACCAGCGTGTGGGCCTCGGGGAGCGGTCCTGCCGCGACCGCCTCGATGCGGACGCGCACCCCACCGCCCGGCGCGACCGGCAGGTCCGGCTCGACCTCGAGCCGCTCGAGCCGCAGTGCGCCGCCGCCCGGCGCCTGCGCCTCGAGTCCCTCGGAGACGTACTGGGCGATGCACTCCGCCGCGGTGCCCGCGCGCGCGACGCGGCCGTGCTCGATCAGGATCGCGTGCGCGCACAGCGCCGCCACGCGATCGAGCTGGTGCGACGCGATCACCACCGGGATGTCGCGCTTCGCGATCTCCTCGAGGCGCTGGAACGCCTTGTGCTGGAAGGCGCGATCTCCGACCGCGAGCACCTCGTCGATGATCAGCACCTCGGGGTCGAGGTGCGACGCGATCGCGAAGCCGAGCCGCGCCTTCATGCCGCTCGAGTAGCGCTTCACCTGCGTGTCGATGAACTCCGAGAGCTCGGCGAACTCGACGATGCGATCGAAGCTGTGCGCGATCTCGGCCCGCTTCATGCCGATGATCGCGCCCTGCAGGTAGACGTTCTCGCGCCCGCTGAGATCGGGGTGGAAGCCGGCGGCGAGCTCGATCAGCGCGCGCACGCGGCCGCGCACCAGCGCTCGTCCCCGGTTCGGGCGCAGGATGCCGGTCAGGAGCTTGAGGATCGTCGACTTGCCCGCGCCGTTCGGCCCGATGATGCCGAAGGCGCGGCCCGGCTCGACGCGGAACGAGACGTCGCGCAGCGCCCAGAACTCGTCGGGCCCGAGCTCGTCGGCCGACTGCCGGCGGCGGTCGAAGCGCGAGCGCACCAGCGCCGGGAGCAGGTCGCGCAGGCTGTCGTGGCGCACGCCGCGGCGGAACCGCTTCCAGACGCCATCGAACTCGACCCGGGGCTCGGGCATCCGCGCTTCCTCAGACGTACTCGGCGAACAGGTGCTCGAGGCGGCGGAACCAGAGACAGCTCGCGAGGAACGCCCCGCAGGAGAGGGTCGTCGCGTAGACCAGATACCACGGGGTCCACACCTCGAAGGGGTTGCCCCTCGCGTCGGGGATCCAGAGCGGGCGCGCGAGATCGTGCCCCTGCACCAGGCACAGGCGCAGCCCCTCGAGCAGCGGCGAGAGCGGGTTCAGCATCAGGAGCCGCGCGGCGCGGGCGCCGAGCATCTGCGGCTCGAAGAACACCGGCGTGAAGAAGATCCCGAAGGTCAGCAGCACCTGCACGATGTGCTTCACGTCGCGGAAGAACAAGTTGGCGCAGGCGAGGAAGACCGCGGCGGCACAGGTGAGCAGGAACGACAGCGCGACCAGGAGAGGCGCCCAGAGAATCGACGCTCCAGGCCACGCGAAGAGGGCGATGCCAGCGCCCAGCGCGACCGCCCCGATCGCCGTGTCGAACGCCTGGGTGAGCGTCGCGGAGAGGGGCAGAACCAGGCGCGGGAAGGCGACCTTGGTCACGAGCTCCAGGTTCGCGGTCAGGCTCGCCATCGCGAAGCCGATCGACCCCACGAAGAACGACCAGGGCAGCGCCTTGACCGAGAGCCCCAGCAGCGTCGCGGACTCGAGCCGGGTGCCGGTCATGTAGGCCATGCCGTAGCGCACGAGGGAGCCGGCGCCGAGGACGAGCAGCGGCGTGAGCAGCGCCCACGCGAACCCCATCACCGCCTGCGTGTAGCGGATGCGGACGTCGCGGAGCGTGAGCTGCGCCAGGAGCTCGCGGGCGCCCCAGACCTCGCGGGCGAGCTCGGCGAGCTCCCCTGCAATCGACCGCTCCGCGTCGGGGGCGCTCGCCTCCATCGCTGCGATCATATCCCAGGCGCAGGGGGCGAGCCCCGATTCTTGCAGAAACGGGTTGTCGACCGGCCCTCGATGTCGGAGGATGGCAGCCGGCTCTGCGAGCGGCTACGGCATCACCGCCGGGAGGAAGGATGAGCGGGGGTCGGCACTGGCTCGCGCAGCACGCGCCGCCGTTCCTCGTGCGCCTCGTGCGATCGGAGCGGCGCTGGCGGCGAGCGACTCTCGGCTCACTCGGGACGCCCCGCCTCGGCGTATTGGCGCAGTACTCCCCGCGACCCTGGCGCCTCGCGTGGCCGACCCGGCCCGAGCGCGCGCTGGAAGCGCCGCCCCGGATCTCCCTCGTCACCCCCTCTTTCAATCAGGGGCGATTCCTCGAGCGCACGATCCGCAGCGTGCTCGACCAGGGCTATCCGAATCTCGACTACGGGGTGCAGGACGGCGGCTCCACCGACGAGAGTGTCGCGGTGCTCGAGCGCTACGCGAGCCGGCTCGACCGCTGGAGCTCGGAGCCGGACGCCGGACAGGCGCAGGCGATCAATCGGGGCTTCGAGCGCGCCAGCGGCGAGATCATGGGCTGGCTCAACTCCGACGACCTCCTGCTGCCCGGAGCGCTCGCGTGCGTCGCGCGCTTCTTCCGCCGACATCCGGACGTCGACGTGATCTACGGCCACCGGCTGCTCATCGACGAGGACGACCTCGAGATCGGACGCTGGGTGATGCCGCCGCACTGCGACGAAGCGCTGGTCTGGGCCGACTTCGTGCCGCAGGAGACGCTGTTCTGGCGGCGCACGGCGTGGGAGGCGGTGGGCGCGAAGCTGGACGAGAGCTTCCAGTTCGCGCTCGACTGGGATCTGCTCCTGCGCCTGCGGAGCGCCGGGGCGCGCTTCGCACGGGTGCCGAGATTCCTCGCCGCGTTCCGCGTGCATCCGAGGCAGAAGACGTCCTCGGAGCTGACCGGTCGCGGAGGTGAGGAGATCGAACGCCTGCAGCGCCGCCTCCACGGGCGCGTGCTCTCGCAGGAGGAGCTCTCCCGCGCGTTGCGCGGCTACCTGTTCCGCCACCTGCTCCACCACCATCTCGAGGATTTGCGCGCGGCGGCCGCCCGGCGCTGGCCTCAGGCGGCCAACAGCGCTCCGAGGCGCTCGTCGGGGCGGGAGGCCATCGCGCCGAGCAGGCGGATGTAGCGCTCGGTGAAGCGGCGCACGCCGGCCGGTTCGTAGAGGCTCGCGTCGAAGAGCACCCGCGAGCGGCGCTCCTCATCGTGGCGGTCGAAGATCAGCGTGAATCCCCAGGGCATGACGTCGAAGCGGCGCTCGAGCCAGCGGAGCTCGCAGCCCCCGAAGCGCAGCGGCGCGCTCTGGTCCGCCACCGAGAAGATCGCGCGGATCTCGGGGGGGACCTTGCCGCGCGCCCGCAGCTCCGCGCAGAGCGACTCGTAGGGAAGGTGGGCGTGCGCCTGGGCCTCGCCCACGGCCCTTCGCACCGCGGAGAGCCAGTCGCGGAGCGCGAGCGAGGGGTCGAAGCGCAGCCGCAGGGTCACGAGGTTGACGAAGAAGCCGAGCATGCTCTGCGTCTCGACGCGGCTTCGATGCGTCGCGTACGTGCCGAGGACGACGTCCGGCGTGCGCGCCTCCGCGGCCAGCAGCGCGGCGAAGGCACCCAGGCGGATCGCGAAGTACGTGAGCCCCTCGCGGCGCGCGAGCCGGTCGAGCGCGCGCGAAGTCGGCGCGTCGGGGCCCCAGCGGAGGACCCCCTCGCTTGCCTCCGCGGCGGCGGGACGAGGGCGCGAGAACGGGAGGCTCGGCGCGGCGGCGCCGGCGAGCTGCTTCTCCCACCATGCGACGGCCTCGCCGTGGAGCGCGCCACCGGGGGCGAAGGTGCTCCGCTGCCAGGCCGCGTAGTCGCCGTATTGGAGCGGCGCCCGCTCGGCCAGCGGCGGCGGCTCGCCGCGCTGGCGCGTGTCGTAGAGCTGCACCAGCTCGCGCAGGTAGAGGCGGAAGGACAGCGCATCCGACACGATGTGATGGAAGACGCGCACGAGCCGGTGCTCGCCGTCGCGCATCCGCACCAGCGCGAGCCGCACCAGCGGGCCCTTCGCGAGGTCGAACGGCCGGCGTGCCTCGTCGCTCAGGATGCGACCGGCCGTCTCCTCGGCGTCCGCCGTGCCGGCCAGATCGACGAGCGGCAGCACGACCGGCTCGGCGGGATGGACGACCTGTGCCGGCCGCCCCTCGACCTCCTCGAAGGTGGTGCGCAGGATCTCGTGCCGGCGCGCCAGGAAGTCCATGCTCTCGCGCAGGAGGCCGACGTCGAGCGGGCCGGTGATGCCATAGCTGCACGCCATCGTGTAGCCCGCCGAGCCCTCCGCGCTCCGGCAGTGCGACCACGTCCGCTCCTGCTCGAAGGACAGCGGGAGCGGGCGGTCGCGGGGGGCAATCTGGATGCGCGGCGCGCTCCCGGTCTCGCCGGCCGCGAGGAGGCGATCGACCGCGGCGGCCAGCTCGCGCAGGGTCGGATGCTCGGAGAAGAGCGGGAGATCGAGCTCGACGCCGACCGCGGCGTGGACGCGCGCCGCGATGACCGCCGCGCCGAGCGAGTCGCCGCCGAGCGCGAAGAAGTCCTCCTCCGGTCCCACCGCGTCGCGCCCGAAGAGGTCGCTCCAGAGCCCCGCGAGCAGCGCTTCGCTCTCGGTCGCCGGCTCCTCGGGCGTGTGCTCCAGCGCAGCGGGTCCGAGGTCGAGCGCGCGCAGCCGCTCGCGGTCGATCTTGCCGTGCGCGTTGAGCGGCAGCTCGTCCAGGACGACGAAGGTGGCGGGCACCATGTGCGACGGAACGGCGGCGCGCAACGCGCGCCGGATTGCCTCTCCGTCTCGTGCGCGGCCTGCGCGGAGCACCAGAAAGGCGACCAGCCGCGCGTCGCCGTCCGGCCCCGGCCGCGCGCAGACGGCGGCGCGCTCGACGTCCGGGAGCCGCGCCAGCGCGTCTTCGACCTCGGAGAGCTCGACCCGGTAGCCGCGGACCTTCACCTGCGCATCGCGGCGTCCGGCGAAGATCAGCGCGCCGTCGGGACCTCGGCGCGCCAGGTCGCCGGTTCGGAAGAATCGCATGCCGCCCGGCCCTTCGGAGAAGCGGCTCGCGGTGAGCGCGTCGTCGCGCCAGTAGCCGGCGGACAGGTAGCGGCTCCCGACCATGATCTCTCCCACCGCGCCGGGCGGCACGTCCCCGAGATCCTCGCCCACGATGCGGATCTCGATTCCGGGTGCGGGACGTCCCGCCGGCAGGCGGTCGTCCGACACGAGATCGCGTCGGTGGAGCCGATGCTGGGCGATGTTGCCGGTCTCCGACGACGAGAGCGTGTTGAGCAGGAGGCATCCGTCGGAGAAGTGCCGTTGGAAGGCCGCGAAGTCGGCAGCCGTCGCCACCTCCGAGGCGAGGCGCACCACGCGCACCGCGGGGAAGCGCTGCTCCGGCCCCAGCGTCCGCGCGAAGTGGCGGAACAGCGATGCCGCCGCGATGAAGACGGTGATCCCGCGCTCGACCATCCAGTCGGCGAGGCCGGTGACGCCGCGCTCCGCCGCCGGGAACGGGCAGAGGCGCGCGCCGGCGAGCAGCGCACACCAGATCGTGCTGAGCCCCTGGCCGCCGCTCGGCGACCCCAGCAGGACGACGCGATCCTCGGCGCGGAGCCCCATGCCGCTCGAGAGCCGGTGCACGTTGTGCAGGATCCCGCGATGCGTCTGCACCACGCCCTTCGGGCGGCCCGTCGAGCCGGAGGTGAAGAGCAGCCACGCCATCCGGTCGGGAGCGATCGCGAGGCCCGGGTCGCGAGTGGGTGCGTCGGCGCACTCCTCGATGGAGACCACGCGGAGCGAGCGCGGCGCCACGCGCTCGGCGAGCTCCCGGTTCGAAGCGTCGGTCACGATCGCGGCCGGCTCCGCGAGCTCGAGGACCTGGCGGAGACGCGCGGGCGGCTCGGTCGGATTGAGCACCGTCACGACGCGGCCCGCCTTCAGGACTCCGAGGCTCGCGCCGACGAGCGGCCCGTCGTGCCGCAGGAGCAGCGCGACGCGGTCCTCCGCTGCGCCGCCGAGTGACAGCAGGCGGTGCGCGAGCCGGTTCGCGGCTGCGTTCAGCTCGGCGTAGCTCGACTCCCAGCTTCCGGCGCCGAGCGCGACGTGCGCGCCGCGCCGCGCTGCGACCCGCTCGAACCGCGCGGGAATCGACTGCTCCACGTCCGGGGCGCGCCTCGACGCCGCGCGCCCCGCGAGCGCCCGCGAGATCGACGAGCCGAGGCTCGAGACCCAGGACCGATGGGGTTCCAAGGTGGCTCCTGGCGGGCGGCTCGCGAATCCGGCGCGCGCCGCAGCAAGCTAGCCGTGCGCCGCGGGGGTTCTCAAGCGCGGCCGTCTCGACGTCGGGCTGGGCTTCCCGCGCGCAGATTCGGCGCTTCGGGGCCTCGTTGACACCGGCGGCCCGGAGCCTCTAGGTTCGCTCCCTCGCGGTGGGCGTAGCTCAGCTGGTTAGAGCGCCAGGTTGTGGCCCTGGAGGTCGGGGGTTCGAGTCCCCTCGCTCACCCCACTGATTCGCGCGGCGGAGCGCTGACTTGCGCGGGGCGCCGCGCGTGCCGAACGGAGGGCTCAGCGACCCGTCATCGCAACGGTGACTCGCAGGAAGGTCGCAGGGATGGAGGTGGTATCCGGGCTCGGGCTCCTGTTCTGGCTATTGAACAGGTTCTCCAGCTTCACCAGCAGCTCGGCTGCGCGACCGTTCTTCTCTGCCGCTTCGAAGGCGTTCATGGTCGGCCCGTAGTATTTCCTGAATGCATCGACGAGCTCCGCAGGAGCGCCGGGATACTCGAACGTATAGGTCTCCTTCGCGAACGAGATCCGCTCCCGCGGCACCCCCGCACCGGCAAATCGCTCGACGACGTTGCTCTCGATCCCCCACGTCATGGGGCTGATGAAGCCCTCCGGCGGCGGCGGTGAGTAGGCGGAGCTGATCTTCAGGATCTGTGCCACCAGCGTCGGGTCATCCGGGATCCAGTTCCCCATGACGATCCGGCCTCCCGGCTTGGTCACGCGCGCCATCTCCCTGGCCACGTCGAAGGGCCTCGGCGCAAACATGGCTCCGAAGATGCTCACGACGAGGTCGAATGACTGGTCGTTCAGCCCGTCCAGATTGGAGGCATCGCCTTCCTGGAACTTGCAATTCGTCAGGCCGTACTCCCGCGCACGCTGGTTCCCGGCCTCGACGAGGTTCTTCGCGATGTCGACGCCCAGCACGTGGGCTCCGCGTCTTGCCAGCGGCACAGCGGTCGTGCCATCGCCGCAGCCGAGGTCCAGGACCTCGAGTCCCTTGGTGATCCCGAGCCCCTCGGCGAGCGCCTCTCCGCTTTCGCGCATGCTCTGCGCAATGCGCGTGAAGTCGCCCTTCTCCCAGAGTGCCTTGTTGGGATTCACGAGGGCCTCCGTCTCTTGGTTCGATCACCGCCCAGTCGATGCGCGCGCGTGGCTCGGCTGACTACGCTGTGCGAGCGATGCCAACACCATGAGGCTCGCCCCCGCGCTCAGCATCGTGGCCGGCTCGGGCGCCGTCTCGTAGGCACCGATGTCGACGTGCGCGCCCTGGATGCGCGGGCTGCCGTCGAGGTCGGTGATCGGGCTCCCGTCGAGGTCGGTGGCGGGGACGGCGCTGTCGTCGCCCGCGCCGATGGCGGGCGACCCGGCCTTCAGGTGATAGTCGTTGGAACTGGCGTAGAGCGGGTCTGCGAAGACGGATCCCGGCCCCGCTGCACCGCTCGCGAGGTCAGCCACGTTTCCGAAGAACAGGTTGTCGTGATCCGAGACGACAGGCGCGAGCGCGTCATCGACATCGAGCCCGTAGAAGTTGCCGGTCACTGCATTGTTGGCGATCGAACCCGCGACGGAGCCGCCCTCACGCCGCACGCGGATCGCCGTGTCGTTGCGAGCGACGGTATTGTTCGCGATCGCGAACTGGATTGCTCCGGTCGAGTCGCTCGCCGCGTCCGCGGTGATCGCGCCGTCTCCGCTGCTGCTGTGCTCGCCAGAGACGAGATTGTCGAGGATGCGCGCCGTCAGGGTCCCAGCACCCTCGCTGAACAGTTCGACGCCAGCGTCGTAGCCGATGCCCGAGATGCGATTTCGCAGCACGTCGACTGTCAGGTCGCCGTCCCCGCTCGAGAGGAAGATCGGTGCCCCGGTCGCCGACATGGCGATCGCGTTTCCCGCGACCAGGCCGGAGGAGGACGAGCCGTCGCTGAAGAAGTTGATCCCACCCGCGTAGCAAAGTTGACTCGGCGTGCATGAAGGCGGGGGTGAGAGATTCGCTGCATTGCCTGACACGACGAAGGAGATGGGACCCGTCTTGGTGCCGTTGGTGCTGAGCGCTTGGATTTCGATTGCCTGGAGCTGAAGGGCAGTAACACCGTTGCTGAACGGGATCGTCTCGCTCTCGATCGTGTTGTTCCTGATGGCGAGCGTCAACGAGCCAGAGCCCTCCTGCGAGACTTGGATGTAGCCGTCTTGCAGGGTGAGACCTTGGATGTCGATGACCGTGCTGCTCGCGTTCGCGGGCGTTGCCTGGATGAAGTTGCCAGCCGAGAACACGGGGGTGAAGCCCTGCGCCGCGCCGAGCGTGAGCGACTTCGCGAAGGAGATCGACTCCGAGATCGGTCCGTTGGTCGCGATCAGCACCGCGTCGCCGCGGTTCGCGCCGTCGACGCATTCCTGGAGGGTGAACGTGGCGTCGCAAGGGGGCGAATCGATGGGCCAGACGTGGGCCACCGGGCAAGGCACGCAATCGCACGGCTGGATGCAGACTGCTTGCGCCGCGGCGACCCAGAGCAGGGCGAAGCAAGTCAAGGCGAAGGGGAGCAGGCGGCTCAAGGCAGCACCTCAGAAGGTGCGTCGCCGGGGGAGCGGTGCCACGAGTCGCCTCCGGGCCCTCGCCAGCGCCGCAGCGTGCTCTCGATCTCCTCGCGCGCGCGATCGAGGACCTGCGCGGGATCGCTCTCGCTGCCGCGGGGGATCGGGTCGCCGAGCCGGACGCGGATCCGCGTGCCGCAGGGCACAGGCAGCAGGTTGTGGCAGAGCAACCGCCACGACTCGTCGATCGTCACCGGCACGACATCGAGCGCAGGCGCTGCCCGCAGCAGCGCGATTGCACCCGCCGGCTTGAAGGGCTTGAGCTCCCCCGCGCGTGAGCGCGTACCCTCGGGATAGATCACGACCGAGACGCCGCGCGCCTGTGCGCGCTCGCCGAGGGCGCGAATCGCCTCGACCGCCTGGTCGCGGTCGGCGCGATCGATGAGAGCATTGCCGCCGTGTCGCAAATTGTACGAGATGCTCGGGATCCAGCGGCCAAGCTCCCGCTTCGACACGTACTTCGGATAGTTCGTGAAGAGCAGTGCGCCGAGGATGGGGATGTCGAACATGCTCTGATGGTTGGCAATCAGCACGTAGGGCGTGCTCCGGCGCACGCCCGGCGAGCGCTCCACTTCGAGGCGCGTGCCGCAGAGATGGATGGCGCCGACGAGCGCGGCCTGGAGCCAGCCGACGACGATCTCGTGGGGCCTGGACCCGAAGAGCCGCGCCACGCGCTGGAGCGGATCGAAGACCACGAGGACCGTCCCGAATGCAATCAGGAACGGCAGCGTGAGCACCCAGTCGAGCGTTCGAGCGCGCGATCCGGCCTGCGGCCCGAGGCGCTCGGGGGTCATTTCGATCGTCGCGCCGGATGCTGCATTCAGGTAGACGCCCACATCGGTGTACGAGCGGTTCACTTCACCAGATCGCCGCCGACCAGGTAGATGTCCCAGACCTTCCAGACCCCTCCTTCCTGATGGAAGAGTGTGACGGTGTCGACGAGGTTGGGCTGGAAGCCTTCCGTTCCGGGCGATGTGACCTTCACCTTCACGCGCGCCAGGGCGAACTCGTCGTCGTGTCCGATGTACTGGAAGGAGACCAGCTCGGCCTGCGGGTTCGAGTCCTTGAACGCGGCGGTGATCTCGTCGCGGCCCTCGTCGTAGGTCGGCGACTTGGTGTGCGCGTACGACATCGTCGCGGCCACGTCCTTGCGATTGAACGCCGCGATCTGATCCTTCGAGACCTTCTCGAGCGTGTTGGCAAGTCCATCGTCGGCTCTCGTTGCGGGAGCCCACGCGAAGAGGGCCACGGCGAGAGCCACGCTCACCTTG
>Ga0335071_10005318_pt1 | contig 13383 bp, 9 predicted proteins | sample Lox_Sample_15_FD_206724 | JGI IMG/M metagenome (GOLD analysis project Ga0335071, IMG submission 206724) | Soil microbial communities from Loxahatchee National Wildlife Refuge, Florida, United States - Lox_Sample_1.5 | ecosystem: Environmental > Terrestrial > Soil > Wetlands | place: USA: Florida... | reverse complement strand
CTGGAAATTATAAACTTCCATTATTAACATAGTGATGCTCAATCCCTTATAATGTCAAGTTAGTATTTGGTTAATTCTTAGTACCCCAAAGAGCGTTTCACGTCGTCCTAGTAAACTGACAACCTCTGAAAACGCATTTACATAAACATTTAACTTGTTGCTCATACTGTCCTAACATTCCGGAAGCAGCGTCATAAGTGACGGATTTCCGCAAGGATGGTTTTCGTCGTTGAAGATTGCGGCACTGTTGGGCTGAAGCAAAAAGGAGAAAAGTATGGGCTATTATCTCCATGAGATCCCGGGACGTATGAGAATCAAGATTCCGGCCTTGAGGAGGAATTCGGACGAGGCGGTAGAGATTCAGGGCCTCTTGGAGGACCTGAATGGCATCACATCAACTTTCGTGAATACCATTACGGGCAGTATAGTAGTGCGTTATGATCCGGAAATCGTGACTTCTGGCGCGATCCTGGACTTCTTTGCGCGTGAAGGCTATATTGACGTGGGAGAGGCCATCTCTGGGAAACACTATACGAGGGGCACTCTTCCGAGCGTAGGCCAAGCAGCGTCTAAGGCTCTTATCGGGCTTGCATTGGATCGATTATTACAAGGCTCCCCACTATCGATCCTGACGGCCTTGATTTAGTGTCAGGTTGCCGCAAGCCAAGGGGCAAAGGCCGCGTAAGCGTCAACGACCGTTAAATTTGATTTTATGACGTCCCCTGTTATCGCGTACGCAAGCAATCCGTCCCGCATGATCGACCTGATCGCAAAAAAATGTTTACCCTTCCATAACCATTTCTTAATAAGCCTAGCTTATGCCTTCAAAATACATATCAGATATGGAGGGAAGAAATGATGTCCCATAAAAAATGGCTGTTGGCCTTTGCTGCACTCGTCATACTATTCACAACGAGCGGGGCCGGAATCGCCTCGAGTGAGCAAGCGAAAGCGAAATATGTCTTCCTGTTCATTGGTGATGGAATGGGGACCGCCCAGCGCAATGCGGCGGAACTCTACCTGGCCAAAGAGAAAGGTCTGAGCCGCCCCGAAGCCGCAAAGCTGGTCATGAACACCCTGCCGGCCCAGGGCATGAACACTACCTATGACCTCACCAGCGTCATCCCCGATTCCGCTTCCACTGCTACGGCAATCTCGTGTGGGTACAAGACCAAGTCCGGGGTGATCGGAATGGACGCAGAGGCGAAAGTGAGCTATGAGACTATCGCGGAGAGAGCCAGGAAGATGAACTGGAAGGTCGGAATCCTTTCTACCGTATCCCTGGACCACGCAACGCCCGCTGCGTTCTACGCTCATGTCCCGAGCCGGCAGCAGATGTATGACATTTCAGTCCAGCTTGCAAATTCCGGTTTCGATTACTTTGCCGGCGGTCAGATGCTGGAACCCGTGGACAAAAAAGATCCGAGCAAACCCAATGCCATCGAGACAGCCAGGAAAAACGGCTACACCGTCGCTATGGGTCGAACCGGTTTTGGAGGGCTCAAACGTGAGGCGAATAAAGTGATAGCCATGAACGCGACTGTTGACCGGGATGCTGCTATGTATTACACGTTGGACCAGAACAACAGCAAGGATCACGTGACCATTGCCGAGTACCTGGACAAGGGCATAGAGCTGCTCAATAATCCGAACGGTTTTTTCATCATGGTAGAAGGTGGCAAAATCGACTGGGCCTGCCATGCCAACGATGCCGCATCTTCCGTTCATGACGTATTGGCGTTCGATGAAGCTGTGGCCAGAGCGGTCAGCTTTTACGAAAAGCATCCCGAGGAAACTCTGATCATAGTGACCGGTGATCATGAGACGGGCGGGATGACAATAGGATTTGCCGGGACACAATATTCATCTTTTGTGGATAAAATACAGCACCAGCGGATGAGTTACATCGAATTCAATAAGAAACTGGAAGCATACAAAAAAAGCCGCACAGTTGCAGACGCCCGGCTAGAGGATATAATGCCGCTCATCAAAGAGACCTTTGGTCTGTTTGTGATGTCTGCCGGGGAAAAGGAGCCCTTGGAAAAAGTTGTCTCGGCCGGCAAAGCAAGTGACGCTTCCGAGTCTGCGAAAAAGGAGGCAAGGGAAGCGGAGCGGAAACTCAAGTGCGGCATGGCGTTAAGCGATCTGGAGTTGAAGGTGCTTCACGATGCGTTCAACCAAAGCATGTTGGGAGAAAAGGAACGGGCGAAAGACGACTATACGTATCTCCTTTATGGGGGGTACGAGCCACTCTCAGTCAAGCTGACCACTATCTTGAATAACAAGGCAGGGATCGGCTGGACGTCCTACTCGCATACCGGCGTCCCGGTGCAGACGTCGGCCCTTGGAGTCGGAGCCGAAACGTTCAACGGTTATTACGACCAGACCGAAATTTACACGAAAATGATGAAGATAGTCGGGTTCCAAAAGTAATGCGGTCGGACCGTTTATGTTTGCGCGAATACAGATCTTGAATCGGGACACGGTTTTCGTTCTCCTCATTCTTCTCGTCACGTGCGCCCTGCTTCTTATGCCGAACCTGTACAACAGTCCCTATGCCAGAGAGGAAGAGCGCTGCGCGGGACAGGTCCTCGCAGTGGATGACTCGCTTGTCAAACAGTTCGGTATTGTCAAGGCCGGCTCTCAAAAGCTTCAGGTCAGACTTCTGGATGGTCCGTACGCCGGGCGGGAAGTCGTCGCGAGCAATGTCCTCATCGGCAAAATGGAAAGCGACAAGATGTTCCGCAGTGGAGATAAGGTCTTCCTTGTCCTGACGACCCTGGGGAACAACATAACAGCCGCGACTGCATATGACCACTATCGCTTGAAAATTGAGGCGCTGTTGATCGCGCTGTTTGCCGCTGTCTTAATCGGCTTTACTGGCTGGAGCGGCGCGAAGGCGCTGCTCGCTTTTCTGTTTACCGTTGTAACCGTGTGGAAGGTTTTGCTTCCAGGCGTCTTGATGGGCTATGATCCCATCTGGACAGCTCTTTTGGCCGTTATTGTAATTGCTGGTGTTACGTTGTTTTCCATAGCAGGAGTAGGTAGAACTGCTTTGGTCGCGTGGCTTGGAGCCCTCTTAGGTGTATTTCTCACTGCTGCACTGGCATCATTTTTGTTTCCGCCTTTCCGCTTGCATGGAGCGATTCTGGCTTATTCTGAAACCTTGCTCTATTCAGGTTTCGAAAACCTCAATCTTGAGCGGCTGTTTATCGCAGCCGTCTTTCTCGGCGCCTCAGGCGCGGTCATTGACCTGTCTATAGATGTTTCAGCGGCCATGAACGAAGTATCACGAAAACGACCAGACCTCTCGATCAAAGAGTTGATGAAATCGGGTTTATATGTGGGGCGTCCCATGGCGACCACTATGGTGACCACTCTTTTCATGGCCTACATGTCCGAATACATGGCTTTGCTTATGGTCTTGCTTTCCAAGGGGATTCCTCCGCTGCAGGTCGCCAACCTCAATTTCATATCAGCAGAGGTCCTGAAAACCGTTGTCGGCAGTTTTGGACTGATCACGGTTGCACCCTTTACGGCGCTAGTCGGAGGATACCTGTACGGGAAGCGGAGAAGCGGCCATGAAGAATCACTTGAACGGACGGCGAAATTCCCTGACGGGCACACAATTCAGAGATCGAAGTCTCTTCTCGAAGCGCCTCCGTCATCACGCGAATCTTCCCATCAACCCTGAACTTCCGCCGAATAATCCAGATTCTTGCCGGAAAGCCATTATTAACGAAGTTCTCTTCTGCTGCTAACTAACTGCTAACACCGCTATAGGATGACCGATTGGGGGTTAACTCACCAAGATCGCCGAGGAAACACGCCGTCATGGGCGGAGGAACAGTGACTATCTCGAACTCAAAGCGAGCTGCAGAACAAAGAGAAGAGGATACTTTTGTAATCGATAATATTCGTGAGTTACTGGGCATACCTCATCCCAGATCTCACAGCTTTGTAGAATCCCTGCCATTTTCCCTCAACGACACGACGGCAGGCTCCGAAACCGAACTGCAGGTGGCGGTTTGCGGAAGAAAGGATCATGTAGATCTGCCCTCCACCATTGCAAGTTCAAACTACTACGCGAACATTGTCCGGCGAGCAATGACAGGAGATACAACCAGACACACGGTGACGGAATTGGAGAAGTATCTCAACAGCAATTCTGAAGAAGTGTGGGAGAATAGTTGGTTCAAGTTTCCCATCAAGAATCTTAATCGGTTCGCTCGAGAAATCCTCGAATCGGACTTGCTTTCCAACAGACGAGATCCGAACAGTCACCCTCGGTCTGATGTCGCTAAGTTCATCATCAGTGAAAAAGGAAATCAATTTCTCCGCGTCCCTATAAGTTATCTCATCAAGATATCTCTCGCGGATGTGCTTGGTGGGCAGTCCGATCTTCCCGACGTTGTCCGCGCCACAGGCACGCGTATCATGCGCCATCTCCTCAGCGACAATACTTCTCCTGAAACCGTTTCCTTTCATGTTGTTCCATTGAGGCCGGACATCGGTTTGGGCAAAGCTCTCGCCAAGGAAACGGCTAAGAGATTCCTGCTCACGCAACTGCTTGTGATGTACGCTAACGTGACTTTCACGACACCGGACTCGCCTCAGAAAGCGATAATCTACTTCTCGCCGCATCCACCGGTCAGACAGAAGCAGTTAAATGAGTGCATCTCGGACGCGTTCTACCGCGAACTCTTCATGAGCCCATGCCTTTCAGGGTGGGACGACGGAGAGGCGAAACATCAGTACATGTGCCTCTGCCACCAGGTCCTGAGCCGAAGCCAGTTAAATGCCCTTTCCAAATTGCGAGATGCTGGGATCATTACCAGAAATCTTGTCGTCCTTCCGAATATGTCCAACATCAGCCTTGCCAACAATGGTGTTCACGTCAGTTTGGGAAGCATTAAACTGACCAAACACCTGGCAGAGAACACATCGGGCTACGGCGCCGTTCACGAAAAACACCTGGGCGACCTGATTATCAAGATAGTAGAACACTTCCTACCTTTGTTTGTGGACACATACAGCGCAGCGCCCTACAGGTTGGATTTCACCGATTTTCATCCCGAACGGGTCCTAGGTTTCTTGCCGCACGAGTTGGACTACACCCACCTCAGAATGATCTGGCGACGCTGGAAGAAAAAGGCTGGACTGAAGATATTCGGTCAGCCCTTGACCCCCTTCGGGCTCAAACCATTGGATCGAGTCATAAGTTTCCTCTTTCGTTTGAGAGGAGATTTTGTTCCGGATTTCAGGCTCATAGATTATCTGGTCGCGCTGATGAGCACGCCGAAGAGCCCGGCCCTGAACGGCAGAGTCGGCAGTGAAGCCCATTTGAAGAAGGACCTCTCGGAGTTGGGCGTTTTTGATGTGAAGATGTCAATATACCTGTTGTACAGACTGCGTGAATTTGCCAAGAACGGCTTCTCCGGTTTTGAGGGCCGCTATTACAGCTTATTTGACAGCCTTGAACAGGATCTGAGTGAAGCGGTGAGTCTTCAGACACTCATCACTGCGTTAGCGTTCAAATACGTGCTTCAGGGCACATTCACACATGGGCATATTCCGGATGATCCTTTGATCGAAAGCGAACGCCGCCAGATATTCTTCGGCGCCGCCATAGGGGTCCCGACATTCTTCGTTCGGGCAGACACTGGCAACGTCTTCCTGAAGAGGATAATAGAACGAACCTGGGGAGTCCGTTACAGCAGGCGGTACAGAGGCTACCTTCGGGTTTACAATCGGCAGTATCGTCTGGCACTGGCCAATCTAATACAGTCTGATGCGACGGACCTGATCGAGCTTCTGGGCCTTAAAGACACAGTGGATAACCTTGTCAGACGGCTCCAGGAGCCTCGAAGGTACTCAGCAGCGGGCAAGATCACGGAAGGCATAATCGGCAAACTGGGGGTCGCTTCTCCGCTCAGTGCAGATGCCACCGAGTTCAACATCGCAGCGGAAAGATATTACAGAAGTACTCTCAGAAAAAGGCACATCGAAGAATCCCTTTCGTTTCTAGCTGAAGACTTCAAGACAATGGATTCTGACGCGGGCTCGCTCGACTTCGCCGTGAAGAAGGCCGCTCGTTATTTACTCCAGGATCGGAGTGCGTGCGAGTTCCTGGCGGCAGTCCGCAACGACGTTACTGACGAGACACTTCCGCGTAATGCTATTGTAAGGCTGATAAATCTCATTCTCATTGTGATACACAATGACAAGATTAAATCGGAAACGACTTTGGTCACGACTCAACGCGATGACACTGATCCGGCACCAATACGTAGAGCGGGAAACTGGTGAGGCTCGTACTGAGCTTCTGCGGTCAGACAGGGCCGTAAACGTGTTGTACTCGTTCGCAATAGAGAAAGCTCCGACGATGTTTCGGGCCCTGACCAGCGCGAGGATGAGTCGCCTTCTGGGACTTGTCAGCTATGATCTTCCAATTGGACCGTCTGGCAAGCGCTTTCTTCGTGAATGCGGCATAGACTTTAGTGAATGCGTCGAGCCGCCTGAACACCTGGACACCCGCAGAAAGGTCTTCGAGCGACAGATCCGATACTGGGAATACAGACCCATGCCGGACAATCCTAACGCCATCGTTTCTCCCGCAGATTCAAGGGTGATACTTGGCTCGCTCGGTGAGACTTCCCTGCTTTTTATCAAGGACAAGTTCTTTGATCTCGACGAACTCCTCGGCATAGACAAGCCGCACTTCATATCAGCCTTCCAGGAGGGGGATTTCGCCATATTCAGGCTAACTCCGGACAAATATCATTACAACCATACTCCGGTATCCGGCACAGTGCTGGATATTTATGAGATTCCAGGCAGATATCACTCCTGCAACCCAGGCGCGGTGGTCCACGTGGTTACACCATGCTCAAAAAACAAACGTGTCGTGACAATAATAGACACGGACGTTGAGAACGGCACTGGAGTCGGTCTTGTAGCCATGATTGAGATCGTGGCCCTCATGATCGGTGACATTGTCCAGGCCTACAGCGAAACCAACTACGAAAACCCGTGCAGCGTTGCCCAAGGCATGTTTCTGAAAAAAGGCGTTCCAAAGAGTCTCTACCGCCCGGGAAGCAGCACGGACTTGCTCCTGTTTCAAAAGGGAAGGATCGTGTTCGCCGAGGATCTGATCACGAACATGCGACGCTCTGATGTGCAAAGCAGGTTCTCTATCGGGTTCGACACCCCTTTGGCTGAAACAGACCTCAAGGTTCGGTCGCTCATAGCAACTGCGGTCCGACAACAATAATTACACACAAGAGCCAGAAGGAACCAGTACATGATAAACATAACTTTTGTGGCAGTGATTGCAATCTTTCTCGGACTGCTTTTCCGTTGGTCCTTCAATGCATTGCTGCGCGAAGAGTGGCAGGTTATTGCATCAATTCCCATGTCCAAAGAAGGTCCAAACACCTGGCAAGGTTTAAATATCACTTCATACGGCCTGATATTGGGAGGGGCTACTGTAGCAGGAGTCATGGTCATCTTGATTTTGTTGGGTGCAGTTGGGGTCCCGGCCCAAATGACTATCCTTGCCATCGGCTCGCTACTTATGGTTTGCATCCCTGCTGCCAAGATCATGGCCGTGCTGGTAGAAAAGAAGCCTGGTACTTTTACGGTGGCGGGCGCTGTGTTCGTTGGAGTTTTTGCGGCTCCTCCCTTGGTTTGGGGCTTGGGCAAAGTATTTGGACCGTCTCCTGACCTCGGAGTACGATTGCCGGCAATATTGGCCGCGCCGGCGGTGGCATATGCTATGGGAGAGGGAATTGGACGGTTGGCTTGCATAAGCTTCGGTTGCTGCTACGGAAAGCCATTGTCCGAATGTTCCGTATTGACCCGGAAACTGCTTGGCTCATGGGCATTCGTCTTTTCCGGCAAGACAAAGAAGATTGCCTACGAAAGAGGCTTGGACGGTGTTGCGGTCGTTCCTATTCAAGCGATGACAGCCGTTGCGAACACATCCGTGGGGCTGGTGGGAGTACTGCTATTCCTTAACTCGTATTACTCTACAGCGCTCATTCTTTCATTGGTCGTGGCGCAGCTCTGGAGGGTCTGGTCTGAGACCTTAAGGGCGGATTACAGAGGCGAGGGAAGGATTTCTGCATATCAGATCATGGCTATAATTAGCATCCTGTTTGTAATGGGAGTAGCTTACATTCTCCCCGCCGCCACAGCGTCCCAACCACTTCCGCCACCCGATTTGACCGCCGGCCTGGTTTCTCTTTGGAGCCCCGAGGTAATCCTCTTCCTTCAAGCGGTCGGCATGGCTACATTTCTCTTCTATGGTCGCAGCACTGTTACAGGCTCGACGATGTCATTCCATGTTTTCAAGCAAAGGATTTGATTCCGGCGCAAACCATGCGAGCGGGATCATCCCCGCTGGTGGAAAGCATCACAAATAGGTGCTTGGCGTATTTGCCCCACGGTTCGCATACTGTCCATCCGGGTGACGGCACCCAGGATCTGCTCATTCCAGGTTAGCGCCGCGACGGCTGTCAACATTTGAAGTGCGCCTCTGCCTGTTCGGGAGTATTGGAGCCTTGAATCTCATGTCCATCAGTAGCCAGCGGCCATGGCCCGCTCATGATTTTCTATTCTTGTCCTAACACAATTCTAACAGAAGAACCCCATCTTGTTTTCAAGTCAGTTAGGCGATTCGTTGTGTTTTGGACAACATGCCCTTAGAGGAGGTGGAAAGTGCACGCAAAGGCTGTCGTAATAGCCATTTCAAGCATGCTTCTGATAGCAGGCGCCTGTTTTGCAGTCGATTTAGATCCTGCCTTGTCGTCATATAGCCCGGTTAGCGGCGTATCGGGCAGTTTGAGATCGGTGGGATCAGATACGTTGAACAACTTGGAGGCGCTCTGGTCGGAGGGCTACAGAGGGAAGTATCCTGGTGTTAAGATATCCATCGAGGGCAAAGGTTCGTCCACAGCGCCTCCTGCCTTAATTGAAGGAACAGCGCAATTCGGGCCGATGTCGCGGGAGATGAAATCCAAAGAAATTGACGACTTTGAGAAAAAATTTGGTTACAAGCCCTCCCGGGTCCGTGTCGCAGTAGACTCCCTGGCGGTTTTCGTCAATAAGGACAACCCCATAAAGTGCCTCACCCTCAAACAATTGGATGCTATCTTTTCTAAGACGAGGAAGGGCGGGTACGGGAAAGATATTAAGACCTGGGGCGATTTGGGCCTTACGGGCGAATGGGCGGATAAGCCGATTTCGATTTACGGGCGTAATTCCGCGTCAGGAACTTACGGCTTCTTCAAGGAAGAGGCTTTGTTCCACGGTGATTACAAAGACGGAGTGAAGGAACAACCAGGTTCCTCAGCGGTGGTTCAAGGTGTTGCTACGGACAAGTACGCTATTGGTTATTCCGGAGTGGGGTACAAGACGGCGGACGTGAGGACCGTTCCGTTGGCCGTCAAAGAAGGAAAATGCTTCGAAGCAAATGCGGAAAACGCTTATACGGGAGACTATCCTCTTGCAAGGTTCCTTTACATTTACTTTAACAAGAAACCCAATGAGCCGCTTGATCCGCTGAGAGCGGAATTCATCAAATATGTGTTCTCTAAAGATGGACAGCAAGTTGTAATCAGAGATGGCTTTTATCCTGTATCCAAGGCCCTAGCGGATGAGGACCTTGCGTCAGTAGGGATCAAATAAAAGAATTTGAGACTTTGACGGACATACCACTTTCGGCGAGCGGTGACAGATTCCGTGACTGGTGTCGCCGCTCGAATCCACTTTTCTTCTGGCGCGTGTCTTGATAAAGACTAAGAAGTTGATGACACAAGATTAGAAGGACATACACTAAGGAAACGACTCCATGGCCCCGATGGAGGTGCAGGGACCGAGAAAGACCCGCCGCTGGGTATTGATTGCGGATAAGATGGCTGATCGGGCCATCACCGTGGGCGGTGTATTGGTCATCGCCGCGGTCCTGGGAATGATGGTTTTTCTCGTTCATGAAGTCCTTCCACTCTTTGCAGGCGGCTCTGTCATAGCACGCTCAGATTACATCCTCGACTCCGAATCCAATTCTGTTCTCGCGATAATTTTGGACGAATACAAAACGGTTGCCGCTTCGGTGAGGAATGACGGTACTGTGACTGCGTGGCACGCCAGAACAGGCACCTATCTCGACGCTCCTTCATTTGATTTCAACGGCAAGGAGGTTAGAGCCTTCTCCCGAACAATTGACAACGTCGATATGGCTTTCGGACTCAATGATGGGACGGTCCGCTTTGGACGCCTGACTCTACCCATAGAGGTTATTCCAGCCGCCCAAGCTCCCATGGGCCTCAAGACACTGGACGAACAGGACAGCTCGGACGGCTCCACCGTGTTCTCCACAGTGCCCGGCGGTCAGATCCGAAAAATTTCGGTGCGTGTGGAACTTGAGGACCCTATCAAGGTGTCCGACTCCGAAGCGCCGGTAGTAGCCTTGGACTATCGGGTTAGCAATTTTGGTGACAGGCCGAAAAAGATACTTGCTGCAGTTAACGGACAGGGACAACCAAGTTTGACGACAGTTGAGTCGAAACTCAACATGTTTACGAGAAAAGTGACCACGAGCGCCAACCGTACGGATCTCCCCACTCTTCCTCAAGAGGCCGCTGTGGCCTACGCTCTTGTAAACGATTTGGCCGATACGGTCCTTTTTGCTGAAAAGAGCGGTAAGGTTTATCGTTACAATACTCGTGACGTAGATCATCCCGTTTTGGTTGAGACCGTCGACCTGTTGCCCGCCGGTGTCGAGCTAACCGTTTTCGGCTACCTGCTGGGCGATCATTCTGTTGTCGTAGGAGGATCGGACGGTTCGGTCTCCATTTATTTTCTTCTTCAAAGGAATGACGCCCAGACATCTGACGGTTTTTCCCTGGTTAAAACCAGAGAATTCGAGCCTCAGCCCGGAGCGATAACGGCGTTGAGTCCCAGCCAGAGAGGCAAGACGTTTGCAACCGCCGACGCAACAGGTCAAGTTTGGATACGCCACGGCACAAGTCAAAAGACGCTCCTTCGACTCGGTTCTAAGGATGACAAATTACCTCCTCGCGGCATTGTTTTGGCGCCTCGTCTGGACGGGATGCTTGTTGTGAGAAACGACTGGAGAGGCGCTTTTTGGGACCTCAACATATCCCACCCGGAGACATCGCTCCACACGTTGTTCGGAAAAGTCTGGTACGAGGGTTATCCCGAGCCCACATACACTTGGCAATCCACGGGGGCAACCGAGGGGTTTGAACCCAAAATCTCGCTCGTTCCTCTGATTTTTGGTACACTCAAGGCTACCTTTTATTCTCTGATGTTTGCGATTCCTATAGCATTGCTCGGCGCTATCTACACCTCGGAATTTTTGCCTTACACCGTTCGGGGCAAAGTGAAACCTGTAATGGAAACTATGGCTTCGCTACCCTCGGTGGTCCTGGGTTTTGTGGCTGCTTTGGTGCTGGCGCCCATTGTCGAAACATCGGTTTCTGCCGTTATTCTGACCTTCGGCCTTCTTCCTCTTGCTCTGATCTTTGTCGCTTATCTGTGGCAGTTGTTGCCTCAGAGGCTAGCCTTGCGCCTTCAAGGGCTCCCCAAATTTTTCGTTATCGGCTTGGTGGTAGCCGCGGCGGTCTGTCTGGCGTATCTCGGAGGGCCTTTCTTCGAACGGGTGTTCTTTGCCGGCGATTTTAGAGCTTGGCTCAATGGTGATGTGGGCAAGCCCGCGCCGTCCATATTTCTCCTGGTTATACCTGGCATGGCGTTGTTGGTAAGCTGGGTCAGCAGTAGATTGTTTGGCCGACGTTTTGCTCTGTACGTTCGAGGGCTGGCAATGCCTTATTCCGCACTGATGGATTTGTTGCGTTGGGTTGGGCAGTTAGCGGCCATTGTTTGTGTATCCTATGTGGTAGCTCAGCTCATCGCGTTAACAGGTTTCGACCCACGGGGATCACTTGTCGGCACTTATACTCAACGTAATACCCTTGTTGTAGGTTTCGCTATGGGATTTGCCGTCATTCCGATAATATATACTCTTGCGGAGGACGCTCTCAATTCGGTGCCGGAACATCTCCGTTCCGCCAGTCTGGCATGTGGAGCCACACCCTGGCAGACGGCCCTTTGGATAATTTTGCCGACAGCGATAAGTGGGGTCTTTTCGGCTATTATGATCGGAATGGGACGGGCCGTTGGTGAAACCATGATAGTGGTCATGTCCGCGGGCAATACACCACTTATCGATCTAAACATTTTTGACGGGCTTCGCGCACTGTCGGCTAACATAGCTGTAGAACTCCCGGAAGCCCCGAAGGATGGCACTCTGTACCGTGTCCTTTTCATGACAGGTCTGGTGCTTTTTGGGATGACCTTTGTTATTAATACAGTTGCAGAATTAGTGCGGTTGCGTTTTCGCAAGCGGGCCATGCAGCTTTAGAAGGCATCGAGAATGAAAGCCGAGCAGACCGAAGTCAAAATTGATGCTCAGATCGATGAATCTCCCGATAGCGTCGAAACCAAGATGCCTGGGGTCGATTCCAACATGAGAGTGGGACCCGGACCTCGCGAGGTGCGCAAGCCTTTGAGAGTCGGCCCTTCCAATGGTGGAGAAGACCGGTCTTCCCGACCTAAGCGGTCCATGGTTTGGGATTTCAAGTCAAGAGGGGAGCCATTCCTTTGGACCTTGGGCGGGGCCCTTATAGTCGGGATTTTTATGATTGTAGGTTTCGTTGTCTTGATCTTATACAATGGCTTCCTGACCTTTTATCCTGAGCGGATTGAAGTTTTGAAGCTTCGTGACGGATCGGTGCTTGCCGGCGAGATGACTCGTTCGGAAGACTTCAAACCAACGCCGCAGGAACTCCAACAATTGCCCGCGGAAATCCAAAACCAAATAGCCGGCAGGGGTGGCATCGCCACTCGACGACTTTACCGCACGGGAAACTTCGATCTGTATAATGAGGATTATCGGTGGGTATCAGACTTCGACGTTATTGACGTCACAAGGCCAGGAGATATCTTCTTTCTAGAGCGCATGGAATGGGGTCCTTTTGTAGGCACCATACAATCCGTCGACCTCAGTGGGAAAGTCATCGCCAAAGAGGCTTTGACACCGGAGATGCTGCATAGGGAGCAAGAGGAAGCTGCCCGACGCCGTGATCTGCTGTATTACGTCGAGCGCAATGAGATAGGGGCGGTAAACTATTATCTGGAAAAAGGACGCTTGGGACTCCGAAAGGTGGAACTGAGGCACGGACGGGGTTCTTCTCAGTATAAGGAGGCTGAGAAACAATTCAAGAACACCTCTGAGACCCTCGACGCTCGATACCAGGACCTGTCGAGAGAGGCTGCGAGCATCAGAGAAAAGGATTC
>Ga0335071_10005316_pt1 | contig 13385 bp, 10 predicted proteins | sample Lox_Sample_15_FD_206724 | JGI IMG/M metagenome (GOLD analysis project Ga0335071, IMG submission 206724) | Soil microbial communities from Loxahatchee National Wildlife Refuge, Florida, United States - Lox_Sample_1.5 | ecosystem: Environmental > Terrestrial > Soil > Wetlands | place: USA... | reverse complement strand
GCTCCTCCGCTCAATCCGTCTGACGCCGCGACCACCTGCGTTCCGTTCTTCGACGCGTGATAAACCGGGCCGCTAAAAACCGCCCAGAAGTACACATCATCCGCGCTGGTCGGATCGATGGCTATGCCGCGCACATTGTAGCCGGTGAGGTAAGTGCTCCAGGTCGCGCCGGCATCCGTTGAGCGGTAAATCCCGCCGCCCGAAAAGGAACCATCGGCCGCGAACACCGTGTGCGAATTGGTGGGCGCCGTCGTCAGGTCGTATATCCATACCGTGCTCGGCAGCCCCGTGTTGGTGACCTGGTTCCAGGTTGCGCCGCCATCGATCGAACGATAAACGCCGTTGACCGGCTGCCCGGAAAATGTCTGCACCCCGGCCAGCACCAACTGGTCGGTGCCGTCCGGAAGGATCAACACCCGCTCGGTCTCCGCCGACTGGCTCGTCACCAGCGTTTTCGTCCACAGGCCGCCGGCGTTGGTCGAGCGCCATGCCGTTCCAGCCCCCGATACAAAATCATCTCCGCCCGCGATAAACAGGTTTTGGTTCGTGCTCCCGAAATCAATGGATACCAGCTCGGTCTCGTAGTTCGGGCCCTGGTCGGGCCCCAGCAGCGTCCAGGTGCCGCTCGCGTTTCGCCGGTACACCCCCTCCTGCGCGATGGTCGTCGGCCCGGTGGACAGGGCGTACAACGTCCCGCCGGAATCGAACTTCACATAGGAGTATCGCGTCCCGGGCGCGGATTGCAGCTGCCAGGTCACCCCCCCGTTGGTGGATGCGTACACCCCTCCGTTGTTCAAGCTCTGGAACGCCATGGCCATTTCCACGGGGTTGGCAGGATTGACGGCGACCGAGTAAGCGTTGAGAGCGCCGATCCCCGTGGAGCTGACCCGTGTCTTGGCCGCCGCGTTGTCGCTCAGGATCACTCCGTAGGACGACGCCCCCGCCGCCACGCGCCCCGAGCTGCCCGGGGCAAACCTCACACTCGCCAGGCTATAACCGGAACTGCCGCCCGCTGAGATCGTCCACGTCTGTCCCCCGTTGCTCGACTTGTGCAGCCCGTCGGGCGTCGCGGCGAGGATCACGTCGGGATTGTTCGGGTCGATCGCGACGCCACCGGCGACGGGAGTCGGCCAGCCGCTGGCCAGTTGCGTCCACGTCTGGCCATTGTTGGTGCTGCGCCAAAGCCCGGAATATTCGCTCGCGAAGATCTGGCCGGCGCCCACGAACCATCGGCCGCGGTCATAGCGCACCGCACGATCCGGGTAGGGCGGCAGCCCGGCGCTCACGTTGTTCCACGTCGCTCCGCCGTCCGGCGTGAAATACACCGCGCCTCCGCTGAAGCCTCCGTCAAAGACCGCCATGACCTGCAACGAATTCGTCGGGTTGATCGCGATCGCGTCGCACGCCATGCTGGTCCCCGGCGACACGTTCGCCCAATTGGTCCCGCCGTTGACCGACTTCATCACCGCACCGCTGGCCAGACCCGCCCAAAGCACTTGCGGGTTTGAGGGATCGATCGCCACGGCGTAGGTGTTTCCCAGTCCCGAGTCGCGCATGGTGAACGTCAACCCATCGTCCGTGGACACCCACACGCCATTATAACCGGCCACCCACGCCGTGCCGTCCGCGGCAAACTCGATGTCATACGCGCTCTGAGCTCCGAAGCCTGTCACCTGTGCCCACGTCGCGCCACCGTCGCTCGACCGGTACAGACTTCCATACGGGTTGCCGGCTGGGGCGATCCCGGCCAGCAGCACGTTGGTCTTCGTGGGAGAGAAATTTACATCCTGCGCGTCGCCGCCGAAAGGGCCCAGCGGACGCCAGGGTTGAGCGGGAGCGATGGAAGGGACACAGAACAGGATGCAAGCCAGAGCCGGCAAGTGATTCATCACAAATCCGCTTTTCATAAGAAGCCTCACATTGGTTGCCAACTCTGACTTTCTGACTTCAACCCTATCAGGACTTCTGCCTCCCGTCAACGTGCGCGTCCCTCGTCCCCAGGAAAGCCCGAAAGGTCGACAGGATTTGACCCGGAGCAGCGCCCCGGATTGGCGTCCACCGGATTTTCCCCAGCCCGGGCTGGTCGCTCCGAAGCACCGCGAAGGCGCAAGCGGCGGCAGAAAATTCGAGCCCCGGAAACAACCCGCCAACCGGTTTTGGGTCAGAGCTTGGGAACCGTTCACGAAGATTCCTCATATCCGCGATTGACTAATGGATTATTTTACTCAAACTCAACTTGTTACCGCTTAAGAAGGAGGCCCCATGAAGATTCAAATTCAGAACCTACTCCCCGCCCTGACGATGCTGTTGTTGCCCGCGCTCGGGCAGGCGCAGTTCTCTTACACAAACAACGGTGACGGCACGGCCACCATTACGGGCTACAGCGGGTCATCCAGTGTCGTAACGATACCCGGCACGATCAGTGGCCTGACAGTTGCCGACATTGGTGACAGCGCCTTTCAATACGCCAACATGAGCAGCGTTATCATTTCCGATGCCGTCCTCTCCATTGGGGCACAAGCGTTCGATAACTGCATGAATTTAACGAACGTCGCGATGGGCAGCGGGGTCAAGACCATCGGCTACGGGGCGTTTCAGAACAGCAAACTCTCAACCATCGCCATTCCGGCCAGTGTGACCAATATCGGACACGGCGCGTTTGCTTCCTACTACAATACGAGCCCTCCTTATTCCCTTTTCAATGGTCTTCAAGCGATTTCGGTTGATCCAGCGAATTCGTTTTATAGCAGTTCAAACGGGGTGTTGTTTGACAAATATCAAACCACGCTCATTGAATACCCCAACGGCGGTCCGGGAATCTATGTGGTTCCCGACAGCGTCAGCATAATCGGCGACTGGTCATTCTTTGGATGCAAAAATCTGACCAACATCACGCTTGGCGGCAACGTCACCAGCTTGGGCTTCGTCGCGTTCGGTGAATGTGAAAATCTGACCAACCTCAATTTTGGCACCAACGTCACCAGCATCGGCACCAACGCGTTCGAGGACTGCTTCAGCCTGACCAGCGTCACCTTTCCCGACAGCGTCGTTACAATCCACGATAATGCGTTCTTGGAATGCCTCAATTTGAACCGCACTGCATTTGGCCATGGCCTGACCACCATCGGCCAGGGAGTGTTCAGCGGTTGTGACAAGCTGACCAGTGTCACGATTCCCAGCAACGTCCTTACCATCGGCGTAAACGCTTTCGGCGGTTGTACGGGCCTGACCAATGTTGCCATTGGCAGCGGCGTCACGTCGTTAAGCGGTTTCTATTTTTGCACCAACCTGACGAGCATTGTCCTGCCCGATAGCGTCACCAACCTGGGCGACTATGCCTTCGATGATTGTGTCAATTTGACGAACGTCACGATTGGCAACCATGTCGCCGGCATCAGCTCAGGAGCGTTCTACGGCTGTGACAAACTGACCAGAGTCACACTCCCCGCCAGCGTCCATACCATCGGCTCCCAGGCGTTTGGATATTGCTACGGCCTGGCCGATGTTATCATCCCCAGCAGTGTCACCAGCATCGGCAACTCTGCGTTCTATGGATGTGTCAGCCTGACCAACGTCACGATCAATGCCGCCATCGCCAGCGTCGGCGGCTATGCCTTCGCGAGCTGTTCCAACCTGATCACCGCCTATTTTTCTGGCAACGCCCCGTTCGATGACTCGACTCTGTTTTATAATGATGCCAGCGTGACAATATATTATTCTCCCTGCGCCTCGGGCTGGGGTTTCTCTTTTGCCGGTCGCCCAGCCTTGCCCATAACGATACCCATACTAAGCCAGTTGAGTTACACGACAAACAACGATGCCATCACCATCAACAATTACTCCGGGTGCGGCCTTAAGATATCTATTCCCGGCACTATCGGCGGTTTGCCGGTCACAAGTATCGCAGACTACGCCTTTGCTTTCTCCGGCCTGACCAGCGTGACGCTTCCCGCCAGCGTCACCAGTCTGGGAGAGTATGCGTTCTATGACTGCGACAGCCTGACCAGTGTTTTTTTCAGCGGCAACGCTCCGGCGGCGGATTCGTCGGCGTTTTATAATGATGACGGCATTTGGCCTCCATCTGACCCCGCGACAATTTATTATCTTTCGGGGACTACCGGTTGGGATGACTTCTCAGGCGTTACCGGTCTTCCGGCAGTGTTGTGGAATCCGTTCATCCAGACCGGCGATGCCACCTTTGGGGTGCGAACCAATAGATTCGGCTTCACCATCACCGGCACGGCCGATATTCCAATGGTTGTGCAAGCCAGCGCCAATTTGGCAGCTGGCGTATGGGTTACGGTCCAATCTGCGACTCTCACCAACGGATCCCTCTACTTCAGCGACCCCCAGTGGACGAATTATCCAGCACGGTTTTATCGCATCAGCTCACCGTAAAGGGGTCTACGGCTGTCCCAATTGGCCGGAATGGCGGGCGGCGAGGCGGCATTTTATCAGCAACCGCTGAGAGGGCTTTTTCTTTTGTGGAACAGGTTGGTCATGGGAAAGTGCCGATGCTGTCCCGCTTCAGCTCCAGTTGGTCAGGGCCCTGTGGCGGGGTGTCAAAAGGCCGATCCACCCATTCCCAGAGATTCCGATAGGTGAACAGACGCCAGCGCCTGAGTGCCACCAGGTTGGAGAGGGCCCAGCGGAACCGGGAGCGGAATTGCAGATAACGCAGCACCAATACCGCGATCAATGCTGTTCAAATCTGGATGCATGCGGCATTGGCGCTGGTGCCGACGAAGGTTTTGATTTTGAGGTGCTGCTTGAGCTGCTTGAAGAACAGTTCGATTTGCCAGCGTTCCATGTAGGTGGCGGCGAGGGCGGCGGCCAGTCCGAAATGGTCGGTCAGCAGTTCCAGTTCTTTCTGCTTGTCCTCCAACCAGACCGTCACCGAGCGCAATTCCTCCAAATCCGGACGGCCCCCTCGAACAGTTTGCCCCGGTTGATTTCATCACGCCGGATTCCGCCACGCTGGGGGATGGGGCGGGACTGAACCGTGATCACATCGGCGTTGGCCTTGAGCCGGCAAACGAAGTACATCCCTTCTCGGGTCCAGCGAGGGAAGAGAAAGTTATCGGGGTAACCCCGATCCAGCACCCCGATGCATCCCCTTGGAAAATCAGGCCTTAGGGCCACTTTGATATCGCCAGCTTTGCCGTCAGTGACATGCCCGAAAACCGGCAGATATCCTTCGTGGTCCAGCAATAGATGCAGTTCACCGCGCCGTGGGTTTGCCGCCAGCGGGCCCAATCGAACATTTTGGCGCAAACTCCACCGTAGTGCGGTCCAAGGTTAACGGCCGGTTATTGAAGCGGAATTTCTTTCGGGGACTGAGAGCCTGGCATTGGGCCAGCAAATCATAAAGCAGCCGCTGGAACAGCTGCCAGGACCGGTGGGCGTTGGCAGAGGAAAGCGTGGATCGCTTGGGTTCCTGCCCCAATTCCCAATGCTTGAGTTTGCCTTCGCAGGATTTGGGCCCGTCGGCAATCTCCCATAGCGAGCGGGCCTGCTCCGGTTGACAGAACAACATCGCGACGAGCTGATCCCAGCTGGAAAAACCGCGGGCATGATATTTGGTTTTAAGTTCATGAACGTGATGCGCGAAAGTCGAGCGTTGAAAGAGGTTAAGAATTTGGCTAAACAGACTGCCGGTGCGCAGCATTGTGGTCTCCGTTGAACATGGGTTGTGGTTTCACTTTTCACCCTCATCCCGCGAGAGACGGAGACCCTTTTCACTCACTTTTTAAAACCTGATTTGGACGGCGGTGTTTACGTTTACCCGTTTACAATGGGATATCACAAATTGTGACAGCCTTGACGTTGTTGTTGGCCAGTCATTTCTCCATTATCTCCAGTGAGACTGAATCCAGCCACACCTTCCCGTCACCCAAAAGATAAATTCCGTACAAGATCGAAGCGGCATCCGATGGCACGTCCGCAATGATTTCGCGCCGGTCCCATTCTGGGGTGATGACCGGATATTGTTCCAACGTGTCGAAGTCTTTCTTGCTCGTGTCCACGATAAGGGCGGTTCGTCTCGTGATAACCAGCCTCAGCCAGGCATGGCTTTCCGGTCCCATGACTTCCCCACGCGTCGCGGCCTGCAGTTTTATCTTTTTGCCCCGATAGGGTTTTGCGTCCAGCTGCTGCGACAAACTGCCAACGGTTTCACCATAGTGCCTGCCCGGTACCCGGCTGAGCCGGGCACAGCGCTTGCCCGTATACGGAGTGTCGTCTGTGGTAATGACTTGAAAGTCATAGCCCGAAAGGTTGGGCGACGATTGCCAGTCAACCGGCGGTTGACCGATCTCACTTTCCTCGAAATCCGTGTTCGCCGGCGCCGCAAGCCTTTGCAGAGGCTCGCGGCTGCTCAAAGGCCTTGCCGGGGTGGTCTGCTTGACGAAGAACAACCCGTCGTAAATTCGCGGAACACATCGTTGGGCCAGTCCGGAACTGTGCTCAAAGAATTGACCCCCAAAATCCCGGGTATCATGGGGCACGGCAAACCATTCCGCCACCGGCCCGCTTTTCGGCAATGTCCGCAGGTCAATGAAGGCGATTTGCAGGTCCGCAGCCGCCAGCAACGCGTCCAGGCTGCCGGCCGGTGCCGGACCCACTTCAAAAGGCCGCAAGCCGCCTTTCGTTTGAAAGGGGGCCTCCCGGGCCTGGAACCCGCCCTGGTTGAACGCAAAGCCGAACACGACCATGGCCAACCCGTAATTCCGGCGCAGGTACGATCCCATCGCGCCCTCGCTTGTCGCGACGTGATCGTTATGCGCCCAGACCACGGCTTTGGCGTCAGGCCCTTCGCGGTCCATCAGCCACCGGGTGTTTTCCGCCATCGCGCGATCGCGAATCTCCGGATCGGGGTATTTGGAATTGCGCAACTCGATGTTCTGGCTCAGCACGCGGGCATGTTGGCGGGCCAAGGCCCACTCGTCCGCGCTGCTCTGCCGGATGTAATCCGCCTTCCGCTGGTCGAAGCCCGACAATACTGCTTGAATCGTTTTGGCGGCGGCGTTCTTTTGGTCCTGGGGCAGTCGGTCGAACGTGCCATCGGTGTACGGACTGGCGAGTATGGCCAGCGTCTTTTCCGCGCGGGCCGCTTGGGATGGATCCACCTTGTGCAGGTAAGCCAGCGTCACTTTCGCCGCACGGGGTGCAGACTGCATGTCGAAACCACAGAATTTCACTTTCCTGATGTGGCTGGGGTCGGCGTTATAGTTCCGCATCCACTCGATCAGCGCGCGCACCTCCTCCGTGTCCCACGTCCAGAAATAAATTCCGGCCAGCGCTTTCTCCGGGTCGCCGCGGCCCGTCAATACGTAATCGTTGATGTCGAACGATTCGGGCAACGTGGCTTCCATGGCGAAGATGTTGAACCCCATTTCCGTGACCAGAAATTCGAGCATCCGGTGCTTGAGTTGAAAGAACTCGCGGGTGCCGTGAGTGGCCTCCCCCAGCGCGACGATGCGGGCCGGGCCAATGACTGGCTTCAACGGCTGCAGATCCGCAAACCCATGTCCGGCCTCGACCGTTTCCAGCCGGATTGCGTTCGTTGACAACCAGCGCCGAGCGGCTTCGGCGGTGTTGGTTCCGGGTCCATTCGTGTTGATGGCGAAGGCGGTTTCCTTTTTCTCCGCCTGCCGAGGCCGGCAACCCGGCTGGCCGGCCAGGCCGATCAGCACGAGCATCGCCAGGCTGATGGCGTGTGCCCGCGCCAGCGCTGCTTCCTGCGGTTTCATTGGTTAGGCGGTATTGTTCAACTACCCGGACGCAGATGACAGCGAAATTTTTGCAAGACTTCCGCCTTCCGCCTTTTCTCCGCCCGCAGCTTGGTTTATCTGGTTGTCCCGGGCAGGTTTCTTCCCCTATGCTCGCAGCCGGTAATGAAGCCATTCGCGAAACTTGCCGCGGTCATTTTCATCGGCGCTCTGGTTCTCGCCGGTTCCGGCTGTCGCGGTCCGCGCCCTTCCGGCCCGAATCCGGCCGTTGCGCCTCCGTCCTCGGGCGAATTGAATCCGATTCAGGCCTGGAACAAATTTCTCGATGCCCTGGCCGAAGGCGATCCGGCGGCCATCCGCGCCTGCGTTTACCTGCACCCGGACGCCAGCGAATCAAATCGGGCCCTGCTCGACGGCACGATTGCCATGTTGAGTTCCTCCGCGGCGTTGCGGAAGGCGTTTGATCAGGCGTACGGCCCGGGCCAGCTGGCCGCGCAGGGATTCCATTGTTTCCAGCCCGGAACCCGGGTCTCCCCCAAAAGCACATTTAAGATTGACGGCAACCGCGCCACCGGGTCCGCGCCGGATCGCGGCTCGATTGATCTGGTCCGCGATGAGAATACGTGGAAGGAGAATTTTCCTCCCTGGGAAGAAATCCTACGTGACCGAAAGAAAGAAGGATTGCAAACCCTGCCCTTGGACCGCCTCCGGTTGAACCTGCGCGCCGTCAGTCAAATTATGGACCAAACCGCCGACGAAGTGCGGACCAATGCCTACCTCTCCGCGGCGGATGCGGTTGGCGTGCTCAACCAGCGGTTGCGCGGACAAGCCCGCGCGCAGATGCCCCTTGGCATTGCTTACTCGATCGATCTCAACTCGCCGGTCCCGGCAGTTGCGGCTTCCAACGCGGTTTCCATCGTCGAACTGCGCGGCGATCCCGCGGCGCTGGGCAGGTCCCAGGCGGAGCAGATTGGCGGGGCCATCCGCTCCGTGATGAACGGCTACTTCAGCCACGCGTTCGATTTGTCGAGCAAGCAGGGACGCAAGGATTACCGGCGCGCCGTCAAATTTGCCGCCGGGTTCGAGGGTTACCTGCGTCCCGAACACCGGGAGGAGCTCCAGGCCCTGACCGCCGGCGTCGGGGTGGACCCGGCCAAGGCGATGTTGGCCCAATGTTTCCCCGAGACGTATGCTGTCGACGCCTGCTCCACGGTGGCTCTCCCGGCGGCTGCAGCGCCGGATGGCATCGCCCGCTTCGGCCGCAACATGGACTACGCCACGTTCGGCATTCTCGACCAGCACACGTACCTGTTGGTGTATCATCCCCGTGACCGCTATGCGTTTGTGTCCATCGCGGCGGCTCCAGGATTGATCGGCGTCATCTCCGGCATGAACGAACACGGCCTGTGCCTGGCGACGATGGAGGTTCCGCACCCTCTGCGGCTGGCGCATGCGATGCCCAGCATGCTCCTCTTCCGCACCGTGCTGGAGAATTGCCGCACCGTTGAGGAAGCCGTCGCCTTCCTCCGAAAAACGCCCCGCCAGATGGCCTGGAATCTCATGCTGGTGGACGCTTCCGGGGACCGCGCCGTCGCCGAGTTGACGCCGTCGGGGGTGACCGTCCGGCGCGCCCCCGACAACGCTGCGCTGGTTGGCACCAACCACCAGCGGCAGAACGATCTTGATTCGCCGGGCCGCTGTGTTCGCTATGATTATTTACATGACGCCGCGCGCCGCCAGTTCGGCCGGATCAGCGAATCCACGGTGGAAGACCTGCTGACCGGCGCGGCGCAGGGGGATGCCACCTACCAATCCATGATCTTCGATCCGGCCAACCGGGCGCTTGTGCTGGCTGCCGGCGCCGACGCGCCCGCCCACGGCTTTACCCGCATTGATCTGAAGCCGTACTTCAAATGACCCTCTTCACCGGGCGGTAACAACGCCAAACGCCAAAGGGCTGAATATTCAAACAGGATTGAACCACAAAGAACGCAAAGAGCAAAAAGTTCTGTAGCGTCGAGCCTGTGGCTCGATTCAATCAAACCCTCAACCCTCGGCTCTCAACCGAATTTTAACCGCGGATTTCGCAGATCGACGCAGATTTATTCTGAATTCTGGCTTCTGGCTCCTGAATTCTGTCCCGACCAAGCAACACCGTCAACTTTGCTGCTGGGTGAAATACGTTGGTCTTGCGTCAAGATAGTGGTCGAAGTGCGCTGGATTGTGCTTTGTCTCGTTGCCCGCATGGCGTAAATTGAACTTACATGCTACTTGATCGCCAACGCTTGCTATTGACTTTGCTGGATGCCCTGCGTGATCAGGTCAGCAACATGGATTTCCAGAAGCTGTTGTTCTTTTACACGAAGGAATGTGAGAAGACACCCACATATGAATTTGTGCCGTACAAATTTGGCGGCTTTTCCTTCACGTCATACGCAGACAAACGGCGGTTGATGGAGGCAGGCTTGTTGGTGCAAAGCGATCAACAGTGGGATTTGACTGAAGCCGGTCGCAGGATGGCGCGGAAAGAGGCAGTGATGCCGTTACTGGTAGCAGGGTTTTGCCGCCGATTTGCCAAACTGCGAGGTAACGCGCTGATTGCGGAGCAATACCGCAAGTATCCGTATTACGCCATCCGAAGCGAGATCGTTGAAACCGTTTTGACGGATACGGAATCACGCAGGCAAGTTGCCAGAGCACGCCTGGCAAAAGCCAAGCCAGGATTGGTCACAATTGGTTATGAAGGAAAGAGCCTGGAGTTCTTTTTAAATCAATTGTTGCACGCTGGGGTGACATTGCTTTGCGATGTTCGCCGGAATCCGATTAGTCGAAAATACGGCTTTTCAAAAAATACGTTGGGCAAAGCGTGCGAAGGCGTGGGGATCCGCTACAAACATTTGCCCGAGCTGGGTATTGATTCCGAGGAACGCCGTGATTTAAAGACGCAGGCAGATTACGATACGTTGTTTGCCGATTACGAGTGCAAGAGGCTGCCGCAACAAAAGGATGCATTGGCAAAGATTCGTCGATGGATAAAAGCAGGCAACCGAGTAGCGCTGATGTGCTATGAACTATTGCCACAACAGTGCCATCGGCACTGCGTGGCGGAAGCTTTGATACACGGTCCAGGAAAGGTGCCGGTAGTGCATTTGTAGAGAACGAGGCTATGGCTAGGGAGCGCGTGCTAATCACGGTCAAAACCTATCCGACACTGTCGCGGAAATACGGGGAAACGGTTTGCACGGCTGGAGTTCGCGCGGACGGAAGCTGGATGCGGATTTATCCCGTGCCGTTCCGCCGGCTTGAAGAGGAAGAACAGTACAAAAAATTCGATTGGGTTGAGACCAATTTCATTCGTGGCAGTTCCGATCCGCGTCCGGAAACACGTCATCCGGCTGACCCTGCAAAAATGTTGCCCTCCGGTCACATGGGAACAGGGGACAATTGGCGCGAGCGGCGGGAATTGCTGCTAAAAAAGGCGAAAGTTTACGATCGACTCGAACCGCTGATGACCGGCGCCAAGGAAAACAGGTTGTCGCTGGCGGTGTTCAAGCCCACAAAAATTCGGGGGTTCATTTGGGAAGATGATGAGCGCGAATGGAATGAGAGCAAGGTGGCAGAAATGCGCGAACAGACAAAGCAGACGCAAATGTTCGAGGAAGACGCGTGGCGGCAGACGTTCAAACTCATTCCCAAATTGCCCTACGCTTTTTCATATCAAATCGAGGACGCCGCCGGGAAGAAGAGCACAATGCAGGTTTTGGATTGGGAGTGCGGCCAGCTTTACTGGAACTGTTCCCGTCGCCATCAGGAGGAGTCGGTTGCGCTGGAAAAGGTCAGGGCAAAATATCTGGAGGAATTCGGAAAGCGTGACCTGCATTTCTTTCTGGGCACGACCCAGCAATTCCATGGTTTTGCGCCGAATCCGTGGGTGATTGTCGGCGTTTTCGCGCCACCTCACCAGCATCAGCTCGATTTAGGCATCACCGCCTGACTTAACCCGTTTGCCGCGCAGAAAGGTGAAGTCTCCATATTCATGGCTGTTTCTGGAGGAATTTGAGACTCGTCACCTCGTCTCCTACCAATAAACAACAACCAGCTTGGTGTCTTCGGGTCTTTGTGGTTAAGTCCGGCCACCATCGTTGTTGCCCAAACGGTCTGATTTGGTACAGGTTTGAATTGTTGGATGTTTGCGTGAGCATCATCCATGTATTCCTGTCCAATGTCCTATGAACATGCCGCTCAACTTCGCTCGAACTTGTGTCGCGCTCATCGGCACCGTGGTTTTGCAAATCCAGACTGCGGCCGGAGCAGATGTCAAAACGTTGGTGGATGGCAACACCGCCTTCGCCCTCCAGCTTTATGGGAAGTTGCAGTCCCAGGAAGGTAACCTGGCGTTTTCGCCTTACAGCATCTCGTCGGCGCTGGCGATGACCTGCGCCGGGGCGCGCGGCGAAACCGCCCGGCAGATGGAGCAGGTGCTGCATTTCGAGCCAAGCCCGGCGAACTTCTCCCCGCTCTTTGGCCGGCTGGATAAGGCCGTGAAGGCGGCCAAAGGTGATAACGCACTCAATATCGCCAATTCCATCTGGCCGCAAAAGCAGTACCCGTTCCGGGAGGATTTCCTGAGCCTGCTCAAGCAGGATTACGGCGCGTCGGTCTCCCCACTGGATTTTGCACACGATGCCGAATCGGCGCGGGTGACGATCAACCGGTGGGTGGACGGCCAGACGCGGCACAAAATCACCGACATCATCGGGCCGGGCGTGCTCGACAGTTTGACGCGCATGGTGCTGGTGAATGCCATTTATTTCAAAGGCACGTGGGCGACGCCGTTTCCCAAACATGCGACGCACTCCGACGCGTTCTACCCCAAGCCGGACGCACACATCCGCGTCCCGTTCATGCACGTGAAGGACACCTTCCGCTATGGCGAGAATGACCAGTTGCAGTTGCTCTCCCTGCGGTATAAAGGGGACAAGCTGGAAATGCTCATCCTGTTGCCGCGGAACCGGGATGGCATCGGACAATTGGAAAAGAGCCTGACTGCCGCGAACCTGTCCGCGTGGACATCAAAGATGGGAGTGGAGGAGGTCGAGGTGGCGCTGCCGAAATTCAAAATCACCAGTGAGTTCGGGCTGGCTGACACGCTCCGGGCGATGGGTATGGCGGACGCGTTTGATTCCGGGAAAGCCGACTTTTCGGGCATGGATGGCCAGGTCCACTGGCTGTACCTCAGCGCCGTGCTGCACAAGGCGTACGTGGACGTGTATGAGAAAGGAACCGAGGCCGCCGCTGCGACTGCTACAATGATAACAGCTTCAGCTAAGATGCCGGTGGAATACATCAAGCAATTCCGCGCCGATCATCCGTTTATTTTCGCGATCCGGGATTCGACGACGGGTTCCATCCTGTTCCTGGGCCGCGTCGCCCGGCCGGAGGAGTGAGGCCAGAAGACAGAAGGCGGAAGGCGGAGGGCGGAAGGCGGAGGGCGGAAGGCGGAATATGGAATTTCGGCTCGCGGGTACGGCATGTGCTCAGCGGATGGGTAACAGATTTTCCTCAGGGGATAGGTAACACTTTCGTGGCATATGCCATGGAAAACGAGTGGACCAGAGGAACAGCGGTGGGAATTTGTACGAGCAGCATTGTGCT
>Ga0335071_10005315_pt1 | contig 13385 bp, 9 predicted proteins | sample Lox_Sample_15_FD_206724 | JGI IMG/M metagenome (GOLD analysis project Ga0335071, IMG submission 206724) | Soil microbial communities from Loxahatchee National Wildlife Refuge, Florida, United States - Lox_Sample_1.5 | ecosystem: Environmental > Terrestrial > Soil > Wetlands | place: USA: Florida... | reverse complement strand
GAACTGGCTCACTATGCAGAGGACTGCTGGGATGCCGAGATCAGGTCCGAACGTTTCGGGTGGGTCGAAACGGTTGGGATTGCCGATCGGACCGATTACGACTTAAAAGCCCATGAAAAGCAGAGCGGCCAGTCGTTTACCGTCTTCATCCAGTATGAGAAACCGAAACGGGTGAAACGCCGCAGGGTCGTGCCCGATATGGGAATTATTGGCCCTAAATTCCGCGGAAAAGCAAAATCTGTCATTGAAGCCCTCGAGGTCTGCAGCCCGGGGCCTGATGGTGCGACCATCATCGTAGGCGACGAGGAACTGTTTATTCCTAAAGACTTATACGAGGTGCGGGAGGAAGAGGTCGATCTTCCGGGCGAGGAAGTCAGGCCTCATGTAATCGAACCGTCGTACGGCATCGACCGCATGTGCTATGCCGTGCTCGAGCAGAGTTATGACGAAGAAGTCGTCGATGGCGAGGAACGCAGGGTCCTTCGGTTCTCACCCCTGGTCGCTCCGATCCAGGTCGCCGTGTTTCCCCTGATGAGCCGTGACGGGCTGGACATCATCGCGGAAAAAATCACCCATCGCCTGCACGAGCACCACATCCTTGCCGAATTCGACGATTCCGGGGCAATCGGCAGACGCTACCGCAGGCAGGACGAGATCGGCACCCCCTTCTGCATCACGGTGGACTACGATACAAAGGAAGACCAGACCGTTACGATACGGGACCGCGACACCATGGACCAGGCACGGGTCCCGGCAGACCGGCTCCCGGAGATTATCAGTGACCTTATCGAGGGAAAAAGGAGTTTTTCCGGCATCTGTCCATGACCTGCATCAATCACCCGCTGATACGGCCTGACGGCCTCGAATCGAGGGAATACCAGCTCTCGATCGCGATGCGGGCGCTCGATGCAAATACCCTTGTCGTCCTTCCGACGGGACTTGGAAAAACCGCCATCGCCCTCATCGTTGCGGCGTCGCGACTCTTTAACGAAGGCGGAAAAGTCCTCATACTGGCCCCGACGAAACCACTTGTCGAGCAGCACAAAAGGTTCTTCGAGAACCTGCTCCTGCCTGCCACAGGCCGTGACCGGGATACATATTTCGCCATGTTCACCGGGGAGACCCCGGGTGTCGACCGCACCCGCGAATGGGAACAGGCAGGTGTGATTTTCGCCACTCCTCAGGTGATCAAGAACGATATCCTGGCCGGCCGCTACGGGCTTTCCGAGGTCAGCCTGCTCGTCATCGACGAGTGCCACAGGGCGGTAGGCAATTATGCCTATGTATTCATCGCAGGACAGTACCGGGTGACGGCAAAAAAACCAAGGATCCTCGCGATGACGGCATCGCCGGGCGGCCAGAAAGAAAAAGTCAGGCAGGTGTGTGCGAATATCGGGATCGAGCAGGTCGAGACGAGGACCGAACACGACCCCGACGTCAAAAAATACATCCACGAGCGGGAAATAGAAGTCATCCCGGTCGCTCTCCCCCCTGAACTCGGCAAAGCCCTGGACGCCCTCAACCGGCTCGTCGATGACCGCCTCGGGATGCTGGCGGCAACGGGCATATCGGTGCCAAAACGGCAGCAACTCTCCATGAAGGCACTGAACGCCATCAATGCCCAGGTCCAGGAACGGATCGGCCAGCGCGATTCAAGCGGCTATGCAGCAGCATCCATCTATGCCGAGCTTATGAAACTGAAACATGCGCAGGGCCTCGCCGAATCGCAGGGTAGCGTTGTATTAAAGGCATATCTTGCAAGACTTGCCGGAGAGGCCTTGTCTCCGAACGGTTCGAAAGCCAGCAGGAGGCTTGCGCAGGACCCGGTTTTCCTCGCCCTGATCGAGCGGACGAAAACATGGCAACATGAACTCCACCCAAAAGTCCCGTTAGTCGAAAAAGCGGTCAGGGAGCAGCTCGAGAACGCCCCGGATAGCAGGATAATCATCTTTGCCACCTATCGCGATACGGTGACGCTCCTCGTCAACCACCTTAATTCCCACGGCATCTCATGCGAACGGTTCGTCGGCCAGGCAACGAAGGATGCAGAACAGGGCCTCTCACAAAAAAAACAGATCGACGCCCTCAGGCGTTTCAGGTCAGGGGAATTCCGCGTCCTCGTGGCGACTTCGGTCGGCGAGGAGGGGCTCGATGTACCATCCACGGACCTCGTCATATTTTACGAGGCTGTCCCGTCCGAAATCAGGAGCATCCAGAGGAAAGGGCGGACGGGCAGGAGCGGGGCAGGAAAGATCATTGTCTTTGTTACGAAAGGGACATCTGACGAGACATTCAGGTACGTCAGCCAGTCGAGGGAACGGGCGATGGCAGAAGGGATCAGGCAGATCGGGAACGCTCTAACGCCTGGATCCGCCCAGGGCACCGCGGCGACACCGGTCCAGCTCAGTATCGGGGAATATACCGGGCAATTCCGTGATACCGAAGGCCCCCTGATCTTCGTGGACGACAGGGAGACATCGTCGAAAGTCGTCGAAGTGCTGCATACCCTTGGGGCGTCCATCGATATCCGGAGATTACCCGCAGGTGATTATGCAATCGGTGACAGGATTCTCGTCGAAAGAAAAACAACGAAGGATTTTGTCGATACCCTGGTGGACCGCGACCTCCTCGGCCAGGTACGGACGCTCTCATCCCAGGCCTTGAAACCGGTCCTGATTATCGAGGGCGAAGACCTCTTTGGAGCGCGTAATATCCACCCGAACGCAATCCGGGGCACACTTTCCGCGATCGCCATCGATCTCGGGGTTACCGTGCTCGTTACCCGGAACGAGGAAGAAACGGCGGCAATGCTGCTTGTCATCGCAAAACGCGAATACGAAGCCCACGGCAACCAGAGGCCGCATATAAGGAAACCCTACCAGCCGGTAAGCGGCCAGCTGGAGCAGGTGATCGCATCATTCCCTGACATCGGCCTGAAGAATGCGAGGCTCCTCCTCGGCCATTTCGGGTCCGTCCAGGGCATCGTCAATGCCGATGAACAATCGCTCGGGGACGTGGAAGGAATCGGAAAAAAGAGGGCAAAAAAGATTTATGAATTGTCCAGGCACCCTTATGACTGAGAAAGGAGCGTTAACGCTTCTATCCCTTTTTTTAGCGTATTCATGAGGGAGAGGCAGCGGTCAGGATCCGGTTCGGTCGCGATACGTTCGGCAAGGGTGATCAATGTACCTTCGAGTACGCATGCGAGAGGTGAGGTCTCACCCGTACCGGCGAGCCTGGCAGTCCCGGGTACCGCCGTAACATCCGTTTTCCTGCCACCGGCCGTTGAAGGCCTCCCGGTTTGCGCCTGTACCTTCTTTCCGGCCGCCTTTCCGCTTTCAGTTTCGCTCTCGCACAAGACACAAAACGTTCGGTCTTTGTAGGTGAACATCGGAGATCCGCAGGTTGGACATGTCTTCGAGAGCATTTTTGCCCCTTTCAGAAGATACTCGGCCATGATATCGTCGGGTTTCTTTTCCGGCATGGTTTTATCATATCAGGTTGGTTTATCAAACTATATAAGGCGGAATATGAGTAATAATAAGAGAGGGTCAGTGAGGCATATTGTATGACTAATCCGGAAAAGACTATCGAGAACTGTGTCCAGATGCTGCAGCACATCATGGAAGATAACACAATACCGCGAAATATTCGACGTGTGGCTGATGAGACCCGCGTTCTTTTGATGAACAACAATAAGGGTATAGGTCTCCGTGCGGCCGAAGCAATATCGAAGATTGACGAGATCAGTAACGACCCCAATATGCCCGTTCACGCGAGGACACGTATCTGGGAACTCGTCTCCCAGCTCGAGACGATCCCGCTCGACTGATCAGTTGGGACATAGTTTGCCGGGTCCCAAAATCCCCGATGAAGACCATTGTATACGTAACTTATTTTTTTTTTTATTCAGCCGGATCGCCAATGACGGTAACGACGACCGACCTTTCGCGTGACTGCCTGACATCGAGTTCTACAAGGACTACCTGCTGCCACGTACCGCACATCGGGGCTCCGTTTACGAACGGAATCGTAACCGATGGCCCGATCAGGGAAGCCCTGACATGGGACCTGCCGTTGCCGTCTCCCCACCTGGTATTATGCCGGTAGGTCGCATCAGCGGGTGCGAATACGCCCAGGGCCCGCATAAAATCGGCTAAAACCCCCTCCTCGTATTCGATCGTGGTGATGGCGGCAGTTGACCCAGTGACAAAGACATTAACAAGCCCTGATCCGAGTCCGCTCTCCAGGACTGCGCAATCGACCTCTGATGAGATGTTGATGATCTGCCCTTCGCCGTGAGTAGCAAGATGAAGCGTTTTCTGGAACATGGTACGGATCGTGTGGTTGCCGGGAACAGATAACGCTTGGCCTGATGTTCAGCTAACGGGCTGGCAGACGGGAGAATCCCTCGCCTGGTTCTCCATCTTAAGGTATGTCATGTCGACAGGAGGGGGTTTCACCCTTTCCTGCCCTCCCCCAACAGGATAGCCGGGGGAAAGGGACAATCCGGATGAGAATTTATCAGTTCCAGCACAGTCCCTGTAGCAGCCGGGGTCGCCGCAGCGGCGGGGCGGAGCCCAGGGGGCGTCAGGTTTTCTGATGAAAACCAAATTATCAAGGCAACAATACAGACATTCGTGAGGAAGTTATTCTTTTTGGGGCATACTGAATCCTATATGGTCCAAAAAATTGTACCTAAAAAAATTAAGGCAGAGGCTCGTCCAGCTCAGGGACAAGGACGGCGACGCCGACAACACGGTCACCATCGTCGAGCCTCATGATCTTCACACCGCGGGTGCTCCGTTTCTGGATCGATATCTCCGATACCTTCGTCCTCATCACGATTCCCGAAGCACTCATGACGATTATTTCATCGTTGTCAGAGACCGCCTTGGTCGTGACGACCGCCCCGCCGGCCCTGTCGGTGAGGATATTCCTGACACCCATTGTGCCACGGCCGTGACCCCTGAACTCATCGAATTCAGTCCGTTTTCCACGTCCATTTTCGGTGATGACCAGGAGCATGTCCTTCTCGAGCACGGTGACCGCCTTGAGCACGTCGTTGCCCCTCATCCTGATCCCGATCACCCCCATCGCATTCCGGTGTCTCGGGAGCACGGCGTCCTCATGGAACCGGAGACTCTGGCCTTTGCCGGTCGTGAGGATCAGTTCCTTTGTCCCGTCGGTTATTTTCACGTCGACGAGTTCATCTCCTTCCCGAAGGTTGATCACATTGATCCCGGTCGATCGTGGCCTTGACAGTTCTTCCAGGGCTACCTTGAGGACCTGTCCCCGCTCTGTCGCAAAGAACAGGAACCGGTCCGGCGAAAACTCCCTGACAGGAATGACCGCCGTCACCCGTTCGTTGTTGAGGTTCAGGAGGTTGACAATCGCCTTGCCCCTGGAAGTCCTCGTCCCTTCGGGTATGTCGTAGACCTTCAGCCAGTACACCCGGCCCGTGTTGGTGAAACAGAGGAGGTAATCATGGGTGTCGGCGACGAAAACATTCTCAACGTAATCTTCCTCCTTCGTCGACATTCCCATAATGCCGCGACCCCCGCGACGCTGCTGGCGGTACGTATCGAGGTCCATCCTCTTGATATAGTTGAGGGACGTTAGGGAGACGAGGACCGGCTTGTCCTCGATCAGGTCCTCTTTTTCAATATTCGTGAGGTCTGCACTGATTTGTGTCCTCCTCGCATCCCCGAATTTCTCCCCGAATGCAACGATCTCTTTCCTGATCTCGGCACGTATATTCGTATCCGATGAAAGAATTACTGCCAGCCGGTCGATCTCCTTCTGGAGGCCCGTTTTTTCGTCGACGATTTTCTGCTGCTCAAGTGCTGCAAGGCGGCGGAGCTGCATCTGCAGGATGGCATTGGCCTGGAGTTCGTCGAGCCCGAATTTTGCGATCAGCGTTGCCCGGGCAATATCGACGTCCTGTGATGCCCTGATCGCTGTAATGACCGCATCGATGTTATCAAGAGCGAGGAGGAGCCCGATAAGGATATGGACCCGTTCTTCGGCCTTCTTTTTATCGAATTCGCTGCGCTTCCTGATCACTTCGACCCGGTGCTGGACGAAATGCTCGATCAGACCTGGCAATGTCAGGTATTTCGGCTGGTTGTCGACGATAGCGAGGTTGATGATCCCAAACGTGCTCTCGAGGGCAGTATGCTTGAATAAGTGATTTAAGATCACGGCTGAGTTCGAATCCCTCTTGAGCTCGATTACGACTCTCATTCCGTCTTTGTCTGATTCGTCGCGGATATCGGAAATGCCTTCGATCCGCTTTTCCTTCACGAGTGTCGCGATGTGTTCGATCAACCGTGCCTTGTTGACCTGGAACGGGATCTCGGTGACGATGATCCAGTCACCCTTGCTACCCCGGTCCTCGATCTCGGCGACGCCCCTGATGACTACGCGGCCGTACCCCGTATTATAGGCAGCCCTGATCCCTTCGTCCCCCATGATGACCCCGCCGGTTGGGAAATCCGGGCCTGGAAGGACACGCATGAGGTCTTCCACCGCAACCTGCGGGTTGTCGAGGTACATATTGATGGCATTACAGACCTCCTTTGCATTATGGGGGGGCATGTTGGTCGCCATCCCGACGGCGATCCCGCTCGACCCGTTGATCAGGAGGTTCGGGATCTTTGCCGGGAGAACAGACGGTTCCTGGAGGGATTCGTCAAAGTTCGGGACGAACTTCACGGTTTCCTTATCGAGGTCCTGCAGGAGCTCCTCGGCTACCGGGTTTAAGCGCACCTCGGTGTAACGCATGGCCGCCGGTGCGTCGCCGTCGACCGATCCGAAGTTACCCTGCCCTTCGACGAGCATATACCGGTACGAGAACGGCTGTGCCATCTTGACAACGGTGTCATAGATCGAGGCGTCTCCGTGGGGGTGGTACTTACCCATCACTTCCCCGACGATACGGGCGCTCTTCTTATAGGGCTTGTCGCTGGTGTTGCCCATCTCCCACATCGCATACAGGGAGCGACGGTGAACAGGTTTCAGCCCGTCCCGCACATCGGGGATCGCCCTTCCGATGATGACACTCATCGCATAGTCGATATAGGAGGTCTTCATCTCCTCCTCGATATTGATCGGGAGTACCCGGGCTTCTATCCCGTCGAGCTTCTTCTGTTCAGATGTCAAGGTTGGTCACCTCCTTTGCATGGCGCTTGATGAAGTCCCTGCGGGCGTCAACGTCCTCGCCCATGAGTTTCTCGAAAATCTCGTTGGCGAAACTGGCATCCTCGATCTTCACCTGCTTGAGAATGCGCTGGTCCGGGTCCATGGTCGTACCCCACAACTGGGATGCATTCATCTCGCCAAGACCCTTGTAACGCTGTATACTCGTCCCCTTTTCACCGAATTCGGTGATGAACACCCTCATCTCTTCTTCACGGAATGCATAGCGCTCCTGTTTTCCCTTTGCGATACGGTAGAGCGGCGGTTGGGCGATGTAAATAAACCCTTCTTCGATCAGTCTCGGCATAAAGCGGAAAAAGAATGTGAGGAGGAGCGTCCTGATATGGGAACCGTCCACATCGGCATCGGTCATCAGGATGATGTGGTGGTACCTGGCCTTCTCGGCGTCGAACTGCTCCCCTACCCCCGTGCCGATTGCCGATATCAGCGCCTGGATCTCGGCGTTTTTCAGGATTTTATGCTGGGTCGCCTTCTCGACGTTGAGAATTTTTCCCCGGAGCGGCAGGATAGCCTGGAACCTCCGGTCCCTGCCCTGCTTCGCAGAGCCTCCTGCAGAATCTCCTTCAACGATATAGATCTCGCTCTTCGAGGGGTCGCGTTCTGAACAATCGGCGAGTTTCCCGGGAAGACCTGAGCTTTCGAGGGTGCTCTTCCGCCGGGCGAGTTCCCGTGCATTCCGTGCCGCCTCGCGGGCCCTTGCCGCCATCATCGCTTTTTCAACGATTGCTGAAAGGACCTTCGGGTTCTCTTCAAAATATTCGGTAAGGGACTGGTATACGAGCGAATCGACGATTCCCTTGACGTTGCTGTTCCCGAGCCTCATCTTGGTCTGGCCTTCGAACTGAGGGTTGGCCATCTTGATACTGATCACGGCCGTCAGGCCCTCGCGGACGTCTTCGCCCCTGATACTTAATGCAGCATCTTTTATGAGGTTATTTTTCTTTGCCGAGGAATTGATCGCCCTTGTTATGGCACTTCTGAACCCTTCCAGGTGCGTACCGCCCTCCCGGGTGTTTACGCTGTTCACGAACGAAAAAACCTGCTCGTTATAGGTATTGGTATACTGGAGGGCCACATCAGCCTCGATCCTGTCCTCGGGGTCCCGTTTCCCGAGCACGATGACATCGGGGTGCGTCGGGGCCGACCCTGTATTGAGCCAGGTGACGAACTCCTTGATCCCGCCTGCATAGCAGAAGACCTGGTTGTCGCCCGAACGATCATCCCTTATCGCAATGGATATACCGCTGTTGAGGAAGGCCAGTTCCCGGAGCCGGTGGAGGAGGACGTCGTAGTCGAAGTGGGTCGTCTCGAATATCGTCGCATCGGGCATGAAGGTAATATCGGTCCCTGAGACCTTCTTTGCAAATTCTGCAATAAAGGCAGCCCTATCAGTTTTGTCGGGCTGTGATGGTTCCCCGTACCATTTCAGGTACCGTGCCTTCATCTCATTAAGGCTCTCTTCGCGCTGGGAAAGCGGACCTGTGGGTTTCCCTTTCGCAAACGTCATCTCGTAGATGTTGCCGTCACGGTAGACTTTCGCGGTCAATAACGAAGACAATGCGTTGACCACCGATACTCCGACGCCATGGAGACCCCCTGATACCTGGTAGGTGTTTTTATCGAATTTTCCGCCGGCATGAAGGACGGTGAGTACCGTTTCAAGGGCGCTTTTCCCGTTCTTTTTCATGTAGTCGACAGGGATACCCCTGCCATTATCGATTACCGTGCACGAACCGTCGGCATTGATACTGACCCAGACATGGTCGCAGAACCCGGCAAGCGCTTCGTCGACAGAATTGTCCACAACCTCGTAGACGAGGTGATGTAGTCCGCGGGTATCGGTGCTTCCGATATACATGGCCGGCCGTTCGCGGACCGGTGCAAGGCCTTCCAAAACGGTAATGTGAGATGCATCGTAAGGGTCGGTCATCCTATACCCCCCATAAAAAGACCCGATCGAGATACTAAAACGTGAATCACACTAAGTATTCGACGTTTCAGCACTTAATATTGATGAAATGGCCGGAAAGAAAATCAGTGGAATTCCCCGATGTCGGCGTCCCGGATGCCGAGTGCTTTGTCGATCTCAACGACAAGCCGGTTCAGGATCCTGACGACTTCTTTCGCGTCCTCCTTGTCCATGGTGCCCGGGACGTGCCAGATGATGTGTTTCCTCAGGCTGTCGGTCAGCCGTTCTATTTCGGTCCCCCGGAATGCCTCCGGAACGACCATCTCGTCGAGGTGATCGGAAGCCCCGAACCATGCCTGCTCGGGAGGCAGGGCAAAATGGCGTGCGATCAAGGAAAGATTGACGATATACCCGCGGCCGAATTTACTCTCCATGGGAGTTGATAGGAGTCTTATAACAAAAAGGTGACGCCCTGATTGAAGAGGCCATGGAAAAGTGATATTCAGGGCTGTGCATCGCACAACCATATAACTATCGACGATGAATGAATTAAATCGGATTTTTCAAAAAGTGCGTGATAACAAATATTGTAAAATAAATAATATTTCATACATGTGATCACAACTTTTAAAAATGGTATTTACAAAATATCAAAACCATAATCTATTTACAGAAAGAATATTACAGAATATAAAAACTATATTACGCAACTTCCAGCATAGGAATTGCCGTGTATCGCTATGACGCCTGAATGGATGAAAACGGTCGAGATTGGCCCCTGTAAATGCTGCACTCTTACAGCAGGGAAAAAAAAGAATTTCATCCAAAAGACCATATCGGGAATTCTCCATTTTTTCGAGGAGTCATTAATTTCGGAAGAATATGCGAGAAGAAAAGGATTGTTACAAAGTATTGACCCCCGGGTGAAGTTGGTCTCTATCCTCATTCTCATTTTTGCCGTGAGCATGACCCAGGACATCTGGGTCCTCCTTGTTGTATACTTCCTGACGATATTTTTTGCATATTCGAGTAAAATTGAACTATCTTTCTTTATGAAACGGGTGTGGGTATTTGTTCCTATCTTCGCTGGAATAATTATGATACCGATAATGTTCAACATATTTTTGCCGGGAACTGCCCTGGTTACCCTCGTATACCTTGGTAATGGAGCGCACCTCGGGCCTTTTGCCCTTCCCGAAACCATCTCCATCACTTACCAGGGCGTCTACGTTGCAACGCGGTTCGTCCTCAGGGTCGCAGCCTGTGTTTCGCTCGCGGTATTACTGTTCCTCACCACACCGCGGGATTTACTATTTAAATCGCTCCGCACCCTGAAGGTACCCAAAGTATATGTCCTTACCCTCGACATGTGCTACCGTTATATTTTCCTGTTCATGGATATGATCAAGGATTTTTACACCGCGAAGAAAAGCAGGACGATAAAGGCATTGCCGATGGGGGAAGAGCAAAAATGGGTCGCAAACCGGGTGGGTTATACCCTGGTCAAATCGCTGGACATGAGCGAGCGGATCCATGGTGCGATGATGTCCAGGGGCTTTAAAGGGGAGGTAAAACTCATGCATAATTACAGCATACATAAGAGGGATTACGTCGCATTGGTGAGCGTCCTGTTTTTAAGCGTATTTATGACGCTCATTTCCCAGAATATACTCAGGTTTTGATGGAGTCTGGTCAGATCATGGAGATGATATTTGAACTGCATAATGTTTCCTATACCTACCTCCGTAAGTTCGAGGCATTGAGGGATGTAAATTTATCGATACAAACGGGTGAGCATGTCGCGATCCTCGGGGCGAACGGAAGCGGTAAATCCACGCTCCTTTCCATACTAAATGCCCTGAAATATCCTACAAGCGGGGAATTTTATGCATTTGGCAACCTTGTAAAGGAGGATATCTTCGATTCGCTCGAAGACAACGAATTCAGCAGGTATTTCAGGAAAAAAGTGGGTTTCGTCTTCCAGAACCCGGACGTCCAGTTATTTTCGTCCACCGTGTTCGACGAGATCGCATTCGGCCCGTTGCAGCTCGACATGCCGCACGATGAGGTCAGGAAACGTGCCAACGATGTTATGGACATGATCGGCATCTCGAACCTCAAGGACCGGAGCCCGCATACCCTGAGCGGAGGGGAGAAAAAGAAGGTCTCGATCGCTTCAGTCTTATCGGTAAATCCGGATATTCTTTTATTCGATGAACCGACGGCGGGACTGGACCCCCGGAGCCAGTCGTGGCTGATCAACCTCATCCAGGAACTGGCAAAAACCGGGAAGACCATTATCACTGCAACGCACGACCTCGAAGTGGTCGAACAGATTAGCACGAGGGCCGTCGTGTTCGGCGAAGACCATATGATAAAACTGGATGGCGACAGTTCGCAGGTGATGAAAAACACCGAATTGCTGATATCGACCAACCTGATCCATAAACATGTCCATCGCCACGGGAATGTCCTGCACGATCACCTCCACCCCCATAGTAGCGAACATAACCACGACCACGGTACATTGGTCTGAAGATGTTTTTTCCTCCACCCATGACCGATAAAATGGATCCTCGTCAGATTTTATTGTTTTTCAGAAGACACACCCGGCTGATTGATGGGGTGGTACCTCACAAATACCACTCCGGAAAAGTACTGATATCTACCTGAATATTGACAATATCCCGGGTTCTTCGTGGAAAGATTATACGGCAATATCTGGAAAACTCTTTTCCCAAGGCAAATATCTTCCAACGATCCGGTCTCCGGTTCTTCGATGAAATGGAATACCCGTATAGATGGTATTAATGTCCGAATTCCTGTTTTTATGGCTTTGTTGACATCCTATATTTTCACCGTATTTTCATTTGCGTACGTTCTTCATTTCTGATGAATTGAAATGAATTTGAGACTTTTTGACGCTCCAGGGGTTCCGCCCCGCCGCTGTGGCGACCCCCATTGGGATAGTGACTGCACAAGAACCAATTAATTCTCAATCCAGATTGACCCTGCCCCTGACTCTCCTGCTGGGTGAGGGACAGGGTGAGGATGAAAACCCCTCCTGTTGAAGTGATAACTAATGATAAAAGAGGATGGAACAGAGCGGTTTTTATAAAAAAGTTGGTTGTAGGGTTAGTGCTTGCGCACTACGAGGAATGCAACAGCTCCGAGGCCGATCACGGCAATCAGTGCGCCAAATCCAGGCTGAGTTGTCGGCTTGGGGGTTGGGACTGTTGTCGGTGGGGCGGTCGGGGGTGCTGTTGTTACCGGTGCTACGGTGGTGGGTGGCACGGTGGTTGGAACGGGTGTTGGTTTGAATTCAACAACGTTGAACAACGTGGATGCCTGTGCACCAGTCACGGTGATGCCTTCTGCCTGGCAGATGTACTCATCCGGCTTGAAGGACGATGCATCGACAGGGAAGGACCATGTGTTGAAGCCCTGGGTTCCTGCTACGACCTTGACGGTGCCGGTGTTACCGCTGAATTCACCGCTCTGGGTCTTGTCAGTTGGCTGGAACGATGAAGATACTACCTGAACGAGGATCTGGTCATCGACTGCGAGGTTGGTGGTTCCCTGGATGGTGAACTTGTCTCCGACCTGGTGGTCGCCAATCGGCAGGATAGTGATCTTCGGTACTTCAACGAGGAACTGGAGCTTCGTGTAGGTATCATCAACGCTCGGGTTGTTGAGTGCCTGGACGAGTGCTTCTGCTGCATCGGATCCCTGGAGGCTGCCTGCTCCGCCAACCTTGAACAACTGGTTGCCGAATACCGGGTATGCTCCGAGAACGTACATCGGTGCGTTCGGGTTGTCCGGGAATACATCGAAGCGGTCGTTGTACATCGGGTGCTGAACGACTACGAAGTACTGGCCGGCTGCCATGTTGGCTGTGGTGCCTTCGGTTACTTCATATTCGAACGTTCCGTCTGCATTGACGCTCTGGGTTGCGTAGCTGATGAAGTTCTTACCCATGATCCAGATTGCGACACCCTGTGTCGGCTGTCCCTGGGCTGTTCCGCGAACATAGAGCTTGTCGCCTGCTGCTACAACAGACTGTGATGCAACTGCGCTGACGAATGGCTTCCTGATGATGATCGATACGGTTGCATACTGGGCATTTGCAAGGTTGTCCCTGTTGACCGGGGTTGCAACTGCATATACCGTGTAGGTACCTGCATCGATGTTTAAGTTTGCAGTCTGCCACTTGTAGGACCATGTGTTGTCCTCAAGGACATCCTGTGGGGTGAAC